>Ga0335075_10000095_pt1 | contig 172348 bp, 151 predicted proteins | sample Lox_Sample_24_FD_206723 | JGI IMG/M metagenome (GOLD analysis project Ga0335075, IMG submission 206723) | Soil microbial communities from Loxahatchee National Wildlife Refuge, Florida, United States - Lox_Sample_2.4 | ecosystem: Environmental > Terrestrial > Soil > Wetlands | place: USA... | reverse complement strand
AGAGGGACGCGACATCGAGGGAGCGCCGATGCGACCTCCCGCTAACAAGAGGTCGCGGCGCCAGCAGGGGAAGATCATCGACCTGTTCGCCGGTGCCGGCGGCTGGGCGGAGGGCCTTCGGATGCTCGGCATGAACGCCCTCGCCATCGAGACGGATGAGTGGGCATGCGCCACCTCGCGCGCGGCAGGGCACGAGTGCCTGCAGGCCGACGTCGCCGCGCTCGACCCCGCCTCGCTCGGCCCGGTGTGGGGCCTCATCGGCTCGCCACCCTGCCAGGCTTACAGCTCGGCGGGCAAGGGCCTCGGCCGCCAGGACAAGCCGCTGGTGATCGCGTGCGCGCATGAGCTCGCCGCCGGCAACGACAGCCGCCAGGAGCGCATCGCGCAATGTCGGGACTCTCGGTCGCTGCTGACCGTCGAGCCGCTCCGGTATGTCCTCGCGCTCAGGCCCCGCTGGGTCGCGCTGGAGCAGGTCCCGGCTGTGCTGGAGCTGTGGAGCGTGTTCGCCGGGCTGCTCGCCGGGCACGGCTACCACACGGCGGCAGGGGTCCTGAGCGCTGAGCGCTATGGCGTGCCGCAGACCCGCAAGCGCGCGTTCTTGATCGCGTCGCTCGACGGGCCGGTCCAGCTGCCTCCCCCGACGCACCGCTCATACAACCCGCGCCGACGCGACGAGGTCCCCGAGGACGAGGTTGGACTTCTGCCGTGGGTGAGCATGGCCCAAGCGCTCGGCTGGCCGACAGGCGATCGCGTCGGATTCCCGCGTCGAAACGACACCCCTAGCAACCAGCCCGCCAAGGGCGACACGGGAACGCATCGCGCTCGCGATCGCCGCCCGGCCTGCAAGCCCGCCTCGACACTCACGGCGCGCACGCGCTCATGGACACGAAAGCCCTGTGTGCAGATCAGGCGCAGCGGCGATCGGATCGAGGAGGGCTTCGACCCAACCGAGTCGCCCGCGCAGACAGTCACCACGCGGGTGAACCGTTGGCAGGCGCACGACGTCGACACGGCTGAGGTCGACGGCGGCGATTGGACCGGGCAGCGGCCAGCGCCGACGCTGGTGACCACTCGCCGATCCAAGGACGGGGCGCTCGTAGGACGCCAGCTACCGCCAGGGGAGAGCGTGGAGCGAGGCGGCTGGGCGTGGCGCAACGGCACGCAGGCGAACGCTGCCGTCCGCAGCGACGGCGAGCCGGCACCGACCGTCCACTTCGGGCATGCGCTCAACCAGGTCGAGTGGATTCCCTGCGGCCCAGGCCGCAGGCGCCGGAGTGGGGCGGCGCCGAGCTGGGCGCGCGAGCGGCCAGCGACAACCGTCGCCTGCGACCGCAGGGTGCATCCTCCTGGCCACAAGCAGAACTCCGGTGATCCTCCAGGCCGCTACGAGCAGCGGCGCGGCGCCCACGCCGTCCGGGTGACCGTGGAGCAGGCGTCGATCCTCCAGGGCTTTCCGGCCGGCTACCCGTGGCAGGGAGCCCGCACCCGCCAGTTCACGCAGCTCGGCAACGCCGTCCCGCCGCCGCTCGCGCACCGCGTGCTCGAGCAGGCCCTCGCGCCCAGCTTCGCCTCGTCGGCTCGCCGAGTCCGACGTTCCAAACCACCCAAGCAAGGAGGCCGCTCGAAATGAGGAAACTAATAGCCGCTGCCGGCCGGGAGCGGGTGAAGATCGCTGTGTTGGTCGGCGTGTACCTCGCCGCGATCGTTACCGCGAACATCATCACCGCCCGCTACGGGCCAACCGCATCGGTCTATAACGCCTTCGCGCTGATTGGGCTCGACCTGATCACCCGCGACCGCCTCGCCGACTTTTGGGGCACAAGCCGCTGGCAGAGGATGGCGCTGCTGATCGGTGCCGGCTCCGCGATCAGCTTCCTGATCGCTCAGGACGTGCAGGCGATCGCCGAGGCATCGGCTATCTCGTTCGCCTGCGCGGAGACGGGCGAGGGCCTGCTGTACCACCTGCTGCGACGCCGCGAGTGGGTCCAGCGAGCCAACGCAGCCGCGTGGCTCGGAGCCGCGATCGACAGCCTCGTCTTTCCCACGCTCGCGTTCGGCGGGGTCATGTGGAGCACGACGGTCGGCCAGTTCACAGCCAAGGTCGCGGGCGCCTTGCTGTGGTCCGCGGTCATCGCGAAGGTCCGCCCAAGCGGGCTGAAGGCTGGGGCGTGATGCACTACCACGGCACGCCGATCACGCCGCGCCCGAAGCTCCTGGAGCTTGCCGGGCGGTGCTTTTGCGTGAGCTTCGCCGCGCCGCACGACATCGCCGCCTGTCACGAGATCGGGCAGGCGGTGATGTTGGACTGCGGAGCGTTCACGTTCTGGCGCACGGGGCGGGCCGTTAGCTGGGAGGCGTATTACGAGTGGTGCGAGCGGTGGCTTGCCTACCGCACGACCTGGGCGGTGATCCCCGACGTCATCGCCGGCGGCGAGCGCGAGAACGACCTGCTGCTCGCTGACTGGCCCTTCGGGAGCAGGGGCGCCCCGGTGTGGCACATGCACGAACCGATCCGGCGGCTGCTTCGGCTCGCCGACAGGTGGCCGAGGGTCTGCATTGGTAGCTCCCAGGCATATCGGAGCGTCGCAAGCCAGGCGTGGCACGAGCGGATGACCGCCGCGATGAACGCGCTCTGCGGCAACGGCCCGGCGCCGGTATGGCTGCACATGCTCCGCGGGCTCAGGCTCGCCGGCAGCCGTTACCCGTTCGCTTCGGCTGACTCGACCAACGTCGCGCGCAACCACGCCGGAGCGCCCTCGCGCGGCGTCGCACGGCAAAGCCCCGGCGCGATGGCCGCCCGAATCGACCGGCGCCAGTGTCCCGGCCGCTGGCACAAGACCAGCCCCCGGCTCGCAGGGAGGCCCGCGAGATGAGCCAGCCGCGACTGAAGCAGAACCCGGACGAGCTGATCTCCGCGGCGCGCGCCGAGCACGAGCCGGTCGCTGCCTGGTGCTTGTTCAGTGGCGGGAACGACTCGACGGTGCTCGCGCATCGCTGCCGCGAGCATTACGACGGGCTGGCTTGGATCGACACCGGCACCGCGGTGCCCGGCGTCGAGACGTTCGTGCGCGAGTACGCCGCGTGGATCGGAAAGCCTCTGCGCGTCCTCAGCGCCGGGGACGCCTACAGGACGATGGTCCTCGGCGACCTGGTGTGGTGGGCGAGGTTCATCGCCGCGCACGATCGCGAGCCGACACTGACGATCGAGCAGTTGATCGCCAGGGACACCCGCCGATATGGCAGGGCCTCCGGTGGCGAGCTCGGCCAGGTCCCGCACGGCTTCCCGGGGCCAGGCGCTCACGGCCGCGCCTACAACCGCCTGAAGGAACGACAGATCATGTCGCTGCTGCGGGAGAGCAAGCAGGGCCACCCTCGACGCTCGCGCGTTCTGTTCCTCTCCGGCATCCGCCGCGCAGAGTCCCGGCGGCGCTCCAAGCGCGAGGCCATCAACCGGCTGCCCGGAAAGTCAGCGGTGTTCGTCAACCCGCTGATCGACTGGACCGGCGAGGACATGCGCCGCTATCGACGCGAGCACGATCTTCCCGAGTCACCGGCCGCCGCGCTCCTGCACCGCTCGGGCGAGTGCAACTGCGGCGCGTTCGCGAAAGCCGGGGAGGAGCGAGCGATGCTCGGAGCCCTATACCCGGACTTCGTCGCCGCGGTCATCGAATCCCTCGAGGAAGAAGCGCAGGCCGCCGGGGTCAGGTGGTGTCGCTGGGGTGGATTTGACCTCGACGGCAACCGTGCCGGTGAAGTCTCCCGCGAGCGGCCAGGGCTGCTGTGCGAATCCTGCGAGGCCCGCCAGCGCAACCCCGCCCGGCCAGCTCCGCAGACCAGCCGCGCCTCCTGCCGTGCCGCTCGGTGCCCACGCGAGAGGAGCAGTCGATGAGCCCGGCGACCGCACCGACGACCCACCCTCGCCGAGCCAGATCGGAGCCTGCTCCGAGCCTGTGCCTGGTCCCGACAACGCTCCGATCGGCCAACGCATACATCGCCGAGCACCACCGCCACCATCGACCTGCGCGGGGCTGTATCAGCGTCGTCGCCGTAGCTGAGGGCAGCCGCCGTTGTGGGGTCGCGGTGGTCGGCAGGCCGCTCGCACGGATGCTGCAGGACGGCTTCACGGCCGAGGTCACGCGCTGCTGCACCGATGGGACGCGCAACGCCTGCTCGATGCTCTACGGGGCTGCGTGGAGGTCGGTGAAGGCGCTCGGCTACCGCCGCCTCGTGACCTACACGCTGCCCGAGGAGGGCGGCGCGTCGCTGCGCGCTGCGGGCTTCTCGATGGTCGGGGTTGCCGGTGGCGGGCGTTGGCATCGACCCCGTTGCGGGCGGCTCCGGGCGGATGAGCACCCGACCGAGCGCAAGGTGCGGTGGGAGATCCTCTCCGCTGCGGGGGGTGAGCGGCGATGAGCTGTGGGGTCCGTCTCAGGTTCCGGTCCAGGGTCCGGCCGAGGGTCCGTCTCAGGGTCCGTTTCGGGGTCCTGGGCCTTCTCCCGCCGTTGCGTGGTTTTGCCTGCAACGGGGCGCTTTTCGCGGGCGATCGCGTTTGCGAGAAGTCTATGTCGGTAGGTAGCTATGCCTCTGGCTGCCTCGCAAATGAAGGACTGCGCCTCTGTAACCCCGTGGGATGGTGGTGCGCTGCCGCGTGCTCGGCTTGCCGTCGGCGTCTCGATGTGGTGCCTCTGGCAGCCGGTGGCCCGGTAGCTCTGCTGTTCGGTGTGACCGCGGGCGGCTCTGTGGTGTCCGCGGATCGTGTCGTCGCTAGTCGTCGTCTGCTCCTGTCCCTCGCGCGGGCCAGGCGTCCTCGCCTGTGCTCCGCCGATCGCGGTGGCAGCGCCACCGTCTCTTGGAGTCACACCGGCCCTCCGACGCTATCGCGTCGGAGGGCCGGTAGATGGGGAAACGGCCGGCGCGCGGCCGGCGGCGCGGCGGGGGGCGCGCGATGAAGGGTCAGGGCCAGCAAGATCCTCGCCCGCTGGTCGCGCTCATCGTCGGCCTGGCTGTGGCGAGCCTTCTCGGCGCCGCGCGCCAGGTGTCGCTCGCCCCGGTGATCGCGCTGGCGCTGCCCGTGTTGCTCGGCGGGCTGGTGCTGCTGATCGTGCTCGCCGCCGCGCGCGTGACCGTGACGCGCCGCTCGCTTGCCTCGCGCCAGCGGCTGGTCGTGCTCGCCCCCGACACGTTCGATCCTAGCCTCGACACGGTCGTTCGCTCGGCCGCTCATCTGGCTCGCGCGCGGAGGCTGGTCGGCAACTGGCTCGACCCTGGCGCTCGCGCTGTTCGGGTGCTGCTCGACACCGACGAGGAGGGCAGGCTGCGCTACTCGCTGAGCGTGCCAAGGAGCGCGTTGCCGGCGGTTCGCTCTGCGCTGATGGTCTACGACCGAGTCCAAGTGCGCCTCGAGCCCGACGCCGCTCCGCCGCCGAGCCAGCGTCCTGTTCACATCGCCCGCGCTGAGCTTCGCCTCGCGCGCCCGAGTACCGAGCCGCTGGCTCACCTGCCTCTGCAGCCCGATCCGCTGCAGAGCTTCGCCAGGGTCCTCGCCGGCCTTGACTACCGCCGCGGCGAGCGCGCGGAAGTCGCGATCGACCTGCTGCCGAGGACGGCTGGGACTCGCCGCCGGCTGCGTCGAAGGATGCTGCGGGACGCTCGCCGCCGTGAAGGCGACCCAGCCGCTGCCCGCCAGCGCGAGCGTCCGCGTGGTCGTCGTCGCCCGGCGGAAATGGTCGAACAACGGGTCGCGCGGGAGGAGCTGGCGACGAAGCTCGTGCAGGCCGAACCACTGTTCGGGCTGCAGGTTCTCGTCCGATGCAGCGCACCTGAGAGGGGCACGGCGGTGTCGTGCCTGCACGGCCTACTCGCCTGTTTCGACTCGATGGCGGGCGCGAACTCGCTGCGGGTCGTCGGCGTGCGTGTCCTCGGGGTCGCGTTCCTCGGCTCCGATCTGCCGGGGCGTCGCAGGTGGTTGGACTACCGGATGCGCAGAGGGCTCTTCAAGCCGGCGCGGCGCTGCCACGTCACCGCGAGGGAGATGGCCGGAGTGCTGAAGCCGCCGACCGTTCACTGCTCGGTGCCAGAGGTGCTGCGGCTCGGGCCGGCGGTGTATCCCGCGCCGAAGACGCTGCCGACGTTCACCGGGCAGCGAGGGCTCGTGCCGCTCGGCAGGGTCAGGACCGAGGACGGCGAGCGCAGAGTCGGGCTGCGGGTCGAGGACTCCTTCTTCAGCTACATCGCCGGCCGCTCGAGGTGGGGCAAGACCGAGCTCGCGCTGACCCAGGGCGCACACATCTTCCGTGCCGGCTTCGGAGGGCTGTTCCTCGACCCCCACCAAGACGCGGTCAAGCGTCTGAAGTGCTGCCTGACCGAGCAAGAGTTCGCACAACGGATCGTCGAGCTTGACCTCGTCGGTGAGCGCTGCCGCGAGGGGCAACCTGGCTGGAACCTGTTTGCCTGCCGGGGCCTTGACGCGAGCGCGGCCGAGCGCAGAGTCGAGGCGATCGTGGACAGCTTCGCCAGCGCGCTGCAATGGGGCGAGAGAAACAACCGGGCGCTGACGTTGACGACGCAGGCGACCGGCGCGCTGATCGAGCTGTCACGGATTCTCCCCGAGGGACTCCAGCCGACCATATTCCAGGTCCCCTCGATCCTCGGCAGCCCCGAGTGGCTGCAGGCCGCGCTGCCGTTCCTCTCACCGCCGCGCCGCCAGTTCTTCACCGAGCGGTTCCCGAGGCTCTCCGAAGAGAGCATCACGCCGGTCACGAACCTGATCGACCGGCTGCGCTCATCGACACCTTTGGCGGCGCTGCTCGGCGCGCAGACCTCGACATACGACATCGCCAGAGCGATGAGCGAACGCAAGATCGTGCTCGCCTGCCCCGGCGCAGACGGTGCGAGGGACCGCCTGGTCGCCAACCTGCTCGTGTTCGACCTGCTCTACGGCGCGAAGAGCCGTGCGTTCTTGGCGCCCGAGCAGCGAGTGCCGTTCTACTGCTTCCTGGACGAGATTCAGGTGTTCGACGGCGCGTCGAACGGCACGCTCGCAAGCCTGCTGGAGCAGACGGCCAAGTTTGGGATCAGGGGCATCCTGCTCAATCAGAACCCGGAGCGGCTGACCGCGTCCACGCTGAACGCGCTGACGACGAATCGCAGCCACTTGGTCACCACCGCTCTGAACTCGCACGCCGCCGGGCTGATCGCGAGGGAGTGGGGAGGCGACCCGCCCGCAGGCGCGATCACCGGCCTGCCGCGACGGAACTTCATCGCGCAGGTCACTCTCAACGGCGAGGTCACGCGCCCGTTCCGGTTCACCAACGAATCGGTCGAAGATGCCTTCGGCGAGGCGTTCCGACCAGATGCGGTCGCCGCGGCGCAACCGGCTATCGACGCCGCGTCCGGGCGCACGAGCGCAGCGGAGACGATCGCCGCGCTCGACACCCTGGACGCGCGGATCATGGAGCACCTGGAAAGCCGCCAGGGTGCAGGCGGGCGACGCCTGCGCTCAGCGGAGGACTCAGACCAGCCGTGGGCGGCACCCGCCGCCAGGCGCCCCGGCGACGGCGATTGCGCGCCCCCGACGCCAGCGTCGGAGTGCTCGGAGCAGGGCCGAAGCCACAAGCCGACGCGGCAAGCGTCGCCCGTCAGGGACGGTGAGCTATGAGCGTCGGGGCTGCTGTCAGAGAACGGCCGCTGCCTGCCGTGGCGCCTTCGATGCTGGCCGGGCTCTACCAGCACCGTCTGCTCACCACGCGCCAAGTCCACGCGCTGTACACGCCAGCCACAGGGGATCGGTGGACGCGGAAGGTGCTCGGTCTGCTGGCACGCCGCGAGCTCGTGGACCGTGTGCAAGGGCCCGGCACGCTCTCCTGCTGGTATCTGACCGACGCCGGCGCAGAGGCGGTCGAGGCCGCCGGACCGCGTGGCGAGCAGCGCCGACGAGTCCCGAGCAGAGCACAGGCCGAAGGGCTGCTGAAGCGGCACACCCTCGCCGTCAACGACGTCGGGATCGCGTTCGTCAGGGCCGCCCGCGAGCGCGGCGACGAGTGTGGCTCAGACTCCTGGCGCCACGAGATCGCGCATCCAATCTCGCCCGGCAGCGTCCGCCATCCCGCCCAGCTCGTCGTCGCCGACGCGCTGCTCACCTATCTGCAGACCGGCAGCGATGGGTCGCTCGTCATGCACCAGCGGTTCGTGGAGGTCGATCGAGGAACCGCGAGGCCCGCCGACCAGCTCGCGGGGAAGCTCGCCCGCTACACGAGGCTTCGCAGCTACACCCCGTCGACCGACGAGCAGGCCGAGCCGCTGTGGCGTAACTACTACCGCGCCTGGCCGCACGTCCTGATCGTCCTCGCCGACCAATCTCCTGCCAGGATCGCGCAGCGCATCGCCAGGGTCCTCGCCCTCTATGAGTCCGACCCCGCGAAGGGCCTGCGGCGAGCCATCCCGTTCTCGTTCGTGAGCCTCGCCGAGCTGACCGCGCGAGGCCCGTTCGCTGCGATCTTCACCAACCCAACCATCCCCGAGCCCGTCGATTGGCTCGGCCAACTCCCACCGAAGGAGGTGTGAAACATGCCTCCGCGGACCTCTACCGCACGGCGGCACAACACCGGATGCAGCACGAGCACCCGACCACGACGACGCGACGCTCCCGACTGCTGGCGCACCAGCGACCTGCCGCTCGCGGCGTGGCCGTGCGCTCAGCGGACAGGGCAGTGGCAGCGCCAGGGTCGATACCTGCCGGAGTCCAACCGACACCCGGCGAAGATGCTGCCCGAGATCGCGCGCCGAGCGATCGACTTCTACAGCAGCCCCGGCGACCTGGTGCTCGACCCGATGTGCGGGATCGCGACCACCCTTGTCGAGGCGATCCACCAAGGACGCCAGGCGATCGGTGTCGAGGTCGAGCCGCGCTGGGCGGCGCTCGCGGCCGGCAACGTCCAGCACGCCCGCGGCCAAGGCGCCGCGGGGCAGGCGCTGGTGCTCACCGACGATGCGCGGCGGCTCGCCCGCGGGGTCCTAGACCAACTCGCCGGCAGCGTCAACCTGATTCTCACCTCACCGCCCTACGCCGACACGACCCTCGGCGACCCCCGCTCAGGGAAGGGCATGGAGATTGCGCGTGCCTGCGAAGGCCGACGGGTCACCGCCGCCGACCGCGCGCACGCCGGCAAAGTCAAGCGCGCCTGCCGCTACGGCGACAGCGCGACATGTCTCGCGCGGCTCCCCTACGGGAATCTGCAGGAAGCCTGCCGGCGACCAGCGGAGCGGCGGTTCACCGGCGACAGCTACCTCGCGGCGATGGCCGACGTCTACGCCGGCTGCGCCAAGCTGCTCGCCCCGGGCGGCTACCTGGTCCTCGTCACCAAGAACATGCGTGCCGGCGGACGGCTCACCAACCTCTCCGGCGACACCACGACGCTATGCGAGAGCCCCGGCCTCGTCTACTGGCAGCACATCGTGGCGCTGCTCGCCACGATCCGACACGAGTCGCTTCGCCCGCGCCCCTCGATGTGGCAGCTACTGAACCTCCGCCACGCGCTCACCAGAGGTGAACGGACCCACCTCGTCTGCCACGAGGACGTCCTCGTGTTCCGAAAGCCCACCGGCTGATTCACACAACCGCAAGCCTCCGACCACCACTCCGAAGGAAGGTAAAAAAAATGCCTAGTCGCTCACGAACCTGGCGAGTAACACAAGCCGACTGCTTCACCGCGATCGCCAAGCTCGCCGCCGACAGCGTCGATGCGGTGATAACCGACCCGCCCTACGGGATCGGTGTGAACGGCATGGCATGGGATCGGCCCGGCAAGCTCGACCCCAACCTGCCGCCAGGGAAAAGGCGCGCTGCGCACACCAACCCGATCGACTCCTTCCAGGACTTCTCGCGCGAGTGGGCACTCGCCTGCGCTCGCGTGCTGAAGCCTGGCGGGCATCTCGCCGCGTTCGCCGCACCAAGGACTTTCCACAGGCTCACCTGCGGCCTGGAAGAAGCCGGCTTTGAAGTCCGCGACGTGCTCATGTGGCTCCAGGGCCAGGGATACCCCGCGACACGGGTGCTGCCCGACGGTCTCGGCACCGGCCTGAAGCCCTGCTGGGAGCCGATCGTGCTCGCCCGCCGACCAATGCAGGACACGCTCGACGCGACGCTCGCCGAGCACGGCACGGGCGCGATGAACATAGACCCGTGCCGGATACCGCTCACGGCCGAGGATTGCCCGACAGAAGCGCGCGCTCACGGCCGTCGAATCACAGCCAACCAGCGGGGTCGCTGGCCGAGCAACCTCCTGCTCTCGCACGGCCGCGATTGCAGCACCGAGCGCTGTGACGCGGACTGCCCGATCGCGCTACTCGGCGAGCGCCACCGCTTCTTCTACGCGGCAAAGGCCCCCCGACGTGAGCGGGACGCTGGCTGCGAGCAGTTGCCCAAGCAGGTCGTCCAGACCTTCAAGATCGGCGCTCACAACGAGCGCATGTGCGCCGAAAATCCGGTCGCCAACCTGCACCCCACGGTCAAGCCGATCGACCTGATGCGCTGGCTCGTGCGACTACTCACACCACAGGGTGGGCTCGTACTCGATCCCTTCACCGGCTCGGGCAGCACCGGCGCCGGCTGCGTTCTGGAGGGCGTGCGCTTCCACGGCATCGAGCGCGAGGCTACGTATGTGCCGATCGCACAGGCGCGGATCAGCTATTGGGCCGGGCAGAGGAAATCAGCGGCGCGCTCCCCCCGCACTCGCGGCGCTGACTGCCGCCGGACGCCAGCCAGGAGCAGGACCCGCCGATGACACTGGACGACGAGGACATCGAGCGCATCGCCGTCCGCGTCGCCGAGGTGCTGCAGAAAGAGGGCCCGACGGGCGCGCGGTTCGTGGATGCCGCGCTCGTCGCTCGCACGCTCGGCGTCGACCGTGATTGGGTCTACGAGCACGCCCGCGAGCTGGGAGGCGTGCGCCTGGGAGGCCCGCGCGGAAGGCTGCGATTCGACCTCCCGACGATCCGCCGTCGCCTCGACTGCCAGGGCCAGCCAGCGCCGGTCGAAAGGCGCCGCGCCAGGCCCCGAAAACGCCCGCCGAGAAGGCTGGGAAACGTTGATCTGCTGCCCCATACAGAGCTACCATTCACCGGCCAAATAGGTGGCCGGGCGGCGCGGCAACGCCCCCGGCCCGACAACGGGAGGTAACCCCGATGCACAGATACGGTAGCCCTTTGACGCCGGAGCGTGTTCAATGCCCCGGCCAGTGAGCGGAAGCCTCAAGGTCGAACAGCAGGTGGACGGGACGATGCGCTTCCGCTTGCGGTTCACCGCCTACGGCAAGCGCGAGACGTTGATGCTCCACGAGGACCGCGACTGCGACTGCGGCTGCAACGGCAACTGGAATGAGCGCACCGCCCGCGTCGAGCTGGCCAACATCCTCGCGCGAGTCCAGGCGGGTATCTGGCAGCCGCCCAAGCGCCAGCCGCTCCCCGTCGAGCAAGTCTTTACGACGATCCCTACCTTCCACGAATACGTCAGCTATTGGTTGAAAGCAAAGATCGAAGGCGTCATCGGCGAGAAGCCAATCAATGAGAACACGGCTGCTGATTACCGCTCGCGAATTCGCCACCTGATCTCCTTCTTCGGCCGCTACCAACTCAACGAAATCGACGCTGAGCTGTGCCTCGCCTTCAAGAAGCACAAGATCAAAGAAGCACACGAAATCAAGGAGGCCATCGCAGCCGGCGCCGACCTGCGAGACCACCGAAAGCGAAAGGTCGAACCGCTCTCACCGTCCTCGATCAAGAAGCTCATCACCCTTCTCGCCAGCATCTGCGATGAGGCCGTCGAGGACAAACTGATGCCCTCAAACCCCGCTCGCGGCAAGCGGCTGAAGATCCACGTCCCGAAGCCCAAACGCACCTTCCTAGAGATGGACGAGCTAGTCGCCGTCGAAGATGCCGCTGGCGAGCAAGACCCCAACCTGGAGCGATTCGCTCGCGCGGCCCGCGAAGCCGCACCGGGGTCCAGCGCGGCGGCCGTCGCCGTCCGCCTCGCCGAAGGAAAGCGCCAGAAGCAGATCGGGGCCGAACTCGGGCTCAGCAAGGGCACGATTCACTTCCACGTCCGGAACCTCGGCGGACTACGAGTCGGCAGGTACGTCGGCCGGAAGGCCATCGTCGCCACGCTCGGCAAGTCAGGCGTCCGCAACAGCGAGCTATGCGACATTCGTATCGGCCACCTGCGCCTCCACGACCCCGAGGGCGCGCGCTTCCGCATCCCCGACGCCAAGACCGAGACCGGCATACGCATCGTCGAGGTCAGCCCCGACTTGGCCGAGGTGCTCATCCTCCACATCGACCGGCTGCGCCGCGCCGGCAACGACACGGGCCCCGAGGCGTACCTATTCCAGAACGAACGAGGCGGGCGCATGTCACGCCAGCGGATCGGAGAGATCATCCGCGAAGCTGCAAAGCGAGCCGACGAGAAGCTGCGCGCGCGCGGCCTACCGCCGCTCCCGCACATCACGCCCCACAGCCTCCGCCGCACCTACATCTCGATCTCCCTGGTCGCCAACGAATACGACATCAAGTGGGTCATGGAACAGGTCGGCCACGCCGACTCCCACATGACCCTCGACGTGTACAACCAGCTACAGCAGCGCGCCAAGCGCGACCACGGCCGCTCCTTCGACCGGCTCATGCGCCAAGCCCGCACGGAGCTTTACCGCCGCGACGCTGAGCCCGCCCTCGACAACGGGGGGGTTTTGGACAACGTTTTGGACAACGGGCGCAAAACGGCCCCCAAAACCCGCCGATCACGCCGCGCGGGGCGCGGTCAAAAACCCGCCATTAGCAGGGAAAAAGCAGCGCCGCCCAAACGCTAACTGAAACCGGGGCGACCGAGCTTTTCAGTCGTGTGCTCTACCAACTGAGCTATCTCGCCGTGGGCCTTTCGGCCGTTTGATCCTACCGGCTCCGGAATTCCTCGACGAGCGCGTCGTAGGTCATCCGCAGGCCCTGCTCGATCGACACCTGCGCATCCCAGCCGAGCTCGCGCTCGGCGAGGCTGACGTCCAGGCAGCTGTGCGTGAGCTCGCCCGGGCGCAGGTCTGCCAGCTTGGGCTCTATGTGCTTGCCGGCGGCGGCGCTCAGCTGTCGCCAGACGGTTTTGACGTCCGTCTCGACGCCCGTGGCGATGTTGTACGTGCCCCGCCTGCCCGACGCGGCGAGCAGCGCGCTGACGACGTCGCCGACGTACACGTAGTCGCGCGTGGGGGTGCCGTGTCCGTAGAGCTTTGGCGCTCGCCCGCTGTACAGGTGCTCGGAGAAGATCGCCACCACCCCCGCCTCGCCGTGCGGGTTCTGGCGCGGCCCGTAGACGTTGCCCAGGCGACAGACCGCGTGGGGGATGCCGGATGACAGCGACCACGTGTTCACGTACGCCTCGGCCGCCCACTTGGAGGCGCCGTACGGCGAGAGCGGTTCGGGGATTCGCGCCTCGGGCGTCGGCATCGGCGCCGCGTCGCCGTACAGCGCGCCGCCGGTCGAGCTGAACACGACCGGCGCGCCGGCGCGCCCGGCGGTCTCGAGCACGTTCAGCGTGCCCCTGACGTTGACCTCGCAGTCGCGGCCCGGGTCCTGCACGGAGACCACCACGCTCGCCTGCGCCGCGAGATGAAAGACGGCGTCCGGGCGGATCTCCGAGACGGCGGCCTCGAGCGCCGGCAGGTCCACGATGTCGAGCTCGAGCAGCTTCGCCGCGGCGGGCACGCGCGCGGCTTCGCCGGAGGACAGGTCGTCGATCACGGTCACCTGATGGCCCTTGGCCAGCAGCGCGTCGGCCAGGTGCGAGCCGATGAAGCCGGCCCCGCCGGTCACGATCGCGCGCGCGCTCATGCGCGGGAATCTATACGGGCGCGCTATACGGGCGCGGTCGAGGCGGAGGCCGCAAGCAGGTCTTCGACCGCTTCCACCGACTCGTCGATCCGCTCGAGCACGCGCATGCCCTGGCGCTCGCGCGGCAGGCTGCCGCCGACGGCGGGACCGCCGAGCACGATCGGCAGATCGGGGCGGTTGGAACGCAGGTCGCGCAGCGCGAGCTCGACCGATTCGACCGCCGTCGGGACCGTCGCGCCGACGACCACCAGGTCGGGGGACCGGCTGTTGACCATCTCGAGCAGCCGCTGCGCCGAGAGGTCGGTGTCGAAGATCGTGTGGAAGCCGGCCGCCGCGAGCTGGTCGTGGACCATCTGCAGCCCGAGCGTGTGCTCGTCCCCCTCGACGCCCGCCAGCAGCACGCGCTCGCGCGTCGGTTCGGTGCTGCCGGTCATGTAGCGGTAGAGGGTCGCGAGCACGCGGCGCGTGATCGTGGTCGCGCGGTGCTCGCGGTCACCGTCGATCTCACCGGCTTCGCACAGCACGTCGATGCGCCGCAGCGCCGGGCCGATCACCTCCGCGTGCAGCGTCGTCGGCGAGATGCCGTCCTCGATCGCCGTCGCGATCGCCGCCTCCGCCATCTCGGCGTCGCCGCGTTCAAGCGCGGTGGCGAACGTCTCGAGCGTGCTCTCGACGAGCGCGATCGGGTCTGAGCGCAGCTGCTCGCGGGCGTCCGGTCCGGTCTGGCCGAGGACTTCCATGAACGCGTCGAGCAGCACCGGGTCGAAGTGGCGGCCGCGCTGTTCGCGCATCATCTGCACGGCCTCGTCGATCGAGAACGCCTTGCGGTACACGCGGTCGCTGGTGAGCGCGTCGAACACGTCGGCCACCGCAACGATCCGCCCCTCGATCGGGATCGCCTCGCCCTTCAGGCCGCGCGGGTAGCCGCCGCCGTCCCACTTCTCCTGATGACTGAGGGCAATCGTCGCCGCCATGTCGAGGATCGACGAGGAGGAGCCGCGCACGAGCCGGTGTCCCTCCTCAGCATGGGTCTCGACGATCGCGCGCTCCTCCGGCGTGAGCGGCCCGGGCTTGAGCAAAATCGCGTCGGGGATCGCCACCTTGCCGACGTCGTGGAGCGGCGCGGCGTGGCGCAGGCGCTCGCAGAACTCTGCGTCCATGCCGATGTGCTCGGCCAGCAGCACCGAGAAGCGCCCGATCCGCTCGATGTGCGCGCCCGTGTCCTCGTCGCGGAACTCGACCGCCATCGACAGGCGCTGGACGGTCTCCGCCTGGGCGATCTCCAGCTCCGAGAGTGCGCGTTTGAGCTCGCCCGTGCGGCGCTGGATCTCCTCCTCGAGCGCCGCGCGGCGGCGCTCGCCGGTCAGCCATCCGAGCGCGCCGGTCGCGCATGCGAGCACCGCGAGGCAGCCCGCGGTCAGCGCCGAGACGCCTGCGAGCAGCGCCCCCGCGGCCGCAGCCGCGCCGAGCAGCACCGAGACGACGATCCACGCGACGGCGTGACGGCGCCGGGGCGGACGGGGTGACGGTGGCCGAGCCGGGTGGCGACGTCTAGGCACGAGCGCGCCGATCTTCTTCGCCATCCCGGGAGCCTGCGAGGCAGCCCGCGAGCCTGCACCGGACTCTTCCGGGCGGCGAAGCAAGCTGGCTTGGATTTGGCCGTTCACCTAGAGCTCTCGCGTTCTTCCCTGATCCAGTGTACGCGCCGTCTGTCGTTGTCACGTTCGACGACGCCTGCGTCAGGCTTGATCCGATTTCAAAGCGCGTAGACATATGACCCAAGCGCCGATCAGCCTTTGCTCTGCAGCCGCTTGATGTTGATCGCGTGCGTCGGCGCGGTCGGTTCCGCCGCCCGGTTCCATTTGTCGAAAACTACCCTTCCCCGTCGCCGGCCATGCCAAACAATCTCGAGCGGATAGGGGATGCCGCTCGTGGCGACATACACCGTCCCGCCCCTCGCCAGGTCGCTCACTCCCACCGTCCTGCGGCCGTCGACGCTCACGCCGGCGACGCGCGTGAGCGACCCGTGGGATGCGAGCGTGCCGCCCAGCAGCTTGCTCAGGTCGGTGAGCGAGCTGAACGAGCGCAATGCCTGGCCCGCGGCCGACCCCTTCAGCCAAGTGCCCTGCAGGCGGCGCGCCGAAAGTGGGGCGGTGAAGCGTTCGTAGAAGCTCCTGTTGCCGTTGACGTAGAGCCAGCCGTCCAGCTCGACCAGCCGGATGCTCAATTCGCCCAGCGTGATCCGCCCGACCCCGCCCTTGTCAGCAACGAGCTCCATATTCAGCGATATCGGCTTTCCTTGGCTGAGAATTGAGCCTGCAACGTGGACCGTCGCGGCGCCCACCGCGGCCGACCTCGCAGTCGCGAGGATCTCGGCGGGCGACATCGCTGCGATGCCGTTGGCGGAGGAGCCCGAGCTCCCGCAGCCGGCGAGCGCGACGACGAGCGCACACGCCCCGGCCCGCCGGGCCCGCCTGCGGGCTAGCCGCCCGCCCACGAGCCGGAGCCGTTCAACTCGTGGGCGTGCTCCGGGCGCGCACGCGCGTGAGCGAGCAGCTCCTGGAAGAAGCCCTTGCCGAGCACGCTCAGGCCGAGCAGCGAGCCGAACAGCACGATCGCGTCGATGCTCTCACGCCCCTGCTTCGTCCAGTAGTCGTCGGCGAGGTTCAGCCACAGCGCGAACTCGTCGAGCGTCAGCGCCGCGCCGCTGCCGTACACGGCCGACGTCATCCGCGAGGTGCGGCAGCGGTCTTTCGTGCCGATCTCCTGCATCCACAGATAGCCGACCGTCAGCAGGCCGGCGATGCCGAAGGTCATGTGGTGGATGTGGCGACCGCCCGGAGTTATGTTCCTGAAGGGTCCGCGTTCTGCCCTGATCGCGTGCGTGATCGCGCGCACGCCCGCGAATGTCAGGAAGAACGAGGTGGTCGAGAGCAGCTGGCGCTCCTTGCGCCGGTCCTCGAAGTGCTTGCGGTACAGAGCCCGCACCTCGTGCGCGGGCACGCGTCGCGGGAGCAACCTGCGCGCCGAGCTCGGCGGGGTCGAAGGCCGGGTGGGAGTGCTCATGCCCGCGACACACCCTAGAGCAGGCCGGGCGTTCGGCAAGCGAATGTGCATCGCTAAACCCGCATCGACTTTTCGTCGAGGGGGACGCCGTATGCACATGCAGCGCGCCAGCGAAGCTCGATCACTGCTGGGCGGCGTCCGGCCGCATGCCGGCAGCGGACGAGGTCCTCGTGTCAGATAGCCCAAGCCCCCAAGACCTTCCCGGACCCGAGGGGGTCGGCGGAGCTTCGCCGGCAGGACCTGCGGGCGAGCCGCCACAGCCGATCCCGAGCGAGACGGCGCCGGCGCCCGGCGCGGTTCCTCGAGCGCCCGCCGTTCCCGCGGCTGCCGGCTCGCAAGCCGGGATCCCCCGAGCTCCCGGCCCGGCCGCCGCCGGCCCACCCCAGCCGGGCCCTGCGCCCGCCGCCCAGCCGGCCTTCGCGCCGGGCGCGCAAACGCCGGCCGCAGCGCCGGGCGCGCAGACGCCGGCCGCAGCGCCGGGCGCGCAAACGCCGGCCGCGGCGCCGGGCGCGCAAACGCCGGCCGCAGAGCGCGACGCGCCGACGCCGGCCGCAGAGCGCGACGCGCCGACGCCGGCCGCAGCGCCGGGCGCGCAAACGCCGGCCGCGGCGCCGACGGGCGCCCCCGGCCAGCCGATCTTCAGCTTCCAGGGAGGCATGCGGGCGACGCCCGCGTCGAGCCCCGCCGACGCGCCCCCGGCGCGGGCCGGGAGAGGCTGGCGGCGTCCGAGCACAGCCAAGCTGGCTTGGGCGCTCGTCGCGCTCCTGTGCGCCGCGCTCGGGGTCGCCGGCTCGCTGCTCGCGGCGCACAAGGTCGCGCGCAACGACCGGGCGGGCGCGCGGCACGCCGCCGAACAGTCCGCCGCGGCGGTCGCCTCGACGGCGAAGCTCGCGCTCGAGCGCGAGCAGGAGCTCGGCGTCAGCGGCGCGACGTTCTTCGCCGGCGACTCCCAGGCTACTCGCGCGGAATTCGACAGGTGGGCGAAATGGGCGCAGACGCTGCGCCGCTATCCCGAGCTCGAACAGCTGGGCCTGGTCACGCTCGTGCGGGCGCCCGAACTGCAAGCGTTCTCGGCCCGGCTCGCCGGCAAGGCAGCCAGGACCCGAGCGCCGCGGGCGACGCCCGCCGCGCTCGTGCGGGCGGTCCCGCCGCTGGCGGTGGTGCCGCCGGGCCCGCGCCCGTACTACTGCCTCGCGCTCGCAAACCTCGCGCGCCACGCCGCCGAAAGCCCGCCGCCGGGGACCGACTACTGCGCGATGCGCAGCGGCCTGCTGCTTTCGCGCGACTCTGACTTCAGCCACTACACGCCGGTCTCCGCCGGCGGCGCGCCGGCGCTCGAAGAGTTGATGCCCGTGTACAAGGGCAACCAGCCTCCGGCCGTGCTCTCCGCCCGCCAGGGCGCCTTCGCCGGGTGGCTGCGCGAGGTGTTCGTGCCGGGGGTGCTGGTCAGCCAGGTGTTGCAAGGGCGCACGGGCGACGCCGTGCGCCTCGCGTTCCACAGCAGCACCGCGAACGTCGCGTTCGCCGGCGGCGCCGTCAAGCCCGGCGGCCCGAGCGCGACTGTCGACTTGCACGACGGCTGGACGGTGCGGAGCTTCGCCGCGCCGCCAAGCGGCGCGGTGCTCGACGACGGCAACGCGCTCGCGCTGCTGATCGCCGGGTGCGTGCTCAGCGCGCTGCTGGGGCTGCTCGTGTTCGTGCTCGGAGCGGGACGTCCGCCGGCGCCGGCGAGCGCGCAGGAGCCCACGGAGCTGCCGCCCGAAGACCTGCACGACCAGCTCACCGGGCTGCCCAACCGCGCCCTGATGATCGACCGCGCCGAGTGCATGCTCGCACGCGCCGGACGCCAGTCGGGGCTGCTCGTGGGCGCGCTGTTCATCGACGTCGACTGGTTCGAGGATGTGAATGAGCGGCTGGGACGCGACGCCGGCGATCAGATCCTGAAGATCGTCGCCGAGCGCCTGGACGCGGTCGTGCGCGCCGGCGACACCGTCGGGCGCCTCGGCGACGACGAGTTCGTGCTGCTGGTCGAGACGGCCGCGCGCGGCGCGCGCCTGGACTCGCTGGCGCGGCGCGTGGTCGAGACGCTGCACAAGCCGTTCCAGCTCGAGGGCTTCGGCCCCAGCTTCTTCCTGACGGCGAGCATCGGCGTCGCGTTCGGCCGCTACGCGAGCCCCGACGACCTGCTGCGCGACGCGCAGCTGGCGCTGCACGCCGCGAAGTCCGCGGGCAAGGACCGCTACACGCTGTTCAACGCGAACATGCGCTCGGTGATCGAGGGGCGCGGCGTGCTCGAGGCGGAGCTCAACATGGCGCTCGCCGAGAAACAGTTCTTCGTGCTGTACGAGCCGATCTACGACCTCGGCACCGGTCAGGTCGCGGGCCTCGAGGCGCTGATCCGCTGGCTGCACCCCAAGCAGGGCGTGCTCGCACCCGGCGATTTCATGCCCCTGGCCGAGGAAACGGGCCTGACGGTCCCGATCGGCCGCTGGATGCTCGAAGAGGCGTGCGGGCGCGCCGCCGCGTGGAACGTCGCCGGCTATCGCATCGGCGTCTCGGTGAAAGTCACCCCCAACCAGCTCAACCGCGAAGGGTTCGTCACGGACGTGCGCCGCGCCTTGCAGCAGTCGGGGATCGAGCCGGCGCTGCTGACGCTCGAGATCGCCGAGACGACCGTAATGCGCGACGTCAGCGAGGCGGTCGAGCGCCTCCAGGAGATCAAGCAGCTGGGCGTGCGCATCGCGATCGACGACTTCGGCGGCAGCGGCTACGCCTACCACTCCGACCTGCGGCGGCTGCCGCTCGACTTCCTGAAGGTCGACCGCAGCTCGCTGGCCGCCTCCGAGGACGAGGACTACCGCACTTGGCTGCTCGAGGCGATCATGATCGTCGGGCGCGACCTGTCGCTGACGGTGATCGCCAAGGGCATCGAAAGCCTCGAGCAGATGAGCGCCCTGCAGACGATGGGCTGCACGATGGCGCAGGGCGCGCTGATGGGCAAACCGGTGCCCGCGAGCAACATCGAGACCGTGCTCGTCTCGCGCCTGCCGGTCGTGCGCGCCGACGCGCCGAGCGCGTAGCGCGGCCGGCGCGACGACCCGCGTCGCACGGCGGTCTCGACTCGCATGTGCGGGCGCGCCCCACGGCGGGCCGCGACGGCTAGCATGGCGGCGAGCTCATTCGGCAAGCGAGAGGAGAGCAGATGGCTGCGAGCGCGAGCATGCCCAAGGCGACCGCCCACGGGATCGAGGACCTGCGGGCGCTGAAGGACCAGGTCGTGGGGCCGAGCGGGTGGCGCGAGGTCACCCAGGAGATGGTCGACGAGTTCGCCGAGCTGACCGGCGATCGCCAGTGGATCCACACGGACGTGCAGCGCGCGAAGACCGACAGCCCGTTCGGCACGACGATCGCGCACGGCAACCTCACGCTGTCGCTGATCGACGGGCTGCGCAAAGACCTGAACGACTGGAGCGGCTTCAAGATGGGCGTCAACTACGGCTGGAACAAGGTGCGCTTCCCGGCGCCCGTGCCGGTCGGCTCGCGCGTGCGCTGCTACGCGCAGATAGTCGAGCTGACGGAGGTCGGCGGCGGCTGGCACCAGGTCGTCACGCGCTTCACCGTCGAGCTCGACGGCGGCGAGAAGCCCGCGTGCGTGGCCGACAGCGTCGGGCGCCTGCTCGTCGGCTAGGCACGCGCCCAGACGGCCGTACGCCCAGACGGCCGTAGCCGCCTCACCGGCGGTGGCGGCTGGGGAAGGGCCGCCGGGCGCCTCGACGGCGGCCCGGGAAGGCCCGGCCGTCGCGCTCAAGCGGGCTCGGCGACGGCGACGTACTTGGTCTCGAGGTACTCGCCGATCCCCTCGAAGCCGCCCTCGCGCCCGAAGCCCGACTGCTTGACGCCGCCGAACGGCGCGGCGGGGTTCGAGACGACGCCCTGGTTGAGACCGACCATGCCCGACTCGATCCGCTCGCACACGCGCAGCGCGCGGTTGAGGTCGCGCGTGTACACGTATGCGACGAGCCCGTACTCGGTGCGGTTGGCGGCCTCCAGGGCCTGCTCCTCGGTGGCGAACGTGGCGACCGGCGCGACCGGCCCGAAGATCTCCTCGCGCAGCACGCGCGCGTCGCCGGGGACGTCGGCGAGGACGGTCGGCTCGAAGAAGTAGCCGGGGTAGGCGGGGCCCGACAGGGGCGCCCCGCCGACGAGCACGCTCGCGCCGCGAGCGACGGCGTCCTCGACCAGCTCCTTGACCTTGCCGCGCTGGGCCTCGTCGATCAGCGGGCCGACGTCGACGCCCGGCTCGGTGCCGCGGCCGACCTTCAGCGCGCCCATCCGCTCGGCCAGCCGCGCGGCGAACTCGGGCGCGAGCGACGCGTGCACGTGGAAGCGGTTGGCGGCGGTGCACGCCTCGCCGACGTTGCGCATCTTGGCGAGCATCGCGCCCTGCACCGCGGCGTCGAGGTCGGCGTCCTCGAACACGAGGAACGGGGCGTTGCCGCCGAGCTCCATCGACACCCGCAGGATCTGCTTGGCGGACTGTTCGATCAGCGTGCGCCCGACCTCGGTGGAGCCCGTGAAGGACAGCTTGCGCGCGCGCGGGTCCTCGAGCAGCGGCGCGATCACGGAGCCGGCGCTGTCGGCGGTGATCACGTTGAGGACCCCCGCGGGCAGCCCGGCCCGCTCGAGGATCTGGGTGAGCGCGAGCATCGACAGCGGCGTCTGCTTGGCGGGCTTGACGACCATCGTGCAGCCGGCGGCGATCGCCGGGGCGATCTTGCGCGTGCCCATCGCCATCGGGAAGTTCCACGGCGTGACGAACACGCACGGGCCGACCGGCTGGCGCATCGTGAGGATCCGGCCCTTGCCTGTCGTGTTGACCATGTAGCGGCCGTGTACGCGCACGGCCTCCTCGGCGAACCAGCGGAAGAACTCGGCGGCGTAGGAGATCTCGGCGCGCGACTCGGCGAGCGCCTTGCCCATCTCGAGCGTCATCAGCAGCGCCAGCTCGTCGCTGTGCTCGGTGATCGCCTCGTAGGCGCGGCGCAGGATCTCGCCGCGCTCGCGCGGCGCGTGCGCGGTCCACTGCGCCTGCGCGTCCGCGGCGGCGGCCAGCGCGGCGAGCGCGTCCTGCGCGTGGGCGTCGGCGACGCGCACGAGCTCCTCGCCGCTTGCCGGGTCCTCGACGGCGAGCGTCGCGCCGCCGCTCGCGGCGCGCCAGCGCCCGCCGATGTACAGGTCGGTGCGAACGCGCTCGAGGACCGCGCGTTCTGACTCGGAGACGGAGGACCGGCCGACGGCGCTCACGCTCCCAACCTACCACCGCGCGGCTCGCGCCAAACGGGGCGCGCGGGCGCCGCGCGCGGGCCGTTCGAACATGCGGCCGCGAGCGATCGTGCAGCGCTCATGCGCGCCCGGCGCGTGTCCGAGGGTGAGCGCATGGGACCCTCGGGACGTTCGGCGCTCGCCGTGCTCGCGTGCACGCTCGCGTGGCTGTCGCTGTGCGCGGGCGGCGCGAGCGCGAGCACGCTGCTGGTGGAAGGCGCGGGCGACGGGCACGGCGTGGGCATGAGCCAGGACGGCGCGCTGGGCTATGCGCAGCACGGCTACGGCGACGCGCAGATCCTGGCGCACTACTACACGGGCACGACGCTCGGCCAGGCGCCGGCGAACGCGGTGATCAAGGTGCTGGAGGGCGCGAAGGTGGTGAGCGTGCCGCTCGAACGCTACGTGCGCGGCGTGGTCTCGGCGGAGATGCCCGCGAGCTGGCCGGCGGCCGCGCTGCAGGCCCAGGCGATCGCGATCCGCACGTACGCGCTGACGGCCGACGCGGGCAGCTCGCGCTTCGACGTGTACTCGGACACGCGCTCGCAGGTCTACCGCGGGGCGGCGGCGGAAACGGCGAGCACGAACGCGGCCGTGGCCGCGACGGCCGGGCAGATCGTCGAGTACGGCGGCCAGCCGGCGATCACGTATTACTTCGCGAGCTCCGGGGGGATGACGGAGGACAACGAGAACTCGTTCCTCGGCTCCACCCCCGAGCCGTGGCTGCGCGGCGTGGAGGATCCGTATGAAACGAGCTCCTCGAGCTGGAAGCTGAGCATGAGCTTCGCGACCGCGAGCGCCCGCCTGAGCGGCCTGGTCAAGGGCTCGCTGCGCGGGATCGAGGTGCTCAGGCGGGGCGTCTCGCCGCGGATCGTCGCCGCGGAGGTGCTCGGCTCGCGCGGCGAGACGCCCGTGAGCGGCCCCGAACTGGAGGCGCGTCTCGGCTTGCAGAGCGCGTGGGCGTACTTCACGGTGATCAGCGGCGCGAGCGTGACGCGCGAGCCGGACCTCAGCGGCCAGCCCGCGTTCACGCCGTCCCCGCCGGAAAGCCCGGCGATCGCGCCCGCGAGCTCCAGCTCGAGCGCGTCCGAGACGGCGATGAGCGCGTCGGCGAGCGGCGGCACGGGAGCCGGGGGCGCGACGCCCGCGCCCGCGCCGAGCCCCGCGTACGACACGGGCGGCGCCCCCGCCGAATAGGCTCGCGCGGGTGAGCGCCCCGCTGCTGATCGCGGACGTGCCGTGGCTGCTGTACCGCTCGTTCTTCGCGCTGCCGAAGTCGATCGTCGGCGCCGGCGGCCGGCCGGTGAACGCGCTGCTCGGGACGGTCAACGCGATTCTGTCCGTTTATGAGGGGCGCCTTACGGCGCCGGGTCCGCGTTGCGTGGTCGCGTGCATGGGCGCGGAGCAGGCGACCTACCGCGTGGCGCTGTACCCCGGCTACCATGCCCGGCGCGAGCCGATGCCGGCGGCGCTCGCGACCCAGTGGGAGCTGGCGCCACAGCTGCTCGAGAGCCTCGGCTGGACGGTCGCGGCGAGCGCCGAGCTGGAGGCCGATGACGTGATGTCCTCCTACGCGCGAGTCGAGGAGCAGGCCGGCGGGCGGGCGCTGATCGTGAGCGGCGACCGCGACATGTTCGCGGCGGTCACGGAGCGCGTATCGGTGCTGGAGCTGCGCAAGGGCGGCGAGCAGGGCGTGGTCGGCCCCGCGCAGGTGCGCGAGCGCTACGGCGTCGCGCCCGGGCAGGTGCCCGACTTCATCGCCCTGCGCGGCGACCCCTCCGACGGCCTGCCCGGCGCGCCGGGAGTCGGCCCGCAGACCGCCGCGGCGCTGCTGCGCGAGCACGGCTCGCTGGAGGGCGTGCTGACGGTGGCCGACAGCGTGACGGCGGCTCACGAAGCGGGCATGCGCCCGCGCACCGCCGCGGCGCTGCGAGAGCACGCGCAGCTGTTGCGGACGTTCAAGCGGATCGCCACGCTGCAGCCGGTCTCCGTCGCGGCCCCGCCGGATCGCCCCACCGACTTCGCCGCGGGCGCGCTCGCGGCGCGCGAGCTCGGCATGGGGCGCCTGGCCGAGCGGCTCGAGCGGCTCGCTACGGCGTGAACTTGATCGTGATCACGTCCCCGTCGTGGCCGAGCGGCTCGAGCGGCTGGCTACGGCGTGAACTTGATCGTGATCACGTCCCCGTCGGCCATCACGTAGTCGCGGCCCTCCAGGCGCAGCGTGCCGCGCTCGCGCGCGCCCGCGTAGCCGCCCGCGTCGACGAGCTCGTTCCAGCCGATCACCTCGGCGCGCACGAAGCCCTTCTGGATGTCCGAGTGGATCTCGCCGGCCGCGTGCCAAGCGCTCAGCCCGCGGCGCAGGTGCCAGGACTGCGCGGGCTTGGCCTCGCCGGCGGTGAAGAACGCGATCAGGTCGAGCAGCGCGAACGCCTCGCGCACGACCCGCTGCAGGCCGGACTCGCCGGGCGTGCCGGCTGCCAGCTCTTCGCGCATCGCCGCCGCGTCCTCGTCGTCGAGCTCCGCGAGCTCGGACTCGAGCCGCGAGGACACCGCCACGGCGCGCGCGCCCTGCGCGGCCGCGTGCGCGGCGACCGCCGCCGGCACCTGCGCGGAGCCCTCGTCGACGTTCGCGACGAACAGCACCGGCTTGCTCGTCAGCGATCCGAGCTCGCGCGCGGCGTTCGGCGCCTCCTCGGGCACCGTCACCGTGCGCGCCGGGCGGCCGGCCTGCAGCGCCGCGATCACCTCGCGCAGCCACGCCTCCTCGGCGACGGCGACGCGATCGCCCCCGCGCGCCTGTTTGCCCACCCGCTCGACGCGGCGCTCGGCGGCCTCGAGGTCCGTCATCGCCAACTCCGTCTCGATGATCTCGATATCCGCCAACGGGTCCACGCGCCCCTCCGGGTGGATGACGTTCTCGTCGGTGTGCGCGCGCACGACGTGCACGATCGCGTGCGTCTCGCGGATGTTCGCCAGGAAGCGGTTGCCCAGGCCCTCGCCCCGGTGCGCCCCGGCGACCAGGCCGGCGATGTCGTGGAAGTCGACCGTGTCCCACACGATCTCCGAGGCGCCCACCGTGCGCGCCACCTGCTCCAGGCGCTCGTCGCGCACGGGCACGACCGCGACGTTCGGCTCGATCGTCGTGAACGGGTAGTTGGCCGCCTCGGCGCCCGCTTTGGTCAGCGCGTTGAACAGCGATGACTTGCCCGCGTTGGGCATGCCGACGATGCCGATGCGCGTGCTCATCCGTGGCGCATCTTCCCAGGATCAATCCGGCGGCAGCGGCTGCGCCGGCTCAACGCTGCCCGCCACCGCGCTCCCCAGCAGCGTCCCCGCCAGCACGTCGGACGGGTAGTGCACCCCGAGGTACAGCCGCGAGAGCGCCATCCCGGTGGCCAGCGCATAGAGCGGCCCGCTCGGCAGCCCGAGCCGCGCATACAGTCGCGCGCCGGCGAAGGAGGTGGAGGCGTGCGCGCTGGGGAAGCTCAGGGCCGTCGGCGTGCCGGTCAGCGCCGGCAGGCCCGGCAGCTCCGGGCGCGCGCGGCCGACGACCTGCTTGATCGCCGTGTTCAGCGCGTACGTGCCGGCGACGGTCGCCGTCGCGCGCCGCCATTCGCTCCTGCGCTCCCCGTCGAGCGCCCCGCCGAGGAGGCCGATCGCGAGCCACACGCCCGCGTGCTCCCCCAACTTCGAGAACCGCGCGACCGCGCGCTCCGCCCGCGGCGTGTGCCCGCGTGTGCGCGCCAGCAGCAGCAGGCGCTCGTCGAGACTCAACGCGCGCTAGCCGAACCCGACACGCGACTCGTCGCTGTCGGCGCTCACGTACACGACCTGCCCGAGGTCGACGCGCACGGGCCCGTCCTCGCCGTCGAGGTCGTGCCAGCCGCCGCCGGCCGAGACGAGCGCCTGGTTGAGCGCTCCCAGCTGCTCCTCGCTCACGCGCAGCGCGAGCACCTGCCCGCCTTTGAAGCCGATGCTGATGCGACGCGGCCGGGCGCTCGCGGGCATCAGTGCGCAACCCCGGCCGCCGGCTGCACGATCTCGGTCAGCACGCCGGCGCTCGCCCGCGGGTGCACGAACGCGACGCGCGAGCCGCGGATGCCGGCGCGCGGCTGCTCGTCGATCAGCTCCAGGCCCGCCCGCTTGAGCGCGTCGAGCGTCGCGTCGATGTCGCTCACCTGGTAGGCGACGTGGTGCAGGCCCGGACCCTGCCTGGCGAGGAACCTGCCCACGGGGGTGTCCGGCGCGAGCGGCGCCAGCAGCTCGACGTGGTTCTCGCCGACGTCCAGCAGCACCGCCTCCACGCCCTGCTCCCGCACAACCTCGCGGTGGGCGACGTCGAGCTCGAAGCTGTCGCGGTAGAGCTCGAGCGCGGGCTCGATCCGCTCGACGGCCACGCCGATGTGGTCGATGCGGCTGAACACCGGCCGCAGTCTATAGCCGTCGCTGCTCGCCCTCGCCGGCCGGCTCGGGCACGGCGATCGGCGCGGGACCCGCGGGGGGCTCGTGCGCCTGCGCCGCCGCGACCACGCGCAGGCCCGAGCCCGGCGCCCGCTGCATGCGCGGCACGCCCGCCATGATCCGCTCGATCGCGTCGCGCTCGAGCACCTCGTGCGCGAGCAGCTCGTGGGCGAGCGCGTCCAGGTGACGACGGTGCGCGACGATCAGCTTCTGCGCGGCCCGCCTGGCCTCCTCGATCAGGTCCTGGCGCTCCTCGTCGCGCAAACGCAACGTGCGCTCGGAGAGCCTCACGTCGCCGTCCGGCGAGCGCCCGACGCCGGCCGTGCCCATCGCGTAGTCGTGCACCATCGAATGCGAGATGTCCGCCACGCGCTTGAGGTCGTCGGAGGCGCCGGTCGTGATCGCGCCGAACACCACCTGCTCGGCCACCCGCCCGCCCATCAGCACCGTCATGTAGTCGAGCAGCTCCTCGCGCGTCTTCAGGTAGCGATCCTCGTCGGGGAGGTTCAGCGTGAAGCCGAGCGCGCGCCCGCGCGGCACGATCGAGATCTTGTGCACACGGTCGACCGACGGCAGCAGCTCGCCGCACAGCGCGTGGCCCGCCTCGTGGTAGGCCACGACCCGCTTCTCGTGCTCGCCGAGCACGCGCTTTGACTGCACGCCCGCGATCACGCGCTCGAGCGCCGAGTCGAAGTCGACCATCGAGATCGCCCTCGCGCCGCGCCTGGCCGCGAAGATCGCGGCCTCGTTGCAGATGTTCGCCAGGTCCGCGCCCGTCAGCCCGCTCGTCTGCTGCGCGACTATCGCCAGGTCGACGTCCCGCATCGGCTTGTCGCGCGTGTGCACTTCGAGCACGCCCACGCGACCGGTGATGTCGGGAGGCGCGACGAACACCTGGCGATCGAAGCGCCCCGGGCGCAGCAGCGCCGGGTCGAGCTTGTCGAGCAGGTTCGACGCGGCGATCACCACCACCCGCCCGCTCGAGGAGAAGCCGTCCATCTCGACCAGCAGCTGGTTGAGCGTCTGGTCCTTCTCGCCCGAGATGTCCATGCCGCGACGTCCGCCGACGGCGTCGAGCTCGTCGATGAAGATGATCGCCGGCTCGTGCTTGCGGGCGATCGCGAACAGGCGCCGGATGCGCGCTGCGCCCAGGCCCGCGAACATCTCGACGAACGACGCGGCCGACTGCGCAAAGAACTGCGCTCCCGACTCGTTCGCGACAGCCTTCGCGAGCAGCGTCTTGCCCGTGCCGGGCGGACCGTGCAGGAGGATGCCCTTCGGGACCTTCGCACCGAGCTCGTGGAACGGCTTGGGCTCGCTCAGGAACTCGACGATCTCCTTCAGCTCCCCCTTGGCGTCGTCGACGCCCGCGATGTCCGCGAACGTCACCGACTGGTCGGAGGCCGGCTTGATGCGCTGGGGCTTGATCCGCGGCATCACCTTCAACATCCGCCACATCATGAAAATCAGCGCCGTGAAGAACAGGATCGCGATCACAGGCTCCCAATTGACGGCCCAGTTCTGGATTTCCTGCGTGATCGACGTCTGCGGCGCCGCCACCGCGTGAATCGTGCTCGCCGCGGCCCGGCCCGCATGCGCGTGCGCGCCGGCGGCGGCGTGCGCGGTCGCGGCGGCGGCATGCCGGGCGCCGGCGTGCGCGACGTCTGCGACCACCGCCCCTCCGCTGGCGGTCCCCGACGCCGGCGCCGAGCCCGCCGGACGGGTCTGCGGGGCGGACACCGCCGCCAGCGTGATGCTCGCGAGCGGACTCACGCCTCCATCCCCTCCGGCAAACACACCATCCATGGCATGACGTCCATTATGCGTCCTCGGCGCGCGCTTGTCGAGCCCGTTGCCGCTCAGCCGAGCACGCGCACGGCCTCCACCGCTCAGCCGAGCACGCGCACGGCCTCAACCGCTCAGCCGAGCACGCGCACGGCCTCCACCGCTCAGCCGAGCACGCGCACGGCCAGATCCGCGAACAGCTCGGTCGCGAACGCGAGGTCGCGAACGTCGATGCGCTCGTCGGCGCCGTGGATCAGCGGCGTGCTGGCGAGCATCGACTGATGGCGCTGGGGGAAGAACCCGTAGGCCACGCACTCGGGGAAGGCCAGGCGAAAGTGGCGCGAGTCGGTGAAGCCGGGGAGCGCCACGGGGACGACCCGCGCGCCCGGATCGTGCTCGGCGACCCATCCGCGCAGCTCGTCCATCAGCAGCGAGCGCAGCGGCGAGCGGTTGCCGACGACGCGCTCGCTGAACTCGAGCCGCCAGGACGGCTGCGGCTCGCCCGGCTGCTCGCCGAGCACTTCGGCGATGCCCTCGCGCACCTGCTCCTCGCCGAGCCCGGGCGGCACGCGACAGTCGACCTTCAGCTGCGCGCGACTGGGTATCACGTTGATCTTCTCCGAGGCCGTTATGCGCGTCGGCGTGAACGTCACGCCGAGCATCGGCTCGAACATGATCGCCAGGCGCGGGTCCAGGGCGCGCAGCCGCGCGATCGCCCCGCCGGGATCGTCGGGATCCTCGCCGATGCCGCCCAGGAAGGCGACGGCCTCCTCGGTCGGATGGTAGGCCGGCTGGCGCGCGGCGAAGCGCTCGAGCACGGGGCCCATCTTCAGCAGCGCGTTCTCGCCCATGCCCGGCATCGAAGCGTGCCCGGCGACGCCCGTGGTCGTGATCGCGAAGCGGAACACGCCCTTCTCGGCGCAGCACACCCCGTAGCAGCGCCGTCCCCCGTATTCGAAGGCCGCGCCGCCGCCCTCGTTGATCAGCAGGTCGCAGCGCACCTTCTGCGGATGGCTCTTGGTGATCCATTCCGCCCCCAGCGCGCCGCCGGTCTCCTCGTCGACGACCGTCACGATCAGCAGCTCGCCGCGTGCCGGACGCCAGCCCGAGCGTGCGAGCGCCGACCCGGCGGCGATCTCGGCTGCGACCTGCGACTTCATGTCCAGCGCCCCCCTGCCCCACACGAAGCCGTCCGCCAGGTCTCCCGACCAGGGGTCGTGCGTCCACTCGGACGGCTCGGCCAGGACCGTGTCGACGTGGCCGAGATAGCAGAGCGTCGGTCCCGCGCCGCCGCGCCCGTCTTCGCCGGCGCCGGCGCCGTCGCCGTCCGGGCGCAGCCGCGCGACGAGGTTGGGGCGCTCGGGCACCGCGCCCAGCAGCTCGCACTCGAAGCCGGCCGCCGTGAGGTGATCGGCCAGGTACTCCTGCGCCGGGCGCTCGTTGCCCGGCGGGTTGACCGTGTTGAAGCGGATCAACCGCGCGAGCAGCTCCTCGGCCTCCGCACCCTCCTGCGCAGCGCTCATCGCGCGGATCGTACGCCCATGCCCGCGACCTCCTCGTGGCTGAGGGGGAAGTGGCAGGCGGCGATCGTGCCCGAGCCCTTGTCCTCGAGCACAGGCTCCTTGGTCGAGCACAGCTCCTGCGCCTTCGGGCAGCGGGTGTGAAAGCGGCAGGCCTGCGGCGGGTTCGCGGGGCTCGGCACGTCGCCGCTGAGCACGGGCCGCTGCTCGCCGTGGCGCGCCGGGTCGGCGTGCGGCACCGCCGCGAGCAGCGCGGCCGTGTACGGGTGACGGGGGAAGTCGTAGAGCTCGTCGTTGCCGCCGATCTCCACGATCTTGCCGAGGTACATCACCGCCACCCGGTCGCACATGTGGCGAACCACCGACAGGTCGTGGGCGATGAACACGATCGTCAGGCCGAGCCGGCGCTGGAGGTCACGCAGCAGGTTCAGCACCTGCGCCTGGATCGAGACGTCCAGCGCCGAGACCGGCTCATCGGCGATCAGCAGCTTCGGCTGCAGCGCCAGCGCCCTGGCCACGCCGATGCGCTGGCGCTGCCCGCCGGAGAACTCGTGCGGGTAGCGGTTGTAGTGCTCGGGGTTCAGCCCGACCGTCTCCATCAGCCGCTGCACCTCGCGTTTGCGCTCGCCCTTGTCCTTCAGCAGACCGTGGATCGCGAACGGCTCGCCGATGATCGAGCCGATCGTCTTGCGCGGGTTCAGCGAGGAGTACGGGTCCTGGAAGATCATCTGCACCTCGCGGCGGATCGCCTTCAGCTTCGAGCCCCTGAGGTGCGTGATGTCGTTGCCGCTGAACTCGATCCGGCCCGAGGTGGGCTCGAGCAGGCGCGTGATCAGGCGCGCCGTCGTGCTCTTTCCGCAGCCGGTCTCGCCGACCAGGCCGAGCGTCTCGCCGCTCCTGATCTCGAAGCTCACGTCGTCGACGGCCTTGACCGCGCCGACGCTACGCCGGATGATGATCCCGCGCGTGATCGGGAAGTGCTTGACGAGCTGCTGTACGCGCACGAGCGGCGCGCCGCCGTCCGCCGCCGGCCGCGGCAAAGGCGCCGAGGTCGCGCCGAACAGAGAGGCCGGCGGGGTGGCCGGCGCCGGGCCGCTCACGTGGCGGCGCCCTCGGCCGCCGCGACCTCCGCGAGCGCCTGCTCGGGAGTGTTGCCCGCCTGCAACTGCTCCCACAGTCCCTTGCGCGTGCTCGAGTCGAGCAGGCACGCGACGTGGTGCTGGTCTTCGTCGGGCACCGGCTCGAGCGCCGGGTCGATGCGCGAGTGCTCCGGCTGGGCGTACGGGCAGCGCGGATGGAAGTGGCAGCCGCTCGGCGGATTGATGAGGCTCGGCGGCGTGCCCGGGATCGGCACCAGGTCTTGCTCGCGCGGCCCGTCCAGACGCGGGATCGACTTCAGCAGCCCCCACGTGTAGGGGTGCTCGGGCGTCGCGAACAGGCGCGCGGCCGAGGAGGTCTCGACGATCCGCCCGGCGTACATCACCGCGATGTCATCGGCCATCTCGGCCACCACCCCGAGGTCGTGCGTGATCATCACTATCGCCATGCCCAGCTCGCGCTGCAGGCGTTCCATCAGCATCAGGATCTGCGCCTGCACGGTCACGTCCAGCGCCGTCGTCGGCTCGTCCGCGAACAGCAGCCTCGGCTCGTTCGCCAGCGCCATCGCGATCATCACCCGCTGGCGCATGCCGCCGGAGAACTCGTGCGGGTACTCATCCACGCGCCTCGCCGGATCGGGGATCCCCACGAGATCGAGCAGCTCGACCGCGCGCTCGCGCGCCGCGGCCCGGGAGACGTCGCGGTGGGCGCGCACCGCCTCGATCAGCTGGCGGCCGACCTTGTAGAGGGGGTGCAGCGAGGACAGCGGATCCTGGAAGATCATCGCGATGTCGTTGCCGCGGATCGCGCGCAGCTTGTCTTCCGGCAGCGACAGCAGATCCTGGCCGTCGAACAGGATGCGGCCCGAGATGCGTGCGCCCTGGCGGCGCGTCAGCCCCAGCGCGGTCAGCGAGGAGACGGTCTTGCCGGAGCCCGACTCGCCGACGATCCCGAGCGTGCGTCCGGGGAACACCTGGTAGGTGATGCCGTCGACCGCGTGCACTATCCCGTCCTCGCCGGGGAACTCCACGCGCAGGTCCTCGACCCTCAGCAGCGGCTCGCCCCGTGGTGAGGGTGCGGCGGCGCTCACTGGAAGCGCACCCGCGGATCGAGATACGCGTAGGCGATGTCGACGACGATGTTCGCGATGATGATGAACGACGAGGCGAGCAGCACGGTCCCCTGCACGACCGGGAAGTCGGAGGACTGGATGGCTTTGTAGTTGAGCACGCCGATGCCGGGGATGTTGAAGACGGTCTCGACGAGTACCGCGCCCCCTAGCAGCACTCCGATTTCCAGGCCGAGCAGCGTGAAGATCGGGTTGATCGCGGAGCGCACACCTTGGCGCACGACCGCGCGCTCCCTCAGCCCCTTGGCGCGGGCGGTGCGGATGTAATCCTCGCGCATCGTCTCGGCGAGGCTGCTGCGCATCAGTCGCGCGTACACCGCCGCCGAGCCCGCGGCCAGCACGATCCAGGGCATGATCAGCGACGTGAACCACTTCCACGGGTCATACGTGAGCCCCACGTAGGTCCCAGCGCCGGGGAGGATCTTGAATTTGCCGATGTCGTTGGCGAACAGCAGGAGGAACACCAGTCCCAGCCAGAATTCCGGCACAGACAGCAGCAGCAGAGCCGTGCCCATCGACAAGCGGTCGAGAAAGGAGTGGCGCCGCAGCGCCGAGATGATCCCGACGCTGAGGCCGCCCAGCACCCACAGGATCGCAGCGCCGACAGTCAGCGACAGCGTCGCCGGCAGGCGTTCGACGATCAGGCCCCTGACCGACTCCTGGCTGTAGTAGCTGTAGCCGAGGTTGAAGTGAAGGAAGAATTCCTTCATGTAGTCCCAGAACTGCACGATCAGGGGTTTGTTGAGCCCGAGCACCCCTTCGATCTCCTTTATCAGCTTCGGCTGGGGGTCGCGACCCGCGCGCAGCAGGGCCGGGTTGCCGGTCGGGAGAACGCGGAAGAAGACGAACGTCAGCGCGCAAACGATCACCAGGATCATGATCCCGATCAGCACCCGGCGGATGATGTAGCGGATCATGCTCCGCTCGCCCGCCGGCGCCGAGCGCCCGTCGAGTGCTCGAGTGTCACTGTGTCCCCGGGCGGTTCATGGTTGGCATGCGAGCGGCGCAGCCGGCGGGAGAGGGCTAGCGGAGAGCCCCTCCCGCCGGCCGCCGGAGCGCCCGCTACTTCAACGAGGTGTAGCTGTAGTCCCACTCGCCGACGTTCCAGATGTCGCCGACTCCGTCCACGTCGCTGCCCTCGATGTTGGGCTGCTTGTCCCAGTCGAACGGGATGTCCGCGGCGTCTTCGACGAGTTCTTCGTCGATTTTCGCCCACGCCTTGGCACGAGCTGCCTCGCCGACGACGTTTTCCGCCGCTTTCATCGCTTCGTTGATCTTCGGCACGTCCGTCTGGCCCCAGTTGACGTTCCCGGTCGTCGTGATGGTGGTGCCGTTGAACGTGATGTTGAGCACCGTCTGCGGGTCGGCGAAGTCCGCGATCCAGCCCACGCTCGGACACACGGTGATCTCTTCTTTGGGGACATTGCAGTACTTCGCGTACATCGTCGATGTTTCCACCGTCGTCAGCTTGACCGGGAAGCCGAGGTTCTTGAGCGTCTGCTCGACGAGCTGCGCCTGCTGTTCGAACGGGTCGCCGGTCGAGGCGACGATCGTGGTCAGTTCATGGCCGGTGTACTTGCCGGTCGGGTAGCCCCCGAGCTTCATGTACTTTTCGGCCACCTTCATGTTGCCTTCGGGGTAGTCGTTGAATTCGAACTTCGGTCCCGTCGGCCCCTTCAGGCCGCCGGCCTGTTCGAAGCCGTTGATCGTCGGATAGATGAAGTGGGTGGCCACGTTGGTCACCAGTTCACCGCCGCGGAGCTTGTCCATCGCCGTCCTGTCGAGCGCCGCCCAGAACGCCTTGCGCAGGTCGATGTTCTTGAACGGCCCGACCTTGTTGTTGACGCCGATGTAGTGGCTTCCCCCACCCGGTGAGATCTCGAGCTGGTTTTTGAACTTTTCGGCGGCGAGCTTGACGTCGGGCTGGGCCACCGACGATTCGTTCTGCACGACGTTGGTGCCTTCGAGCACCTCGCGCCCGAGCACCGAGCTCGTGCCCCCGATCTTGATGTCGATTTCGTTCAGGTACGCCGGCCGGTAGTCGGTCTTGGGGTTCCAGTTGGGGTTGCGCACGAGCGTCGCGGACTTGCCCGGGATGTAGCCGATGCCGAGGACCTTGCCTTCGGAGTTGTTCTTCAGCATGTACGGCCCGGTCGCGACCTCGTAGTCGGCGTAGTTGGTCGGCTTGTTCTTGTCGAACTTTTCGGTGTATTCCTTCGGCACGGCCGCCGTCAGCGGCAGCACCAGCGCGTCGGCCACGAGCTGCCCTTTGGGTTCCGTGAGGTGGAAGACGATCTCGTACTTTTCAGGCGTTTCGATGCCCTTGATCGGGCCGCCCGTCGCCGCCGGCTCGCCTTCGATCGATTTGAAATACGATTCGATGTACGGGTTGGCGACGTCCGGGTTCTTGCCGCGCTCGATCGCGTATGCGACGTCTTCGGAGGTCACTTCGCTGTTGACCGGCGGGCTGAAGTGGATGCCGTGCTTGATGTGCACGGTGACGGTCTTGCCGCCGTTGCTGATTTCCGGCATCCCTTCGGCCATGTCGGGCGTCGGTTCGGTCGAGTTCGGCTTCTGCGAGTACAGCGGCCGCTGCGTCGCGAACACGACGGCGTAGTCGACCGAGAAGTAGGCGATCCCCGGGTCGAGGTGTTCGAAGTCGATTTCCTGGAGCACGGTCAGCGTGCCCCCGCGCTTGCCGGTGAGCGGCTCGGTCAGCGGGCTTTTGTATCCGCCGGTGCTCAGCGCACTCGCCGCGCTCGCCGTCGTGCTCGGGCTGCTCGGGCTGCTCGAGCCGCAAGCCGCAAGCACCAGCGTGCTCGCCGCCACGGCGAAAAGAGCCGCGACCGTCTTGATCGACCTCATGGGACGCCTCCTGTGTTGTTTATCGATCGCCCTCATTGGGCGTTCCTCGGGTTCAGGGCGTCCTGCAGCCCGTCGCCCAGCAGATTGAATGCCAGCACCGTCAACAGCAGCGCGAGTCCGGGGAAGACCATGAACCACCATGCGGTGTTGAAGATGGGAGCCGCTTGGGCGATCATCGCGCCCCAGCTCGGCGTCGGGGGGCGGATGCCGACGCCGAGGAACGAGAGCGCCGCCTCGAACAGGATGTTCGTGGGGATCAGCAGGCTCGAGTAGACGATGATCGGCGCGGCCAGGTTGGGGAGGATCTCGCGAAACATGATGCGCATGTCCGACGCCCCCAGCGCGCGCGAGGCCTCGACGAACTCGCGCTCGCGCATCGAGAGCACGAGCCCGCGCACGATGCGCGCGACGTAGGGCCAGGTGGCGATGCAGATGATGAAGATGATCGTCGCGAGGCCCGGCTGGATCAGCCCTTTCACGCACCCGTGCACCGAGCAGGCGGCGGCGAGCCCGAGCCCGAGCAGCAGGATCGGGATCGACAGCACGATGTCCATGAAGCGCGACAGCAGCGTGTCGACCCAGCCGCGGTAGAAGCCCGCGAACATGCCCACGGTGACGCCGATCACGGTGGAGATCCCGGTGCCGATGATCCCGACCTCGAGCGACACGCGCGTGCCATAGATCACGCGCGACATCACATCCTCGCCGAGCTGGTCGACCCCGAACGGATGCGCAAGGCTCGGCCCCAGCGGCGAGCCGAAGGAATCGGTGAGGCTGAGGTTCTGCACGTCGGGGCCCGGCAGCCCGAGCAGGCTGACGACCAGCGGCGCGGCGAGCGCGATCACGATCAGGAACACGATGAACGCGAGCGAGGCGATCGCCACGCGGTCGTGGCGCAGGCGTCGCCAGAACAGCTGCGCGGGGGAGCGCGCGACGATGTCGCCGCCGAGGTCGAGGAATTCCAGGGCCCCGCCGCCCGATGGGAGAACCTCAGCCGCGCTGGCGCTCACCGCTGCGCTCTCTCCGCCCGAGCTCGTCTCCCGGGGACGCGCGCCGCGAGATCGGCACGCGGGGAACCGACGAGCTCGTGCTCACGCATGAATCCAACCAGATCACGAACGCATGACGCGGTGTAGGGCCAATTGGCCAATGCTTGACGGACATTGCACCGAAGCGTGTTTTCGACGAGCCGCGTAACCGACCTCCCCGACCGATTGGGATGCTCCTCCTACCATTGGATACTACGACAGTGGATTCCCTGTTCGACGAAGCACCAGACATCGACGCAGACGCCGAGCCCGCCGGAGCAGGGTCCGGGGCGCGCTCGCCCGGCGCCGGCGAGCGCTCCGCCAGGGCCGGCAGGCGCCCGCCGGCGTCCGCGCAGCAGCCCCTGGCCGTGCGCGTCAGGCCGCGCAGCCTCGAGCAGTTCGTCGGCCAGGGCCACCTGCTCGCGCCCGGGTCGGCGCTGCGCACCGCGATCGAGCAGGGGCACGCGCACTCGATGGTGCTCTACGGCCCACCCGGCTCGGGCAAGACGACGCTCGCGCGGATCGTCGCCGAACGCTCGGGCGCCGCGTTCGAAGAGCTGAGCGCCGTCTCGGCGGGCCGCGCGGAGGTGCGCGCGGTGATCGAGCGCGCCGCCCACCGCCGCGGTCTCTCCGATCCCGGCGCCGGCGCCGGGCGCACGGTCTTGTTCCTGGATGAGATCCATCGCTTCAACAAGGCCCAGCAGGACGCGCTGCTGCCGGCCGTCGAGGAGGGCCTGCTGACGCTGATCGGAGCGACCACCGAGAACCCCGCGTTCGAGATCAACGGCGCGCTGCTCTCGCGGCTGCGCGTGTACGCGCTGCGGGCGCTCGCACCGCAGGAGATCGCCGCGGTCCTGCGCGGCGCGCTGCTCGCGTGGGCGGCGAGCGCGAGCGCTCCGCCGCTCGACGACGCGGCGCTCGAGTCCTTGGCCGCCCGCAGCGAAGGCGACGCGCGCACCGCCCTGAACGCGCTCGAGCTCGCGGCCGCGACCGCGCTCGAGCTCGGCGAGCGGCGCGTCACGCTCGCGCGCGTCGAGGACGCGCTGCAGCGCCGGGCGGTGCTGTACGACAAAGGAGGCGACCGCCACTACGACTACATCTCCGCGTGGATCAAGGCGACGCGCGGCTCGGACCCGGACGCCTCGCTGTACTACCTCGCGGTCATGCTCGAGGGCGGCGAGGACCCGCGCTTCATCGTGCGCCGGATGCTGATCCTCGCCTCCGAGGACATCGGCAACGCCGACCCGGGCGCGCTGTCGCTTGCGAGCGCCGCGGCCCAGGCGGTCGAGCACGTCGGGCTGCCGGAGGCCCGCTACGCGCTCGCGCAGGCCGCGATCTACCTGTCGCTCGCGCCCAAGTCAAACGCCGCCGGACGCGCGCTGTCGGCGGCCGAGCGCCACGTGCGCGAGCACGGCGCCGCGCCGGTCCCGGCGTGGCTTCGCTCCGGGCCGCTGGCCGATCTTCGATCGGTGGGGCAGGAGCGCGGCGGCTACGAGAACCCCCACCGACACCCCGGTCACGTCGGCGCCCAGGAGCTGCTGCCCGACGGCCTCGCCGGCGAGCGCTTCTACGAGCCCGACGGCGCGGAGGCGCAGCTGGCGGAGCGTCTGCAACGGATTCGCCGGGCGCGCGGACGCGACGACGGCGGCGCGCCGCGGCCGAACGCGGGCACCCCGGCGCCGCCGCCGAACGCGGGCACCCCGGCGCCGCCGCCGAACGCGGGCACCCCGGCGCCGCCGCCGCCGATCGCGGGCACCCCGGCGCCGCCGCCGAACGCGGGCACCCCGGCGCCGCGGCCGCCGGCGGCCAAGCGGCGATAATCGTCCCTGCGATGAGCGCGCCCGCGAGCGACAGCGCCAGGAGCTCGAGCGGGGGACGGGCGTCCCCGGCGCCCGCCGCGGCCGGCGAGCCGGCGGGCGAGAGGCGCGCGGGCGCTGCGGAGCCTGCGGGCGAAGAGCGGCTGACGATTCGGGATCCCGCGACCGGCGCGGCGCTCGGGAGCGTCGCCGTGACCGCGCCCGAGCGGATCGAGGAGGTGGTCGAGGCGGTGGCCAAGGTGCAGCCGCTGTGGGCGCTGCTGCGCGTGCGCGACCGCGCGCGCTACATGGGCCGGATGGCCCAGGCGGTGATCGACGACTTCGACGAGCTGCAGGAGGCGCTCGGGCGCGAGCAGGGCCGCCCGCGCGCGGAGGTCGCGGCGCTCGAGCTGCTGAGCGCGATCGACGCGCTCAAATGGATCGCCGACGACGGCGCCGCGATGCTGGCCACCAGGCGCGTCGGCGTCAATCGCTCGCTGGCGCTCGCCAAGCGGGCGCGGATCGCGTTCGAGCCCTACGGCGTGGTGGGCGTGATCGGCGCCGGCAGCGCGCCGTTCGCGCAGCCGCTCGGACAGATCGCGGGGGCGCTGCTCGCGGGCAACGGCGTGATCTTCAAGCCCGCCACGCGCGCGAGCCTCGCGGGGGAGCGGATCGCGCGGATACTCGCGCGCGCGGGCCTGCCCGAGGGGCTCGTGCGGATCGTGCACGGCGGCGCCGAGGTGGGCGTCGCGCTGGCGAAGGCGCGCATCGGCAAGGTCCTGTTCACGGGCTCGCCCGCCGTCGGGCGCGTGGTCGCGCGCGCATGCGTCTCGGGCGAGAAGGAGGTGACGGTCGAGCTCGGCGGCAAGGACGCGATGCTGGTGCTCGCCGACGCGCACCTGCGGCGCGCGATCGCCGGCGCGCTGTGGGCGGGCACCGCCGGCGCCGGCCAGGCGCGCGGCTCGGTCGAGCGCGTGTACGTCGCGCGCGAGGTGCACGAGCGGTTCCTCGCCGGCCTGGTCAGCGGCGCGCGCGCGCTGCGGGTCGGCGACCCGGCCGACCCGGCCGTGCAGGTCGGCCCATTGGCCTCGCCGCGCCGTGCCGCGCACGTGCGCGAGCTCATCGAGGATGCGGTCGCGCTCGGCGCGCGGCTTCGCTGCGGCGGGCCGGTCCGCCCCGCGGGCTGCGAGTCCGGCTCCTTCTACGCACCCGCCGTGCTCACCGGCGTCGGCGATCGGATGCGCGTGATGCGCGAGCCGATCGACGGGCCGGTGCTCGCGGTCGTGCCCGTCGACTCGATCGACGAGGCGATCGCCGCGGCGAACGACGGCGACTATTGCCTGGGCGCCTCGGTGTGGACGGCCGACCGCTACCAGGGCTTGCGGATCGCGCACGAGCTGCACGCGGGGATGGTGTGGCTCAACGACCATCTCCCCGGCCCGACCGTCTCGCGCGGTCCGTGGGGCGCCGCCGCCGGCGGCGGGCTCGGGCGCACGCTCGGCGAGGCGGGGCTGCGGGCGTGCGCCCAGGAAAAGCTCATCACCTGGGACCCGCCGGCGCTGCGTGGGCTGTGGTGGGGACCCTACGATGCGAGCAGCGCGCGAGCCATGCGCGCCGTCGCCAAGCGCCGCTCGGCGCGCGAGGCCGACCGCGAACGCGCGTGGCGCGAGGGCGCACTGGCGCTCGTGCGCGCCGGCGCGCGCGCGTTCGGGCGGGGGCTGCCGCGAGACTAGAGCGGGCGGCTACCCTTTGACCATGCCCGCCCAGGCCTACGCAGGCAAGGAGTGCGTGTGTCAGCTGCGCAGGGGGATCTGCGACCAGAGCTGCGTGCAGGGCATGCTCGAGACGCCCTTCTACATCGCATGCCTGCGACTCGGCGGGCGGCGCTGCCTGGTCATCGGCGGCGGCGTCATCGGGCTGGAGAAGGTCGAGGGGCTGCTCGCGTGCGACGGGCAGGTGACGCTGATCGCGCCGGCGGCCGAGCCCGCGCTCGAGCGCTACGCGGCGGAGGGCTCGATCCTCTGGGAGCGCAGGGCGTACGCGGGCGCGAGCGATCTCGAGGGGGCGTTCCTGGCGATCGCCGCGACCGACGACACGGACGTGAACATCGCCGTGTATCGGGACGCCGAGCGTCGCGCGATGCTCGTCAACGTCGTCGACGTGCCGCCGCTGTGCAACTTCATCCTGCCCGCGATCGTGCGCATGGGCCCGCTCGCGATCGCGATCTCGACCGCCGGCGCCTCGCCCGCGCTCGCCAAGCGCATGAAGCGCGAGATCGAAGCGCAGTTCGGCGAGCCCTACGCGCGCCTGGCGCTGTTGCTCAACGAGGCGCGCGGCTGGGCCAAGCGCACGCTGCCCACCTACCAGGAGCGCAAGGACTTCTTCGAGGGGATCGTGGGCGGGGACCCCGACCCGATCGCGCTGCTCGAAGACGGCGCCGCCGGCGAGCCGGCCGTGCGCGAGCTGATCGCCCGGGCGCAGGACGCGCACGCGCTGCAGGTATAGCCCGGGGACGCCCGCGCGGCTATTGGTTCTGGGCCCAGATGCTCCCCCATGCAGCGCACAGCAGCTCGCACAACAGGGTGTCGCGCTGCTCTTCGGTGCTCGCGTCGAGCTCGTCGACGACGCGCACCACGAGCGCCGCGGCCGACACGGGGTCAAGCGGCCAGTCTTTGGGTTCCATCTGGGATCCCCCGCCCGCCGCATTTGGCCGAAGTGCACAACCGGGACATTTGGCCCTGAAACCCGCAGCGGCGGGCATAAGTTGCGCCGAAAGGCACAAGGCTGCGTCCAAAGCCGGCGCGGCGGTTTTGCCTTTTTGTCCCACCGGGCGGCGCCGGCGGTGAGCGACGCGGCGCTCGAGCTCGACGGACTGACCCGCCGCTATGGCGAACGCGAGGCGCTGAGCGAGGTCTCGCTGTCGCTCGCCGGCGGGCACACGCTCGTCGTGTTCGGTCCCAACGGCGCCGGCAAGACGACGCTGCTGCGCGTGCTCGCGACGCTGTTGCGCCCGCACGCGGGCAGCGTGCGCGTGCTCGGCCGTGAGCTCCCCGAGGAGTCCTGGGCGGTGCGCGGGCGCGTCGGCGTGCTCGCGCACGAGCCGCTGCTCTACCGCGAGCTGACAGCGTTCGAGAACCTGCGCCTGCACGCGCGGCTGCACGGCGTCGGTGCAGCGCGCGTCGGCGAGCTGCTCGAGGCGGTCGCGATGGGCGCGCGCGCGCACGAGCCGCTGCGCACGCTCTCGCGCGGCATGGTCCAGCGGGTGGCGGTCGCGCGCTGCGTGCTGCACGATCCCGAGCTGCTGCTGCTCGACGAGCCCTACTCGAACCTCGATCCCGCCGCCGTCGAGCTCGTCGCGCGCCTGATCGGTGGCCCCGGGCGGCCCGGCGAGCCGGGGGCGTCCGGGGCGCGCACGCGCGTGATCTGCAGTCACGACCCGAGCGGCGGCCTGGCGCAGGCGGACGTCGTGCTCGGCCTGCTCGCCGGGCGCCCGGTGCTGCTGGCCGACGCCGAGCAGGTCGATCCGCAGGAGATCGCGGGGCTCTACCGATGAGCGGCGTGCAGGAGCTCGCGCCCCCGCCCCGGTCCGAGCGCCCGCGCGACGCGCTGGCGCAGACCGGGCTGTGGCGGACGGTCGGCGCCCTGCTGCGCAAGGAGCTGCTCGTCGAGCTGCGCACGCTCGAGTCGGTCCCCGGGATGTCGCTGTTCGCGCTCAGCACGTTCGTGGTCTTCCATTTCGCCCTGGACCGTGGCAGCGTCGAAGGCGATCTCGCCGCGGGCATCCTGTGGGTGACGCTGCTGTTCGCGGCGATCCTCGGCGTCAACCGCCTGTTCGTGACCGACGCCGAGCAGGGCGGCTTCGACGCGTTCCTGCTCGCGCCGGTCGATCGCAGCGCGATGTTCATCGCCAAGGCGCTCACGCTGCTCGCCTACCTCGCGCTGCTCGAGCTCGTCGCCGTGCCCGCCTTCGCGCTGCTGCTGCTCGGCTCTCCGCTCGGCCCCGCGCTGCCCGGGCTGCTCGCGACGCTCGCGCTCGGCGACCTCGGCGTCGCCGTGATCGGCACGCTCGTCGGGGCGCTCGCGGTCCAGACCCGCGCGCGCGACCTGCTCGGCCCGCTGCTCGCGCTGCCGCTGCTCGTGCCGATCGTGATCGGCGGCTCGCGCGCGAGCTCGTCGCTGTTCGAGCACGCCCACCGGACGGGGCCGGCGGCGCGCTGGCTGCTTGCCCTGGGGCTCTATGATCTCGTTTTCGGGCTGATCGCCTACGCCGTCTTCGACTTCCTCCTGGAGGACTAACACGTGGACCGCTCGAGCCGGCTGCGCGCCGGCCTCATAGCTAGCAGCCGACGCGACCCCGGAGCCACGACGGGCTCCCCTGCGCCGCTCAGATACGGCGCGGGCCTGCCGGCGCTCGGCATCGCGACGGTGATCGCGGTCGCGGTCGCGCTCGGCCTGGTCTTCTTCTACGCGCCGCTGGAAGCCGAACAGGGCTTCCTGCAGAAGATCTTCTACGTGCACGTGCCGCTCGCGATCATCGCGCTGTGCGGCTTCGTGCTCGGCGGTCTGCTCGCGATCCAGCACCTGCGCACGCGCGAGCAGCGCTGGGACATGCGCTCCTATGTGGTCATCCACATGAGCCTGATCTTCGCGCTGGGCACGCTCATCACCGGCTCGATCTGGGCGAAGGGCTCGTGGGGGCACTGGTGGGTGTGGAGCGAGCCGACGCTCGTCTCGTTCCTGATCATCTTCCTGCTGTACGCCACCTACCAGCCGCTGCGCTTCGCGATCGAGGACCCCGAGCGCCAGGCGCGCTACGCGTCGGTGTTCGCGATCACCGCCGGCGCGTTCGTGCCGCTCAACTACGTCGCCGTCAACATGTCCACCGCCTACCTGCACCCGCGCGTGTTCTCCAGCACCTCCAACCTCCCGGCCTCGATGGCGTTCACGCTGCTCGTCTCGCTGGTCGCGATGGCGCTGCTGTTCGCGACGCTGTGCAAGTACGAGCTGACCGCCAAGCACACGCGCGCGCAGGTGCGCGCGCTGCGCAGGCGCCTGGCCGGCGAGCACGTCGGCGTCCCGGCGCGCGGACGCAGCGCGGCGCCCGCCGCGTTGCAGCCGGTCGCGAAGGTGCCGGCGGGCGCCACCGGCAGGTCGGCGCTGTGAGCGTCTCGCGCGTGCTCGGCGAGGTCCCGGCGCTGCCGCTGCACACCGCCGGCAAGTACGTCGCGGGCGCCTACATCGCGCTGTTCGCGATCGTGCTCGTCTACGTCTCGATCATGGCCATCCGCCTGAGCCGCATCGAGCGCGAGCTCGGCGAGCTGCTGAGCATGTCCGAGGAGCACGCGTCCGACCCGCCGGCCGGCGCGGACGAGCGTCGCCCCCGACGAGAGTCCACGCCCGCGTACCCCATCGAGCGGCAAACGTGAGCGAGCTGCTCGCACTCGGCATCTCCCACAAGACGGCCGCGGTCGCGTTGCGCGAGCGCCTGGCCTTCGGCGAGCGCGAGGCCGAAGAGTTCGCGCGGCAGGCGACGGCCACCGCCGAGGTGCGCGAGGCGGTCGTGATCTCCACGTGCAACCGCACCGAGATCTACCTCGTGGTCGGCGACCCCGTGCGCGCGGAGGCGGACGTGCTCGGGCTGCTCGCGCGGCGCGCCCAGATCCGCCCGACCGAGCTCGCCGAGGCGATCTACTCGCCGCGCAACTGCGACGCGGCGCGCCAGCTCTACCGCGTGACCGCCGGCCTCGAGTCGATGATCGCCGGCGAGGCCGAGATCCAGGGCCAGGTCAGGCGCGCCCACGAGGCCGCGATGCGCGCGGGCGCGACCGGTCCGCTGTCCAACCGGCTGTTCGCGGCCGCGCTCACCGCGGGCAAGCGGGTGCGCTCGGAGACCGAGATCGGCTCCGGCCGCGTGAGCCTGTCCTCGGTCGCCGTCGACCTCGCGCTCAGCGTGCTCGGCGGCCTGCAGGACCGCCACGTCGTGATCCTCGGCGCCGGCGAGACCAGCGAGCTGACCGCGCGCGCGCTCGCCGAGCAGGGCGCCGGCACGATCTTCGTCGCCAACCGCCACGCGGACCGCGCGCTCAGCCTCGCCCAGCGCTTCGGCGGCTCTGTCGTCGGGCTGGAGAAACTGCCCGAGCAGCTCGTGCGGGCAGACATCGTCGTGTCCTCCACCGCCTCCCCCCACGCGATCGTCGGCCGCGAGGAGCTCGAGCTGGTGATGGCCCAACGCGATGCCGTGAGGGGCACAGGCGGGCGGGCGCTGCTGTTGATCGACATCGCCGTGCCACGCGACATCGATCCCGCGTGCGGCGAGTTGCAAGGCGTGAGCCTGTACGACATCGACGACCTGCAGGCGGCGATCGCGCGCAACCTCTCCACGCGCGCCGAGGAGATCCCGCGCGCGCTGCAGATAGTCGAGGAGGAGATCCACCGCTTCGCGCGCTGGCTCGGGCAGCTCGACGCGCTGCCCACGATCGCCGCCCTGCGCGCGCACGGCGACGACATCGTCGAGCAGGTGCTCGCCGAGAACTCCGGTCGCTGGGACAGCGCCTCGGCGCGCGACCTCGCGCGCGTGGAGGCGATCACGAGGGCTGTCATGAGCCGTCTCCTGCACGAGCCCACGATCCGCCTGCGCAGCCTCGGAGAAGACCGCGGGCACGCGAGCCTGCAGCTCATCCGCGAGCTGTTCGCCCTGCGCGAGGACGCGCCCGAGCAGCAGCGCGCGGGCGGCGCCGGCGGGTCCGCGAGCGAGCTCGCCGAGGTCCACGAGCTGCGCGCCCGCCGCGCTGCCGGGGGCACGTCCGGGCGCGCGGCGGGCGGGTCCTCGCCCGAGGATTGAGCACGCCGCCACAGCGAGCGCTGCGGATCGGCACGCGCCGCAGCGCGCTCGCGCTGGCGCAGGCCGAGCAGGTGGCGGCGCTGCTCGGCGGCTGTGAGATCGTCCCCATGCAGACCAGCGGCGATCGCGGCGCGAAGGCCGGCGAGAAGTCCCGCTGGGTGGGTGAGCTCGAGCGCGCGCTGCAGGCCGGCGAGATCGATCTCGCCGTGCACTCCGCCAAGGACGTTCCCGCCGAGCTCGGCGAGGGGCTCGCACTGCACGGCGCCCCCGCGCGCGCGGGCGCCGAGGACGTTCTCTGTGGAGCGGGCGGGCTGCAGGACCTGGCGCCGGGCGCGCGCGTGGGCACCAGCAGCGTCCGCCGGCTGGCGCAGCTGCGCGCAGCCCGCGAAGACCTCGACGTGGTCGCCGTCCGCGGCAACGTCGACACGCGCCTGCGCAAGCTCGGCGATCCCGGCGAGCGACTCGATGCGATCGTGCTCGCGCGCGCCGGGCTGCAGCGGCTCGGACGCGAGGCCGAGGCCGGCGCCTCGCTCGAGGGCGAGCGCTTCGTGCCCGCGCCCGGCCAGGGCATCCTCGCGCTCGAGGGGCGCGCCGAGGACGAGCGCGCACGGGGGGCCGCGCGGGCGATCACCGACGCGCAGACCTTCGCCTGCCTGCTCGCCGAGCGCGCGCTCGCGCGCGCGCTCGACGCCAGCTGCCACACGCCGCTCGGCGCGCATGCGGCGCCGGCCGAGGGCGGTCGCCTGCTGTTGCGCGCCTGGGCCGGGCTGCCCGACGGCTCCGCCTGGATCGCCGACGAATCGCCCGGCGTCGGCGACGAGCCCGAGGCGCTGGGCCGGCGCGTGGCCGAGCGGTTGATCGCCGTCGGCGCCGCGGAGCTGCTCGCGCAGGCCGAGAGGATGGCTGTGTGCTAACCTGTGGCCATGCGATTGCACATAAGCCTCGAGGACGAGCTCGTGGAGGAGCTCGACCGGCGGGTGGGAAGACGGCGCCGCAGCACGTTCATCGGCGAGACCCTACGCAGAGCGCTCGACGACGAACGGCGCTGGGAAGACATCGAATCGGGCCTTGGCGCGCTCTCCGACACGGGGCACGAGTGGGACGAGGATCCCGCCGCTTGGGTCAGGGCGCAGCGTCGCGGCGACCCGGCCCGCGTCGGCTAGCCCGTCGAGCGATCGCGTACGCGACTCGTTGGCGCTCCTGCTCGACACCACGGTCCTGGTGGACGCGCTGCGCGGGCGCGACGCCGCTGCGCGGGTGCGCAGGCTGCGCGACGCAAAAGAAGCTCCCTGGACCTGCGCGGTGAACATCGACGAGGTGCTGCGCGGGATCCGCGCACACGAGCGTGACGCCGCCGTGCGTCTGCTCTCCGGCCTGCGCATCGCCCCCCTTGGACGCACCGAGGGCACCCGGGCGGGCGACTGGCGTAGGGAGTACTCGCGCAAGGGAGTCACGCTCGCGCAGGCCGACTGCCTGATAGCGGCGGCCGCGCTCGGCGTCGGCGCACGCCTCGCCACAGGCAATCCCAAGGATTTCCCCATGTCGGAGCTCGCGGTCGAGCATTGGCCGGTGGGCACGTGAGCGGGTGCGTCTACCTCGTCGGCGCCGGGCCCGGGGACCCGGGCCTGCTGACCGCTCGCGCGCTCGAGCTGATCGCGACCGCCGACGTGATCCTCTACGACCGCCTGATCCCGCAGGCGGCGCTCGACGGCGCGCGCGCGGACGCCGAGCTGGTGTTCGTCGGCAAGCAGGGCGGCGGCCCGTCGATGCCCCAGGACCGCACGCAGGCGCTGATGATCGAGCGCGCCAGGACCGGACGCACGGTCGTGCGGCTGAAGGGCGGCGACCCGTTCGTGTTCGGGCGCGGCGGCGAGGAGGCGCTCGCGCTGCACGAAGCCGGGATCGCCTTCGAGGTCGTGCCCGGCGTGACCGCGGGCGTCGCCGCGAGCGCGTACGCGGGCATCCCCGTCACCCATCGCGGCCTCGCGCGCGCCGTCGCGCTCGTCACCGGCCAGACCCGTGCAGAGGCGGGCGACAGCGCCGAAGGGGAGGACGAGACCGCGATCGACTGGCGGGCCCTGGCGGCGTTCCCGGGCACCCTCGTGCTGTACATGGGCGTGCGCCGGCTGGGCGAGATCGCGAGCATGCTGATCGACGCAGGCAGTCCGCCCGCGCAGGCCGCGGCGGTGGTCGAAGCCGGGACGCTGCCGCGGCAGCGCACGGTCACCGGCACGCTCGAGACGATCGCCGAGATCGCCCGCCGCGAGCAGATCCGCGCGCCGGCGATCACCGTCGTGGGACCGGTCGCCGCGCTCGCCGAGCAGCTCGCGTGGCTCGCGCCGCGGCCGCTGCGCGGCCTGAGCGTCGCGGTCACCCGCGCGCGCGCGCAGGCCAGCGGGCTCGCGCGCAAGCTGGAAGCGCTCGGCGCGAGCGTCGTGCAGACCCCCGTGATTCGGATCCAGCCGACGCCCGGCTCCCGCGCCGAGGCGATCGACCCCTCGCCGTACGACCTCGTCTGCCTGACCAGCGCCAACGGCGTTGCGGCGCTGTTCGAGCGCCTCGACGACGGCAGCCATCCGCGCGGCGACGCGCGCGCGCTCGCCGGCGCCAAGATCGCGGCGATCGGGCCCGGCACCGCTCGCGCGCTGGCCGGGCACGGGGTCCTCGCCGACGTCGTCCCCGAGCGCTTCGTCGCCGAGTCGCTGGTGGAGGCGCTCACGTCGCTGCCGGTCCGGCGCGCGCTGATCGCGCGCGCGCGCGAGGCCCGCGACGTGCTCCCGGATGCGCTGCGCGCGCGCGGCGCGCGGGTCGACGTGCTGGCCCTGTACGAGACCGTCGCCGAGCCGCTACAGGCGCACACGCTGCGGGCGCTCGCGCGAGTCGACTACGTGACCTTCAGCTCGTCCTCGACCGTGCGCTTCTTCCTGCAGGCGGCGGGCGAGGACGGCCTGTCCGCGGGCACGCGTATCGTCTCGATCGGCCCGGTCACGAGTGCGGCGCTGCGCGCGCACGGCCTGGAGCCGCACGTCGAGGCCGAGCGCCACGACGTGGACGGCCTGGTCGCGGCGCTGCTCGCCGACGCGGCCCCACGGGCACAACCATGACGCACGATCGAGACATACCACCGGTGATCACCTTCCTGTCCGACTACGGGCTGCTGGACGAGTTCGTCGGCGTCTGCCACGGGGTGATAGCGCGGCGCTGCCCGCGGGCACACGTGATCGATCTGACCCACTCGATCCCCCGCCACGACGTGCGCGCGGGCGCGATCGTGCTGCGCTCGGCCGTCCCGTTCATGCCGCCGGGCGTGCACCTGGCCGTCGTCGACCCGGGCGTGAGCGCCGTCGGGCGCCACGCGCGCCGCTCCGTCGCGATCCGCACCCAGGAGCAGAGCCGCCTGCTCGTCGGGCCGGACAACGGCCTGCTGATGCCCGCCGCCGAGCGCCTCGGCGGCGTCACCGAAGCGGTCGACATCGGCCGCTCGCCCGAGCGCCTGGAGCCGGTCTCGCGCACCTTCCACGGCCGCGACATCTTCGCCCCGGTCGCAGCCGCGCTCGCCGCCGGCGAACCGCTGGAGGCGGTCGGAGAGCCCGTGCAGATCGAGCAGCTGCGTCGCTTCGGCCTGCCCACGGCGCACCTCGGCGAGGACGTGCTCACCGTTCACGTGCTGCGCAGCGACACGTTCGGCAACCTGATCCTCGACGCCGCGCACGAGCAGCTGACCGCGCTCGGCGCTCGCCTGGGCGACACGCTCACCGTCAGCCATGGCGGCGCGGCGCGCGCGGCGCGCTATGCGGCGACCTTCGCCGAAGTCACCCCCGGCGAACTGCTGATCTACGAGGACGCCACGCGCATGGTCGCGCTGGCCGTCAACCGCGGTTCCGCGGCCGAGCTGCTCGGCGCCGGCGCCGACGACGAGCTGACGGTCCGGCCGATGTGAGCGGGGCGCAGCGCGGGCGCGCGGCGTCCCCCTCCGCGGGCGATCGCTCGCGCTCGCTCGGCAATCCGCGCGTGCACCTGCGCCGCACCGCCTCGACCAACGAGCTGGCGCGCGAGCTCGCGATCGCGGGGGCGCCGCACGGCACGCTCGTGACCGCCGCGGAGCAGACCGCCGGGCGCGGACGCCAGGGACGGCGTTGGTGGGCGCCGCCCGGCAGCGCGCTGCTGATGTCGCTGCTGCTGCGCTCGCCGCCGGCGCTGCTGCCGTTGAGCGCGGCGCTCGCGGTGTGCGACGCGGCCGGCGAGCAGGCCCGGATCAAGTGGCCCAACGACGTCGTCGTCGCGGCGTCCCCGGCATCGTCCCCGCGGCCGGGGCTCGCGAAGCTCGCCGGGATCCTGATCGAGGGGCGCCTTCAGGAGGGCTGGGCGGTCCTTGGGATCGGGCTGAACGTCGCGGTGCGAGTGCAGGACCTGCCCGCTGAGCTGCGCGCCGGCGCAGCCCCCGCCGAGCATCCAGCGGACGCCGGCTCGGCCAGCGGGCTGCCGGCGGCGACGCTCGGGCTCACGCCGGCGGACGTCGAGCCGACGCTCGCGCTGCTGCTCGACCGCCTCGCGCGCCGGCTGGCGCAGCCGGCGCAGGCGACGCTCGCGGGCTGGCGCGCACGCGACGCCCTGCGCGGGCGCGAGATCGCGTGGGCGAGCGGGCGCGGGCGCGCCGACGGCATCGACGGGGCGGGGCGCCTGGTCGTGTGCCTTCCCGACGGCGGGCGCACGGCGTTGGGCGCGGGCGAGGTGCACCTGCGGGAAGTCGGCTAGCGCTCGGCGCCGCTCGCCTCGATCGCCTGCGAGGCGGACGCGTCCGCCTCCGCGAGCGCCTGAACCGGCCCGAGCGCCTGCTCGAGCGCGCCGTTCGTGCCGGCCAGCTGCGGATCTGCGGCTGCGCCCTCGACGGCGCCCTTGGCGCCCTTGCGCCGGCGGCGGGCCCCGCGTGCGCGCCGCTTCGGGAAGTTGCGCAGCAGCTCGCGTGCGAGCGCAGGCGGCTTGCGCGCCATCCGCGTGCGCGCGCCGCGCAGCGCCTCCTCGGCCTCGGGCGTGTGGGCGAGCGCGGCGGCCAGCAATGCCGCGGCGAGCCGGCGATCCTGCTTGCGCGCCGCGTGGATCAGCCGCCGCGCGTTGCGCGCGTGGGCGCCGCCCGCCGAGTTGACGAGCAGGCCGAGCAGCCGCTTGGTCTCCGGCCAGCGCTGCACCGCGTACTCCTCGTGCACGTCGCGCGTGTACTCCGCCAGCCGCCAGATCCAAGCGTTGGCCTGGTCGCGGCGCCCGATCCGGCGCTCGACGAGCGCGCGCAGCATGATCTTCGTCGCCTCCTTGCGCTCCTCGCGCGGCCACCCGCCGATGATGTCGATCGCCTCGTCGAACGTGTCCGGGTCGCGCAGCGCCGCGATGTCGCTCAGGGCACGCAGCCGCAGCTGCGCGTTCTTGTTGCGCCTGACCGCCGTGATCAAAAAGCGGCTCTTGAGCTCGCCCGTGCGGTCGAAGTGCAGCATCGCGCGCGCCCTGCGCCAGCCGTTGGGCGCGACGCGCGCGCCCGCCAGCGCCGCCCACAAATGCTGCTCGCCGTAGTCCAGGTGCTCGACCGCGATCCGCCACAGCTCGCGCTCGAACACCTGAAAGCGCCGCTCCTCCTCCGCGCACACCGGCAGCACGCGGCGCTCCACCCGCATCCGCCGGCCGCGCCCACGGCGCACCGGTCCCACCACGATCGCTCCCCCTCTATAGACGTCTCTGTCGAGCAGCGAGTGCAGCGTCACCACCGGGTCGTCGTGCTTGGTCGCGGGGTGCACGAAGTCCACGACCAGACCCGCCTCCTTGCCCGGATGGCGGCGCGTGACGCGGCCGACGCGCTGCTGGTAGATGCGCTTGGAGGCCGTCGGCGCGAGGTGCACGCACACGGTCGCGCGCGGGCTGTTCCAGCCCTCGGCCAGCAGCTGCGCGTTGATCAGCACGTCGATGTCGCCGCGCTCGTAGCGCGCGAGGATCTCCGCGAGCTCGCGCTTGGGCGTCTCGCCGGAGACGGCCTGCGCCTTCAGGCCCTCGGCGCGAAACGCCTCGGCGAGGTTGTACGCGTGGCGCACGCCCGCCGCGTACACCACTCCGGGCACGCCGTTGAAGCGCGTTTTGTACAGGTTCGCGACCGCCAGGTTGAACGGCTGCTGGTCGAGCAGTTTCGCGAGCTCGTCCTGGTCGAACTCGGTGTCCACCTCGCCGCGGCGCAGCGGCACCTTGGCGATCGTGCGCACGCCCACGCCCGGGGAGATGCGCACGCAGCGCAGCGGCGCGATCACGCCCCGGCGCGCCGCCTGGGCGAGGTCGAAGCGCGAGGTCTGCGTCGGGAACAGGTCGGTCACGTGGCGCGCGATCAGCGCGCCCGTGGCGGTCATGCCGATGAAGATCGGGCCCGTCCAGTTGCGGATCGCGCCGCTCGTCTTCTCGCCGAGCGCCGTGTGCGCCTCGTCGCAGATCACGATCGTGTACGCGCTCGAGATCTTGCCCGCGTTGCGCACGAACCACTGGTAGGTCTCGACCGTCACCGGCCCCTTGGTCGAGTCCTCGCCCTTGAGCAGCGGGCGGCTGATGCGCGTCGAGTAGCCGCGCTCGCGCAGCTCGCCCAGGAACTGGTCTACGAGATTGCGCCTGTGGGTGAGGATCAGCACGCCGCCCGTGTGCGACGCCTCGACGAAGCCGAGCGCCGCGACCGTCTTGCCGGCGCCGGTCGCGTGCTCGAACCAGAAGCGCTTGGCCGCGTTCGGGTCCTCGGGCTGCTCGGCCAGCGACTCCTCCTCGTCCTCCTCGTCGACCCAGTCGCGCGGCTCCTCGTCTGACTCGCCCTGGAGCTCGAGCTCCTCCTCGGGCTCGTCGTCTTCCTCGGGCTCCTCGCCGTAGTCCTCGTCCTCGTCCCCCTCCTCTTCCTCTTCGTCGGGCGCCGCGCGCTGCACCGGACCGAGCTCCTCGTCGTCCTCGTCGGCGTCCTCCTCGATGTCCTCGTCCTCGTCCTCTTCTTCCTCGTCCTGCGCATCGGGCTCGGCGCGCCCGTTCGCGCCCGGGGCGGGGCCGTCGGCGAGCGCGACGCCGTCCGGGCCGAGGATGTCGGCCGAGGCGAGCAACTCGGGCGAGGCGCCGGATGCGGCCCGGCCGTTGCCGTCGAGCGCGCTGCGCTGCGCCTCGGCGAGCAGCGCCGTGAGCGTGCCGGAGAGCGCGTCGACCTGGTGCGCGGAGAGCACCGTGCCGTCGGCCAGCTTCGGCTCCTCCTCGGAGAGCAGCCGCTCGAGCCCCAGCAGCAGCGAGAACTCGCGCCGCCACGACGTCGAGGGACTCCTTGGCTTCGGCTCGGCCCGCAGCTCCGCGAGCGCCTGGTCGAGCGCGCGCCTGCGCGGCGTGCCCGGCGCCAGCGCGACCTGCGGATCCTCGCCCTCGTGCACGAAACGCTCGCGCACGAACTTCTCCGCGCGCGCTATCTCGGCGGTACTCGGAATGGTCGTGGCCGCGAGGGCCACTGAGGTGGACTCGGCCATTTGAGGCTGTGGACTTCGAGACAGAGCCGCCGACGCGGCTGGATGCGGCGCCCCTCGGCGCCCTTTGCCGGATGCTCAAAGCCACCCGACACAAAACCTGCTCCCCCAGGATATAGCACGGGCAGGAACGATTGAAGTGGGCAGCATCTGGCACCCTTACGGCGATGACGCCCAAGCGCCTGTCGATCGCCGCGCTTCTCACGGCCGTGCTCGCGCTGCTCGCTGTCGGGCTGGTGCAGCTGGCGGGCTCCTCCTCGCCCACCGTCGCCTCCTCCGGGCTGACGCTCGCGCAGATGCAGGCGCGGCTGCGCGGCGCGCCGCCCGCGCTGGCGGCGCTGCACGCGCAGGCCGATCAGCTGCTGCCCGGAGGGCTGCCCGCGCTGCGTGCGCGTCTGGCGAGCCTGCGCGGAACGCCCGTGGTGATCAACAAGTGGGCGTCCGACTGCGAACCGTGCCGCGAAGAGGTCCCCGTCTTCCAGCGCGTCTCCGTCTCGCGCGGTCGCGAAGTGGCGTTCATCGGGATCGACTCCAACGAGAGCAGCCGCGGCGAAGCGCTCTCGTTCCTGCATTCGTTCCCGGTCGCCTATCCCAGCTACTTCGACCCGAGCGGGCAGGCAGGCGAGACGATCACAGACTCGTCGTTCACGCCCGTGACCGTGTTCTATGACCGCAGCGGCGGCGAGTTCATCCACCAGGGCCCGTTCCCCAGCGTCGCCAAGCTCGAAGCGGCGGTCGAGCGCTACGCGCTGGACGCGTGAGGATGCAGGAGCTGCGCATCGACCCGCTGAGCGGGCTCCGCACGATCATCGCCGGCGATCGCTCCCGGCGTCCCGGGGGCGCGCCGCGCTGCGAGCCGCCCGCCGCGATCGATCCACAGCAGGACCCGTTCGCGGAGGGTCACGAGGACCGCACGCCGCCCGAGCTCTACGCGCTGCGCCCCGGCGGCGGGCCCGCGAACTCCGGCGGCTGGACGGTCCGCGTCGTGCCCAACCTGTATCCGGCGCTCACGCCCGCGCAGGGCGCACACCCGGCCGAGCGCGAAGTCGAGGAGCAGCGCGGGCGCGGGCAGCCCGAGCTGTTCGTCTCGCGGCCGGCGAGCGGGGCGCACGAGGTGATCATCAACGGCCCGCAGCCGGTGCTCTCGCTCGCCGAGCTGCCCGTCGAGCAGGTCGCCGCGGCCGTGGACGTGTGGCGGGCGCGGATGCGCACCCACGCAGAGCGCTCCTACTTGCAGCTGATCGTCAACGAGCGACGCGAGGCGGGCGCCTCGCTGCCGCACACGCACGCGCAGCTATACGCATTCGACTTCGTGCCCGCGGCCGTCGCGCGCGAGCGCGAGCGCGCCGGCGCCTACACGACGCGCACGATGGGCCAGAGCCTGCTCGGCGATCTCGTCGCCGAGGAGGTGCGCCGGCGCGAGCGGATCGTCGCGATCGACGAGCAGGCCGTGCTGATCGCTCCGTATGCGTCGCGCCTGCCGTTCCAGCTGATGCTCGCGCCGCGCACGCCGCGCGCGCGCTTCGAGGACGACGGGCCGACGGGGGCGGCGCTGCTGCACGACGGCCTGCGCCGGCTCGCGCGCTACCTCGGCTCGAGCCCGCCGCTGAACCTGTGGGTGCGCACCGCCCCGCGCGGGGCCGAGGACTTCTGCTGGCGGATCGACGTGCTGCCGCGGCTGACGCACCTCGCGGGCCTCGAGCTCTCGACCGACGTGAGCCTCAACATCGTCGAGCCCGAGCGCGCAGCGGCCGTGCTGCGCGACGCGTGAGCGCGCGCGCCTGCAGGTAGGGTGCGTGCGCGATGCCCCCCGAGGAACGCTTCGTACCCCGCTTCGCGGCCGAGCCGCCGCAGGAGCAGCTCCCCTACGGACGCTGGGCCGAGCGCCTGGCCCGGGAGTTCCTGAGCGCGGCGCTGCGGCTCGACACCGGCGGGCAGGATCTCGGCGAGCCCGGGCAGGTTCTCTGGTATCCGGATCGCACCTGGCACGGGCACACCTATGTGCCGGGCACGACCGTCACCGAGGACGGCTACGAGCTGTTCGGCTACGTGCGCTTCGTGCCGTCAGCCGACGACGGCGCACCCGACGAGCTCTCCGCGTACGTCGACTTCACCGAAGAGACCGCCGAGCGCAACCCCGACTGGAAGCTCGACCTGTGCGAGGAGATCATCGGCAGCTGGCGCGGCGAGTCCGGGGCGGTGGCCGCGATGACGCTCGTGTGGGGACGTCCGCTGGTCGGCGACGGCGCGATCGTCACCGCCGAGCTCGCCGACCTCGCCGTCGACCAGTGCGTGCTGCTCGACGAGCGTTTCACGCTGATCGCGCCCGACGACTACCGCCACGACCTGCTCGAGATCAAGCTGTTCGACGCCAAGGCTCGCGAGCTCGCGCGCGAGTCGCTGTACACGGGCGAGGAGGAGGAGGAGGAGGAGGAGGAGGAGGAGGATTAGGTCGCCTCGCACCGCGCGAACGCGCTCGCCTCCCGCCGGCGTAATAATTGGCCTTGCCCCCCGAGACAGGGCAAGACACAAACTCAGGAGAGGATCCGAACGTGCCCCAGATCGCGCGCTACAGAGACGAAGGGATGTTCGGCTCGATCGACACGGTCGGGACGGCCGGCGTCTTCGGACAGGTCATGGGCCTCGTCGCGGTCACGCTGTGCTTCTTCACGCTCGGCGCGTATCTGGGGCGCGAATTCGCCGAGGGACCCTCGATCATCTGCTTCATCGGCGGCTTCGTGTGCGTCATCGGCCTGAACGTCGCGCGTCGCTCGGAGGGCCTGTCGATCACGCTGCTGTTCGCCGCCGGCCTGCTGCTCGGCCTCGGCCTGGGCGGCGTGCTGGATCGCTACGCGGAAGCGAAGCCTGACGCCGTCTGGCAGGCGGCGGCCGCGACCGCGCTGTTCGTGGGCGCGCTCGGCAGCACCGGCTATGCGATCCGCAGGGACCTGTCGGGCGGCTATCGGACGCTGTTCTTCCTGCTGCTCGCGCTGATCGTGTTCGGGCTCGTGACCGTGTTCGTCTCGATCCCGGGCGGCAACGTGATCTACGCGCTGCTCGGACTGGGCGTGTTCGGCGCCTACACGGTGCTCGACTTCAACCGCATGCGTCGTGCCGGGATGCAGGAAGCCGTCCCGCTCGCAGCCGGGATCTTCATAGATGTGCTCAACATCTTCCTGTTCTTCCTGCGCCTGTTCGGCGGCGGCCGCGACTGAACCCCGAGCTCGCGGGCGCGGGACGCTCAAGACGAGCTCCGCAGCGGCCGATTGAGGGTGTATGGCCCACCTCGAGCGGCCGGCCGGGCCTTGCTGCCTGCGCGCCGCCGCAGCCATGCGCTCCCGCCGGCTCCCCCGCTACGCCCGACTCGCGGCCGCGGCCGCGGCTGCGGCCGGCGCCGCGTGCCTCGCCGCCGGCTTCGCGCCTGCCGTCGCACAGGCCGAAGGCAGTCCGGCGATCGCGCTGAGGGCCAGCTCGAGCGCCGAGATATTGATCGGATCGAACGCCACGATCACGCTCGAAGCCACGAATCCCGCCGGCCAGCCCTACGGCTACAACCTCAGCTACCGGGCGATCCTTCCCAAAGGCGTCTCGCTCGTGGCCGGCAGCTCCAAGCTCGGCTCGGGCGGCGCGGCGCCTGCCCCGAGCGCGATCGCGAACGAGCCCGGCACGGGCGAAACCACGTTGATCTGGAGCAACGTAGGCGATCTCTCGCCCGCCTCGCAGAACACGCTCAGCTTCGCCGTGACACCCGCCACGAGCAGCTACGCGGTGGGCTCGACGTTCTCCGTGGAAGCCGGCGCCTACATCGCCTCCCAGGCCCGCTTCCTGCCGACGTTCAGCGCGACGGGCGTCCCCCAAGGACCGAGCTCCGAATCCTTCACCGCGAGCGCCACCGGAAAAGCGTCGACGACGATCTCGGCGATCGAAATCTCACAGAGCACACCGGAGGCCCAGATCCTGCGCGGGGTCCACGACCACCAGACCGTCTACACGATCACCGTCACCAACAACTCCGTCAACCCCACCACCGGCGTCACCTTGGAAGACTGGCTGCCGGCCGCCCTCGAGTACCTCGGTTGCGGCGGGCCCGGCTCGGACCACACGACCGACGCTCCCACCAACCCCGGGAGCAGCGAAGAGTATCCCGGCTCCGGGCCGATCGAAGTGGCGGCGCTCGCGGGCTGCAAAGCGCCGGAAATCGTAGAAACGGTCGAAGCCGACCCCGACGGCGGCGGGGAAGATCCGGCGGCGGTCTACACGCACCTGCGCTGGAGCCTCGGCACGCTCGCAGCCGGTGAAACGCGCACCTACGAATTTCGCGCGGCCGTGCCGCTTCGTGAAAACACGCTCACCTGGACCGGCACCGAGCCGAGCGCCGCGAGCGGGCTGCAGGCGGCGAACCTGAACAACAACTCGGGCAAAGAAACCCGCGATGGCGAGTCGCTGATCACGTTCGCCGAAGTCGGCGGCGAGTACGACGGCAGCACCCCGGTCTCCGCGAGTGACCACCTGACACGCGTCGCCAAGGACCTCACGACGGAAAAGTCCGAGAGCTCGAAAGTGCTCTCGGTCGGGCAGGTCACCGAATGGACGATCACGCTCCACTCCTCGGAGTACCGCTACAACACGCAGGTGGAAGTCGAAGATACGCTGCCCGACGGGCTGTGCCCGCTCGACTCGACCAACCTGACGAGCAGCGAAGAATGCGAACCGGACCGGGCGCCCTCCTCGCCCTTTGCGGGGGCCAGCGAAGAAGAAGCCGGGACGTGGAAGCTGACGTGGAACGAGACCACCGACGCCGCGCTCGCCGACCTCGAGCAAAACGCCACGACCACGACCACGTACTTCACGAAGACGCGCAGCCACTATCAGTCCGGCCACGCAGCCGGGCAGCCGATCCTCGCACACGACAGCCTAACCAACTCGGCGCTCGCGAGCGCGACCGCCAACGTGGTGTGCGCCGGTGACACGAATTGCTCAGGGGAATCCAAACAGCCGATCGACCACGAACGGGCGCTGAGCGAATCGGTATCGGACGGCGCGAGCGCGTCGCAGTCAGGCGAAGGCCCGACGATCGCCAAGAAGATCGCCGAATCGGGGACCGACTGTCTGACGGATGCCTACACGACCGCGACGCCCGTCTACCATCCCGGCGATCTGGTCTGCTGGCTGCTGGAAGCCAGCTTTCCGCAGACGCTCAGCACGCACGGGACCGCCATCACCGATTTTCTGCCCGTCGCGGACAGCTTCGACGAAGCCTTCGACTCCGGCAAAGGCGAAGCCGCGACCGCAGCCGACACGCTCCCGGGAACGAGCTTCGAACACTCCGAAGCGAGCGCTGCCAGCGCGGGCGGCGCGATCAAATGGACGCTCCCGGAATCCGGCTTCGTAGGGGAAGACGGACAGCGCTTCCAACGTGTATACGCCACGATCGCCGGGCTCCCCGGCGACCCGATTCCCGGCGAGCTGCAGGGCAACCTGATGAAGTTCGCGAGCATCAACACCGGCGGCGAATCCTTCGCGCTGCGCGCGGAAGCGAACTATACGGTGCAATTTCCCGAGCTCAGCCTCAGCAAGGACATCGTCGCCATAGGCGGCAAAGCCTACGGTCCCGCAACCTCCGCCGTCGTCAAGGGCGGACAGGAAGTCGAATTCGCCGTCACGGCCAGCAACTCGGGCGAACAGGAAGCGTCGGGCGCCGAAATCTGGGACCTGCTGCCGGACGGTCTGGAATGCACGCAGATATCGGCGATATCAGCCGGTGGGAGCTGCGCGTCGGGGCGGATCAGCTGGGGCGATGCCGGCCTCGGCGAGTCAGCCGTCGACGTCGCCGCCCAGGGCGCCACCACGCTGCGCTTCACCGTCAAAGTCCCCGCCTCGATCAACCCCGCCACCGCGCTCGAAGACCACGCCGGAATCGTCGAGTACCACAGCGAGACCAACGTCGGCGGCGAATACACCTACGTTCCGGCCGAAAACATCGACCCGACGCTCGGTCTGGAAGCCAACGTCCCTGCCGCCGATGCCCACGCGCTGCTCGAAACCGAAGCCGCGAAGCTCGAAAAGACTCATACGAGCTCGGTCGTCGAAACCGGCAACAGCGCCAGCCAGGCGACGATCGGCGAGCTCGTGACCTTCGAAGTCTCGGCCACGATACCCGCGGGGACGACACTCAGCGGTGAAGCCCGCATCACCGATCCGGGGATCCCGACCGAACGGTTGAGCTACGAAAAAGGCTCGGCCGAAGCGCTCGTCAACGGCGCGGCGGCGCCCAGCGAATTCAAAGTGGAAGAAGCCGGCGCCAGCCCGGTGCTCATAATGCCCGACGACTATGCGCCATCCACCGAAGTCGCAACCAAAGTGACGCTGCGCTTCAAGACCCGGGTGGCCAACGTCAAAGAAAACAACGCCGCCGGCAGCTCGAGCGAAAAGAACATCTCCAACACCGGCAAGCTCGCCTGGACCAACCCCGTCGCCGGGCCCGAGACGGTGGAAGCCGATGACTCCGTCGCGCTCGTCGAGCCCTCGCTCAAACTCAGCCAGTCCAACAACGCCGGCGGCAAACCCGTCCACGGCGGGCAGCTCGTCGAATACACGCTCGAACTCAGCAACGCCTCCGGCGCCAGCAGCGCGTTCGAGAACAAGATCGTCGACACCGTCCCCACCAACATAACCCCGTGCAACTCCAAAGGCGAAGCGCTCAAAAACGGCGAAGCCACAGCCAGCGGGGGGACCTGGGATGAAGGCGCCCACACGATTACCTGGGAAATCCCCAAGCTGGAAGGCTCGGCTCATCACTCGGAGGCGTTCTTCGGCGAGGTAAACGAGGAACCGGTGTCGGCGACGAGCCTCACCAACAAAGCGCTCGCCACCACCTCGAGCATGGAAAGCGAAAGCAGCGCCCGCACCGCCTCAAATGCGCCCACCGCCGGCATCAAAGCCCGCTATGAAGCGGAATCGAAAGCGTCACTTGAAGTCGAAGGGGCGAGCGTGACCAAGGAATCCAACAGTCCCACGGCCACGATCGGCCACCGCATCACCTACACGCTGACGGTCACGCTGCCCGCCCACGTCGTCGCCTACGACGAGACCGTCATCGACACGCTGCCCGACTCGCTGGACTTCGACGAATACGCCGGCGAGGAATGCTCGAGCGGTTGCCCGCCCGAAGCCGCCCCCGAAGTGCACGCCTACAAACCCGTGATCGAAGCCGGCTCCACCAAGGTCGGGTGGGACCTGGGCAACCTCGCCGCCACGTCCAGCCCGCGCACGATCAAGATCCACTATGTGGCGAGCGTCCGCGCAACCCACCGCAACGGCGGCGCCAAGATCGAAGCGCCCGCCACGGTCGAAAACTCGGCGACGCTCTACTACAACAAGACCGAAAAGAGCGGCTTCGAAGAAACGAAACTTCCCGGCGCGAGCTCGTTCGACAAGGCCAACGGGCCCGTTTCAGCCAAAACGACGGTCGTCGAGCCGAAGCTCACTCTGGTCAAGGAACTGTCCGTGGACGGGGGCGCCTACAGCAGCGCGCACGCGAGCCTCACCGACGGCGACAGCCTCGGCTACCGGCTGACCGTGTCCAACACGGGCACCAGCCCCGCCTATGACGTGGTGGTCACGGACAAGCCGCCCGCCACGCTGGAAGAAGTCACAGCGACGGAAGGGAGCGCCGATGTGACCAAGAACGGCGACGGAGAAATCGCCTGGAAGATCGCCGGGCCGCTCGCGGCCGGCTCCAGCGTCAAACTCGCCTACACCGCCAAGCTCGCGCCCGTCGCCAGCCTCGAAGCTGGCGAGGCCGTCGATAACGAAGCCAAGGTTCCGAGCTACTTCGGCGCCTCCGAAGAAGAACGCGCGGAAGGCCTCGAGAACTACGCCAAAGAAGCCATCGTCTACCGCGAATACGCGGGTCCCTCCACCCAGGTCACCGCCACCGTCGCACTGCCGACGATCACGGTCGAAAAGACGACCGGAGCGAGCGGCTTCCCCACGAGCGCGGACGCCGAAGTCAAACAGCCGTTCAGCTGGCGCGTGATCGTCAAGAACACCTCCACCGTCGCCGCCAAGAACCTGCGCGTCGCCGACCGCCTGCCCGCCAACTGGGAATACGTCGCCAAAAGCGCGAGCTTCAGCCCGGGCGGCGCGGCCGAACCGAGCGAATCGGGATCGCTCTCGTCGGGCCGCGAACTCGTCTGGCAGACGAAAATCGAACTCGAAGCCGGTCACAGCGCGGTGCTCACCTACCAGGCCGAGCCCGACCTCGAAGCGGAGCAGAGTCCGGGGACCGGCGAACACAACCCCAACACCAACAGCGCCAGCGCCAGCGTCGAAGACCTCGCCGGGCACAGCGCCGACGCGTCCGGGCCGTTCGCCGCCGGGCCCGCCACGGCGCAGGGGGTGCTCGTCGTGCCGAAACTCGAAGTGAGCAAGAAAGCGACCGACGAAACGCTCGACGCGGGCGCCGCGGACTCCTACCTGATCACGGTCCACAACGGCGGAGCCGGGACGGCGCGCGAAGTGATCGTCGCCGACACCATGCCGAGCGGCATGACATATACGCCGAAAACCGCCACCGCCTCCCCGTCCGCCGGATTCTCCGAGCAGTCGGCCACCAGCAGCTCGGCCACGTGGGAGATCGAACGGCTCGGCGCCGGGGCCACGGTCGAAATCACCGTGCCGATCGCCACCGCGAGCACGCTCGCCGAAGGCACGACCCTCGAAAACAAAGTGGCCGTGCACTCGGTCGAGGAGCCAGAAGCCGTCGAAGCGAGCGGCGAGATCAAATTCCGGACGGCGGCCGACCTCGAAGCGAAGAAGCGGATCCTCAGCGGCGCGGACGCGGTCCCGGGCACGCACATGGCCTACGAAGTGAGCGCCACCGACAACGGCCCTTCGGTGTCCCACTCGGTGGAACTCGTGGACCATCTGCCAACCGGGGTGGAATACGTCAGCGCCCAGGCGGGCTGCAGCGAGCTAGCCGACGTCGTCACGTGCTCGCGCGGCGAACTCGCGGTGGGCGAAACCGCCGCGTTTGAAATCGTGGTCGCGCTCCCGAGCTCGCTCACCGGCACGATCCGCAACTCGGTGGAAGCGAAAAGCGCGACCTTCGACCCCGAACCGGCGAACAACACCGCCACCGTGAGCGCCCAGACCCACCCCACGGCCGAACTGAAGCTCGCCAAGGTCGCGCTCACGCCCGAAGTCTTCGACGGCCAGGAAGCCAGGTTCGAGCTGACCGCCTCAAACCAAGGCCCGAGCGACGCGGCCGAAGCGAAGATCATCGACACGCTCCCGGAAGGCCTGACCTACAAGGGCGCGACCGGCGCGAGCTGCTCGGCCTCCGGGCAGACGGTCACCTGCCAGCTCGGCACGCTGACCGCCGGCGCGGAGGACAGCGTCGAACTGACGGCCGCGACCGCCGGCGCGAGGACCGTCGTGAACACAGCGACGCTAACCAGCGGCGCGGAAGACCCGGAACCGCGCAACAACACCGCCGAGGCGACCCTCGAGATCCTCCCGGTCGCCAGGCTGACGCTCGAAAAGACGGCGAGCGCCCCGCTGGTGAAACTCCCCGGCCAGGTCAGCTACACGCTGCTCGTCCACGACGAAGGTCCCGACCCCGCGAGCGAAGTGCTCGTCAGCGACCCGCTGCCCGCCGGCGAGACGTACGTGAGCAACGACGCGGGCTGCGGCCACGAAGGCCAGAGCGTGACGTGCAGGCTCGCGACGCTCGCGAACGGTGGCAGCTGGACGATCCGGATCGTGACCGCCCTGGGCGCGAACGTCGGTCGCCGGGAAATCACCAACACCGCGAGCGTCTCCAGCCCCACCCACGACCCGAGCGCCGAAGGCCTTCGGGCGCAGGCGACGATCTCGACCGAACCGGTCGCCGGGCTCGTGCTCGAAAAGCTCGCCCTCACGCCCGAAGTGCTCGACAGCCAGGACGCCAGGTTCGAGCTGAACGTGACCAACTACGGGCCTAGCGAAGCCTCCGAAGCGAGGATCGTGGACACGCTTCCCGCGGGCATGACCTACTTGAGCGCGAGCGGGGCGAGCTGCTCGAGCCTCGGACAGGCCGTCACCTGCGAGCTCGGCACGCTCGCCGACGGTCAGGCGGCTAGCGTCGAGCTCACGGTCGCGACCACGACGCCCGGCATCGACGTCAACCACGCCGAAGCCGTGAGCTCCGCGGAAGCTCCCGAAGGCGCCGCCGACAAAGCGGAAGCTACCGTCAAGGTCCTCCCCGGCGCCGCCCTGCAAATCGAAAAGACCGCCAGCCCGACGGTCGTCAAGCTCCCCGGGCGGGTGACCTACGCCGTGACCGTGCAGAACAACGGCCCCGACCCCGCCGAAGAAGTGCAGGTCACCGACCCGCTGCCGGCGGGCGAGAGCTTCGTGAGCGCGGGAGCCGGCTGCACCGACGAAGGCCAGACCGTTCGCTGCGAGATCGGTGAACTGGCCGACGGAGCGAGATCGACGATCGACATCGTCGCCGCCTTTGCAGCCGACGCGGGCCGTCACACGTTCACGAACACGGCCCAGGTCGCCAGCGCGACCGGCGATCCGAATGGCGCCGGCGGGCAGGCGAGCGCGGCGGTCGAAACGATCCCGGTCGCCGACCTGAAGCTGGTGAAGCTCGCGCTCACCCCCCAGGTGCTCGAAGGCCAGGAAGCGCGATTCAGGCTCACCGCCACCAACGCCGGCCCGAGCGAAGCGCCGGGCACGCAGATCGTCGACACGCTTCCGGCCGGGATGACCTACACGAACGCAACCGGCGCCAGCTGCTCCAGCGCGAGACAGCTCGTCACCTGCGAATTGGGAACGCTCGCCGACGACCGGGAAGCGACCGTCGAACTCGGCGTGAGCACCTCGACCGCGGGCACGTACGTCAACCATGCGAGCGTCACGAGCGCGGCGGAAGACCCCGAACCGGCGAACAACTACGCCGAAGCTGCCGTGAGCGTGCTCGCCAAGCCGGCCGTCCGCACGCGGCTGACCCTGCGCGCGCGCGTGAACGTCCCCGCGACGATGGCGGGCGAGATGCTCCGCTATCAGCTGGTGGTCGGCAACGCCGGGGGCAGCGCCGCCGAGCACGTCGTCGTGTGCGACCTGCTGCCGCGGCACACGACGGTGGTCAATCGGGGCGGTGGGCACCTCGACGCGGGCCGCGTCTGCTTCAAGCTCGCAAGTCTCGCCGCCCACAGCGCCCACACCTTCCGGCTGCTCCTGCGCGCCGACTCGACCGCCATCGGACGGATCGTCAACCGGGGAACCGCCACCGCGAGCGACGTCCGCGAGGCTCGCGCGCACGTCGCGACGCCCGTTCGCGGGGGCACCCTCGTGCATCGTGAAAGCGGTGTCACCGGCTAGAGCGCCGACTCGGTCGTGGCTGCCGGCGCTGGCGGTGTGCGCGGCGTCGCTGCTCGCGTGCGCGCCCGCGCGGGCCGCGAACGTCCGGCACGCCGTCGGCCCTCCCGACGGGACCGGAGCGTGGGTCGCGACGGTGCTCTACCGGAGCCTCGCGCGAGCCCGCCCGGACGCCCGCTCCCGAGCGGTGGGCTCGGTCTCGCCGATCTCCGCGTGGGGGACGCCGACGGAACTGCTCGTGCTCGCGTCGCGGCGGGACGCGAGCGGCACGCCCTGGGTGCGCGTGCTGCTCGACGAGCGCCCCAACGGCAAGGCGGTGTGGATCGACGCCGAAGACACGACCCTGTGGCTCGATCGGTGGCGGATCTCTGTCTCGCTGGCGCACAGGCGGGTGAGCGTCTATCGGCGGGGGCGCCTCGTGCGCGTCTTCGAGGCGGTCGTCGGAAAGCCCTCCACACCTACGCCGACGGGCTTGTTCGCAATCGCCGCCGAGCTGCGCCAGCCGGGCTCCGAAGACTTCGAGGGGACATGGGTGCTGCCGCTCACCGCCCACTCGAACGTCTATCGCCACTTCGACGGCGGCGACGGTCAGGTGGCGCTGCACGGGCGCGGAGGCGCGAGCCTGCTCGATCCGCTCGGCACGGCGCTCTCGCACGGCTGCGTCCGCCTCGCAAACGCCGCCATCGGCTGGATCGCCGCGCACGTGCCCGTCGGGACGCCCGTCTCGGTGGGCCGATGGTGACCCGTCAGCCGGTCTTTGCGCCCATGCCCCCGCCAGGAGTCGAACCTGGATCTACCGCTTAGGAGGCGGTCGTCTTATCCATTGGACTACGAGGGCTTCGCCGGCCAAGCGCACCACGGGCCGCAAGCGAAGGCTAGCGGCGCCCATGGTTGCACCCGAGAGCGGCGTCGGCGCGCGTGGCCGCACCGACGAGCTCGGATCTCAGGAGCTTCGCGCCGGCGCCTGCGCGGCCAGGCGCGCGAGCGGCTCGCCGGCCAGCCGGTGGGTGATCCACTCGCCCATGGTCTGGGCGCCGATGCCGCGGTAGAAGCCGAGCGCGAGCTCGTTCCAGTCGAGCGCCGCCCATTCCAGGCGCCCGCCGCCGCGCTCGTGGACCAGAGCGGCGACCGCGGCGAGCAGCGCCCTTCCGACGCCCGCGCCGCGGTGGGCGGGGCGCACGAACAGGTCCTCGAGCCACACGCCCGGCAGAGCGAGGAAGCTCGAGAAGGTCGGGAAGAAGAGCGCGTAGCCGGCGAGCTGCGAGCCGCATTCGGCGATCAGCGCCTCCGCGGCCGGGCGCGCTCCGAACAGCGCCTCGCGCACGAGCTCCTCGGTTGCGCGCAGCTCGTCGCGCAGGCGCTCGTACTCGGCGAGCTCGCCGAACAGCACGAGCAGCTCCGCAGCGTCCCGCGGACGCGCCGCGCGCACGATCAGCTCGCCACCCGCGAGCGGCTGCGAGCCGCCGCGATCCGCGTCGGGCGTGCGCGTCACCGCGCTCCCCGGTCGGGGCGCCCGGGGTAGATGTCGTCGATCGTGCTCAGGGCCACGTAGGGCGCGCCGGCCGCGCGCTCGATCGCCCCATCGCCGCCCGCCAGCCGATCGAGCACGCTGACCACGCCGCAGATCTGATGCCCTGCGTCCCGCAGCGCGGCGATCGCCGCGAGCGTCGAGCCGCCCGTCGTGACGACGTCCTCGACGACCAGGCAGCGATCGTCGGGGTCCAGCAACGGTCCCTCGATCCGCCGCTGCAGCCCATGGGCCTTGGCGTCCTTGCGCACGAAGAACGCCTTCGCGCGCGCTCCGCCCGCGAGCGCGGCGCAGGCGACCGCGTCCGCTCCCAGCGTCATCCCCCCGACCGCCGTCGCACCCCACTCCGCGACCTGCGCCGCGACCAGCGCGGCCAGAGCCGCGAAGCCCTCCGGACGCAGGATCGCGCGCTTGGCGTCCACGTAGTACTGCGCGCGCGCGCCGCTCGTGAGCGTGACCTCGCCGATCACCAGGGCGTGCCTGGCGAGCTCCTCGATCAGGCGCGCGCGGGCGCCGGTCGGGTCGCTCGCATATCCGTCGATCGCGTCCACCCGGCTCCGTAATCTAGCGGGGTGGTCTATGCGATCGTGAGAGTCGTGCGCTTTGCCTCGCTGGTTGTGTGCCTGATCGTGATCGCCTCGTTCGCGATCTTCGTCGTGAACCAGTCCCAGACCGCGTCGGCGCACCAGACGCGGGAGATCACGAGCGGCCCCAACGACGTGCCCGCGAGCACGAGCAAACGCGAGGGCAGCCTGCACAAAGCGATCGACGAAGCCTCCGAAGAGCTCACCTCGCCGTTCGCCGGCGTGACCTCGGGCACCAGCAGCGAATGGGTGATCCGCGGCGTCAGGCTGCTGCTGGCGCTCGCCGTGTACGGCTTCGGGGTCGGCTTCCTCGCGCGCGTGGTGAGCGTCAGGGCATAGGCCCCGCGACGGGTCGGCGCGCTACCGGGGCGTGGCGCGAGCGGGGTGCGTGTGGCGGTGCGGCTCGGCGCCGGCGGCGGCGGCTTATTCGTATACGTCGACGGGCGTGCCGATGCGCACCCACGCGTAGATCGCCGGGGCGTCGGGGATCGGCACGCGCAAGCACCCATGACTGGCTGCATACGTCGGGACTTCGGCGTAGCCGTGGATCGCGTAGCCACGGATGAAGTAGTTGGAGTCGACCATGCCCTCGCTGTTTTCGCCCGGTGTCTTCTCATACACGCGAAAGCGCCCGATGACCGTCGGCGTCGAGGGCTTGCCCGAGCTCATCGTGTAGATCCTGCGCACGCGCCCGCCGGGTTCGACCTCCGCGAGCACCTGCTTCGTGAGATCGGCCTCCACGTGCCGACCGTCGCCCGGGTAGCGCACGTCGAAGGCGCCCGCCCCGCGCGCCAGCAGCTCGAACACGCGCGTGCCCGCCGCAGCTATTCGCTGCAGCCCGGTGAGCTTGCGAAACGCGATCAGCGCCTGGCCCGTCCCTTCTTCGAAGACCCCGCTCCGGGGCACCGCGTAGCGCAGCGCGGCGAGCTCGTCCTGCAGCAGGCGCACCGACTGGCCGCGCGCGCCCGCCGCGAGATTCGGGTTGACGTAGCGGACAGCGGCAGAGCGGGCTTCGAAAGCGTCCTGCTGGGGGGTCGCGTAGTGGACCGCGCGAACCCGCAGCAGTCCGCCGTAGTGACTCGTGAAGGCGACGCTCGCGAGCCCGGCGCCGTGCGCCCCCGGGAGCACCCGCACGACGCGTGCGCCCAGCGGGCGCCGATCGAGGTAGAAGCTGAGCTCGAGCTCCTGGCCGGGCACGTACGGGGTGACGTTCGCGCGCACCACGATCCGCCGTCCGAGCAGCGCGAAACGGGGATTGCCGCCTACGTCCCCCAGCGCCAGCCGCGCGCTCCCGGCGGCGGGCGCGGGTGCGCTCGAGCCCGGGGGCGGGGCCGGAGCCGGCGCAACTGCGCTTTCGGCGGCCGCCGGCGCGGCCCAGGCGAACACGGCGCACAGGCCCGCGAGGGCGCCCTGGAGCACGGCGGCGAGCCCCCTGGGGGTGACGGTCACCGTGCGGCGCATCGCCGGATCCTATGCCGCGGGCGGCGCGAGACCCGACTCGGGCACGATCAGGCCGATGCGCTTGAACGCGAACACGAGGGCCGCGATCGCAGCGAGCGCGCCCACGACCAGCACCGGCGCCTGCCAGCCCCAGTCCTCGAGGCTCGCAAACGCCAGGCAGTTGTTCAGCGAGTGCGCGACGATGCCCGGGTACAGCGAGCCCGTGTAGCGATACAGCAGGCACAGCCCGAAGCCGAGCGCGCCGAGCGGCACGAGGTCGAGCGTGGGGGCCGAGCCGTAGTGCACGCCCCCGAAGATCACCGCGTCGACCAGCGCCGCCGGCAGCGTGCCGCGCCAGTTGCGCAGCGCCGTGAAGATGTAGCCGCGGAACAGGAACTCCTCGCAGATCGGCGCCACCACGCAGGTCAGGAGCGCGCTCAGGATCAGCAGCGCTGCGCCTTCGTTCGAGCCGAGGGTTTCGAGGATCTTCTCCCGTGGCGTGTTCACGATCCCGGACCACACGCTGCTCACCACGATGAACGCGAACAGCAGCGCGAGCACCAGCCCGCCCGCCCGGCGCCAGCCGGCCGCGGGGCGGCGCAGGCCGAACTGCCAGGCGCTCACACCCCGCCCGCCGAGCTGCGCAAAGAACACCGCCGCGCACACGAAGCCGACGTCCTGGACGGCCGTGTCCGCGATCGTCACCCCGGCCGGGGTGTGCGTGCTCGTGATCTTCGCGCCCAGCGCGAGCGCGGGCAGGTCCACCGCGAGACTGCCGACGAGCGCCAGCCCGATGCCGCTGATCAGCGCCGCGAAGGCGGTCCACGGCGGCCAGCCCGGGCTCGGCGAGCGCGCCCGTTCGCTTGCCTGACCATCGTCCATCGGGTCTAGGCCACCCAGTGCCAGGTTGCGAACTGGGCGAGGAAGCAGGCCATCAGCGCGCCTGACAGCACGAGCGCCGGGCGCTGCAGCCGCGGCCGCTCGGCCAGCCACGCTCCGAGCCAGATGCCCAGCGGGAAGAGCACGACGATGAAGCGCGGCAGCGACATCAGCGGCTCCGCGCGCACCGGGTCCGAAAGCGGCAGCGCGAGCGCGGCGAGCGCGTACGCGCCGTAGGCGAGCGGCAGCCTGCGCAGGACGCCGACGATCGCGGGCACCGCGGCCGCGAGGAAGCCGAAATCGAGCAGGTTGTGTCCCGCGTTGACCGACGGGCTGCCGCTCGCGGCGGCGAAGTACACGTGGCGGTTCTGGAAGGACAGCAGCTGGCGGGCGCCGTCGAACGCCGCCCGCAGGCCGTCCCAGATGCCCATGAACGGGCTCGTCAGGTGCCGGCTCCAAACTTCCTCGGCGTGCAGCGGCGCCAGCGGATCGCCGCCCGCGAGCCCCAGGTAGCACGCGTACAGCACCACGCCCGCCGGCGCCAGCGCCAGCCACAGCAGCTCGCGCCCGATCCGGTAGCGCGGCAGCAGCCGCCGGAGCCCCGCGGGGGCCCGCCCGGCCGCGCGGTCGGGCGGGCGATCCTCGCGCGGCCCGTACAGATAGATCACGAGCGCGGGCACGATCAGCACGAGGCCGGTGCTGCGCGTGGCGCCGGCGAGCGCGCCGAGCACTCCCACCCATCCCCAGCGGCCATGACGCGCGCTCCAGAACAGCCCGACGGACAAGGCCATGTACAGGGACTCCGAGTACACGGCTGAGAAGAAGAACGCCATCGGCGCGAACGCCATCAGCGTCACGGCCAGACGCGAGGCGTCCGCCACGCGCGCACCCGAGATCGCATCGGCGGGCCTGTGCCCGAGCTCGAGCGTTGCCAGGCGGTGGATTCCGTACAGGGCGAGCGCGAACGCTCCCAGTGACAGCAGCACGCCCGCGAGCACCGGCGGGGCGCCGAACCACGAGATCGCGCGCACCCCAAGCGGATACGCCGGGAAGTAGGCGGCGCGTGCGAGCGTCGAGGTGCCGAGGCCGGGACTGTAGCCGTGACGCGCGATCACCAGGAACCAGGCCGAGTCCCAGCGCGCCGCCGGCGCCGCCAGCAGGTCGCCGAGCCAGCCGAAGCCCTTGGTCACGCCAGGCGGGTCGAAGGCTTTGCGCTCAGGGCCGTAGCCGAATGCCAGCACCGTGCCCACCCCCGCGGCCCACACGAGCAGCCGCGAGCGCCACAGCGCGCGCCAGCTCTCGCGTGCGGCCGTCTTGCGCGCGGGGTCGAGCGCCCGCACGTCGGCCGATAGGCGCGCGAGCAGCGCCGGGCGGCGGCGCTCGAGCGTGGCGGGCGGGCTGACCGCCGCGTTGGCGATGTCGGGGTTCATGGCGCTTGGCACCGAGCGTAGTGATCGGGACAACGGCAGAGAGCAGGAAATCACACCGCGCGCGGTAATCTCGAGCTTCGGAGATGTCCCGCCAAGCCCGCAAGCGCCGCCACAGCCGCGGCGTAGGCACGCGCGCGTTGTTGATCCTCGGCGGCGCGCTCGTCACCACGCTGCTCGTCGGCGTGCTCGCGGCGATCGCCTACGTCGCGCACGTCGCCGACTCGGCGCCCTCGCCGAGCAAGCTGCGCCCGCGCATCAGCGGCGGCAACTCCGAAGTGTTCGCCGCAAACGGCACGCGCCTCGGCTTCATCCAATCCGACGAACTGCGCAGCCCGGTCTCCTGGAGGGAAATCCCCTCCGATCTGAGGAACGCGACCGTGGCTATCGAGGACCAGCGCTTCTACAAGAACGACGGCGTCGACCTCACGGGCATCTTCCGCGCGGCGGTCAAGGACGCGCTCAGCGGAGCCCCGCTGCAGGGCGGCTCGACGATCACCATGCAACTGATGCGCAACCTGTACCTCGGCGGGGACCAGCGCACGCTGCGCCAGAAGATCATCGAGGCCGCGATGGCGATCGAATACTCGAAGGAACACAGCAAGAAGTCGATCCTCACCAGCTACCTGAACAGCATCCCCTACGGCACCGTCGGCGGCCAGACGGCGGTCGGCGTGCAGGCCGCCTCGCGGATCTTCTTCGACAAGCCCGTCTCGCGGCTCGACCTCGAGCAGTCGGCGCTGCTCGCCGGCCTGCCGCAGGCGCCCTCGCAGTACAACCCGTTCCTGGATCCGACGGCGGCCAGGGAACGGCGCAACGAGGTGCTCGCGAAGATGGCCGAACTGCACTACATCTCCAAGGAGCGGGCGAAGGCCACGGAGGCTGCGCCGCTCGAGGTCCACCACGGCGACTTCTACACGCAGCGCAGCGAACCGTTCTTCTTCGAATACGTGCGCCAGCAGCTGATCGAACGCTACGGCACCAAGACCGTCGAACAGGGCGGGCTGAAGGTCTACACGACGATCGATCTGGACAAGCAGCGCCTGGCGCGCAAAGCGATCGGCGAAGTGCTCGACGAACCCGGCGACCCGGCCGCGGCGATCGTCACCATGGACCCGCACAACGGCGACATCGAAGCGATGGCCGAGTCCGAGAGCTACGAACAGTCCCAGTTCAACCTCGCAGCCGACGGTCACCGCCAGCCGGGCTCGACGTTCAAGGCGATCGACCTCGCGGACGCGCTCTCGCGCGGCGTCGACCCGAACACCACGTACTACCTCTCGCACACGCTGCCCGCCGGCTGGCTGCCCGGATATCCCGAATACGAAGTCCACACCTTCGAGGGCACCTCCCTGAACAAGTCGATCAACCTCGTACAGGCGACGCTCACCTCCGATAACACCGTCTACGCACAGCTCGCCGCCGACCTCGGTGAGGAATCGATCACCCGCACCGCGTACGCGATGGGGGTGAAAACGCATCTCGAAGGAAACCCCGCACAGGCGCTCGGCGGACTGACGCTCGGCGTCACGCCGCTGGAAATGGCCGACGTGTACGCGACGCTCGCCGACGGCGGCTGGCGCAACACCCCGATCGCGATCACCAAGGTCGTGTTCCCCGACGGCCAGGTCGATGCAAGCTGGGGCAAGCCCCGGCGCGTGAGGGTTCTAAGGGAAGCCGTCACCGCCGAGGAGACGAGCATCCTGCACGAGAACGTGCTCGAGGGCACGGCCGTCAGATCGGTGATCAACTGCCCGACCGCCGCCAAGACGGGCACCACCAGCGAACTCGTGGACGCGTGGCTCGACGGCTACACGCCCAACTACACGACGATCGTGTGGATGGGCTATCCGAACAAGCGCGTGCCCATGACCGACGTGCAGGGCGAACCTCAGCAGGGCGGTGCGCTGCCGGCGGTGATCTGGAAAACGTACATGAGCGCCGTCACCGAAGGCCAGCCGTGTGTCGAATTCCCAGCGTCCAAGGAAGCGCTCACCTACAAGCCCTTCTACGGCCACTACGCGACAACCGGCCAGCAGCTGACGAGCCCGACGCCGGAAACGGGCGCCGCGCCGGCGCCCGCCACCACGCAGCCGCGCCGGGCCGGCGGCCGACACGGCAACCGCCAGAGCGAACGTCCCGTCCTCGAAGTGCAGGAATCGCCACCGGCGAAAGCCGAAGCGCCGGCGACGCCGAAAGCGCAGAACCCCACGACGCCGGGCGCCGAACCGGTCACCTCACCCACACCGAGCCGGCCCACCCCTCCGAGCACGGGCGGCGCGGCGACGCCATAGCGGGCCTTCGCTGGTAGTTTGATCCCCAGAAAAAGCAAGCGACGGCGTCGCTCGCCCGCGTGGGCGCTGCGAGGGCCAGATGAGGTGCATGTGGCGAAGGAGGACAAGGTCGAATTCGAGGGCGAGGTGATCGAGGCCCTGCCCAACGCGATGTTCCGTGTGAAGCTCGACAACGACCACGTCGTGCTCGGGCACGTCGCCGGCAAGATGCGCCGCTTCAGGATTCGCATTCTGCCGGGAGACCGCGTTCGCTGCGAGCTCTCGCCCTACGATCTGGACCGCGCGCGGATCGTCTACCGCCACCGCTGAGCACAGGCATCGCCGAGCGCTCCCTGATCGACTCCATCGCGGCGCAGCTGGCGAGCCCGAGCTCCGCCGCGAGGGTGCTGCGCGGGAGCGGCGACGACGCCGCTGTGGTGCGTGCGCGAGCGGTGTGCGTCACCTCGGTCGACGCGATGGTCGACGGCGTCCACTTCCGCCTCGGGGACGGGCGCGCCACCCCGCACGAGGTCGGGCACCGGGCGCTCGCGGCCGCGCTCTCGGACCTCGCGGCGATGGGCGCCGACCCCGGCGAGGCGTACCTGGTGCTGGGACTTCCGCCCGACTTCGGCGAGCGGCGTGCGCTGGAGCTCGTGCGCGCCGCCGACGCCCTCGCGCTGCGCACCGGCACGGCGCTCCTCGGCGGCGACGTGGTCGCCGCCCCCGCTCTGACGGTCGCGGTCACGGCCGTCGGCTGGGCCGATGAGGCGAGCGCGCTCGTCGGACGCGACGGCGCGCGTCCCGCGGACCTGATCGGCGTCACCGGCGGACTCGGTGCGGGCGCAGCCGCGCTGGCGGTCATGGACGGCCGCGCCCGGCGCACCCCCGCGAGCGAGGCCGCGCTCGCGCGCATGCGCGAGCCGCTCCCGCGCCTGCGCGAGGGGCGCGCGCTCGCGCAGGCGGGGGTGCGCGCGATGATCGACCTTTCCGACGGCCTTGCCAGCGACGCCCGGCACATCGGTCTGGCCAGCGGCGTGTGCCTGCACGTCAGCCTCGCCGCGCTGCCGCTACACGACGGCGTTCGCGAGGTCGCCGGCGAGCTGCACGTGCCGCCGTGGCGTTTGGCCGCGAGCGGCGGCGAAGACTACGAGCTGTGCTTCTGCGTCGCGCCCCACGCGCGCGAGCGGGTGGAGCGGGCGCTGCGGGCGCTTGGCGGCGCGCAGGTCAGCTGGGTCGGCGAGGCGCGGGCGGGCGCGCCCGGGGCGCGGCTTTCGGACGAGCGGGGGAAAGACGTTCGGATCGAGGGATACGAGCACCGCTGGTAGCGGACGCGCGGCCTTCGGCGCGACGGCAGGCGCCGATTCGATCGGCACCGGCAGCGCGCCGTCCGGGAGCTCGCGGGCGGCGCCGACGGGCACCGTGCGCGTCAGGCGCGCGTAGACGAGCAGGCGTTTTTCGGCGGTGAACACAGGCGTGCACGCCGACAGCACCAGACGGCTGTAGCCGACCTGCGCGGTCGCCGCCCGCACGTCAGAGGGGGCGACCACGCGCTGGCCGGTGACCGTGTAGGTGAAATGCGCGTAGGGCATGTACAGGAGGATGTGGTTGCCGGCTTTCAGGAACTGGATTTCCCTGAATGGCGCCAGGAAGGTCGTGCGGTGCCCCGCGATCGCCGTCGTGCCGCCAAGCCCGGGAAAGCGCGTTTCCGAGTACACGCCAGGCCCGCTGATCAGGTCGGCGGTGTCCGTGCCCTTGACCACCACGTAGCTGGCGCCCACGCGCGGGATCACGATCCGCCCGACCGCGTCCCCGTTGGCGGTGCGGCGTTCCTCCTCGGCGGCGAGGAACGCGATCCGCGCGCGCTCGTCGGCGAGGCTCGCGAGCACGCGGCGCTCGCCCGAGCTGGGTTGCTGGCCTTCGACGTCGCGCAGGCGCGCGCGCAGGTCGCCCTGCCTGATGCTCGCGTACAGCGCGGTGATCGGCTCCTGCCACACGAGCGTGACGAGCGCGTCCAGCAGCGTGAGCGTCCCGGACAGGATCAGGATCGCCGCGAGCGCGCGTGCCACGCGGCGGCCACGCGAGCGCCAGCGTCCCGCGCTCTTCGCGGGCTCATCGGCGGCCGGCGTCGTGCTGGGCTGCTCGGACACTCACTCCCTATCGTCGCAGAGCGGACTCCGTTCCACCGAGCGATCCCGGGCCGGCGTAGGAGCGCGGCCCGCGGATCGTCACCTCCCGCTGGGCGGCTGGGAGCGGCGCGGTGTGCACGCCCATGCCCGCGACGCCCAGGATCGCAGCGGCTCCCGCGCAGCCGAACGCCACGCTCCACAGCAGCGCCGCGCCGAAGCCGACGTAGCCGCCGGCGAGCAGCAGCAGCCCCGTCCACGCCACCTCCCCGGCCCCCAGCCCGAGCTGAGCGGCGTAGAACCCGATCAGCAATGCGACGGGCAGCACGCCGACGAGCACCAACGCGACCGCGAGCGCGCGCGGCACGCGCTCTGCGATCGCCATTCGGCCAGGCGCAGCGAGCACCAGCCAGGCGTGCAGGGCGGGAAGCGCGAGCAACGCCGCCAGCGGGTTGATGAACCATGCGACGAGCGCTACCGGCGCGAGCACGAGCACCAGCGTAAGCCCGCCGAGCTCGGGGTTGGCGGGCGCGCCCCACCCGAGCCGGCGCAGCAGCGCCGCACGCAGCAGCCACGCGAGCGCGAACGTCAGGGCGACGGCCGCCAGGGCGCTCAGCGCGCGCGCGTCCAGCGGCAGCGCGCCCGCCGGCGCCGGGGTCGCAGGCGTGGCGCCCAGCACCCCGAGCCAGCCGAGCACGTACACGAACACCACACAGATCAAGAACGGCAGCGCGCAGCTGAGCGTCCACAGGGTCGTGCGCCCGACCGCCAGTCGCCTTCGGCGGGCGCGCGCGAGCCCGTCCAGCGCGGTCGCGAGCACCGGCAGCAGCAGCGTGCCCACCAGCAGCCGCAGCGCCCACATCGGCAGCGTCTTGTGCTGCAGCTGTAGGCCGGTCTGCGCCGACTGCGGCACGTTCGGCGCCGTGTCCAGGGCATCGACGGCGCTCAGCACCGCCCTGCCCAAGCCTTCGAGACGTTCGCCGCTCAGCGCCTCCGCCGCCGGCCCCGGGCCGGGCCCGCGTTCGCCGGAGACCTGCACGAGCACCGCCGGAATGCCCGCGGCGTTCAGCACGCCCTGTTCGCCGAGCGCCACCGGAAACGCCAGGTGCGCGAGCTGCCCGAGCACGCTCGGGGCGCCAGCTTGGATGCCGGTCTCCTGCCCGATCGCCTCCGCGACCGTGCTCTGCAGCTCGAGCGGCGCCGAGCCGAGGCCGTCGGAGAAGGGCACGACCACGGGCGCGCCCAGCCGCGTCCCGGCGAGATCCCCGAGCACGATCGCCGCGTCGAACGGCCCGTGCAGTCCCAGCGCGGCCGGGTCCGATGCGAGCAGCGCCGCGCCCGCGTCGCCGCCGCTGCCGCCACTCGTGGAGACCAGCACGATCGTGTGCCTGGTCTCACGCGCAGAGAACACGCGCGCGAGCTCCAGCAGCGCGGCCGTCCCCGACAGTTCCGCGGCCGCGCCCGGGGTCGCGGCGTCCCGATGCGCGAGGATCAGGATCGGCGGCGCGCCGGTCGAGCCGGGTCGCTGCGCCACCACGGTCGTGAGCGCGCGCTCGCCGTCGATCGTCTGGGCGCTGTGGCGATAGGTCCGTACCGAGAAGCCGCCGCCGGCGGTGCCGCCGAGCCCTTCGAGCGTCTGCGCCACGTAGCCCGCGAGCTGCTGATCGCCGAAGCCGCCCGGGCGCCGCTGTGGGTAGCGGCGGGCGAGGCTCTGCAGTTCGGCGAACGCCGGGGCGCCTTCGAAGGCGTCGGGCGCCAGCGTCGAGCCGTCCGGCGCGGGGCCCGGACTCAACGAGAAGGCGGCTATCGCCAGCGCGAACAGAAAGGGAATGAATGCCGCTCGGTACAGGCGCCCGTTGAGCATGGCCCTAGACCATAGTCCGCGCGCCGGCCTGCCGGCGGGGCGTCGTACGCTCAGGGCCGCTCGGACCGGTCGAAGCGCCGGGCGGGCGGCCTCGGAGCCCGGGTTGCGAGGCGAGCTCGCCGCCGGACACCGCTGCGGCGCGCTGATCGGTGCGGCCGAACAGATATCGTGCCGCCGCGTGCTGCAGCCAGTCGCCGTCGCCCACAAGACGCTCGCCGACTACACGCACATCTGCGGGCGCGAGCTGATCGCCGAGATTCGCGAGCTGGCCGAGCCGCTGCAGGGCAAGCGCGTCGTGCACCTGTCGGCCACGGCTTTCGGGGGCGGCGTCTCGGAGATCCTCTACACGCTCGTGCCGCTGATGCGCGACGTGGGTCTCGACTGCGAGTGGCAGGTGATCTACGGGCGCGAAGAGTTCTTCAACGCGACCAAGCTCATGCACAACGCCCTCCAGGGCGCCCCGCAGGACCTGGACGAGGAGCAGTGGGCGACCTGGCGCTCCTATAACGAGCACAACGCCCGCGAGCTGACCGGCGGCTGGGACGTTTGCCTCGTACACGACCCGCAGCCGGCGGCGCTGTGCCAGCTGGTGCCCGAGAAGGCCAAGGGCTGGGTGTGGCGCTGTCACATCGACCTCTCGACCCCCAACCCCGCGACGATCGCGCAGCTGCTGCCCTACCTGGAGCACTATCCCCAGTCGCTGTTTCACATGCGCGAGTACGTGCCCGCGGGAATGAACGGCAAGGTCAACGTGGTGCCGCCCGCGATCGACCCGCTCACGCCGAAGAACATGGCGCTCTCACCCGAAGACGGCGCGTTCGTGTGCGGTCAGTTCGGGGTCGACGTGGACCGCCCCCTGATCTGCCAGGTCTCGCGCTTTGACCCGTGGAAGGACCCGCTCGGGGTGATCGACGCCTACCGCCAGGTCAAGGAGACGATGCCCGAGGTGCAGCTCGCGCTCGTCGGATCGATGGCGAGCGACGACCCCGAGGGGTGGGACTTCTTCAACTCGACCATCGCCCATGCGGACGGCGATCCCGACATCCACATCCTCAACAACTTCAACAACGTCGGCGCGATCGAGGTCAACGCCTTCCAGTCGCACTCGGACGTGCTGATCCAGAAGTCCACGCGCGAGGGCTTTGGCCTGACGGTCTCGGAGGCGATCTGGAAGGCACGGCCGTTCGTCGGCGGCGACGTCGGCGGCATCCCCCTGCAGATCCAGGACGGCGTCACCGGCTACCTGGTCTCCACCGTCGAGCAGTGCGCCAAGCGCACGCTCGAGTTCCTGCGCGACCCGGAGCTCGGGCGCACGCTCGGACGCCGCGGCAAGGAGCACGTGCGCCAGCACTTCCTCACGCCGCGCTACCTGCGCGACTATCTGAAGATCTTCAACGACCTGCTCGACGAGTCATGAGCGCGACACCGGCACAGCGGGCTCCGCTCGTGCTGGTGAGCAACCGCGGACCGGTGACCTTCGAGGCTCACGGAGAGGTTCAGCGTGGCTCCGGCGGGCTCGTGACGGCGCTCACCGGGCTGGCCTCCCACCGCGCCGCGATCTGGATCGCCTCGGCGATGAACGAGCACGACGTGGCGGTCTCGCGCGAACACGGCGGGCGCGCGTTTCCCGTGCGCGCGCCGGGCGGCGGCGAGTACCAGGTGCGCCTGGTCGTCAGCGACCCGGAAGCGTATGACCGCTTCTACAACGTGTTCGCCAACCCGATGCTGTGGTTCATCCAGCACTACCTGTGGGACCTGTCGAACGCGCCCGACATCCGCCGCGAGGAGATCGAGGCGTTCGAGTTCGGCTACAACGTCGTCAACGAGGATCTCGCGCGCGCCGTCGTCGAGCAGCTCCAGGGCGAGTCCGAGCCCGTGGTGATGGTCCACGACTATCACCTGTACACGCTGCCGGACCTCGTGCGTCGCGCGCGTCCGGACGCGTTCCTGCACCACTTCATCCACATCCCGTGGACGCAGCCCGACGCGTGGCGCGTGCTGCCGACGCGCGTGCGCGAGGAGATCTACACGGGCCTCTTGGCCAACGACATCATCGGCTTTCACACGCGCTCCTACCGCCACAACTTCCTGCAGTGCTGTCGCGATCTGATGGGCTTGGAGGTGGACTTCGAGCGCGGCTTGGTGACCGCTCCCGGAGGGGAGCGAGAGGTGTGGGTGCGCGCGTATCCGCTGCCGATCGACCACCGCGCCACGCGCCAGATCGCGCAGAGCGCGCGCGTGCGCGAGTTCGAGGAGCAGCTGCTGCGCCGCCGGCGCGACTTCCTGATCCTGCGCGTGGACAGGGCCGACTTGAGCAAGAACGTGCTGCGCGGGTTCTCCGCCTTTGACCTGTTCCTCGAGCAGCACCCGGAGTTCACCGAGCGCGTCACGTTCATCGCCCAGCTGATGCCGTCGCGCACTGACGTCCCGCAGTACGCCGAGTATCTGGAGCGGATCGAGGCGCTCGTCGCCGTCGTCAACCACCGCCACGGCACACCCGACTGGATGCCGATCCAGCTGAAGCTGCGCGACGACCTCGAGGAGGCGATGGCGGCCTACAAGCACTACGACGTGCTGCTCGTCAACGCGATGTTCGACGGCATGAACCTCGTCGCCAAGGAGGGCCCGATCGTCAACGAGCGCGAGGGCGTCTCGATCCTGTCGGAGAACACCGGCGCCCACGAGGAGCTCGGCGAGTTCGCCCTGTCGGTCAACCCGTTCGACATCCAGGAGCTCGCCAACTCGATCTATGCAGCGCTGGCCATGGATCCGGGCGAGCGCCGGCGGCGCGCGCGGGGGCTCGCGCAGATCGTCACCTCGCGCGATCCAGGCGACTGGATCGACGAGCAGCTCGCGGACATCCGCGCGAAGGCGCGCGCGCGCTAACCCGCTACCCTGTGCGGCCGAGCGCCATGACACCGCCCGCTCCGACATACGACCTCGTGCTGCTGCTCGACCCGCAGGCGCAGGAGAGCGCACGCGCGAAGATCGTCGCCGACACGCGCGCCACGATCGAAGGCCAGGGCGAGCTGCTGCGCCATGACGAGTGGGGCGAGCGCCCGCTCGCCTACCCGATCGAGCGCAGGACGAGCGCCGAGTACCACTTGCTGCAGTTTCACGCGAACGCGGCCGAGCTGCTCAGCGAGCTTCCTCGCACGCTGCGAATCACCGACGGGGTGCTGCGCTTCCGGCTGATCAAGCTCGCACGGGGCGTGCCCGACGCGCCCGACATGCGCTCGAGCGCGTCCGGCGCCCGGCGCCCCGAAGGCGAGCGACCGGAGTCGGCCCCGCGCGCCGAGGGCGAGCCGGCCGTGGCCGCCGCCGCCGAGCCTGCGTAGGCGCGCGGCGGGCGGCGCGCGGCGGGCGGCGGGCGGCGGGCGGCGGGCGGCGGAACAGCCTGCTTACGCCGGCGGCGCGGGGGTAATAACATCGGGCCGCATGAGCTGGGCCGAGCGTGAAGACATGAGCGACCGTTCGGCGAGCAGGACCGACGTGCTGCGCGCCTCGCCGCCGATGTTCGACTCCAAGCTGCTCGACGCGCTCTCGCGCGTGCACCCGGCGATCCCGGTCGTGATCTTCCTGCCCGCGATCGCCGTGCTGGCGGCGTGGGGGTTCGCGGAAAGGAGCGCGCCGAGCGCCCTCGGCCTGGTCGTCGGCGGGTACGCGCTGTGGACGCTGTTCGAGTACTGGCTGCACCGGCTCGTGTTCCATTTCGAGCCGACGGACGGGCTGGGCGCACGCCTGCACTGGATCATCCACGGCGTCCACCACGACCACCCCAACGACCCGATGCGCCTGGTCATGCCGCCCGCCGTCAGCGTGCCGTTGGGCGCCGGCGTGTTCGGGCTGCTGTACCTCGCCTTCGGCGCGAGCTATGCGCCGGCGCTCGGCGCGGGCTTCTTCGCCGGCTACCTGGTCTATGACATGACGCACTACTACCTGCACCACTTCCGGCCCCGCGGAGCGCTCGGCAGGACGCTGCGCGAGCGCCACATGCGCCATCACTTCCAGGACGACACGCGCGGCTTCGGGATCAGCGCGCCTTACTGGGACGAGGTCTTTCGCACCTCCTCGCGAGCCAAGCGTTCCTCGCAATGAGCGGCATCGGCGCCGGCCCTCGCGAGAGCCCTCTCCGCACCGCGCTCTAGACTCGGGCTCGAAGCTCGTTTACATATCGCCCCGCGCGAAGCGGCGGGGGCAAAGCTTGAAAGGAAGAGAAGCCGTGGCCGCCACCAACATCAACAGGGTCGTGCTGACCGGAAACCTGACCGCCGATCCGGAGCTGCGCTCGCTGCCCAGCGGCAGCTCGGTGTGCAGCCTGCGCGTCGCGTGCAACACGCGGCGCAAGAACGCCAGCACCGGCGAATGGGAGGACAAGCCCAACTACTTCAACGTGACCGTCTGGGGCGCGCAGGGCGAGAACGCCGCGCGCTTTCTCGCCAAGGGCCGCCCGGTGGCGATCGACGGCCGCCTGGAGTGGCGCGAGTGGGAGGCGCAGGACGGGGCAAAACGTCAAGCGATCGATATCATTGCCGACTCGGTGCAGTTCCTGGGCTCGCGCGAGGACACCTCGGGCGGCGGCTTCTCCGGGAACGGCGCCGCGCGCGGCGGTGAGGTTCCGGTCGACGAACGGGACTTTCAGCCCGCACCCGTCGCCAGTGGCGCGGGCGACGACGACATTCCGTTCTGACCAACAGCCGCCACAACGACGCCCAGTGCACTCAAGCCACGCCAAACCCGATCATCCCGCGCTCGCGGCGCGCCTGAGCCGCGAGCACGGTCGAGCACGCTGATGGCCAAAGCACGCGGTCGCGGCAAGCCGGTACGCCGGCGCGACAAGAAAGGCGGTCCCGGCAGCGGGCGGCGCAAGCCGTGCCAGTACTGCCGCGACAAAGTCGAGCAGGTCGACTACAAGGACGTCGCGTCGCTGCGCAAGTTCATCTCCGAGAAGGGCAAGATCCGCTCGCGGCGGATCACCGGCTCCTGCCGGCGCCACCAGGTGCAGATCGCGCGCGCGGTCAAGCGCGCGCGCGAGCTCGCGCTGCTGCCGTACGTCAACGAGGGCGGCCGCGACGACAACCCGCGCGGCGGGCGCGACCGCGGCGAACGCGAACGTTAGGCGCGGGATGCGGCGACAGACGCGCGACGCTCGAGGCGGGCATCCCGATGCCTGAGGCGATCCTCCTGAAGGACGTGGACACGCTCGGCGAGCAGGGCAGCGTCGTCGAGGTCTCCAAGGGCTACCTGCGCAACTACCTGATTCCGCGCAAGCTCGCCCAGCCGGCGACCAGGGGCGCGATCGAAACGGTGCGCCAGCGCCAGGCCGCGGCCGAGCGCGCCGCGCGCGAGGCCGTGGAGCGCGCGCAGGAGAACGTCAACCTGCTCAACCGCACCGTGCTGACGATCCCGCAGCAGGCTGGCGCCGACGGGCGGCTGTTCGGGTCGGTGACCGCGCAGGACATCGCCGGCGCGATCCGCGAAGCGCGCGGCCTGCGCATCGACAAACGCGGGGTGCACATGCCCGAGCCGATCAAGAACGTCGGCACCTACATGGTCGTGGTCGAGGTGGTCGATGGCGTGACCGCCACGGTCAAGACCATGGTCGTCGCCAAGAAGTAGCCGGCGGCGCGCGCGAGCCTTCCGCCCGCCGCTGCTGCGAACATGTGTTCGCAGATGCGTGGCCGACCTTTTCCTCCCGCGAATTGCGGAAACCGCTCACGGGCGCCCGTCCGCGGCGACCTACACTGCGCCAACCGATGAGCGCCGTGTCCACCGCCAACGGCTCGGGCGGCGCCCCCACGGGCGTCATCGCCCCGCCGCACAACCTCGACGCCGAGCAGTCGGTGCTCGGCGCGATCCTGCTGTCCGACCGCTCGCTGTATGCGCTCGTGATCGAAGAGGGGCTGCGCGCGGAGGACTTCTATCGCGAGCGCCACGGGACGATCTACGAGGCGATGCTCGCGCTGTACAACGAAAGCGAGCCGGTCGACGTGCTGACCGTCACCGATCGCCTGCGCCAGATCGGAAAGCTCGAGCAGGTGGGCGGTCGGGCGAGCGTCGATGAGCTGACCGGGGTCGTGCCGGCGGCGGGCCACGCCCGGCGCTACGCGCAGATCGTGCGCGAGAACGCGCTGCTGCGCCGGCTGCTCAAGAGCACCTATGAGATCCAGGAGAGCGTGCTCGGCCACGAGGCGCCGCCGCGCGAGCTGGTCGAGCAGGCCGAGAAGGCGATGCTCGAGGTGGCGCGCGACGACCGCCAGCAGGATTTCCGCGCGATCGAGGAGGTGCTGCACGAGGAGCTCGACAAGCTCCACCGCCTGTCGCTCGAGGGCACCTCCCTGACGGGCACCCCGTCGGGCTTCAAGGACCTGGACGAGATCACCGGCGGCTTCCAGGCGGGAAACCTGATCATCATCGCCGCGCGTCCGGCGATGGGCAAGAGCGCGCTGGTGTGCAACATCGCCGAGAACGCCGCGGTCGAGCACGGCAAGCCGGTGGCCCTGTTCTCCCTGGAGATGGCCGAGGCGGAGCTGGCGCAGCGGTTCGTGGCCTCGCAGGCGCGGATCAAGGGCGAGGAGCTGCGCAAGGGGCGCGTCGCCGAGCAGCGTTGGCCGAAGATCCTGAAGGCCAGCGAGCGCCTCGCGCGGGCGCCGCTGTGGGTCGACGACTCGAGCGACGTGGGGATGCTCGAGATTCGCGCCAAGGCGCGGCGCCTGCACAGCCAGTGCGAGGGCGGGCTCGGGCTGATCGTGATCGACTACCTGCAGCTGATGCGCACCGACAGCCGCTATGACAGCCGTGTGACGGCGGTGGGCGAGCTCAGCCGCGGCCTGAAGATCCTCGCACGCGAGCTCGGCGTGCCGGTGATCGCGCTCTCGCAGCTCAGCCGCGCGGTGGAGCAGCGCCCGGACAAGAAACCGCAGCTCTCGGACCTGCGCGAGAGCGGCAACCTCGAGCAGGACTCCGACCTGGTGATGTTCATCTACCGCGAGGAGTATTACGACGAGGACTCCGAGCGCCCCGGCGAGGCCGACCTGATCATCGCCAAGCACCGCAACGGCGCAACCGGCAAGGTCACGCTGACCTTCCAGAAGGAGTACCCGAAGTTCATGAACTACGCCGGGGAGCGCTTCGCGCAATGAGCGGGTCGCCCTTCGACGGGGAGCCCGGCGAGCTCCCCGACCCGCTGACCGTGCTCGCTCGCCGCCGCGGACCGAACGGCTGGTCGTGTCCGTTCGGCGTGTGCGACGGCAGCGGCTTCGTGATCGATGCGGCGACGAACACCGCCAGCGACTGCGCCTGCCGACGCGGACGGATCGCGGCCGCGCGGGCCGCGACGCTCGAGGGGCGCGTTCCGAACCGCTACCGCGGCGTCTGCTTCGAGCGTCCGCCGGTGCTGGGCATGCCGGAGGCGATCGTCGCGGAGGTCAGGCGCTACGTGCGCAACCTCGAGCCGCGGCTCGCGGAGGGGCGTGGCCTGTGGCTGACCGGCGACGTCGGCACCGGCAAGACGAGCCTCGCGATGATCGTCTCCAAAGCCGCGCTCGATGCCGGCCGCTCGGTCGCGATCTACTCGCTGCCGCGACTGCTCAACTTGATTCGCGATGAGATCGGCGCCGAAAACAGCCTGCTCGACCTGCTCGACAGCCTCTCGGCCGTCGATCTGCTGCACATCGACGACCTGGGCGCCCAGCACACGACGCCATGGCGCCTCGAGCAGCTGTACTCGATCGTCGACGCCCGCTACCAGGCCAAGCGCGCGATCATCGCCACCACCCACCTGATGCCCGACGAGCTGGCTGAGCAGATGGGTCGGCGCGTGCTCGCGAGCGCTCCCGACGCAGACGCCCGTCAGCAAGGACGCGAGCGCGCGTCGCTCGCCGAGGACGCCGGCGAGGTGGTGGGCAAGCGGATCGTCTCGCGCCTGGTCGAGATGTGCGGGGACCCGCTGCCGCTCTACGGAGCCGACATGCGCCGCGAGTTTCGCGCGGCGCGCGCACACAGCGCGGAGCCCGCGCCCTGAGCCGCGCGGGCGCACCGGCCCGACCCGCGGCGACGGCGGAGCGTCCGTGCAGCGCGGGCAGGACCGGCGAGGCGCGCCGTGCGCTCGTACACTCCACTGGTCATGCCGGGGATAGTGATAGTCGGCGCCCAATGGGGCGATGAGGGCAAGGGCAAGATCACCGATCTGCTCGCCGAGCACGGCGACGCGGTCGTGCGCTTCCAAGGTGGCAACAACGCCGGGCACACGATCGTCCGCGGCGGCGAGGAGTGGAAGCTGCACCTGATTCCCTCGGGCATCCTGTACGCGGGCAAGCGCTGCATGATCGGCAACGGGGTGGTGATCGATCCGAAGGTCCTGATCGACGAGCTCGACGCGCTGCGCGCGCGGCGCGTGGACGTCGGCGGCCTGCGCATCTCGGCCAACGCGCACCTGATCATGCCCTATCACCTGATGCTCGACTCCGCCGGCGAGACGCGGCTGGGCAGTCTGCAGATCGGCACCACCCGCAGGGGCATCGGCCCGTGCTACGCAGACAAGGCGGCGCGCCTTGGCATCCGCGTGCAGGACCTGCTCGACGAGAAGATCCTAAAGAAGAAGATCGTCGCCGCGATGGAGCCCAAGCGACTTTCGCTGCGGCCGTTCGACAAGGACCCGGCGCTCGACCTGCACACGATGACCGAGGAGTACCTGACCTACGGGCATCGCCTGGAGCAGCACATCGCCGACACCTCCAAGCTGATGTGGGAGATGCTCGACGAGCACAAGACGATCATCCTCGAGGGCGCGCAGGGGGCGATGCTGGACATCGATCACGGCACTTATCCGTTCGTGACCTCCTCCAACCCGCTGGCCGGCGCGGCGTGCGTGGGCAGCGGCATCGGGCCAAAGGCGATCGATGAGATCTGGGGTGTGGCCAAGGCGTACACGACGCGCGTGGGCGCGGGCCCCTTCCCGAGCGAGCTGCACGGCGAGATGGGTGAGACGATTCGCACGCGCGGGGGCGAGTTCGGCACGACGACCGGGCGCCCGCGGCGCACCGGCTGGCTGGACCTGGTGGCGCTGCGCTACGCCGCGCGCCTGAACACGCTCACCGCGCTCGTCGTGACCAAGCTCGACGTGCTCTCGGGCCTCGATCGCATCCACGTGTGCACCAGCTATCGCGGCGCCGACGGAGCGGAGTTCGAGGACTTCCCGTATCACCAGACGGTGCTGCACCACACCGTCGCCGAGCTGACCGAGCTGCGCGGCTGGAAGGAGAGCCTCGGCGAGTGCCGCACCGTCTCCGACCTGCCCGACGGCGCGCGCGAGTACCTGGACTTCATCGCCGAGCACGTCGGCGCGCCCGTGGCGCTGGTCGGCGTCGGTCCCGGTCGCGAGCAGACCGTGTGGACAGACGCCGGCCGTCAGACGATCATCGGCTCCAACGGCTGGCTCGCGCCGGCCGCGCAGCCCACGCATTCCTAAGAACCTCTTATCCGACTCCCAGCAGCACTTAAGGTGTGCGCGCGAGCGTTCGCGGGGTGAGGCCGAGATCGCCGACGCGCCACGCGCCCGCGCTCGCCGTGCTCCTGTGGAGCGCGCTCGGGGGATCGGGCGCCCTCGCGCCGGGCGCCGCGTTCGCCGCGGCACCCGCGCTCGGCGCGTCCACCGCGGGAGCGCAGGCAAAGCGCGAGGCATCCCCGCCGCGCGCGCTGGGCGGCACGCGCATGCAGGCGAGCGTCAGCACCAACTGGGCGGGCTACGTCGCCCTCCCCTCCACGCGCGTCGGCTCGCGCTTCAGCAGCGTCTCGGGTTCGTGGACGCAGCCGAAGGCGAACTGCACGGTCGGCCGCGAAGCCTATTCGGCGGCGTGGGTGGGACTCGGCGGCTACAACGAACGCTCCCGAGCGCTCGAGCAGATCGGCGCCGACGCCGACTGCACACGCTCCGGCGCGGCCGTGTACACCGCCTGGTATGAGCTGCTCCCCGCCGGGCCGGTCAACCTCAAGCTGCACCTACGACCGGGGAACCGCGTGGCGGCCTCGGTGACCGTGCGCGGCCAGGACGTGACGCTGCGGATTCGCGATCTCAGCACCGGCGCGCATTTCTCGACCACCAAGCGCGTTGCTGTGATCGACGCCTCCTCGGCGGAGTGGATCGTCGAGGCTCCGTCGGCGTGCGTTAGCGCCGACACGTGCACGATCCTCCCGCTCACGGACTTCGGTCAGGTCGCGTTCTCCAGCGCGACCGCGACAGCCGCCGGACACACCGGGCCGGTGGCCGATCCCGACTGGTACGCCACCGCGCTCGAATTGCAACAGCAAAGCTTCGGCGCGAGCAGCGAGCAGGCTGGCGTGCGCGCGGCCCCGGTCAGGACGCTCACGTTCGCCGCGCCCTCGGCGAGCGCGACTCCGGACGGCGCGTTCACGGTCAGCTGGGGCCAGCGCTCCGTGCAGATCGAACGGCCGAGCCCGCCGACGCTGCCGGGCTTCGGCGGCGGCCCGCCCTAGACATCCCGGGCGCGCGCATAGCACGATCAGCTTCGCGGGGGCCGCCGCACCCGGCCGGCGGCCGACGCTGCTGTAGGGTCCGCAAATCGAGGCTCAGGGCGCCGCTCGCACGCGTGGCGAGAGGACACGCTCGTGAACGTGTTCTCGGTTGGCAAGGCGCTGGCGGGGGTGTGTGTGCTGAGCCTGATCTCGCGGGGACTCGTACGGCTCGACGAGCCGGTCGCGCGGCACTGGCCCCAGTTTGCGGCGGCGAACAAGGACGCGATCACCGTGCGCCAGCTGCTCAGCCATCAGGCGGGGCTCGCGGCGATCGGCGCCGAGCTGCCGATCGGGGCGTTGTACGACCGGGAGCTCCTCGTCCGCGCGCTCGCCGAGCAGCGACCGTGGTGGGTGCCCGGCACGGGCCATGGCTATCACGTGCACACGTTCGGGTTCCTCGCCGGCGAGCTCGTCGCGCGAGTCGCAGGCGAGTCGATCGGCTCGCTGAGTCGATCGGCGGAGGCTGAGGGGCTGGAATCCGAGCGCTGAACCTGGGCGCGCGCCGCCGCGCGGGCGCTTGAAGGGCGTGGGAGGCGTGGGAGGCGCCGGCTTGGCCGGATAAGCTCTGCGCGTGCCGAAGATCTTCAACGTCTACGGCGAGGATTGGGAGCGATGCGAGGATCGTCCCGGCTGGCGCAGCAGGGAAAGCTGGGTTGGCGCGCGGATCGGCGCGGAGCTGATCGGGGGGAGCCTGTACGAGCTGCAGCCGGGCAGTCGTCTGTGGCCTTACCACACCCACTACGCGAACGAGGAGTGGCTGCTCGTCGTGCGCGGGCGCCCGACGCTGCGCGCGCCCGACGGGGAGCATGACCTGCGCGAGGGCGACGTGGTCGCGTTCGCGCGCGGGGACGATGGTCTTCACCAGGTCAGCAACAGGACCGACGCGCCCGTCCGCGTGTTGATGCTCTCGACCCTGATCGCGCCCGATCTGGTCCACTATCGCGACAGCGGGAAGTTCGGGGCTCGCGACGCGAAGGGCAAGCGCGTGCTGCTCAGCCGGCCCGGGCCGCTGCTCGACTACTGGGACGGGGAGGACTAGACGGCGGGACAGGTCCCTGCGTCTGGCGGATTTGCGGAGCTGCTAGCGGGGAGGGCCGTGCGTTGCGCAAACCGCGTGGTGCGGGCGCAGCCGCCGCTCGACACGCGGCGCTACTCTCACGGGATCGCTCGAGAGCACTCCACGCTCGGCCTGGACCAACTAACCCTCCACGGTCACCGCATTGCCTACCGCCAAGCTGGTAGCGGCCCGGCTGTGGTTCTGATCCACGGGATCACCTCCGACTCCGAAACGTGGAGTCGGGTGATGCCCTCGCTCGCGCGCCGCTTTACGGTGATCGCGCCGGACCTGGCGGGTCACGGAGGATCGGACAAGCCCAAGGGCGACTACTCGCTCGGCGCGCACGCCAGCGCGGTGCGCGATCTTCTGCTTACGCTCGGCCACGATCGTGCGAGCATCGTGGGGCACTCGCTCGGCGGGGGCATTGCGATGCAGTTCTCCTACCAGTTCCCCGAGCGCTGCGAGCGGCTCGTGCTGGTCGACAGCGGCGGCCTCGGGCGCGACGTCAGCCTGTTGCTGCGAGCCGCGACGCTGCCAGGCTCGGAGTTCGTGCTGCCGTTCCTCGCAGCCGCGCGCGTGCTGGATGCCGGTGAGTTCGCCGGGCGGCTGCTGGGCCGTGTTGGCCTGCGCGTGCGCACCGACCTGGAGGAGATGGCGCGTGGACATGCGACGCTGTCGGACGCCGGCGCACGGGCGGCCTTCGTGCATACGCTGCGCTCGGTCGTGGAGCCCGGCGGGCAGCGCGTCGACGCCGCCGATCGACTGTACTTGGCGCAGTACATCCCGTTCCTGCTGCTGTGGGGCGAGCGCGACTCGATCATCCCGGTCTCGCACGGTCGCGCGACGCACGAACAGGTGCCCGGCAGCCGCCTGGAGCTCTTCGCCGAATCCGGACACTTTCCGCAGCTAGACGAGCCCGAGCGTTTCATCGACGTCCTGGTCGACTTCATGGACTCGACCGAGCCCGCGGCGCTCGACGCCGAGCGCTGGAGCGAGCTGCTGAGCACGCAGAGTTCCTGACCGTCGCGGCCGTGCCACGCTGGATTCGGCTGATATTGAGCCGGAAAGTGGGCCGTGCAGGAATCGAACCTGCAACCTTGGGCTTAAGAGGCCCCTGCTCTGCCGGTTGAGCTAACGGCCCGCGCTGTGTGGGCGCCGGCGAGTCGGCCGGCTCAGGCGGGAGATTGTATCCGAGCGCGCGTGGCGCTCGCGGCCGGGGGCGCTGCCCGGCGGGGCGGGGGCGCGCGGCGTCGTGAGGCTCGCGGGAGGGTGCCTGGCCTCAGAACACGACCGTGCGCCGGCCGTCGACGATCACGCGGTCGTCGAGGTGCAGGGCGACGGCGCGCGCGAGCACGAGGCGCTCGACGTCCCGGCCCACGCGTTCGAGCTCGCGCGCGCTCTGACGGTGGTCGACGCGCACGACGTCCTGATCGATTATCGGGCCGTCGTCGAGCAGCTCGGTGACGTAGTGGGCGGTCGCGCCGATCAGCTTGACGCCGCGCTCGCGCGCCCTGCCGTAAGGGTCGGCGCCGGGGAAGGCTGGGAGGAAGGAGTGGTGGATGTTGATCGCGGGCATCCCGACGCGCTCGAGGAAGTCGCCGCTGAGGATCTGCATGTAGCGGGCGAGCACGAGCAGCTCGGCCTGGCCGCGCAGCAGCTCGAGCATCGCGGCCTCGGCGTGCGCCTTGTGCGCCTTCTCGACGACGACACGGTGGAAGGGGACGCCCGCGGCGCGCACCTCGCGCTCGAGCTCGGAATGGTTTGAGATGACCATCACGACCTGCGCGTCGAGCTCGCCGCGGCGCCAGCGCCACAGCAGCTCCTGCAGGCAGTGGTCATAGCGCGAGACAAGGATCGCGATCCGCCGGCGCTCTCCCCGCCAGCGCACCCCCCAGTCCATGTCGAAGCGTCCGGCGACCTGGCTGGCGAACTCCTGCTTGAAGGAGTCGCGCTCGGGCGCGCGCGCCAGGAAGAACTCGGTGCGCAGGAAGAAGCGCCCGCCGCTCGGGTCCGAGGAGTACTGGTTGGAGGAGACGATGTTGGCCCCGCGGTCGAACAGGAAGCCCGAGACCGCCGCGACGATTCCCGGCCGGTCCGGACAGCCGATCAGCAGCCGGCCGGTGTAGCGAGGCGCGTCCGATTCGCCCGTCTGCTCGCCCGTCTGCTCGCGAGCGCCGCTGTCTCGATCGTCGCGCCCATGGTCCCGCTGGCGCTCTTGCTCCACCATGCGCGCCTTTTGCGGACTATTTCTTGGTCGTCGTCGAGGAGCTCCCCAGCGCACCGGGGGTCGTTTTGACTTCGTGCGCTTCGATCTTGCCTTCGGAGTTGAGCTTGCCCGTGTACGTTTTGCCGTCGGTGGTGGTCGTGTAGATCTTTTCGCTGGGGTTGGGGTTGGCCTTGACTTCGGCGAGCTCGTTCTTCAGGCGCGTGCGTTCGGAGGAGGGGGCGAGCGCGACCGCCTTTTCCGAGGCCAGGTCGCCGACACGCGTGTTGTGGGCTTTGTAGGCGTACTCGGCGAGCGACGCGTACAGCGCCGCGTCGTTTGGCCTGGCGGCGACGGCGATCTGCAGGACTTCGACCTCCTTCGTGGGTTCGTTGAGGCCCGGTTCGCTGTAGACGGTCTCCATCAACTGCGCCAGTTCGGAGTTCGGGTTGGGTGGATTGAGCGCTACGTAGCTCGCCCACGCCTGCGAGGCTTCGCGGAAGACTTCCTTGCCTTTGCTCGTGACGGCGCCGGCGCTCGTCACGTACGCTTCGCCGCCGGCCTCGTGGAGCAGCTCCTTGAGCAGGTATTCCCAGTCGCCGACGTTCTTGGGCTGCTTGGCGAGCAGCTTGTGGTACTTGCTGATTTCGCTCGAGTAGCTGGGCCCGCCGCCGGCGCCGCCTTCTTTGCTGAGGCTGCTGAGGATGCCGGTGCCGCCGAAGCCGCCCACGCCGAACAGCACGAGTCCCGAGCCGAAGAGCACGGCCAGCGCCCCGTAGATCACGCGTGTGACGCGGCGTCGCCCGCGGCCCCTGAGGTCGAACAGCATGGCCGTGCGCCTAGCTGCCCGACAGATTCGGGTCGATGTGGTCTATCAGGTCCTGCACTGTCGGCTCGGCTGGATGCTCCGGTGGTTGCGGCGCGGCCCCTCCGCTGGGATACCCCACGCCTGCGGTCGCTGCGCTTCCCTGCTCGGGGCGGACGCGATTCGCCCTCCCGACAAGCGCCGCAATCAGGATACTCAACTCGTAGAGCAGGTACAGGGGCACGGTCTCGAGCAGCAGCGTGAGCGCATCGCCGGGCAGGAACGCCGCCACGGCCGCGCACCCGGCGAACGCGAACGGGCGGCCGCGACGCAGCTGGCGCGGGGTCACCAACCCCAGGCGAGTGGCGCCGAGGACCACGACGGGCACCTGGAAGACGAGGCCCATCGCGAGCAGGATCGTTGCCTCGAAGCTGTACAGCGGGCTGGCCTGGACGAGCACGTTGAACTCGCTCGAGTTGAAGTTCGCGAAGAAGCGCACGGCGGCGGGCAGCACGACGAAGTAGCCGAACCCGACGCCCGCGGCGAACAAGAACGGAACCGCGCCGAGCAGCGGCATCGCCACCCGCCGCTCGTGGGGGGCGAGCGCGGGCAGGATGAAGCCGTAGAGCTCGAACAGGATCACGGGCAGCGAGAGGATCAGCGCGAAGTACAGCGTGACCGTGATGGTCGTCGTGAACGGCTCGGCGATGCCGGTGGTCACCGGATCGATGCCGACGGCCGAGCGTGGGAGCTTGGCGACGTCGCCCTTCAGCTTGCTCGCGAGCGGCGGCAGCTGCTTGCGGATGGACGGCGAGATGCCGCTGCCGGGCCTCGCGAGCAGGCCGACGAGCCCCTGCATGGTTTCCGCGGTTTTGACGATCCCCTGCTGAGCGACGTTGGCCTGCCCGACCGTGCCGTCGCCGTTGGCGACCTGCTTTTTCGTCTCCGTCTGCAGAGGTTTGTTCATTATGTGCAGGAGTGCGTGGTTTTGCCAAAGGCAGATGCCGAAGGCGACCGCGAGCACGGCCACGCTGACGATCAGGCGCGTGCGCAGCTCTTCGAGATGGTCTACGAGGCTCAGCCGATCCTCGTGGCCGATCATGCGGATCGCAGTGGCCATGGGCCCTATGACGCTACCACCGTGCCGATACAGGGCCGTTGGGAGACCGTCTTGGGGGGGCGAGCGGGACGCTGCGAACAGGCCGGCGCGTGGTCACCCACATCAACGTTCGGGATACCACGGCCCCGCTTACTAAAGGCGCTGGCTCCGCGAGTCGATGACGACTGAGAACCGCGATGGACTCCGAGAAGAAGCCAGACATCCACCCCGCGCAGCAGACCGATCGCAGATCGGTGGGCAAACCGGCTGGGGCCGTCTACGGCGCACGCGCCAAGGCCTCGGAGGGCACGTGCGCACCGGCGCAACTGCACATCTGCTTTCACTGTGCGGGCGAGCTCGTGTATCCGTTGGATTGGTCGGAGGAGGGACCGCGGCACTGGCGCATCGTCCTGCGCTGCCCCGAGTGCGAGTCCCGCCGCGAAGGCGTCTTCGACCAGACCGCCGTCGAACGCCTGGACGACGAGCTCGACCGCGGCTCGAGCGCGCTGCTCGGCGACCTGCGGCGAATGACGCACGCGAACATGTCTGAGGAGATCGAGTTCTTCGTGCGCGCGCTGGACGCCGACCTGATCCTGCCGAGCGACTTCTAGACGGCCGTCTACTTCACGCCGCAGCGCGCGTGACTTCAGCGGTAGCGCTCGACGACGGCGTCCGCGACCATGTCGAGGAGCGCTGAGCGTCCGTCGGGCAGGATCGCGGGCAGCGCCGACTTGGCCTCGGCGACCACCGCGAGCGCGCGCTCGCGCGCCTCGTCGAGCGCGCCGGTCGCGGCGATCCGCTCGCACAGCGCGTGCGCCCGCTGCGGCCCGTCCGCGCCGCACAGCGAGGCGAGGTCGAACGTGGCCAGGCCGGGGTCGCGCGCGCGCGCGAGGATGAACGGCAGCGTGACGGTGCCGTCGAGCAGATCCGTGCCGCGCGACTTGCCCGTGCGCTCGACCGGGCCGGACACGTCGAGCACGTCGTCGAGCATCTGAAAGGCGAGCCCGATGCGCCGGGCGAAGACCCCGAGCGCGTCGGCGAGCGCGCTCGATCCTGCGCGCGCGGTGAGCGCTCCCAGCCGACACGCCGCCTCGAACAGCGCCGCGGTCTTCAGCTCGCAGCGCATCAGGTAGCGCTCGACCGGCACGTGCGCCGCGTACAGGTCCTCGCGCTGCAACAGCTCGCCTTCGGCGAGCGCGGAGCTCGCCTGCGAGAGGGCTCGCAGCTGCTCGGCGTCATCGTTGCGCGCGAGCTCTGCGAAGGCTCGCGAGAACAACAGGTCACCGGTCGCTACAGCCATCGGACGGCCGCCTTCGACCGCGACCGTCGGGCGCCCGCGGCGCAGCTGGGCGCCGTCGATCAGGTCATCGTGGACGAGCGTCGCGGAGTGGACTAGCTCCACCGAGACGGCCGCGCGCACCAGGCGCTCCTCGCCCTCGTGCGTGTCGGGCGGGCCGCCAGCCGACTCGGCGGCGAGCACGACGAGCAGCGGTCGCAGGCGCTTGCCGCCACCGCCGATCGCCGCCCATGCGTACGGGGCGAGCGGCGTGCCCGCGCGCGCGGTCACCCGCTCGAGATGACGCTCGGTGCGCTCCATGCAGCGGCGCAGGCCCTCGCCGCCGCGGCGCATGATCGCCTCGAGTCCGTCGACTCCCCCCGCGGGAGGACTGGCCGCAGTGCTGCCCACTGCGCTCATCATGCCCGTTCTCCCGGCACGGTGCCGGCGTGAATGGCCACAATGCCACCGGCCGTGATCAGGTAGCGGATCCGCGAGAGACCCGCGCGCGCCAGCACGGCCGCGAGCGCCGCCGGCCCGGGGAAGCGCTTGACCGAGTTGGGCAGGTACGTATAGGCCTGCGCGATCGTGCCGGCGCCCGCTTCGGCGTGCACCCCGGCGCCGCCGGGCGCGCCGGCGGCGCCGGGCGCGTGGCCAGCGCGGGCGGCGATCACACCGGCCATGCGTCCGAGCGCGGGGATCAGGCGCTCGAACCACACGCGGTAGAAAAGCGACAGCGGCGGGCGTGTGGGGGTGGTGATCTCGAGCACGACCACCCGGCCACCGGGACGCACGACGCGCACCATCTCGCCCAGGCCGCGCTCGAGATCCTCGAAGTTGCGCGCGCCGAAGCCGACGGTCGCGGCATCGAAGCTGGCGTCGGGGTAGGGCAGCTGCATCGCGTCGGCCCACTCGAAGCGCGGCCGCACCTGGCTTGCGTCCGCGCGCGCCGCCTTGGCCCGTGCGCGCGCGAGCATCGCCTCGGCGAAGTCCGCGCCCACGACCTCGCCGCCGGGCGTGACGCGGCGCGCGAGCTCGAGCGCCAGGTCGCCGGTGCCGGTGGCGAGGTCGAGCACGCGGCTGCCGGGGCCGACGCGGGCGAGGTCGGCGGCGCGCTGGCGCCAGCGATGGTGCAAGCCGGCGGTCATCGCGCCGTTCATCAGGTCGTACACGCCCGCGATCCGGTCGAACATCGCGCGCACCTCGCGCGGCTGCAGGCGCCCGCTCGATGGTCCGTCGCCGGACGGCGCGCCGTCTCGCAGCGGAGCGCTCACGCCGCGGCTATTTCAGCTGCGAGAGGAAGTCGACGATCGCTTCGAACTTCTTCGCCGGCAGGTTCTTGAAGGACGGCATCGGCGCGGTCGGGTTGACGAGCGTGCGCTCGATCCCCTGGCGCGGGATGCGCGAGGCGATGTGCGTGAGGTTGGGGCCCGGGCCGGGGTTGCCGTTGTTGCCGATCGTGTGGCAGGCCTCGCAGCCGGACTGCGCGACCGCGAGCCGCCCTTCGTTGAACTTGGCGACCGCCGCCGGGCCGTTTTCCACGACCGCGGCGGGCGTGGCGATTTCGAGCGCATCGGGCGTGCCCGCGTGGGCCCCCTGGTAGGTGAGGTAGGCCATCAGGCAGATCGTCACGATCCCGGAGATCGTCGCTACCGGGCGCCGCTCGGGCCGGCGCTCGGGGCCGCGATCGTAGAACGGCAGCAGGAACAGCAGGATCATGCACAGCGTGGGAATCCCGATGGTCGCCAGCTGGATGATGCTCGGCGTCCTGATGATCCGCAAGATGTCGAACAGGAAGAAGAAGTACCAGTCCGGGCGTGCGTCGTAGCTCGTGGTCGCCGCGTTGACCTTGGAGCCGAGCTCGTCCCCGAGCACGAGGGACATCGTGATGATCACCGCCATCACCACACACGCCATGACCGCGTCCTTGGCGACCGCGTACGGGAAGAACGGCTTGCCCTGCGACTTCAGGAGCGCGTACTCGCGCAGGTACTCCTCCTTCTCGCGCTGGTTCATCGCGCGACCTGTGCCGCCCGCGCGGCACGGCTGGCTGTCGAGCGCGACACGACCCTACACCTCGGTCTCGCGCAGCTCACGCCGCTTCTCGGCTTTCTGCCACGGCGGCGCGGTCGTCCCGAGCTTGGCCACGAGGTACAGGTGGGCGCCGAGCAGCGCGGCGATCAGGCCGGGCAGCAGCAGCATGTGGATCGCGTAGAAGCGCGACAGCGTGGTCGCGTTGAATTCCGCGCCGCCGTACAGGAAGTCGCTCAGGTAGGGGCCGAGCAGCGGGCCCGTGCCGTTGATGTTGACGCCGACCTGTGTCGCCCAGTAGGCGCGCTGGTCGAACGGCAGCAGGTAGCCGGTGAAGGACATCGCCATCGTGAGGATCAGCAGCACGACGCCGATCACCCAGTTGAGCTCGCGCGGATACTTGTAGGCGCCGAAGAAGAACGTCCTGGCCATGTGCAGGAACACGAGCACGACCATCACGCTCGCGCCCCACTTGTGCATGCCGCGCACGAACTGCCCGAGGAACACGTCGTTGGTGACGTAGCGGATCGATTCGTAGGCGCCGCCCGAGGGTTCCGGGCGGTAGTACATCGCGAGGAACACGCCCGTGACCGCCTGGCTGAGGAACGCGAACATGGTGGCCGAGCCGAGCGTGTAGAACCAGTTGGTGCCCTTGGGCACCTTGCGGAACAGAAGCCAGCGCGTCGCGCCGCTGAGCGAGGTGCGCTCGTCGACCCAGTCGACGACCGTGATGCCGGCGTTCAGCGCGTCGTCGAGCGGGCCCTTGCCGCCGTTCTCCTGCCCCGGACGCGGGGGCGGCGTCTTCAGCGGGGCGGGGAGCGGGGGGGCGGGGAGTTTGGGCATGAAAGGCCGGGAGACCGCTCGAGCTTATTTCGGCGCGTCCGGACGCGCCGGGTACAGGTATTGGCCGATGCCGTCGAGCGGCTCACCGGGCAGCCGCGGCGAGAAGCGCCGCAGTTGGCTGTTGACGCTGAAGCGAGCGCCGAGTTCGACGTTTTCGCCGTTGACGCGCGTGTAGAAGCGATCGAGCGGCCTCACCGGCGGCCCGGACACGCGCTCTCCGAGCAGGTCGTAGACGCCTCCGTGGCACGGACAGACGAAGCGCTCGGAGGCGTCCACCCAGCGTACGGGGCAGCCCAGGTGCACGCACCGGTCCGAGATCGCTATGTAGGGCGTGTCGCGGTCGTAGACGTCGGTGTCGATCGCGGGGTTTTTCTTGCGCACGTACGCGGTCGACTTGCCCGCCTCGCCGATGTTGGGCACGAGCGTGATTACGACCGGCACGTAGTTGTTGTCGGGAAACTGGGAGACGGTGCCGATGACTTCCCAGGGATGGGGCGTGCCCTTGAAGATAGGGCCGATCGCGAAGCCGAGCGCGGGCAACGTGAAGGCGGCCGCGGCGACCGCTCCCGCGCCGTGCGCGGTTCCGGTCATGAAGCGCCGGCGCGTGACCGTCTCGCCCTCGAACGCTCCGGGGATACCTCGGTCGAGGGCGTACTTGGAGGTGTGTCTCGCGTGCCTGTCTGCCACGGGAGGCGAAACAATATCGAGGCGCGATTCAAGACGGCGCGGAAGTCATCCGCGCACTTGTGCGCATCGCCTCGAGCGCCCCGGGGTCGCCTGCGAGCACCAGCTGCTTGGCGCGCGCATGCTCGGCGTCTGTGCCCCAGCCGACGGCGCGGGCACCGGCGCTCCAGACCGCGTCCGCGAGCTCGACCCGGCGAGCGCCCTGCGCGAGCGCGCTCAACGTGATCGTGTCGGCTAGCTCGGCGACCGCGTGCGTGTCTCCGAGCTCGACCAGCTGCGCGAGCCCGATCGCGTACAGCCGGTCGCCGACCAGCAGGCGCATGTCGGCCTCCGGCACGCGCACGACGCGCGGGGTTCCGTAGTGCAGCAGGTAGCCCTCGTAGATCGCCTCGACGAGCAGCTCGTACTGATCGCGCCTGCCCGACGCGTGCGGTCCGGACGCGGCAAGCGCGGCCGGGCTGGCCGCAAAGCTCCCCGAGCCAGCGGCGCCGCGCGAGCGGGCGCCGCGCGGCGGCGCGCCGCCGGCTGGCTCGGCGGGGGAAGCGAGCAGGCTGGCGGTCACGCCGCCGCCGTCGCGCAGGAGCGCACGCAGGCGTTCCAGTCCGGTGGCGCTCATCAGCGGCGCCTCGTGCTCACGTGCGCGGGCGGGGGCGGGGGCGGGGGCGGGGAAGGCACTCGAAGGCGGCGGCGGCGGCTTCGAGCGTGCGCTCGATCTCCCGGCTGCCGTGCGCGAGCGAGGGGAACCACGCCTCGAACTGCGACGGCGGCGGGTACACGCCGCGCGCGAGCAGCTCTCGGCACCACGCGCCGTAGGCGTCGAGGTCGCACGCTTGGGCGTCGGCGAAGCTCGCGACGGGCGTCTCGCTGAAGAACACGGTTAGCAGCCCGGGGACGCTTGCGACCTGCACGGGATAGCCCTCGTCGCACGCGCCGGCGGCAGCCTCGCGCAGCCCGTCGGCGAGCCGCCGGGTGGTCTCGGCGAGGCGCGCGTACGCGGGCCCGTCGAGCAGCTCGAGCGTCGCGAGGCCGGCGGCGACAGCGAGCGGGTTGCCGGACAGCGTGCCCGCCTGGTAGACCTCGCCGGCGGGCGCGAGCATGCCCAGCAGCTCGGCGCGCCCGCCGAGCGCCGCCGCGGGCAGGCCGCCGCCGATGACCTTGCCGAGCACCACGAGATCGCCTTGCACGCCTGTGAGCTCCTGCGCGCCGCCGCGCGCGACGCGAAAGCCGCTGATCACCTCGTCGAGGACGAGCAACGCCCCGGTCGCGTCGGCGCGCTCGCGCAGCAGCGCGAGGAAGCCGTCGGCGGCGGGCACGAGCCCCATGTTCGCGGGCAGCGGCTCGGCGAGGATCGCGGCGAGCTCGGCGCGCTCGGTGGCCGCGACGAGCGCGTCGGGGTCGTTCCACGGAACGACGATCGTCTGTGCGGTTGCGCCCGCGGGCACGCCCGGGCTCGCGGGCAGGCCCTGGGTGGCCAGCCCGGAGCCGGCGTGCGCGAGCAGCGCGTCGGAGTGCCCGTGGTAGGCGCCGGCGAACTTGAGGATCCGCTCGCGACCGGTGGCCGCGCGCGCGAGCCGCACGGCGGTCATCGCGGCCTCGGTGCCCGAGGAGGTCATGCGCAGCATCTCCACGGCTTGCATGCGGGCGGCGACCTCGCGTGCGAGCCGCGTCTCGGCGGCGGTAGGCGCGCCGAAGCTCGTCCCGTCGGCGGCCGCGGCGGCGATCGCGCCGAGCACGTGCGGATGCGCGTGGCCGTGGATCAGCGGTCCCCACGAGCAAACGTAGTCGATGAAGCGGTTGCCGTCGACGTCGATCAGCTCGGCGCCCTCGCCGCGGGCGATGAAGACCGGCTCGCGCCCGATCGCGCGCATGGCGCGCACGGGCGAGTTGACCCCGCCGGGGAGCAGCTCCTGGGCGCGCCGATAGAGCTCGGCGGAGCGCGTGCCGGTGAGTGTGGCGGTCAACGCGTCACGAAGCGCCCATCACCGTGAATACGATGGCGAACGCTGTGTTGAAGTGAAGACATATCCCCGGCCAGGCGCCTCGGCATATCCCCGGCCAGGCGCCTCGGTATATCCCCGGCCAGGCGCCTCGGCGATGCGCACACGAGCACCAAGCGCTACTGGACGACGCCGCCGTGCGCGCGTTCCCAGTCCTTGAACTCGTCGGTGAAATACAGCAGGCGAATCTTCTTGAACTCGGTGGAGGAGTACAGGGTGGCGCGCTCGTGGATGCCGGTGCGCTCGGCGATGGCGTCGAGCACGGCGTCGCACTCCTGCTTGGAGCGCCCGTGCGCCATGGTGAACACCGAATAGGGCCAGTCCTGGTAGGTGGGGCGCTGGTAGCAGTGGGAGATGCCGCGCACGGCGGCCATGCGGCAGCCGATCTCGTAGATCTGCTCGTCGGGCACCTTCCAGACGCCCATGCCGTTGGCGGAGAAGCCTGCGCGGCGGTGGTAGAGGATGGCGGCCACGCGGCGCAACAGGCGGCGCTGCTGCATGCCGGCGAGGTGGTCGAGGAAGCGCTCCTGCGCCATCCCGAGCTCGGCGGCGGCCGGCGCGTAGGGCTCGGGGGTGACGGCCATGTCGCCCTGCAGCGCGCGGATGACGGCGATGTCCAGCTCGTCGTAGGGCTGGGGGTCGATCTCAACGGGCGCGGCGACCTCGGCGGCGGCGCTGGCGAGCGCCTCGGTGTCGCCCTCCATCTCCAGATCCATGCGGATCTTGAAGAGCTTGAGCGTGGGCAGCTGGCGCACGGACTCGGCGCCGGCCTCGCGCGCGAGCACCGCGAGCGTGCCGTCGAGCCCGAGCTTGGAGTCCGGCTCGGTGGCGATCGTGAACCACAGGTTGAACTCGTGGTTGCGCAGGTAGTTGTGCGAGACGCCCGGGTGCGCGTTGATGACCTGGGCGGCGCGGTGTGGGTGCTCGGGGTCGACCTTGGCGGCGACGAGCATCGAGGAGTAGCCGAGCGCGCGCGTGTCGAAGATGGGCGTGACCTGGCGGATGATGCGCTTCTCCAGCAGCCGCTGCACGCGTGCCATGGTCTCCTGCGGGGCGATCCCGGCGAGCGAGGCGACGTGCTCGTAGGGCCGGGGCGCGATCGGGAAGCTGCCCTGCATGAGGTTGAGCAGCCTGCGGTCGGTCTCGTCGAGCGCTACCGCGGCCCCGTCCTTGCGCGCGCGCAGCTTGGGCGGGGCGCTGACGGGCCGCGCGGGATCGGCGACGTCGGCGAGCGGCGCGGCGAGGGCGTCCTCGGCGAGCGCCGATCGGGGCTCGCCGAGGACGGGATCGACGTTCATGTCTGCTCTGCGAGCCATCGGGCGGCGTCCTTTGCGTGGTAGGTGATGATCACCTCGGCGCCGGCGCGGCGCAGCGAGGTGAGGATCTCGAGCACGGCGGCGCGCTCGTCGAGGTAGCCGGCGGCGGCGGCGGCCTTGACCATGGCGTACTCGCCGCTGACGTTGTAGGCGGCGACCGGCAGGCGCGTGGCGCGCTTGACCGCGCGGATCAAATCGCCGTAGGCGAGCGCGGGCTTGACCATGACCATGTCGGCGCCCTCGCGCACGTCGAGCAGCGCCTCGCGCACGGCCTCGCGTCCGTTGGCGGGATCCATCTGGTAGCTGCGGCGATCGCCGAACGCGGGCGTGGAGTGGGCGGCATCGCGGAAGGGGCCGTAGAAGGCGGAGGCGAACTTGGCGGAGTAGGCGAGGATGGGGGTCTCGGCGAAGCCCTCGCCGTCGAGCTCCTCCCTGATCGCGCCGACGCGCCCGTCCATCATGTCGGAGGGTGCGACGATGTCGGCGCCGGCGCGCGCGTGGCTACAGGCGGTGCGCGCGAGCAGCTCGACGGAGGCGTCGTTGTCGACCGAGCCGTCCTCGCGGACGAGCCCGCAGTGCCCGTGGCTGGTGTACTCGCACAGGCACACGTCGGTGATGACGAGCAGCCCGGGGGCGGCGTGCTTGATCGCGCGCGTGGCGAGCTGCGCGACGCCAGCCTCATCCCAAGCCCCGGAGCCGTGCTCGTCCTTGACGGCGGGCAGACCGAACAGCAGCACCGCGCCGATCCCGAGGTCCGCGGCGGCGCGCGCCTCCTCGACGGCGCCCGCGAGCGACAGGCGCTGGACCCCGGGCATCGTCGCGATCGGCTCGCGCTCCGGGACGGCCTCGCCGACGAACAGCGGCAGCACGAGCTGTGCGGCGCGCACGTCGGTCTCGCGCACGAGCCCGCGCATGCCCGCGCTCGCGCGCAGCCTGCGCATGCGCGTCTGTGGAAAGGCCATGGCCCTCGAGGATACCCTGCTCGATCGTCTTTTTATGAGGGGGCGCCTTCGGCGCCTGCTCGGCGTTCGCAGTTGCGCTACTCGACGCGGCGCAAGCCGGCTCGCGCGAGCGCTCCGAACACGCAGGCGAGCGCGGCGAGGTGCGCGAGTGAGAGCGAGAGCGCGGGAGCGGCGCCGTTGACGGCCGTGTCGAGCGCCTGCAGCGCGGGCTTGTACGGGAAGGCGAAGGAGATCGCGGCGATCGCGTCGTAGACGCCGCGCGAGACCGAGCCGCTGGGGACGAGCGCGAGAAACGCGAGCGGCAGCGAGAGCAGGAACGCGAGCAGCGAGGCGACGCGCAGCTCGCGGGCGAGCGCGCCGATCGCGAGGCCGAGCGCGGCGAAGGCGAGCGCGGCGAGCGCGAGCGCGAGCAGCCACTCGCCGACGCGACTCCAGGCGAGCGTGACGAAAGCGCCGATCCCGGAGAGCAGCGCGAAGGCGACGAGGAACGCGCACGCGGCGGCGAGCAGCGCCTTCTCGGCGAGCAGCGCCTCGCGGGAGATCAGCCGAGCGCCCGCGCCGAGCAGCCGGGCGAGCGTGTGCTCTTCGCGCTCTAGCGCGAGGCCGCCGGCGGCGAGCAGCATGCAGATGAACATCAGCGAGAGGCTGACGGCGACGACCACGGCGAACGCGTCGAGCGGCGTGCGCCGGCCGTGCAGCAGCACGCTGCGCACGCGGATCGGCTGCCCGATGGTCGCGAGCACGCGGCTTGCGAGCGCGAGGTTCTGGGCGGCGAAGCCGGCGAACGAGTCGATCTGTTCGAGCTGGCTGCGTTCGCGGCCGGGTGGCATGCGGGCTGCGATCGCGCCGAGCGTCGCGGGGATGCGGTCGAGCCCGAGCAGCTGTTCGGGTGCGCCGAGGGCGCCGAGGGCGCCGCCGGTGAGCAGCGTGCCGATGACCTTCCTGGCGGCCGTCTGCACCTGTTCTGAGAACGCGAGGTTGGCCCGGCCGAGCGCGGAGTCGATGGTCGCGCGGGCGAGCGACTGCTCGAGCGCGTTGCCGTTGTAGAGCACTTCCAGGCGCGCCTGGCTCTCGTTGGAGGCGAGGCGCGCGGCGAGGTCCGCGGGGATGACTACGGCGGCGACCGCGTCGCCGGAGTCGACGTCCGCGAGCGCCTGCGCGCGGCTGGCGGCGGGCACGGCCTGGACCTGGTCGAACAGCTCGCGCAGGTACGCGCCGACGGCTATCCGCTGGCGCCCGACGCGCACGGTTTCGCCGGGGGCGGTCTGGTCGACGATCGCCACGCGCGGGCGCGCGGGGCTGCGCGAGATGGCAAAGCCGAGCAGCAGCGCGATCGCGACCGGGTAGAGCACGAGCAGCGCGAGCAGCACGCGCGAGCGGCGCAGGATCAGCAGGTCCTTGCGCAGCAGCGAGCTCACGCGCGCGGGCGCGGGCGTGCGCGCCCGGGTAGGCTCGGCGGCTCCTTGCGCGGCGGCGGCGTCACGCGCCGGGCTCCGCTTGCGCGTGCTCGCGCAGGAAGCGCACGAGCGCGCGCTCGAGATCGCCGCCCGGACCCTCGCCGCCTTGGGCGAGCAGCGCGGGCGGCGCGCCGTCGAACAGCAGCCGCCCGTCCGCGAGCACGAGCACGCGCGTGGCATGGCGCTGCGCCTCGCTGGCGTTGTGGGTGGAGAACAGCACCGCCGTCCCGGTGTGGACGCGGGCGGCGAGGAACTGCCACAGGCGATCGCGCTGGAGCGGATCGAGCGCGGCGGACGGCTCGTCGAGCGCGAGCACGGGCGGGTCGGCGATCAGTCCGAGCGCGACGTTTACGCGCTGGCGGTTGCCACCCGAGAGCCGGCCGGCGGGCTCGCTTGCGCGCTCGCGCAAGCCGGTCTGCTCGAGCATCCGCGCGACGGCTGCGCGTGGCTGGCGCAGGCCTTCCAGGCGCGCGAACAGCTCGAGGTTCTCGGCGACCGTGAGCCTGGAGTAGAGCGCGGGGGTCTGCGGCACCCACCCGATCCGGCGTGCCGTCGCGGCCGTCGACCACGCGGTGGCGCCGGGCGGTGAGGCGGCGTAGGTGACGGTGCCGGAGCTCGGCCTGTGGATGCCGGCGATGAGCGACAGCAGCGTGGTCTTGCCGGCGCCGTTGGGTCCGACGAGCGCGACGAGCTCGCCGGCCGCGAGCTCGAGGCTCACGTCGCTGAGGGCGTCGCGGGCGGGGTTGGAGCGGCGCGGGCCGTAGCGCTTGCCCAGCCCGCTGACGCTGAGGACGGCGCTCACAGCAGGCCGTTGCCGCTGCGCGTCCAGGGTTCGAGGGTCAGGTGGCGGCCTAGGTAGACGGCGGTCTCGCGCAGGACCGCGAGGATCGGGAGCGCGATCAGCGCGCCGATGATGCCGTGCAGTTGCAGCCCGAGCAGCAGCGCGAAGATCACCAGCAGCGGGTTGATCCGCAGCGTGTGCCCGAAGACCTGCGGCGCGACGACGTGGCCCTCGAGCTGCTGCAAGCCGACGAACAGGAGCGTCACCCACACCGCGGTGATCGGATCGGTGAGCAGCGCGACGATCACGGGGGGCAGCGCGCCGAGGAACGGCCCGACGTACGGCACGAGCTCCATGACGCCGTAGAACAGCGCGAACGCGAGCGCGTACTTGCGCCCGTCGGGGAAGATCCCGAGCACGCCGAACACGTACAGGCTGAGCCCGGTCGAGGCGCCCATGACGAAGCTGAAGAGCAGCTGGCCGCCGACGTAGCGCGAGACCGCGCGCTGCACGAGCGTCGGATAGTCATCCGCGCGGGTGCCGTCGCCGTCGGGCATCGCGCGCCGCACGAGCTTGCCGACGCTCTGGCCGTACACGAGCATGTACACGGACAGCACGAACACGAGCACGAGGTCGAAGATCGCGCTGGCCGCTTCGGTGAGCAGCCCTCCGAACGAGGATGCGAGTTTCCCGGCGCTCTTGGCGACTTTGTCCTGGATGCTCTGCAGCGCGGTTTTCCCGGGTTTGACGAGGCTGAGGTGGATGCCGTGCTTGTCGAGGGTCCGCTGCAGGCTCGCGAGCTGTTTGTTCGCTTCATCGACTATGTGCGGCAGGTTGTCGGTGAACGTGCGCACCTGGTTTGAGATCGGATTGGCGAGCAGCACCCCGATCCCGGTGAGGATCAGGAAGAATGCGACATACACGGCCAGCACCGCCAGACCGCGCGGGACGCGCCCGCGCTGGATGAACGCGACGGCCGGGTTGAGGATGAGCGCGATCAAGGACGCGACGATGAAGATCACGAGCACTTTGCCGGCGGCCTCCGCGAGCGTCCAGATCGCGAGCAGCGCGAGCGGCAGCACGACGAGCTGGACCCAGCGCGGCACGACAGCGAGCGCGTGCTCGGCCGGCGGCTCGCGGCCGGCCTGCTCGTCGCCGGGCTCGCGCCCTCCGGCGCTCGGCGGCGCGGCCGGCGTCGGCGTGGCGGTGTCGGCCGGCGCCTCGCGGCCGGCCTGCTCGGCGCCGGGCTCGCGCCCTCCGGCGCTCGGCGGCGCGGCCGGCGTCGGCGTGGCGGCGTCGGCCGGCGGCTCGGCGTGCGTCGCCGGCGCCTTGCCCACGGCGGGCGCCTCGCCCACGGCGGCGGGCGCGCCCGCGCCGGGCGCGTGTTCGGAGACGCCTGTCACCCGCATCCCACCATCGCCAGAGTATGGCTGAGCCCGAGGCGGGCGCCGGGCGGGCGCCGGCGCGCATCCTGTTCGTGGGAGACGTCGTCGGCGGGCTCGGCCGGCGCACGCTGCTCGACTGCCTGCCGATCCTGCGCGAGCGCCACGCGCCGACGTTCGTGGTGGTCAATGGCGAGAACGCGGCGGGCGGCCTGGGGATCACGCCGAAGATCGCCGAGCAGATGTTCGCGGCGGGCGTGGACGCGATCACGCTTGGCAACCACACCTACCATCGCCGCGAGGTTTACCCGTACCTGGCGAGCAGCGCGCGGATCGTGCGCCCGGCGAACTTCCTGCGCAGCCAGCCGGGGAGGGGCGCATGCGTGGTCGAGCACGACGGCGTGCGCCTCGGCGTGGTGAACCTCAGCGGCAACCTGTACCTGAGGGCGGGGCGCTCGGCGTTCACGGAGGTCGAGGTTGCGCTGGGCGAGTTGGGCGAGGTCGAGCACGTGCTCGTGGACATGCACGCCGAGGCGACCTCGGAGAAGGTCGCGATGGGCTGGCATCTGGACGGGCGTGTGACGGCGGTCGTGGGCACGCACACGCATGTGCCGACCGCGGACGCGCGGGTGCTGCCCGGCGGCACGGCGTACATCACGGACGTCGGCATGACCGGCCCGCGCGGCGGCGTGATCGGCGTCAAGCGCGAGCAGGCGATCGAGGCGCTGCTGACGCAGATGCCGGTCCGCTTCGAAACCTCCGAGGATGACCCGTGGCTGATGGGCGTGCTGATCAGCTGCTCACGGCGGCTGCGGGCAGACTCGATCGAGCAGGTGTTGATGGCACGACCGGCACAGCCGGCGGAGGATCGCTGAGGCGTCCGAGCAGCGCGAGCATGACGAGCGGGAAGAACCACGGGATGTACAGGTAGAACCAGTGTTCGATGCCGAGCTGCTCGGCGATCACGACGGCGGCGCACGCCGCGGCCAGGCCCACGAGATCCGGGCGGCGCGGCAGCACGGCGAGACCGAGCGCGAGCGCGACGGCCGCGCCCTCGACGAGCGTCTCGGGGGCGTGCAGCCCGTACAGCCCCCAGATCGAGAACGGCGAGCCGCGGTTGGCCTGGTAGACGAGCGTGCGCTCGTAGATCGTGTGCAGCGTGTCGTGGCTGAACGCTGGGATCGAGACGAGCGCGGCGGCCCCCGCAAAGCCGATCGCGTACAGCGCGAGCGCGAGCGCGCGGCGCGCGCGGGGGAGCTCCCCCTCCGCGGACGATGCGGACAGGCCGTGCGTGGCGAGCAGCGGGGCGAGCGCGAGCGGGGCGAACTTGGTCAGGCCGGCGAGCGCCGCGAGCGCGCCGCGGCCGGCGATCGCGAGCGTCGCGCGATAGCTGGCGGCGAGCACCGCCGCGAGGATCAGCACGGCGACGAGCGAGTCGTTGGAGTTGCTCTCGAGCGCGAACAACGTGAACGGGTAGGAGACCCACGCGTAGGAGAGCGCGATCCCGAGCGTCGGGCCGCGCAGCCGCCGACCGAGCAGGAACATCAGCCCGGTGGCGAGCAGATCGAAGAAGATCGCCGCCGCGTGCGCGGCCGGCAGGTCGTCCCAGGTGCCGCTCCAGCCGAAGATCTGCTCGAAGGGCACGTACGCCTCGTAGCTGACCGGGCCGTAGGTGTCGCCGTGTTCGTTGTCCGCGGGCCAGTGCCCGTACAGCGGTTCGTCCTTGACGATCTTGCTCGCCCCGATCACGCCCGCGTAGCCGACGTCGATGACGTTCGAGTCGGTGACGTTCAACGCGATGCGAAAGCCGACCAGGAAGACGACGCCGAGCGCGAGCCACGGCGCGGGCACGAGCAGGCGCAGCCGCGGCTGGCGCCCGGGGAGGCGTCGATCGCCGTGCGCGCGCCCGCGGCGGCGCAGCAGCGCGAGCATGCGCGCGAGCAGATACAGCAGCGGCGGGTAGGCGAGCGGCACGGACGCGTAGATGTGGGCGTGGTTGAAGAACGCGAGTGACACCGAGAAGGACAGCAGCACGAGCAGGTCGAGGTGCAGCAGCGAGAACGGGCGGCGGAAGTCGAAGAACGGCACGATGAACAGCGCGCACAGCGGCAGCCACACGTACAGCGCGTTGACGTGCCTGCCGAACGCGCCGGGGTAGCCGCGCGCCATCGACCATGCCACCTGAAACCCCGTCCACTGTTCGGCCACCCGCCCGGAGAGATCGTCGATGATCACCAGGCCGATCTCCTGCTTGCCGCCTTTGGAGAAGTAGCTGACCTGCCACTGGAAGGCGCCCTTCAGATAGGTGTCCCCGAAGGAGCCCGGGTATTCCTTGCGCACGGCGCGCATCTTGGGCAGCCGGTCGGCGATCGCGAGCACCTCGTCGGAGGACAGCCGGTGGCCGGCCGGTGGCACGGTCGACAGCGGGATCGGGGTCGGCGTTTCGGGGCTCGTCGCGCGCGTCGTGCGGGTGGCGGCGCCCGTGCGCGTTGCGAACGCTCGCAGGCCCGCGGACAGGGGTGCGCCGGGGATCGTGGCCGGGGAGGCGCGCGCGGCGACCGGCGTGCTCGCCGGCGCGTGCGCGCGGGTGGCGGCGACGCTCGCGTGGGCGAGCGACAGGCTGAGCACGGCGAGCAGCGCCGAGACGGCGGCAAGGACGGCTGCTCTCGCGCGAGCGCGCATGCAGCCGAGAGTAACGGCGCTCGGCGGGGGCGGTCGAGCCCCGAAAACGGCGCCCGGCGTGCGCTCGAGCTGCGGAATGTCGCTCAGCGCACGCGCTCGAGCCCGAACTGTCCCCGCACGAGCGCTGCGACGTCGCGTATCGCCCATTGCCGGCGCTCGGGCGTCGGCGTCGCGAGGCCGTGCAGCACAAGCGCGCCGAGCGAGTCGCTGGCGTGCAACGAGCCGTGGCTGCCGCCGCCGACGTGGGCCTGGCGACCCCAGTCGACGAACTCGTAGCCGGGCGCGGCCGACAGCAGGACCTCTCCGGAGGTGGGGCAGCAGAGCGCGCTCCACGCGCGCGCGAGGGCGTCGGGATACGCGGGCGCGAGCAGGCGGCCGTCCTCGACGCGCGCCTCCAGGGCCGCGAGCTCGCCCGCGACGCTCCAGCGCTCGCCGCGCGCGTCGAGGACGTCTGCGCCGGCCCCGCCGGGCGCGAAGCGCAGCTCGCCGCGAGACGGGCTCGCGATTACGCCCTCGCGCGGCGCGTCGTGCGCGTCGCGCTCGAGCCACAGCGCGAGGTCGACGCCGTCGATCGCGAGCGCGCGCGAGATGACCGACGCGCGCATCGCGTCGCGCTCGGACTCGTTCAGCGCGTACACCATCGCGGCGCGCTGGGACGGGCAGACGGCGATCCGCTCGGCCTCGCCGGCGCGCTCGGGCGTCCGCGCGGAGCCGCTCGCGCGGCCGGCGGCGGTACGCGCGGAGGGGCGGGGCGGGCCGAGCACCCCGAGCTCGGCGAGCTCGTCCTGGAGCGCGATCGTCGCGGTGACCGGCGCCTGGGAGTGGTCGGCCATGACGATCACGGCGTGCTCGGCGAGGAACGCCTCGATGCCCCCGGCGGCGTTCATCACGCGCGCCAGCTGCAGGTCCGCCTGGCCGATCGAATGGACCTGCGCTTCGGGACCGCGCTTGTGCGAGTACCAGTCGTTGTCCGGCAGGGACAGCAGCAGGAAGTCGAACAGGTCGTGCTCGACGAGGTACTCGGACACGCACCCGGAGTGGCGGTCGCGCAGGCCGGGCATGCCCAGGTTCGAGCGGCAGCCGGTGCGACGCGAGGCGAAGATGTCGGCGTAGAAAAGCTCGCGCGGGCCCATGACCGCGTGGCGCATGAGCGTCGCCGCGACGCGCGTGAGCGCGGTGTCGCGCTGCGGCTCGTGGCGATGACGCCCCCTGTACATCAGGTAGGTCGTGCCCGCGGTGCGCACGCCGGCGTCGTCGAGCGTCTCGAACACGGTGGGCGTGCGCGTCGACAGGTGGGCGCCGTTCATGTTGTAGACGGTGTCGGTGAGCTGGCGCGCGATCCCGAAGCGCTGGGCGGCGCGAAAGCTCGAGCCGTACTCGACGTAGCGGTGCTCGGAGCGATGAAACCAGTTCATGCCCGGGATCTCGTGCTCGTCCTGGCTCGTGCCCGTGACGATCGAGGCGGCGCACACGGGCGTGACCGAGGGAAACGCGGCCACGCAGTCGGGCACGTAGCGCCCGCCGTCGACGAGCCGCTCGAGCACCGGCGCGGCGCCCGCCTCGATCGCGCGCTCGAGCATCGCGGGGGCCATTGCGTCGATGACGCACAAGACGAGCTTTGGCCTCGGCGTGCCCATGCCCCGCTCGCTCAGCGGCGCAGGATGCGCAGCCCGGCGTACTTTTGATCGCCGCGCGCGCGCCCGCGCCAGGCGAACCAAGCGAGCAGCGCGACTGCGAGGTAGCCGAGCGGGTGCAGCGCGGCGGCGAGCGCGGCGAGCAGCAGCGCGCTGGCGTCGAGGTACACGCTGAGCGCCTCGCGCGCGGCGCGGTCGCGCAGCCGCGCGCGGGCGCGAACGATCACCGGCCAGAGCGCGCGCTGGGCGAGCCCGGCGACGAGCAAGCCGCCGAGCAGCCCGGGCCACCAGGCGTCGCCGTGCGCGGCGAGCGTCCCCGCGAACACGAGCGCGCCGGCGCCCAGCCCGAGCCCGGCGAGCGACGCGCTGAGCGGGTTGGCCGGCTGGCTGCGGTCGGACGGGTCGAGCACAGGCGCGAGCGCGAGCAGGATTTGCAGCGCGTACGCGAGCGCCAGCGCGGCGGCCGCCACGAGCAGCCACCAGCTGGCCTGCAGGAAATGGAAGGAGTGGCTGGCGAAGCTCACGCCGAGCGCGTGCGAGGAGCCGAGCGCGCCGGCGAGCAGCAGCGGCAGGAACGGACGCAGCCCGCACGCGGCCGCCAGTCCGGCGCCGAGCCCGATGTAGAAGACGATGCCGTTCATGCAGGATGGCCGTGGGCGTGCGCTACCTTGCTGGCATGCGCGGGCGGGACGATAGTCGACGGGCTCGACCGACAGCGCACGAGCTCGCGCGCTACGAGTCGCTGTTCGCGGCGCGCACGCGCGGCATGAAGAGCTCGGCTATGCGCGAGATGATGGCCCTGACGGAGCGCCCGGAGGTGATCTCGCTCGCCGGCGGGCTGCCCGACACGAGCACGTTCGCGCCTGAGCTGTACGCGCAGCTGATGGCCAAGGTCGCGGCCGAGTCGACGGCGCGCGCGCTGCAGTACGGCCCCACCGAAGGGATGGCTGCGACGGTCGCGTGCGTCGTCGAGGTGATGGCCGCCGAGGGGACGCACGTCGATCCCGCCGAGGTGATCGTCACGACCGGCGGCCAGCAGGTGATCGACCTGGTGTGCAAGGCGCTGATCGACCCGGGCGACGTGATCGTCGCCGAGGCGCCCACCTATCCGGGTGCCGTGCCGACGTTCACCGCCTATCAGGCCGACGTGGAGCAGATCGAGATCGACTCCGACGGGATGCCGATCGACGCCCTCGAGCAGACGCTCGACCGCCTGCAGGAGCAAGGCAGGCGGCCCAAGTTCATCTACACGATCCCCAACTTCCAGAACCCCGGCGGCGTGACGATGTCGCTGGCGCGCCGGCGGCGGCTCGTGGAGGTGGCGCGCGAGCGCGAGCTGCTGGTGCTCGAGGACAACCCGTACGGGCTGTTGCGCTACGAGGGCGAGCCGCTGCCCACGCTGCACGCACTCGGTGCACAGAGCGCGAGTGGGCCCGGCCGCAGCGGGGCGTCGGACCTCGTGATCTACCTCGGCACGTTCTCGAAGATCCTCGCGCCGGGCCTGCGCCTCGGCTGGGCGGTGGCGCCTCGCCCCGTGCTGGAGAAGCTGAACCTCGGCAAACAGGGCGCCGACCTGTGCTCATCGCCGGTGACGCAGACGTTCGTCGCGGCGTACTTCGCCGAGCGCGACGCCCGCGGCCAGCCCGCATGGGTCGGATACGTGCAGCGGCTCAAGGACCTGTACCGCACGCGCAGAGACACGATGCTCGAGGCGCTCCAGGAGCACCTCGGCGGGCGAGCCGGCTGGACGACGCCCGCGGGCGGCCTGTTCGTGTGGGCGACGCTCGACGGCGGCATCGACACGACCGACCTGCTCGCGCGCAGCGAGGGCGTCGCGTTCGTTCCCGGCCGCGCCGCGTACGTCGACGGGCGCAGCGGCTCCTCTTCGATGCGCCTGAACTTCGCCGGCGTGACCGACGAGAACATCCGCGAGGGAGTGCGCAGAATCGGCAGGACGATGGGCGGCGACACCGGCCTGCTGGGGACGCTCAGCGCCACCGCATCCTCGCCCGCCCCCGCGAGCGCGCCGTCAGAGCCCGCCGCGACGAGCGCCGCCCCGTCCTCGCCCGCCCCCGCGAGCGCGCCGTCAGAGCCCGCCGCGACGAGCGCCGCCCCGTCCTCGCCCGCCCCCGCGAACGCGCCGTCGCCCGCGGGCGATGCGCCCGAGCCGCTCGCCGACGTCGTCGCGCTGCCTCGCCGCGACGCACCCGATCCCGCCCGCCCGGTGCGGCGGCGACGGGATCGATGAACGCGGCGCGCAGGGTCGCGGTGCTCAAGGGCGGCGGATCGCTGGAGCGCACGGTGTCGCTGCGCTCGGGCGCGCGTGTCGAGCATGCGCTCGAGCGGCTGGGCCACGAGGTGATTGCGCTGGACGCCGGTCCGGAGCTGATCGCGCGGCTGCGCGAATGCGACCCGGACGTGGCATTCGTGGCGCTGCACGGGCGCGACGGCGAGGACGGGACCGTGCAAGGTCTGTTGGAGCTGATCGGCGTGCCGTACACCGGCTCAGGACCCGCGGCGTGCATGCGCAGCACGGACAAGGCGCTCGCGAAGTACCTGATGCGAGACGCGGGGATTCCGACCCCCGCGTTCACCGCGTTCAAGGAGAGCGCCGTGCGCGACCTCGGGGTCGCGGCGGCGCTCGAGGACATCGAGCGCACGCTCGCGTTCCCGCTGGTCGTCAAGCCGGCGAGCCAGGGCTCGGCCCTGGGGGTGAAGTTCGCGCGCTCGCGCGATGAGCTGCCGGGGGCGATCGTGGGGGCGCTCTCCTACGACCGCAAGATCGTGATCGAGCGCTACGTCAAGGGCCGTGACCTGGCGGTCTCGGTGCTCGCCTGTCCCCGCGAGGCAGACGCACGCAACGCCGCCGCAGAGCCGCTGGCGATGCCCGTGGTGGAGGCGATCCCGCGCGAGGAGGAGTTCTACAACTACGAGTCGCGCTACGAGATCGGCATGACCACCTTCGTGTGCCCCGCCGAGCTGCCGGCGAAGACGGCCGAGCTCGCGCAGCAGATCGCGCTGCAGACCTACCGGCTGCTCGGCTGTCACGGGGTCGCGCGCGTCGATCTGATGCTCGACTCACACACGGACGAGCTGTCCGTGCTCGAGACGAACGTCGTTCCCGGATTGACCGAAACGAGCTTGCTGCCGCTCGCCGCGGACGCCGCCGGCATCGACTTCGACGAGCTGATCGCGCGCATCCTCGAAAGCGCCGACACGGTGCGATGACCGCGGTTGGGTGCGCACATGCGCGAGGAGCGCCGTTCAGGAGTCGCCTGCGGCGAAGTCCTCGGGTGAGACCTGGTCGAGGAACTCCTTGAACTTCTCGACGACGTCCTCGGACTCCTCGACGTCGTGCTCGAACTCGATCGCGGACTCGGAGATGACCTCCTCGGCGGCGTAGATCGGGGCGCCGGAGCGCACGGCGAGGGCGATCGCGTCGCTCGGGCGCGAGTCGATCTCGAGCTCGCGACCGCCCACGCTGAGTGTGATGGACGCGAAGAACGTGTTCTCGCGCAGCTCCGTGACGGACACCTGCGTGCACTTCACGTCGAGCTCGCCGAGGATGTCGCACAGCAGATCGTGGGTCATCGGCCGCGGCGTGCCGGCGCCCTGCAGCTTCATCAGGATCGACGCCGCCTCCGGGTGTCCGATCCAGATCGGCAGGAACTTGTTGCCGTCGACGGTCTTCAGGAGCACGATCGGCTGCTTGCCAACCATGTCGAAGCTGACGCCATAGATCACCATCTCCTGCACGAGGTGCCCTCCGAGAGCGGGGAAGTCAAAAGTATAGGTGCCGTTTGGGCGCCCCCGCGGGAGGCGCGCCAGCGCGATCGGGAGCTCACCGCGAGGGACTGATCGGGCTCCTCAGCGGAAGCTCCACAGCTTGTTGCCGAGGAAGTTCAGCGGCATCGAGGCCGCGACAGCCAGCGCCTGAGCGGGCACCTTGGCGATCCCGGCGCCCTGCACGAACAGCGTCAGCAGCAGCAGGCTGCAACCCTCGGCGACCAGGCTGACGATCAGGAAGCGGATCGCCTGCGCGTGCGCGCGCCCACCGCGAGCGTCGAACGTCCAGTGGCGGTTGAGCACGAAGTTGTTGATCACCGCAACCAGCCACGCGACGACGTTCGCGGCCCGGTAGTCGAGCCCGACCGAGTGCACGAACAACGCGTACACCGCGACGTTGACCACGAACCCGACCCCCCCGACGATGCCGAAGCGCACCAGCTGCAGCCAGTTCGCGGGCCGGCGCATGCCGGAGAACAGGCGGGCGTGCGGCCGCATCTGCACGGCCGTAGCTTCATCGCGCATCGCATCAGGGTAGCGGCCATCCCCGGCGGACCGTGTCGCTAGCCTACGTGCATGACGTCCGCTCGCCAGGGGATCGGGGCGATCGGCTGCCTGCTGGCGGCCCTCGCCCTGGCCGGTTGCGGAGAAGCCGCTCCCGGATCCGGCGCGCGCGCAGCGAAGGCGAGCACTGGGACGAGCGCCACGAGCGCCGTCGCCAAGGATCCCCCGGCCCGCACGCCGGGCGCCACACAGGCCCGTGCGAGCTCGCGCGGCGTCGCCAAGGAGGCCGCCGACCCGCTCGAAGCCGACAGCTATCCGGTGCCCGCGTCGGTCAAGCACGCGAGCGCCGCGACCCCGGCCAAGGCGGGCGAATCGATCGTCGCGGCGGGCGCGCCGTCCAACGCTGAAATCCGCAGCGAGCTCGCGCAGATGCACGCGGTCGAACGCAGCGTCAACCAGGAGCAGAAGCTCGACCTGACGCCCGTCCCGGGAGGAGAGTCGGTCGGTGGGAATGGAACGATTCCAATCCCCACGGACGTTCCGGAAGTCGTGCAAAAGGTGATCGCGGGCGCCAACGAGATCGCCGACTTCCCGTACGTGTACGGCGGCGGGCACGCGTCGTTCGTGGACAACGCGTACGACTGCTCCGGCTCGGTCAGCTACGCGCTGGCCGCCGGGGGGCTGTTGAGCGCGCCCGAGACCTCCGGCCAGCTCGAGAGCTGGGGCGTGCCCGGGCCGGGGAAGTACATCACCGTGTACGCGAACGCCGGGCACACGTACATGTACGTGGACGGCATCCTCTACGACACCGCCGGGCGCAGCGGCCCGTACGCCTCACGCTGGCAGGTGCAGCCGACCGACAACGAAGGCTACGTCGTGCGCCACTGGCCGGGGCTGTAGCGGCTCGAGCAGCGGCTCAGACGAGCGTGATGCTGGTGACGACGGTCGTCGTCGCCGGGTTGCTCGTCGCGGCGTTGCGCACGACCAGCCGCAGCGTCAACGAGAGCTTGTGCACGTGCGCGAGACGCGCGGCCGTGCGCTTGGGGAACTGGATGTGCACCGCGCTGCGTCCGCCCTTGGTCGTGACCAGGAACGCTTTCGCGATCACCAGCTCGGGCGGCGAGCCGGCGGGCAGCCCGGTGGCGGGCGAGCCGCTGATGTGGAGCTTGTGGGCCTCGGCGCTGCTGAGCAGGACCTCGAAGTGGCCCGCGACCTGCTCGTTGACCGAGTAGCTGACGTCCAGCCCCTTGTGCAACGCGCTGCGCAGGCTCTGGGGCAGGATCGCCGCTGCCGCCAGCGGCGCTGGGATGCCCGGTTTCGCGCCCGTGCCGCCGGACCCCGAGCTCGACGTCGAGGATCCGCCGCCGCTCGACCCCGAGCCGCCGCCCGATCCAGGACCTGAGCCACCCGTGCCCGGTGGGAGCGGGCCCTCGACCGTGATTTCGTGCGAGGTCGTGGCCGTGTGGCCGCCCACGTCGGTGACGGTGAGGGTCACGGTGTAGGTGCCGCCGTATTGGTAAGAGTGAAACGCGCTCGCGGCGCACGGCGAGAGCCACGGCGCGGCGCACGGCGTCGACGCGGGTGAGTTCGCGGCCGGGGAGCCCGGCGCGTAGCCGGTGACTTCGGGCGTGCCGTCCCCGAAGTTCCATTTGAAGACCGGGTAGTTGGGTTCTTCTTCGCCCGACGCCGAGAACTTCACACCCGCGTTGAGCGTGATGCGCGACTCCATTCCGTCGAAGCCGATGATTTCGCCGGTCTTGACAGGACCGGGGACGTTGAATTCGGGGGCCAGGTTGATACCCGGAAGGCACGGCACCCCAGGGTATTCTTCCTTGACGGCCGCGAGGTTGAAGGCGTCGTTGATGTAGGCGTGTACGTTGCCGAGCGTTTGATTGAAGAGGGTGCCCGCGTTCGTGAGTTTGACCGCAGTGACTTCACCACCGCTCGTTTCCCAGAAGAAGTTGCGGCACTCGTCGGTGGACTCGTGTCCGGCGTCGTCCTGCCAGCCGTTGAGCAGCGGATCGGTGACGATGTTCTGTTGCTCGACGCCGATCTGGCTCACGATCACGTCAGCTAGGCCGTCGTCGAAGTAGCCGTCTTCGCCTTTGCCGTCCTGGTTCGGCTCCTGCTCGTGCGGACCTTCGCGCTGTTCGCGCTCTTCGCGTTCGACTTTTTCTTTCGCTTCGCGCGCCGCTTTGGCTTTTTTCAGTTCAGTGCGTTTCGTTTCCAGTTCGGTTTTCGAGATCAGCCCTTTTTTTTCCTGTTCTTCGTAGGCCGTGAGTTCTTCGACTTCTTTCTTTTCCGCGGCGAGCCGGTGTTCTTCTTCTTCTTTGGTGCTGACCTTCGGATGCTCCTTTTCGATGGCTTCGGTTTCCGGATTGAGCATGTAGGCCCCGTCCTGGCATTCGTAGGCCTGCTGGCGATCTTGGGGGGCGAAGCTGCCATCGCCCTCGCCGCCGGCGATCCACGGGATCACGGCGTACAGGACCGTGTTGCCGTCACCATCCGCAGCTTTGTCCGGGTTGATGTCCGAGTGATAGCTGCAAAAGCTCTTTTCGTATATTTCCACTGCTTCAGGGCTCGCCTTGCCTTCTTCCAGTTCCTTGGGCGTGGCCGGATAGTCAGAGCAGTGGTCCGCCGCGAGGCAGACGGCGACGCCGGGCGGGGTAAGCACGTAGTAGATCGTGCCCATGCCCTTGGGCAGTTTGTGCTGGGTGATGAAGCTCTCGAGCTGTTCGCGGATCTGCGTGTCGCTCAGGCATGTGATCGCTTTGCCGTCGAGCAACGGGCTCGGGTCGACGCAGCCGCCGCTGGCGGGATACGGGTTCGTGTCGTTGAATGCGCCGCTGGCCACAGACTCGTACGTCGCGTGTTCGTTCGCCGGATCCGTGTACTGCGTGTCGACGGCGAACACATTGTCGAGCGTGCCGCTGGACGCGGCCATGCCGGCCATGAAGTTGTTGACGTCCGTCTGCCAGACGTTGTAGTAGCCGTTCGTGGGCTCCCAGTAGATCACGTAGGTCTGGTTGGCCGGCAGGACCGGACCGCCTTCGGCGTCCCGGAATTCGCCGGTGACCGACCCGTCGTGGACGCTGTTGAGGTTGCGCGGCTGCAAGCCCACCTTCGTCCCCCCCACTTCGGTTACGACCGCGCCCGCCGTCGCCGGGAGGAGCGCCAAGGAGATTGCGAGGGCGGCGAAGACCGCGACCGTCGCCCGCCAACCGCGCGACGCCATGCGCAGCCATGCCAGCGGGGAATGCAAGCGCGCGAAGGTGGTCACGACCCCCTCATCGGCAGGCCGCCGGGGATGCCTTAGCGCGGTGGACGGGATTTGCAGCATCCTCGCCGTGGCGCCGGCAGGTCCCCGGCGTCGAGCCGGGGCGCCGACTCGCATCCCATGCGTCGGGCCGGCGCGCCGACAATCCGTCGAGCGCGTCGCCCGCTCCGACAGCAACGCTCGCGCGCATCCGATCCATCCGCCCAGGGGGCGTGGTGCGCCGCGCTCGAAAAACCCAAGCAAAGGTCGGATCGCGTGGCACACGACCCAACTCCCGGCTCAGGATCCGCGCCGCCGGCGCCGCCGGCCTCGCGGGCGGCGCGGCGCGGGGCCTTCGCCGCGCGCGCCGCGGGGGTTGGACGCAGGCGGGCACACGGACGCACGGGCGTGTGGCTCCTGCTCGCCGGCCTGCTGGTGCTCGGGGGGGTGCTCGCGTCGGTGCTCGGCGCGCGCGCGACCGCGCGCTCGAACTCCGCGAAAGCACGGCTCGCATTCCACCTCGCCTCCACCGAGATCGCCTCGACGCTCACCCTCGCGATCCAGCACGAGGAAGACCTGATCGTCAGCGCGAGCGCGTTCGTCGCCGGCAATCGCCGCGCCTCGCCCGCGGACTTCGACAGGTGGGTCGAATCGGTGCGCGCGATGCAGCGCTACCCCGAGCTCCAGAACATCGGCCTCGTGGAGCTCGTGCCCGCCTCCCGGCTTTCGAGCTTCACCGCGCGCATCCAGGCCGACCCGGTGCGCCCATTGGGGCCGGCCTCGATGCCCCCGAAGGGGCCGTTCACGATCTTGCCACCCGGGCGGCGGCCCTACTACTGCTTCGCCGTCGCCGGCATCGCGCGCAGCGCAGCGAGCTACCTGCCGGCCGGCGTGGACTACTGCGCGCTCGCCCCGACACTGCTCAGCGCCCGCGACACCGGCGTGCTGACCTATGCGCCCGTCGCGGGGCGCAAAGGGGCGGTGCTCGGGATCGAGACGCCGGTGTACAGCGGTGGGCTCACCCCCGCGACGGCGAGCGCCCGCCGGCGCGCCTTCGTCGGCTGGCTCGGCGAGCTCGTGGTCCCCGGCGTGCTGCTCGCGAAGGCGTTGCAGGGACACCCGGGCGTGGCCGTGCGCTTCGGCTATCACTCGCGCGCCTCGCACGCAGCGTTCACGCGCGGCGTCGCGCCGCGCGACGCCCAGAGCTCGGTGATCGCGCTCGGCGGCAACTGGACCGTTCAGACCTTCGGCGCGGCGAGCTCCGCGAGCGTTCTGGGCGACTCGCGCGCGCTGCTGCTGCTGCTCGGCGGCACGCTCTTGAGCGCGACGCTCGGACTGCTGGTCGCGCTGCTCGCGACCGGGCGCACGCGGGCGCTCTCGCTGGTGCGCGAGAAGACGCGCGAGCTCTCTCACCTGGCGCTGCACGACCCGCTCACGGGGCTGCCCAACCGGGCGCTGGTGCTCGACCGCGCCGAGCAGCTGCTCGCGCGCGTGGCGCGCAAGCCGGGCGCGCTGGCGGGGGCGCTGTACGTCGACATCGACGGCTTCAAGCACGTCAACGACACGCTCGGCCACGCCGCCGGGGACCGCCTGCTGACGGTCGCGGGCAGCAGGCTGCAGCGAGCCGTGCGCGAGCAGGACACCGTCGGGCGTCTCGGCGGCGACGAGTTCATCGTGCTGGTCGAACCCACGGCCGATGGGCCGGCGATCGACGTGCTCGCCGAGCGCCTGGTCGAGTCGCTGCGCGAGCCCGTCGAGCTCGGCGACGCCGGCAAGCTGTTCTCGGTGACCGCCAGCATCGGCGCGGCCGGCGGCATGTACGCCACGCCCGATGAGCTGCTGCGCGACGCCGATCTCGCGCTGTATGCGGCAAAGGCCGCGGGCAAGGACCGCTACGCGCTGTTCGACGCGGGTCTGTACGGAGACATGGAAGGGCGCCTGGCCCTGCAGGCGGACCTGAGCGCTGCGGTCGGCGAGGAGCAGTTCTTCCTGCTCTACCAGCCGATCTTCGACCTGGCAAACCGCCGTGTCGTCGGGGTCGAGGCACTCGTGCGCTGGCGTCATCCGGATCGCGGCATCGTCGCTCCGGACAGCTTCATCCCGCTCGCCGAGGAGAGCAGATTGATCGTGCCGATCGGCCGCTGGGTGCTCGACGAGGCGTGCCGTCAGGCTGCGAGCTGGACGGCGGAAGGGCTGCGACTCGGCGTCTCGGTGAACGTGTCCGCGTACCAGCTCAATCGCAGCGACTTCGCCGATGACGTACGGCGTGCGCTGAGCAGCTCGGGCATAGCGCCCTCGTCGCTCACCCTCGAGATCACAGAGACGACGCTCATGCGCGACGTGCCCGCCGCGGTCGAGCGGCTCGAGGAGGTCAAGGCCGTCGGCGTGCGCGTCGCGATCGACGACTTCGGCACCGGCTACGCCTCGCTCTCGCACCTGCAGCGCATGCCCGTGGACATCCTCAAGATCGACCGCAGCTTCGTGGCCGCGCTCGACGAGGGAGCCCGGAGTCGCGAGCTGCTCGCGGCGATCGTCGGCGTCGGCAGATCGCTTTCCCTGAGCGTCGTCGCCGAGGGCATCGAGGAGCGCGCGCAGCGCACGATGCTCGAAGAGATCGGCTGCCAGATGGCGCAGGGCTTCCTGCTCGGCCGGCCCGGGCCGGCGGACGACATCCAGGAGATGCTCGGGCCTCGCCCGTCGAGCCCCGCTCCGTCGATCGCCTGAGGGCGCTGCGGGGGCCGCCGCGCCGTGCGGCTACCGGGGTCCGACGTCGTAGCCCGCGTGCTCGAGCGCCGCGAGCAGCTCCTGCGTATGCTCGCGACCGCGGGTTTGCAGCGTGAGCTCGATGCCGGTCTCGCGCACGTGCAACGGCAGCGCTTCGCGCACGTGCTCGACGCTCACCAGGTTGGCGCGGGTGCGGGCGACGAGCTCGAGCAGCTCCGCCAGGCCGCCCGGACGGTCGGGCACGCGCGTGAACACGCGCACGCGCCGGCCCTCCTCGGCCTCGTGGCGCAGCAGCAGGCCCGCGAGCAGGGCGCTGTCGACGTTGCCGCCGGAGACGATCGCGACGCTCGTGCCCGCCACCGGCGCCAGCCGCCCGCTGCGCAGCGCCGCGACCGCCGCCGCGCCAGCGCCCTCGGCGACGAGCTTTGCGCGCTCAGCAAGGAACACCATCGCGTCGGCGATCTCTGCCTCGGAGACCGTCTCGATGCCGTTCAGCAGCTCGCCCAGGAGCGCGAGCGTCAGTCCTCCCGGGCGCTTGACCGCGATCCCGTCCGCGATCGTCGCGCCCGTCGACTCCTCCGCGCCCGTCGCGCCCGCCACACCGATCGCGCCTTCGCGGGCGAGCGCGCGAGCGAGCGGCGCGCACGCCTGTGCCTGCACGCCCACCAGCTGGACGTCTGCGCCCATCCGGCGCAGCGCGATCCCAACCCCCGACGCGAGCCCCCCGCCGCCGATCGGCACGATCACGCGGGCGAGGCCGGGGACGTCCTCGAGCAGCTCCAACGCGAGCGTGCCCTGACCGGCGATCACCTGCGGATCGTCGAACGGGTGCACGAGCGCCGCGCCCGTCTGCAGTGCGCGCTCGGCCGCGAGCTCGAGCGCGTCGTCGACAGAGGCGCCGGCCAGCTGCACGCGCGCGCCCAGCGCGCGCACCGCAGCGAGCTTCGAGACCGGCACGTCGAGCGGCATGAACACCTCGCAGCCGACGCCCGCGACGCGAGCCGCGTACGCGACGGCGCGGGCGTGGTTGCCTGCGCTCGCCGTGACCAGCCCCTGTGCGGCGCGGTCTCCCAGCGCGGCCACCTTGCTGAGCGCTCCGCGCAGCTTGAACGAGCCGGTCGCCTGCAGGCACTCGGCCTTCAGCGCCACCGGCGAGCCGAGCTCCCGCGCGAGCTCGGCGCATGCGAGCGTCGGAGTGCGCACGGAGACGTCCGCAAGCGCACGGCGCGCGGCCTGGGGGTCGATCCCCTCAGACAGGGACGTGAGCGGGTCCTGCGCTGGCCGGCGCTCGCCGGACGCGGCCTCGCGGCTCATCCGGACGCGCCCTCGGGCGAGCCCGGGGAGTGCGCCTGCGAAGCCTTCGCGGTCGGGTTCAGTTGCGCGAGCGTCAGGGGGTGTGCGGGCGGGTGCCTCAGGATCGGCTGCCTGTGCGCGCGCAACCCCTCGTCGATGTGCAGCAGCTCCCCCGAGGCGAGCATCCGCCAGCCGGGGTCGGCGTCCATCTGCTCGCTCGCGAGCACCGTCAGCGGACGCCGCGCGCCATCGGCCGCGAGCACGCGCGTGCCCAGGCTGCTCGCGTGCTCGAGGGCGGCGCCGGGCTCGCGCTCGAGCACGTACAGGGGGTGCGTGTGCGGATAGCGCAGCGCCCACAGGCCGCCGGCCTCCGCGAGCACGAAGTTGATAGCGAACAGCGCAAGGTTGGCCGCGACCCACGTGCATGCCGCCTCGATGCCCGCCGCCACGTCGCCGCCGTGCGCGGCGATCTCGCGCGTGATCAGCGCGAACAGGCGCTCGGAGTCGGTGTCGCCTTTGACCAGGCGCCTGTCCGCGCCCAGATGGGCGTCGAGCGCCGGCAGGTCCTCGACCACGCCGTTGTGGGCGAACAGCCGCCGGTCCATCTCGAACGGATGCGTGTTGCGGCGCTCGAGCGCGCCGGTGGACGCGAAGCGGACGTGCGCGACGAACGTGCGCGAGCACAGCTCGCGCGCCTCGCGTGCGAAAGTCCGGTCCTCGTACGCCGCGTGCGCCTGCTTGCTGACGTGCGGCGCGCCTTGCTCGTCAAACCAGCCGAGGCCGGTTCCGTCCGGCTCGCGATGGCTCTGCGTGGAGAGGCTGTCGGGCGCGTCGAGCAGCCAGAACGTCGCCCGGGCGGGCTCGCTCCCAGCGCTCATGCCGAACAGCCGACACACGGTGCTCGCGACGCAGGCTATCCCAATCGCCGACGGCGCCGACGCTAGCGCGCACGGCCGCGCTGGCGCGGTCTCATGTCGACGGCGCGTGCGGCCGCGCCGTCGGGGGCGATCGCGCGCGCGCCGGTCTGGAAGAAGGCTTCGACGGCCTCCGGGTCCAGCGGCCGGGCGAACAGGAATCCCTGGCCGTTGTCGCAGTCCTCCCGCCTGAGCAGCGCCAGCTCGCGCTGCTCCTCGATGCCCTCGGCGAGCGTCTCGATCGAGAGCGCCTTGCCGAGCTGCACGAGCGTGCGGATCAACGTCTCGCCCTCCTTGTTGTGGCTCAGCCCGGCGATGAACGAGCGGTCGATCTTGAGCGCGTCGACGGGGAAGCGCTGCAGGTGCGCGAGCGAGGAGTAGCCGGTACCGAAGTCGTCGATCGCGATCCGCACGCCGAGCGCCTTGACCGCGGCGAGCCTGGCCGTCGTCTCCTCGACGTCGCGCATGAGCGTCGTCTCGGTGATCTCGATCGTCAGCGCAGAGGCCTCCAGGCCGCTGCTCGCGAGCGCGACCTCGATGTCCGCGAGCAGGTCATCGCTGTCCAGCTGGCGCGCGGACACGTTGACGGCCATCGCGATCGGGTAGCCAGCCCAGCGCCACGTGGCGGCCTGGCGGCAGGCCTCGCGCAGGACCCAGCGGCCGACCTCGCTGATCACGCCCGTCTCCTCGAGCAGCGGGATGAACGCATCGGGCTGGACGATCCCGCGCGTGGGATGGCGCCAGCGCAACAGCGCCTCAACGCCCGTCGGCATCATGTCGCTGAGCGTGAACGTCGGCTGATACACCAAGAAGAACTCGTCTTTTGCGAGCGCTTCGCGCAGGTCCATGTCGAGCTCCATACGGCTCTGGACTGCGTCCTCCATGCCGCTCTCGAAGACCGCGTAGCGGTTCTTGCCGTCCCACTTGGCTCGGTACATCGCGATGTCGGCGTCGCGCAGCAGCTCCTCCGCCGACGTCCGCGTGCCGGCGGCGATGCCGATGCTCGCCGTGACCGTTACGCGCGTCTCGCCGTCCTCGCCGAGCGTGAACGGATGTCCGAGCGCGTCGAGCACTCGCTCGGCGACGAGCTCGGGGCCGACCGCCAGCGAGAGCTCCTCGGCGATCACGACGAACTCGTCACCCCCCAGGCGCCCGATCGCGTCGACCTGGCGCACGACCGTTTCGAGCCTGGCGGCGACCGCACGCAGGAGCTCGTCGCCGATGCCGTGCCCCAGCGTGTCGTTGATGCTCTTGAAGTTGTCGACGTCGATGAACAGCGCGGCGACCGGCGCCTGCGTGCGGGTGCAGCGCGCGAGCATCTGCTCGACGCGGTCGAGGATCAGCGTGCGGTTCGGCAGCCCGGTGAGGGGATCGTGAGTCGCGAGGAACGCGAGCTCCTCCTCGCGCCGCTTCAGCTCCTCGTCCACGCGCTGGCGCTCGCTCTCGAAGCATTCGCACATCCGCAGCAGGTTGAACTCGACGCTCAGCTGCACCATGCTGAGCGCCTGCGCGAGCGCGAGCCCCGGGCTGTCCAGCCGCTCGGCGCAGTCGCGCAGCACCTCGACCATCACGTTGCGCCACCACAGCGAGCGTCTGGTGACCTCGTTGAGCGACGCCGCGCGGCGGGCGGCGAGCTCGCCGAAGATCTTCGAGCTTTCGTGCGCCGCCTCGTTGGTGACCTCCAGGCCCTCGCCCGCGATCCAGCGCCCGACGGCGCTCGTCGAAGCTACGCAGATCCGCTCGAACTTCTCCTGAACGAGCGCATCGACGATCTCGCCCGACTCGACCGTGCGCGCGACCGTCTCGCTCAGGATCTCATCGGCGCGCGCCAGCAGCGACTCGCCAAGCGCGCGCAACTCCTCGCTAGGCTGCTCGGATAGAGCGCGCGGCGGGGCCGGCACGCGGATCTCACCCCGCGCTTGGCTGGTGCGCTGGTCCGCCATGTCGATCTACGGCATCGGCTCGCGGGCGGCGTTCCTGAAGCTGCGTGGAACGCGTTGCGCTCGTTGCGCTCGCTTAGAGCGAGGTTTGCGTCGCGGACGGCGGGGCGGCCGTCCACGGGCATCACGCCCCACGAAGACGGCGCCGGTCGCGCCCGGGCACCGGGCCCGCCGAGTGGGCCGCTCCGAGCGATCGGCGCCGGCACGCGCGACGCCCCGCGGCTGGCCGAGCCCCGCCGCCGGCGCGTGGGAGGCCGGCGCCGGCCTGGCTACTCGGCGTGCGCCTCGGGGCTGTCGGCGCCGTCTTGCCCGTCCGAGGCCAGGCGCATGACGAAGGTGAGCGTCGCGGCGCCCACGCCGAACATCGCGATCACGGCGAGCACCAGCAGGACGACGCTTTCCGCGGCGCATGCGGCGGCGATGAGGCCGACCGGGATCGCGATGCCGACGACGCCGACCGCGAGCGGCATGGTCTCCAGCGCGCCTGCGACGGGGCTCTGGTCGCTGCCTTCATTCGCCATCTCGATCTCCTCAGGGACGGTTGCCGTGCCGCGATGAATGCTACTGGCCGCAAGGCCGGGGGCAATCGGCGGCAACTACGGACCGGAGCGGTGGTTTCGCCGTCGCCGATCGAGGCGCGTCAGTCGGCCCATGAGCGCGTCGTGTTCCTCGGTAGCACGCTCGATCTGCTCGAGGGTGAGGTCGGTGCGGCGATCTTCGACCATCGCCTGCAACGCCCCGCGGATCGTCGATGCCCACCGTCGCCTGGGCACGGCCACCTGCCTGGATCTCGCGTCGAACCGCGTCCATTCCAGCTCCACCGGCGGCACGCGTGCCGCCGGGGCGTCGGCCGGCAACGGCGCCCCCGACCCGTAGACAGTGATCTGCGCCCTCCAGCCATGCGGGCACAGCTCGCCCATCACGGCGAGCGCCTGCCACTGATCGACGACGCGCTTGGGCCGAGCACGCCGGCGTTGATGCCTGAAGATCAGCGCGCACGCCACCGCCAGGGCCGCGATCACAGACACGATCACGACCGTTTCGAGGAGCGGCGCGGAGCTGCTGCCCCACCGGAAGGCCTTCGGGTCGAAGGCGGCGAACAAGGCGCTCACGGCAGTCCCCCGGAGTGCCGTCGTCGGCTTGAGAAAACATGCAGCCCGCTCGCTCTCATCGCCCAAGCGTAGCCGCGCTGCCAGCTCATTGCGCGTCCTGCCGCAAAGGACTAGGATCGACCGTATCACCTATCCAAAGGGGGACCGTGGGGGTTGGTGCAGCTAACTCGTCGACGCGAAGCCGTGCGCTGACGGTCCTCGGCGTCGCGATCAGCCTCGTCCTTCTCGGGGCCGTGCCGAGCAGGGCGGCCGCGAGCGGATTCAAGTGGCTATGCAACCCGCAGAGCCAGACGCCGACCGGAGCGGAAACCGCTGCGCAAGCGGACCCGTGCCTGGAATCCCGGACGGCCACCGTGATCACCTACTCCGGCACCAAACGGAAGAAGTCGATCGAACCCGAAGCGCCGTCGAACGGTGCGCCGATCGACTGCTTCTACCTCTATCCGACGGTCAACGACGAAGACAGGGAAAACGCCGACCCCGAAAAGGTCGGCGAACCGGAAAAGCTGGTAGCTCGAGAGCAGGCCTCCCGCTTCTCGCAGGTTTGCGACGTCTACGCCCCCATCTACCCACAGGTCACCCTCAACGCCAAGCATCCCCTGCTATACGCCGGCGTCGCATACGAAGGAGCGAAGGTCGCCTTCGAACAGTTCATCGAACAGTACGACGACGGGCGCGGCTTCGTCCTCATAGGACACTCGCAGGGCGCCGCGGTGCTCAAGGCGATCATCCACCAGTACATCGAAGAACACCCGGAATTGCTCGACAAAATGGTCTCGGCCCTGATCCTCGGCGGCCAGGTCGAAGTCCCGAAAGGGAAGCTCGTCGGGGGGTCCTTCGACGACGTCCCGGCGTGCCAGAGCGCAGGTCAGATCCAGTGCGTGATCGCCTACTCCTCGTTCATGACCGAACCGCCCGAAAAGTCGCTGTTCGTGCGTGCGTTCTGGAGCCCCGAGTGGGAAGTGCTGTGCGTCAACCCGACGATCGCCAGCCAGGACGGCTCGGAAGGGCCGCTCTACCCCTACACCCCGACGACGTCGATGCCGGGGGAGAAGAAGTACGGCCGGCCGGCGCCCAAAGCCACGACCCCGTGGATCGCCGAGCCGGGCCTCGGGACGGCTCGCTGCGAAGACCGCAACGAAGCCTCCTGGCTACAGGTGAACCTCGTGGAAATGCCGGCAAGCGTCAGGGCCAAGCGACAAAAAGACCACGAATTGCCCGAAGAAGAAGGGCCCGAAGAAAAAGGGTATTACTGGGGCCTGCACCGATACGACGTCAACGAGGCGCTCGGCAACCTCGTGGGCGCCGTAGAACAGCAGGAGAACACGTATCTGGACGAAGGCTGATCCGAGCGCGCGGCGCGCGACTTAGCAGCTCTGTGCACCACGCGCGGTGGCGCTCGATCGCGGTCCGAGCCGCCGCTCGGCATGGCGGGATCGAGCGCCGCCCGAATGTGTAACGGCGCATCACCAGTTTGCGTATAATGGGCGGCGCGGAGGCTGGGTACGAGCCTCCGCGGATGGAGCCTGCAAGACAAACGGTCCTGAGGAGGAGAATGCCATGAGCCATGCGGTGAGACCACGGTGGGTGCCGAGTGTCCGCCTGTCGGCCGTTGTAGCGGTGTCGGCGCTGATGCTGACGATGCTGCTCGCGTCTGGTGCGCGAGCGGCGGTGCCACCCGAAAAGGATCCCTTCTACGCCTACACCGGCACGACGCCGCTCGCCGATATCGCGCCGGGTACGGTCCTGAAGACGCGCACGGAGCTCTACCACGTCGCGGGCATCGCGCTGCCGATCACGGCGGTGCAGCTGCTGTACCGCACCACGAGCCAGCTCGGCCAGCCGACGGTCAACGTGACCTCGGTGCTGCTGCCGCTACTGCGCCTCGGTCCGCCGACGGTGATCTCCTACCAGTCCGCGTATGACTCGCTGACGACCGAAGACGATCCGTCGTACGCGATCTCGGGCGGCCCGGTGACGCTGGGAAGCCTGCTCCCGAACCTCGAATCTGTCCTGATCGCGCCGGCGCTGCTCGCCGGCGACGCCGTCGTCGTCCCCGACACCGAGGGCGAGAGGGCCGACTTCGCCGCTGGCCCCGAATACGGGTACAACACGCTCGACTCCCTGCGCGCCGCGGTCAGCTCGTCGGCGACCGGTCTGGCGGGCGCGAAGAAGATCGGCTTGATCGGCTACTCCGGCGGCGCGATCGCCACGGAGTGGGCGGCGGAACTGGCGCCGACGTATGCGCCCGAAATCAACTCGAAAATCGTCGGTGCGGCATTCGGCGGCACGCTCGTGGACCCGATCCACAACCTGCGCTACACCGAAGGCAGCACGATCTGGGCGGGGGTGATCCCGATGGCGTTGATCGGGCTCGCGCGATCCTTCCACGAAGAAACCATAATCCCCCCATATCTGACCGAATACGGCTTGGAGCTGTTCAACAAGCTCCAGAAGGCGTCGATCCTCGAAGTGCTCGGTGAGTACCCGGGGTTGACGTGGTCGCAGCTCGTCAAGCCTGCGTACCCGACCGCGGAAAGCATCCCGGCGATCGTCAAGGACGCAAACGACCTCATCATGGGCACCCACGGGACCCCGACCGTGCCGCTGTTCATCGGGCAGGGAGCCGGCGGGGAACTCGAAGGCACGCCGGGCGACAAGCCGGGCATCGGCAGGGGCGACGGTGTGATGATCGCCGGCGACGTGCGCACGCTGGCGCGCGAGTACTGCAGCCGTGGCGTGAAGGTGCAGTACTCCGAATATGAAGACCTCAGCCATATCCTCGCCGCGGTGCCATGGCTCGTGGAAGCGACGGCCTGGATGGTGGGACGCGTCGATGGTGTGGCCGCGCCGCAGGACTGTGCGAGCATCGCTGTGGGCAACTCGCTGGAACCGGTTTCATAGGCGGCCTGCGAGCTGGGGTGGGCGGCGTGGCGGATGCCGCGCCGCCTCACGCCCTTCCCAAGCCCACGGACGTCGGCAGGCGTGACGGAGTGCTCGAACCTGGGCGCTTGCTTGCGCTCAGGAGGGGCGCGCTTCGGCCGCCGCCGGAATAGCGGACACGGTCGGGTCCGTGCTTCCGTTGTTGGCCGAGCGCTTCATCCCGATCGCGCGACGGGCGCCCTGGGAGAGCAGCATCGCGCTTTCAGCCAACTCACGGACGGTCTCGGGGGTCGCGTCCACGAGTCGATCGCCGCGCGCGATCTGCGCCACGTCACGCGACCCATTCGATCGATGCAGGCCGTTTTCCATGCCCTGAGGGTATCTCATGTCGCGGGCTTGCTCGCGTGTTCGATGCGTGTCGCGAGGAGCCGCGCAAGCGGCTCGATGTCCCCGTCGGGCGAGAAGAGGGCCGGTGCGACGGCATCGTCGTGGTCGGTCATGTCCGCGTCCTGCGCGAATTCGACAGCGGGTAGTCCCAACGACCACAGTGCGGCCGAGAGCGCAACAAAGCCAGCGCGGTGGTTCCCGTCAGTAAAGGGATGCACGCGCAGACCCCGCACGCTTCAAGGAGCGCCTGACCGCCCTCCAAGCCCAAGACCAGACACTCGCACGCGAACTCGCCGCAGACACGCCCACAACGCCCGACACGGCCGCGCTGCACGTCGTCGCCGACCAGCTCGACCGCGTCATCGCCACCGGCGACACCGACCAAGCCAAAGCCCTGCTACGCATCCTCATCGCCGAGCTGCGCGTCAACAGTCGCGCCGAAATCCTGCCCACCTACCGCCTCGGCGCACCCACGGTTTGCGCACAGACAAGTTCAGTGGGCGATCCTGGACTCGAACCAGGGACCTCTTCCTTATCAGAGAAGCGCTCTAACCGGCTGAGCTAATCGCCCGCGAGTGCGATTCTACGCCACCGCGCCCGGCCGAAGGCGGCGGGCGAGCTCGAGCGCCTCCTCGGGGCCGGCAAACGAAAGCAGCGCGCTGTAGCGCCCGTCGCGGGTGGGCCGGACGTGGACGTCCGCCCCGAGCGCTGCGCCCAGCGTCGCGGCGATCTGCTGCGCTGCGTGCGCCTGATCGGGGTGTGCCTGCTCCCGCGCGCTGAGCGTGCCCGCCCGCGGGGTCTCGTTGCTCTCCCGCGCTCGCGCTTCGGTGATCCGCACCGACCATTCGCCCTCTGCGGCCGCGCGCGCCAGCCTGCGCCGCTGCCCATGGTCGCGAGCGAGCAACAGCGCGCGCCCGTGGCCCTCGGTCAACGCGCCCTTCTGGAGCAGCTCGATCGCCTCGTCCGGCAGGTCGAGCAGGCGCACCAGGTTGCTGACCGCCACGCGGCCGCGTCCCACGCGCCGCCCGACCTCCTCGCGGCTCAGCCCGAGCTCCTCGACCAGCGCCGCGCACGCGTGCGCCTCCTCGATCGGGTTGAGGTCCTCGCGCGCCATGTTCTCGACGAGCGCCGCCTCGAGCGCCTGGGCGTCCTCGCGGGCACGTACGATCGCCGGGATCCTCTCCAGGCCGGCGATGCGCGCCGCGCGCCAGCGCCGCTCGCCCGCGACCAGCTCGAAGCGCCCGCCGGGCTTCGGCCGCACGAGCACCGGCTGCAGCACCCCGTGCTCCTCGAGCGAGCCCGCGAGCGCCTGCAACGAGTCCTCGTCGAAGCGCCGCCGCGGCTGCTCGGGGTTGGGCGCGATCAGCTCGACCGACAGCTCGCGCAGCTGCTCCTCGTCCGGCTGCGGGCCCTCGGCGGACACCGACAGGATCGCGCCGAGGCCCCTGCCGATTCCCGGTCTTGGCTTAGCCACGGGCTGCGACCTCCTTCGCAAGCTCGAAGTACGCCTCCGCGCCGGCGCTGTGCGGGTCGTGGTGGGTGACCGGCAGGCCGTAGCTGGGCGCCTCCCCTACGCGCACGTTGCGGGGGATCACGGTGTCGAACACCAGCTCGGGGAAGTGCGAGCGAACTTCGCGCTCGACGTCCTGCCCGAGACGCGTGCGGCCGTCGTGCATCGTCAGCAGCATCCCCGCCACAGTCAGCCCCGGATTGAGCTCTCGCTGCACCAGCGCCAGCGTGTCGAGCAGCCCGGCCAGCCCCTCGAGCGCGAAGTACTCCGTCTGCACGGGCACTATCACCCTGTCCGCCGCCACCAGCGCCGCAACCGTCAACGGCCCGAGCGACGGCGGGCAGTCGAGCAGGATGTAGCGGAAGCTGTCGCGCACCGGCTCGAGGCACTCGCGCAGGCGCAGCTCATACCCCTCGAGCCGGGGCAGCTCGATGTTCGCGGCCGCGAGACCCGGACCCGCCGGCAAGGCCAGCAGTCCCGCGATCGGCGAGTCGCTCAACGCCTCCTGCGCGCTCGCCTCGCCCGCCAGGACCTCGTAGAGCCCCGGTGTCCGCGTGCGCTCGATCCCCAGCCCGACCGTCGCGTTCGCTTGTGGATCGACGTCCACGAGCAGGGTCGCGTAGCCCGCCTCCGCGATGCACGCCGCCACGTTCACCGCCGTCGTCGTCTTGCCCACGCCGCCCTTCTGGTTGGCGATCGCGTAAACCGTGCCCACGGCGCCCACGCTAGCGCCGATCGATCTGAAGTGGCTGCTCCCCGGGCCCGAGAGCCCTGCGGCGTTGCGCTCGAACCGCCGATTCAGCCCGCGAGCGGGCGCTTTCGCGCCATCCCCGCCCTGCGTGGGAATCGCGCAGGCGTGGCACGGTCCTTCGTGAATACGTGCAGATGCCGGTCGCTTGCCCCCTCGAATGGCACGACACGCAGCAGCCGCGTCGGCCGTAGTCCAAGTAGCGCCGCCGCGCGCTCGCCGGCGCGCTCGGCCTCTCGGTCCCTGCGCCCGCGCCAGTCGACCAGCGCGCCCCCCATGCGCAACAGCGGCGCGGCGTACTCGAGCACCACCGGCTGGGGCGCGAGCGCACGCGCGAGCACGACGTCGTTGCCGGTCGCACCCTCGCGCCACTCCTCCGCTCGCGCCCAAACGACGCTCGCATTCTCGATGCCCGCCGCGGCGCACGCGCGGCGCAGGAACTCGCACTTGCGTCGCTGGCTCTCCACCAGGTTGACGTGTGCCAGAGGCAACGCGATCGCGAGCGCCGCGCCTGGGAAGCCGGCGCCACTGCCCAAATCGGCGATTCTCCGCGCGTCTCTCACCACCGCGAGCTCCAGTGCCACGAGCGAGTCGGCTACGTGCGCGTCTCGTGCCAGGTTCACGGCGCGGATCGCGCTCGGGGCATGCTCGTCGGCCTCGAGCGCCGCCAGCAGCAACTCGACCTGGCGCTCCTGTGCCGGCGTCAGCACTGCGCCGCTCGAGTCCCGCTCCTCACGCGCTCGTCGCATCGCCGGTTTCGCGGATGTTTCCCGTGAAACATCGGGCCATCCCACGTCATGCGCCAGCACGGATGTTTCCCGTGAAACATCGCCACGAGCCGACCCTGGGTCAGTCGGGGTGCGGACTGATGACCAGGAAGCGCTCCGGCTCCTCGCCCTCGCTATGCGTCTCCACGTCGCCGCGCCCGCGCAGGTACTCGTGCACGATCCGCCGCTCGAACGGAGGCAGCGGGTCCAGCTCGACGGGCTTGCCCGAGCTCAGCGCGCGATCCGCCGCCTCATCGGCCTCGGTGCGCAGCGTCTCGGCGCGGCGCTCGCGATAGCCGTTGGCGTCGATCACGACGCGCACGCTCGACGGGCCGTCGGGGAAGACGATCCGCTGCGCCAGATGCTGCACGGCGTCGATCGTCTGGCCCCTACGTCCGATGAACAAGCCGACGTCATCCCCCTCCACCCGGCCCGCGAGCACGCCGTCGCGCTCATCCACCTCGACATCCACGTCCAGACGCAGGCTGTCTGCGATCTCTTCGAGCAGCTCTTCCAGGGCCTCAGCGGGCTCGAGCTCCTCGTTTTGAGGATCCGGCTTGCGATCGTCCAATCCGCTCATCGTCTCCTGCCAGAGCGTTTCTTCTTCTTGCGCGGCGGTCGGGGCGGCGGGGCGGCGGGGACCCCGCCGGGCGCACTCGCGACCTCGGCCTTCGGCGCGCTCGACGCGCCGCCCGCGGCCTCGACGATCGCTTGGCGCAGCGAGCCCTTGGGTTTCCCGTTGGGCGACTTCACCGGCCTCGGTGGCGGCGGCAACCGACGTCGGATGATGTACTGCTGGCCGATCGTCCACAGGTTCGTGGTGATCCAGTACACGAGCAGGCCGGCCGGGTAGCGGTACAAAATCACCACGAACACGACCGGCAGCAGCAGGAACGCCCACCGCTGGCTCGGGTCGGCCGTCGCGGTCGCGATGAACGTCGAGGCGAGCTGCGAGCCGACGTACAGCACGATCAGGACCACCAGTGCGACCCCGGTCGCCTTGGCGGTGATGTCCGGCAGGAACAGGAACTTAGCCGAGTGTGGCGCGACCGTGTTGCAGACCGTCTGTTCGACGAATTTGCCCGGCAGGTGGGCGACGGTGCTGATGTGTGACGCCGCCTTGTACTTCGCCGCCAGCCCCCCCTTCCCGGCGCTTGCGTGCGCGTTGTAGTAGCTGACGAGCTGCGGGCCGCAGATGTGCTTCTTGAGGTCCGTGCGCAGCATGTAGAACAGCGAGATGAACACCGGCAGCTGCAGCAAGAGCGGCAGGCACGATGCCAAAGGATTGATTCCTTTCTCTTTGTAGAACTTCATCAGCTCCTGCTGCTGGCGCTGCTTGTCCTCCTTGTACTTCTCTTTGAGCGCCTGCATCTCCGGAGCAAGGCGCTGCATCTCCTGCATCGACTTCAGCTGCTTGTAGGTCAGCGGCACGAGGATCGCCCGGATCAGCACCGTCAGGCCGACGATCGCAAGGCCCCAGCTTCCGCTCACGATGTGGCCATGGATGAAGACCATGACTTCTTCGAAGACGCTGATCAGCGGCGAGAACGCGTCCTGGATCACGTTGGCGAGGATTGGCATGCTCTACTCGGTCTCGGCGCTCGTCTTGATCGGCACGTCGTTTGGGGCCTGCTGCACTGCGATCGTGGACTGCACGCGCGCCCGCAGGCGCTCAGCCGCCATGGTCGGGGCCCAGCACCCGCCCGGTCCTGAACACTCGTTGGGCCGCAACGGGATCGTATCCACCGTGGCTCAACGGGTTGCACCTCAGCAGGCGCCAGCCCGCGAGCACCAGACCCCTAAGTATGCCGTACTCCCGGATCGCCTCGAGCGCGTAGCGCGAGCACGTCGGCTCGTACTTGCAGCGCCTGGGGATCGCCGGTGAGATCAGGCGCTGGTACAGCACGATCGGCGTGACGATGGCCATCCGCGCGATCGGCGCGCCGCGTTCCCGCCTTCCCAGCCGAGAGCTGCTCGCGGGCGCGTCGCTCATCGCGCTGCATCCGTCTCAGCCGTGCCCGGCGCGGACGCCCGCAACCCCGCCTTTGCGATCAGCTCCGTGAGCGACGCATCGACCCCGGCCAAGCCCTCGCGCTCCGCGAGCTCGCCCGCCGGCGGGCGAGCTACGACGACGATGTCCTGCCCGGGCGCGAGCTCGGCCTGGGCCCGCGCGAAGGCTTCGCGCAGCAGCCGCTTCAATCGGTTGCGCTGCACCGCGCCGCCGACCTTGCGCGAGACCGACACGCCCAGCCGCGGTCGCGGCGCTGTCGCGTTCGGGAAGCTGTAGAGAACTAGGTGGCGATTGGCCGTCGAGCGCCCGTGGCGGTACACGCGCTCGAACTCCGCGCTGCGCGACAGCCGCCCACGCCGTGCCGGCCGCGAGCTCATTGCGCCTGCGCCGGCGTGCGGCTCGCCACTACCGGGCCCCTCAGGCGGACAGCCGCTTGCGCCCCTTGCTGCGGCGCCGCTTCAACGTCAGGCGCCCCGCGCGGGATGCCATACGGGCACGAAAGCCGTGTGCGCGGGCACGCTTGCGCTTCTTGGGCTGATACGTGCGCTTCATCGCCGCACGCAGTATAGGCGCGCCGGCGCGCGCGAAAGCCGGCAGCCGATTTTTCTCGCCAAATGCGGGCAGCCGCGCGGAGCGCCTGCAGGCGTTGGATATAGTCGCCCGACCGGGCCCCCGGCCCTCCTTCGAATAGCCGCACCACCGTCCCTTGAGAGGAGCGGACCAGCGCTGCCGTGAGTCATGAGCTCGATCAGATGTGGTCGCAGGTGCAACGCCAGCTTGCGCTCGTGGTCGACGAGACGATCTACCGAATCTGGCTCGAGCCATTGCGGCCACTCGAGCTCGACGGGCGCAAGCTCCTCCTCCAAGCTCCTGACCAAGCCTGCCGCTGGACCCGCGAGCGCTTCGGCAACGTGATCCAGGCGAGCGTCGAGCTCGTCCTCGGCGCCGACGCCGCGGTCGAGCTCGTGCCAAGCGGCGACAGCGGCCAGCGAGCCGGCCTTCGCGAGCCCGCCGCCCCTCCCGGGGATGCTGGCGCTCCGCACGGGCCCCCCCAGGAGCCGGCGCGGACGCATCACGCCCGCCGTCCGGATCAGCTCAGCAACCCCAAGCTCACCTTCGACCAGTTCGTCATCGGCGACAGCAACCGGCTCGCGCACGCCGCCGCGCTGGCCGTAGCCGAGATGCCCGCGCACGCTTACAACCCGCTGTTCGTCTGCGGTCCCCCGGGCGTCGGCAAGACGCACCTGCTCAGCGCGATCGCCAACCTCCTGCTCACCCACAACCCCGGCCTCACCGTGCGCACGACAACCGGCGAGTCCTTCACCAACGAGTTCCTCACCGCGCTCGCCGGCGGACGCGCCGACTCCTTCAAGCTGCGCTTCCGCGACGTCGACGTACTGCTGCTCGACGACGTCCAGTTCCTCGAGCGCAAGACGCGCACCGAGGAGGAGTTCTTCCACACGTTCAACGCCCTGCACGGCAGCGGGCGCCAGCTGGTGCTCAGCTCCGATCGCCCACCCAGTGATCTGCAAGCGCTCGAGGACCGCCTGCGGGAGCGCTTCCAGGCCGGTCTCGTCGCAGACATCGCGCCCCCGGACCTCGCCACGCGCGTGGCGATTCTGCGCAAGCGAGTCCAGCACGACGGAGTCGAGCTGCACGACGACGGTGCGCTGGCCCTGATCGCAGAACGCGTGCGGGCCGACGTGCGGGCCCTCGAGGGCGCCCTCATCCGCGTCGTCGCCTACGGCTCGCTGACCGGACGGCCGCTCACCGCCCGGCTCACCCGAGAGGTGCTCGACAGCCTCTACCCGAACGCCCCGGCAGGTCCCCCCGCTCGCACCGTGGCCGAGATCCAAGCCGCCACTTGCCAGCTCTTCGGGATCACGCACACCGAGCTCGTCTCCGCGGCGCGCTCCGGGCACATCGCCTGGCCACGCCAACTGGCGATGTACCTCGCCCGCGAGCTCACCACCGACTCGCTTCCCGCCATCGGCCGGCAGTTCGGCGGGCGTGACCACACCACCGTGCTTCACGCCTGGCGGCGCGCCACCGCGCGACTGGCTACCGACGAGCGCACCCGGGAGGCTGTGGAGAAGCTCCGCAACGCCCTCACGGCCGGCACGCCGACCACCCACCGCGACTCCCACGACCGGCCGTCCTGAGAGACTTCCACGACCCCCATCCACAGCCTCGTCCACAGCCACACCCAGGCTTTTCGCCGCCACAAGCCATATCCACACACTCAACAGGCCCTACTACGCCCTACTGAAGAGTCCGTATCCATGAAGCTTTCGATTTCGACCGCAGACCTGCTCGCGCAGCTACAGACGACCAGCCGCGTGGCCGCTTCGCGCACCGCCGTGCAGGCGCTCTCCGGGGTCATGCTCACGGCTCACTCAGACTCGCGCTCGGAGCTGCTCGCAACCGACATGGAGGTTGGATTGCGCGTGCCGCTCACAGCGGAGGTCTCACGCCCGGGCTCGGTCGTGCTGCCGGCGCGGCTGCTGCTCGACGTCGTCCGTTCTCTGCCGGCGCAGCACCTGACGATCGAGCTCAGAGCCGCCGAGCAGGATGTCGAGCTGATCTCCGGCTCCGCCACGTTTCACCTGCGCACCCTGCGCGCCGAGGACTTCCCCTCGCTGCCTGTCCCAGCCCCCGAGACGCGCGTGTCGCTGCCCGCCGAGGCGTTCGTGCAGACGGTCGCGCGCGTCGCCCGCTCAGCCTCTCGCGATGAGACGCGCCCGGTGCTGACCGGGATCCTGATGTCGGCCTCCGGGCAGCAGCTGCGGATGGTTGCGACGGACTCCTACAGGCTGAGCGTCAAGGAGACCGCGTTGGAGACGCCGCTCGAGGGCAGCCTCGAGGCAAACGTCCCCGCTCGGGCGCTCCAGGAGCTGGTGCGGATCGCACAGCAGGCCAGCCCCGAGTCGCTCTCCGTCAGCGTCGGCCAGAACCAGGCGATCTTCGAGCTCGGCGACGTCGTGCTGTCCTCGCGACTGATCGACGGCCAGTTTCCCAACTATCGCCAGCTGCTGCCCGAGTCGGTCGAGCACGAGCTGCGGCTCGCGAGCGCCGAGGTCGCGGACGTCGTGCGTCGCGTCAGCCTGCTCGCGCAGAAGAACGCGCCGCTGCGCCTCAGCTTCAGCGAGGGCTCGCTCACGGTCTCAGCGCAGACCCCGGACGTGGGCGAGGCGAGCGAGGCGATCCCCGTGTCCTTTCACGGCGAGCCGTTCGAGATCGGCTTCAACCCTGATTTCCTGCGCGACGGCCTCGAGAGCATCGAGACCGACGAGCTCGTGCTGAAGCTGATCAGCCCGCTGCGCCCAGGGCTCATCGAATCGCCCGACACCGGGGACTTCGTCTACCTGATCATGCCCATCCGCCTGAACGTGTGACCCCATGGCCTGCGCCTCCGAGGTACGCGTGCTCGGCGTGCAGCTACGCGACTTTCGCACCTACGCGCGCGCCGAGGCGGCGATCGGCGAGAGCCTGACCGTCGTCCACGGGCCGAACGGCGCCGGCAAGTCCAACCTGCTGGAGGGGCTGTACTTCGGCTGCACCGGGCGCTCGTCGCGAACGCGCAACGAGCGCGAGCTCGTGCGCTTCGGCGCGCGGGCGGCGCGCGTGACGGTCGGCCTGCTCGTCGACGGCCGCGCCCACGAGCTCGGCGTCGGCTTCGGCGTCGAGCCTCCCGCCGCGCAGCTCGTCAAGCGGATGAGCGCCGACGGCGCGCCCGTCGAGCGCCTGCTCGACGTTGAGGCCAGGCCACTGGTGAGCGTCTTTGAGCCCGACCGGCTCGCGCTCGTCAAGGGACCGCCGGCGGTGCGCCGCGCGCACCTCGACCAGGTCGTGGCCGCGATCTGGCCGCCACGGGCCCAGGATCGCAGCCGCTACGCGCGCGCGCTCGCGCAGCGCAACGCCCTGCTCGGGCGGATCCGCGCCGGCCGCGCCTCCGACGCGAGCCTCGAGACCTGGGATCGTGAGCTCGCGGCCAGCGCGCTGGCGCTGCGCGCCAACCGCGAGGCCGCGACCGGACTGCTCGCCGAGCCGTTCGCGAAGCATGCGGCCCAGCTCGGCTGCAACGGCGAGCTGGTGCTCGAGTATCGGCCACGCTCCCGCGCGGCCGACGAGCACGAGTACATGGCCGAGTTGCGCGAGCGCCTGCCCCGCGATCTGGAGCGGGGCTTCTCCGGGCACGGGCCCCACCGCGACGAGCTCGCGCTCGTGCGCGAGCGACGCGAGCTGCGCGTCTACGGCTCGCAGGGAGAACAGCGACTGGCGCTGCTTTCGTTGCTGCTCGCCGAGCGTTCCGTGCTCGCCGAGCAGCGCCGGCGCTCGCCGCTGATGCTGCTCGACGACGTCATGAGCGAGCTCGACGCCGAGCGCCGTGAGCTGCTTGTCGAGGAGCTGCGCCGCGGCGGCCAAAGCGTGATCGCGACGACCGAGCTCGCGCACATCCCGGGCGCCGGCGACGCGAGCGTGACGCGCCTGCGCGTCTCGCCCGGCGCCGTACTTCAGGAGGCGATCGCGGCGTGAGCAGGCGCGCTCCGCGCCCCCTCGCCGTCGCCGTGCAGGAGCTCACCGGCGCGATCGCGCCGGCGGGCACGCTCGCGCGCGTGCAGGAGCTGTGGGATCGCGCGGCCGGCCCCGCGATCGCGGCCGCGGCGCGTCCCACCGGGGAGCGCGACGGTGTCCTCACCGTCAGCTGCGAGGCCGCGGTCTGGGCTCAGGAGCTCGACCTCATGAGCGCCGAGCTGATCGCCCGGCTGAACGGCGCCTTGGGCGCCGAGCGCGTCCGCGAGCTGCGTTGCCGGGTAGCCTGACGGAGCGCTCATTTCCCGCCATTTTGCAGGGATTTAGGCGGCTTTTCGGCCCGGCCGGCGGGACCCTTCGTGCTATCCTGAGAGGTACATCTGATTCGCCCCGGCCGTGGACCTCGCGCCCCGGAATCCGGGGCGTTCTCACGTCATCGGAGGGCCATTGGCAATAGGCAGCAACAGCTCTGAAGAGAGCGCAAAGAAGGGCGGCGTAAACGACCCGTCGATGATCGGCGGCTCCGCCAGCTACGACGCCCAGGACATCACCGTCCTCGAGGGCCTGCAGGCGGTTCGCAAGCGTCCCGGGATGTACATCGGTTCGACCGGGCCGATGGGACTGCACCACCTCGTCTACGAGGTCGTCGACAACTCGGTCGACGAGGCGCTCGCCGGCTTCTGCACGGAAGTCTCCGTCACGATCCATCCGGACAACTCCGTCACGGTCTTCGACAACGGGCGCGGCATCCCGGTGGCGGAAATGGAGAAGGAGGGCAAGCCCGCCGTCGAGGTCGTGCTCACGGTCCTGCATTCCGGCGGCAAGTTCGGCGAGGGCGGCGGCTACAAGGTCTCCGGCGGCCTGCACGGCGTGGGCGTGTCGGTCGTCAACGCCCTGTCCGAGCGCCTGCACGTCGAGATCCGCCGCGACGGCTACGTGTTCTCGCAGGAGTACTCGCGCGGCGCCCCGCAGGGCGAGCTCGTCAAGGGCGAGCAGCTCGCGCCGGGAACGCCCACCAGCAACTCCGTCACGTTCCTCCCCGACGCGGAGATCTTCGAGACGCTCGAGCTCGACTTCCACACGCTCGAGGAGCGCCTGCGCGAGACCGCGTTCCTCACCCGCGGCCTGAAGATCGCGATCGTCGACGAGCGCGGCGAGGGGCACTCGGCCGAGTTCCAGTACGACGGCGGCATCGAGGACTTCGTCTCCTATCTGAACGAGAACAAGGACACCGTCCACCGCAAGGTCGTGTTCTTCGCGGGTGAGTCCGAGGAGGGCGCCGCGGAGGTCGCGATGCAGTGGAACACCTCCTACCAGGAGTCGATCCACTCCTTCGCCAACAACATCTCCACGCGCGAGGGCGGCTCGCACCTCAGCGGCTTTCGCTCTGCGCTGACGCGCACCCTGAACAAGTACGCGCGCGACCACAGCCTGCTCAAGGAGAAAGAGGACAACCTGACGGGCGAGGACGTGCGCGAGGGCCTGACCGCGGTGATCTCGGTCAAGCTCCGCGACCCGCAGTTCGAGGGACAGACCAAGACCAAGCTCGGCAACCCCGGCATGGCCGGCTTCGTCGAGTCGATCGTCAACACCGGTCTGGGGGAGTTCCTCGAGGAGAACCCCAGCGAGGCGCGCGCGGTGATCATGAAGTCCGTGCAGGCCCAGCGCGCGCGTGAGGCGGCGCGCAAGGCGCGCGACCTGACCCGGCGCAAGTCGGCGCTCGAGAACTCGACGCTGCCGGGCAAGCTCGCGGATTGCTCGATCAAAGACCCGGCTCTCGCGGAGCTGTTCGTAGTCGAGGGCGACTCCGCCGGAGGCTCCGCCAAGCAGGGGCGCGACCGCGAAACCCAGGCCGTGCTGCCGCTGCGCGGCAAGATCCTCAACGTCGAGAAGTCGCGCATCGACAAGGTGCTCCAGAACACCGAGATCCAGGCGCTGATCACGGCGATCGGCACGGGCGTGCGCGACGAGTTCAACATCGAGAACGCGCGCTACCACAAGATCGTCGTGATGACCGACGCCGACGTCGACGGCGCCCACATCCGCACGCTCGTGCTCACGCTGCTGTTCCGCGAGATGGAGGAGCTGATCAAGGCGGGGTATGTGTACATCGCCAAGCCGCCGCTGTACAAGCTCAAGCAGGGCTCGCGCGAGCGCTACATCGAGAAGGACTCCGAGCTCGAAGAGATCCTGCTCTCCGACAAGTGGGAGAAGCTCGAGGTCTTCGACCGCCACGGCACGCAGTTCAAGCTCACCGAGACACGCTGGCAGCGCTTCTCCCGGCTGCTCAAGCAGTACGAGGGCTGGTCCTCGGCGCTGCGTGCCGTCCACGGCCACGACGTCGTCCAGTTCCTCGAGGAGTCCTCGCTGCTCGGCGAGCAGGCGCTCAGCGCGCAGGACGCGATCGCGCTGCTCGAACGCCCGAACCTCGACGGCGACACGCACGGCACGGAGCTGCTCGATGTCGATCCGCTCGAGCTGCGCATCCGCGCCGTCGAAGCCAAGAGCGGCTTCGCGCGCGTGCACCGCATCAAGCGCAGCCTGTTCGACGCACAGGAGTACCGTCAGCTCGCCCGCGTCCACGCACAGCTCGTCGAGCTCGCCGGCTTCCCGCCCTTCGAGGTGCGGCTCGGCGACGCACACGAGAGCGCCGCGTCCTTCGAGGCGCTTCACCCCGCCGTCATGGTCGCCGCGCAGAAAGGCGTCAAACTCCAGCGCTTCAAGGGCCTCGGCGAGATGAACGCCGAGCAGCTCGGCGAAACGACCATGGCGCCCGCCACGCGCACGCTGGCCCAGGTCACGCTCGAGGACGCCTTCGCCGCCGACCGGATCTTCTCGATGCTCATGGGCGACCAGGTCGAGCCTCGCCGCGAATTCATCGAGGACAACGCCAGGGCGGTGGCCAACCTAGATGTGTAGCCGGGGGGTGAGCGATGGCTACAGCTGACGTGATCAGCGGCGGCAACATCGAACCGCGCGCGCTCGAGGAGGAGATGCGCACGGCCTACCTCGACTACGCCATGTCGGTGATCGTCGGGCGCGCGCTGCCCGACGTCCGTGACGGCCTGAAGCCCGTCCACCGTCGCGTGCTCTACGCGATGAACGAGCTCGGACTGGGGCCCACCCGCTCCTACGCCAAGTGCGCGAAGATCGTCGGCGAGGTGATGGGCAACTATCACCCGCACGGCGACAGCGCCATCTACGACACGCTCGTGCGTCTCGCCCAGGACTTCTCGATGCGCTACGAGCTCGTCGACGGACAGGGCAACTTCGGCTCGATCGACGATGACCCGGCTGCCGCCATGAGATACACGGAGGCGCGTTTGTCCCGGATCTCCACGGAGATGCTGCGCGACCTCGACATGGACACGGTCGACTTCGTCGCCAACTACGACGGCTCGCGACGCGAACCGCTCGTGCTGCCCTCGCGCTTTCCCAACCTGCTCGTCAACGGCTCCTCGGGGATCGCCGTCGGGATGGCGACGAACATCCCGCCACACAACCTGCGCGAGGTGATCGGCGCGACGATCGCCTATATCGAGGACCCGGAAATCGACGTCGCCGGCCTGATGCGCCACGTCAGGGGACCGGACTTCCCGACGGGCGGAATCATCCTCGGGCACGCGGGCGTCAGAGACGCGTATGAGACCGGTCGCGGGCGCGTGCGGGTGCAGGCGCGAGCGCACATCGAGCCGCTCAGCCACGGCAAGGAGGCGATCGTCGTCACCGAGCTGCCGTTCATGGTCAAGAAGGGCGGGGTCGGCAACCTGGAAACCAAAATCGCGGAGCTCGCCGGCGAGAAACGCATCCCCGAGATCTCCGACCTGCGCGACGAGTCCGACAAGCGCGGGATGCGCCTGGTGATCGAGCTCAAGCGCGACGCGATCCCCAAGGTCGTGCTCAACAAGCTCTTCAAGCACACGCCGATGCAGAGCACCTTCGGCGTGAACATGGTCGCGCTCGTCGACAACGTCCCGCGCACGCTCAACCTGCGCGAGGCGATCGCCCACTACGTCGCCCACCAGCGCGAGGTGATCGTGCGCCGCACCAAGCACGAGCTCACCGAGAAGGAGGCCCGCGCGCACATCCTCGAAGGGCTGCTCACCGCGCTCGAGCACCTGGACGAGATCATCGAGCTGATCCGCGGCTCGCGCGACCGCGAAAGCGCCCGCGAGCAGCTGATCGCGCGCTTCGAGCTCAGCGCGATCCAGGCCAGCGCGATCCTCGACCTGCGCCTGTCCCAGCTCACAGCCCTGGAGGCCGACTCGATCAAACAGGAGCACGCCGACGTCACCGAGCGGATCGCAGAGCTGCGCGCGATCCTCGGCGACGAGACGCGCGTGATGGCGGTCATCAAGGAGGAGCTCACCGAGATCTCCGAGCGCTTCGGCGATGAGCGGCGCACCGAGATCAGCCACTCCGAGGACGAGATCGACATCGAGGATCTGATCGCCGACCAGCAGATGGTGATCACGATCACCCACAGCGGCTACGTCAAGTCGCTGCCGCTGGCCACCTACCGCCAGCAGCAGCGCGGCGGGCGCGGCGTCACCGGCATGGACATGAAGGACGGCGACTACATCGAGCACCTGTTCGTGTGCTCCTCCCACGACTACCTGCTGTTCTTCTACAACCGCGGCAAGGTCTACCGCTCGAAGGTCTACGAGCTGCCCGAGGCGCAGCGCACCGCCAAGGGCCGCGCGCTCGTCAACATCCTGCCCCTGCGCGACGGCGAGCGCATCCAGGCGGTGCTCTCGACCCGCGACTTCTCCGAGACGGAGTTCCTCGTGTTCGCGACTCGCAACGGCACCGTCAAGAAGACGGAGCTCGCGGCCTACAACACGCCGATCAAAGCCGACGGGATCATCGCCATCAACATTCGTGACGACGACGAGCTGCTGGCCGTGCGCGCGGTCGATCCGAACGACGAGATCATCATGGTCTCGCGCGCTGGGCTGGCCGTGCGCTTCGCCGAGTCCGACGTGCGCTCGATGGGGCGCGACACCACGGGAGTTCGCGGCATGGACGTCTCCGCTCGGGACCCCGCCCGCGCCAACAGCGTGATCGCGATGGACGTCGCCCGGGACGACATGGACCTGCTGGTCGTGACCGAGAACGGCTACGGCAAGCGCACGCAGATCGGCCAGTACCGCAAGACCAACCGCGGCGCCAAAGGCGTCAAGACGATCGGCCTGACCGAGCAGAAGGGCGCGCTCGCGGGCGCGCTCGTCGTGCGCGAGCATCAGGAGCTGGTGTTCATCAGCGTCGGCGGCATGGTCCAGCGCACGGGCGTCGCGGGCATCTCCCAGCAGGGCCGCTCGGCCACGGGTGTGCGCGTGATGAACCTCAAGGACGATGACGTCGTGAGCGCCGTCGCGCTCGTCGTGGAGACGGCCGATGACGCCGCGCCGCCCTCGAGCGACGGCCCCGGCCCCGACCAGTAGTCCTCCGCAGTCAACCCATTGGAAAACCACGCGGGGCTGCGGTTAAGCCGGCGGAGTTTCGGCCGAACAACTTCACCTGTCCAGATTCATGGCGTAGGGCTCAGAAAGATCAAGTAGCCGTCCGACACGCTGAGGGTGTCCGCCCCCCGCAAGCTCACAGCAACCGCCCTCACGACCCTCAGCCTGACCCTCCTGGCGGCCGCCGGCCCCCTCAGCGCAGCCGCTAGCCCGAGCTCCGCCGCCGCTCGCGCCCTTGCGCAGCGCGCCTGCACCAAGAGTCCAGCCGGCGCCGCGCGCCGCGGACGTCAGCTCGCGCACCCGTGCGGCTCGCACGCCGGGTCGCGCAAGCCCAAGGCGCGCAAGCCCAAGCCCGCCGCGTCGCATCCTGTGCGCCACTCCAGGACACGCGCTTCACGGCCGGCCGGCGCTCCCGCCGCGACGCCCGCCGAGCCGGCCGTGACGGGCGCGACGAGCACCACCCCCACCGCCCAGGCGTCCGCCGACGAGCACGCGGCGACAATCGCCGCGGTGCTCTCCACCCCGTGTGAGAACACCGAACTGACGCCGGAAGCGGGAAACATCGAAGTGGTGCGCGCGGCCGTCCTGTGCCTGATCAACCGCAAGCGCGCGGAAAACGGCGAGGACCCGCTGAAGACCAGCCCGCAGCTGGAACAGGCAGCCGAAGGCCACTGCCAGGAACTGATCGCAGATGACTACTTCGCGCACGTCTCGCCCAGCGGCGAGACGCCCGTGGAGCGGATCCGCGACACCGGCTACATCCCGAACTCGAACGTCGGCTATGTGATCGGCGAGAACCTCGCGTGGGGCACCTACCAACTCTCGACGCCGCAGGCGATCGTCGCCGCCTGGATCGCCTCTCCGGGTCACCTCGCGAACATCCTCGAATCCCACTACCTCGAAACAGGCATCGGCATCGTCTCCGCGGTGCCCGCGTCACTGGCCCCCGACGCCCCCGGCGCGACCTACGCCCAGGAGTTCGGCGTCATCATCCAGTAGGCAGTCGACGCAGCACCCGATCGTCCCGCGGCGCCTGCCGCCGCCGCCGGCGGGGTCGCCGCCTCGCTCGTCATCCGCTTCCGCTACTCTGGCAAAACCAGAGAAAGGAGGTGGTCCACACGTTGTCTGACAGTTCTTGCGGGACCCTGGAGGTGACCGGCCGGTAGGTCGGGAGGCTGGACCGCCTAGCGGAATCCAACCCGGGACACCCCGAGACGACCGCCGGCCCTGGTCCCTCCGGCAAGGCTCGTGTCGTTCTCGGTCTTTCCAGTCAAAGCAGTTCGCGAGGGGCGCCTGCGGGCGCCCCTCGTCGATCCACCCGGCTCGCGCCGTGCCAGCGAGCTGTCAGGCGGCCTGGGGGAGGTATTGCAGCCAGGCAGCCGGAATCGTGGGGCTGGCGACGTGGATGAAGATCTCCGCGCGCGGCGTGCGCGGCGCGCGCCGCGGGTGCATCCCCGCCTGCCGCGGCAGGCGGTCGCCCTTGCGCCGGTTGCACGGCGCGCACGAGGCCACGATGTTCTCCCAGCTGGAAGCGCCGCCCTTGGAGCGGGGGATCACGTGATCGACGGTCAGGTTGGAGCGCGAGCCGCAGTACTGGCAGGTCCAGCTGTCCCTGGCAAAGACCGCCCGGCGCGTGATCTTGCGCCGGTGGGCGTCGCGCGGGACCTTTACGTAGGAGACCAGGCGGATCACCACCGGGCGCGCGAGCGTCGAGCTCTCCGAGCGAAGCTCCCACGCCCCGCGCTCCAGCAGCTCGGCCTTTTCCTTGAGCAGCAGCACCACCGCCCGGCGCACGGTGCATACGTTGATCGGCTCGTACGTCGCGTTCAGGACGAGCACCCGACCGCCCATCGCCGCCGTCGGCGATGCGCCGGGTCCGTGCCGTTGGGGCTCTGTGGACGACACGGACCCCACCGGCTCTGGTGGGACTGTGCACTCCATCACAGGCTCGCAGTCTAGCGGCGCCGGGCGCATCGCGCACCATCGTGACCGCGCGGGCGAGCCGCGCGGTCGCTCACGAGCCCGGCGCTCGCGGCTCGGGCGCGGCGGCGTAGGAGCCGAGCACGCGCACCTGCTCGCAACGCTCGGCCACGCCGGCGATCGCCTGCGCGACGGTCGCGTCCCGCGCGTGCCCGGCGAGGTCCGCGAAGAACATGTAGTGGCCGAGTCGCTGGCGCCGCGGCCGCGACTCGATCTTCGTGAGGTTGATCTCCCGGCTGGCGAACTCGTCCAGGCAGCGCACCAGCCAGCCAGGGCGCTCGGCGCCGGCGCCCCAGAACACCAGCGATGTCTTGGACTCCCGGGACTCCGCGCGCAGGGGCGCCCGCGCAAGCGGGGATCCTCCTCCCGCGGCCGCGGCCAGCCACACGAAGCGCGTTTCGTTGTCCTCGCGGTCCTCCACGTGCTCGCGCACGACCGTGCCCCCGTAGATGCTCGCCGCGAGCGCGGTCCCGATCGCCGCCTGTCCCGGCGTGGCGTCGCGCACGACCGCGCGCACAGCCTCCGCCGTGGAGCTCGCGGGCAGCACGCGCGCGCGAGCGAGCTCGCCGCGCAGCAGGCGCGTGCACTGGCCCGGGACCTGCGGGTGGGTTATCACGGTGTCGATCTCCGCTAGCGGCGTCGGCGCGGCGCAGATCAGTGCGTGGCGCACCCGCGCCAGCGCCTCGCCGACGATCTGGACCTCGCCGGCCTCGTCGGCGAGCAGGTCGAGTGTCACGTTGATCGACCCCTCGAGCGAGTTCTCGATCGGGACGATCGCGAGGCTCACCTCGCCCCGCCGCACCGCCGTCACGGTGTCGTAGATGCTCGCGAGCGCGACCGGCTCGACCGCGCCCTCGCGCGCGCTGCTCAGCAGCGCCTCCTCGGTGAACGTGCCGGCGGGGCCGAGATAGCCCACGCGCGCTCGCCCCGCGCCCCTACCCGGGCGCTGGGCCGGCGCATCAGCGCGGCTGCTCACCCGCGCCACGCTCGCGGCGCTCGCCGGCGAGATCCCCCGCCTGCGTCGCCCCCGGAGTGGAGGCGCCGTCGGCGAGCGCCAGGCGTATCGCCTCGGCCTCCTCCGGGGAGAGCTCGAGCTCGCCCCGCCCCTCGCGCACCTGCTTGCCGTACACGCGCGCCTGGTCGCGGTGGTGGATGCAGGAGAGCACGATGCCCGAGTGTTCGTCGTCGAGCAGCGCGATCGACATGGACTGCTGCCCTGAGAGCTCGTTGTAGGCGTCGTAGCGCACGAGCGCCCGATGCGCGATCCGCCCGCGCAGGGCCTGCTCGACGCCCGCGAGCCGTTGATCGAGATGCGTGGCGCTGTCCCCGACGTACGCGTGCAGCTCCGCGAACGCCTGCTGCATGGCGGCCGCGTGTGCGACCAGATCCTGCTCGCCGTGCTCGCCCAGGACCAGCCGCTGTGCGGCGCGCAGCCGCCGCACGCTCGTGCTCAGCGCGGCGCATGCCACGAGCGCCACGAGCGCCACGGCCGCGGCCGCGATCGCGACGATGCCCTGGGTGTCGGTGATCGACGCGACCATCGCAGAGCACAAGTTAGCCGCTGGCGCCGCAGCGGCGGCGCGCGCGGGGCCTATTCGCCGAGGACCACCAGATAAGTGCCCTTCGTGCCTTCGTGGTTGGTTTCGCCCGGCACGGGCTGGATCGCGGCTTCGACTTTTGCGGGCACCCCAAGCGGAATCCCGGAGACCGCGATTTCGGCGTTGACCGTCTTGCCGGCTTCGATCGTGTCGATCACATGCGTGGTCTTGATCTGTTTGCCCGCCGCCGTGACGGTCAGGTCCACGGCTACGTCCGGCTCCGTGAATTCGCCGTCGTCTTCGACCGCGACGGTGAACGTCGGCTTGCTCGTCGCGCTGAGGTGGTTGACCGCCGGTTCGACTTCGAGCGCGGTCGTGCCCACGCTCACTCCCTTGAGCAGGCTGCCGTGATGGCCGGGGGCGACCGCGCCCTGGCTGGAGCTCGTGGCCTGGCCGCTGAGACGCGCGAGGATCGTCGCCGGTTCCAGCCAGCCGAGGTTCGCGAGGAAGCGCGTCGGCGCGGGCGCAAGCCCGACGATCCCGTTGCTCGCAAGCGTCTGTTCGATCAGCGGGGCGACGCGCTGGGAGTAGACGACGTCGGAGGCCAGGAAGATCTCCATGTCGCCGGCGAGCTTCGGCGCGAGCTGTTTGGATTGCCCGCCGAGCGCCTGCGGCAGCTGTTCGGCTAGCTTGTTCATCCCTTCGGAGCGCAGGTCCATCACGAGCAGCAGGTTCTGTTGGGCGGGGGCCATTTCGGAGGGCGCGCTCAGCCCCTTCGCGCGCGCGGCCTGCGTCTGCGCGACGTTGCGCAGCGCGTAGACTTCCTGCTCGACGTCCTGCGCGGACTTGCTCGTGGCGCCGGTCAGCGCCGTGAGCAGCGGGCGCGAGACGTGGGCGTCCGATTCCTGCGCGAGTGCGCTGACTTCGCGGTTGTAGGTCCTCATTTCCTGCTGCTTTTCGCTTTTGAAGAGGCTCGCGATCAGCAGCACGATCACGATCAGCACCACGATCGCCACGACGGCCGCCACGCCGCGACGCACCATCAACGTGTGCTGGTCCGCGGCCGCCACGCCGGGCCGCTGCGGGCGGCGCGGGCGTACCCCCCGGCCGGCAGCGCCCGGCCGCCGTGGCTGCACGGGATCCACGCGCTGCGCGCTCGGCCGGCGCCTAGGTGCTTTGGGCGACGGACGAGGCGCGGTCTCCTCGTCATCGTCGAAGAACGACAAAGCCAACCGCTCCTTTGCAGGGATTTTATGAAGGACCCAGTATGACTGCCCCCACCAACCCTCGCGAGACTGCAAGTTCTCGGTCAGTGCGCGTTTTCCTCGCGCGCGCGGCAGGGACAGGACTCGGGGGCGGCGAACGCGGCAGCCGGTGGAGTCGCAACACACCCTCCTCCAAGCGCCCAGAGCGCGGGACCCTGCCGCGGAGCCTGCCCCGCGCCGGCGGATCGCCGCCCGCCCCGACGCCGCCCACCCCGACGCCGCCCACCCCGACGACGCCAGCCCGCAGGAGCTCGTGCTCGGGCGCTATCGCGTGCTCGAGGAGCTCGGGTCGGGCGGCTTCGGCGTCGTGTGGCGTGCTCACGACGAGCTGCTGCATCGCGACGTGGCGCTCAAGCGCGTGTGGCTAGGGCCCGACGGGGACAGCGAGCGCGCCAGCCGCGAGGCGCTGGCCGCCGCGCGCCTGTCGCATCCGGCGATCGTCGCGCTGCACGAGGCGTGCGCGCACGAGGGCGCCTTCTACCTGATCTCCGAGCTGGTCGACGGCGAGACGCTCGCGCAGCTGATCGTGGGCGAAGCGCTCGAGGACGAAGAGGTGCTCGAGATCGGGCTGGCGCTCGCGAGCGCACTCGTGCACGCCCACGCGCGCGGCGTCATCCACCGCGACATCAAGCCCCAGAACGTGCTCGTGCCGCATCCGCCGGTGGACGGGGCGCACATGGCGCCGGCGCTGGTCGCGGCGGCGAAGCTGACCGACTTCGGCGGCGCGAGCCTCGCCGGCGAGGACGTGCTCACCCGCACAGGCGACGTGCTGGGGACGCTCGCGTACATGGCGCCGGAGCAGAGCGAGGGGCGCGAGGCGGGCGTCCAGGCCGACCTGTACTCGCTCGCGCTCGTGATCTACGAGGCGCTGTGCGGCTCCAACCCGGTCCGCGGGAGCACGCCCGCGGCGACCGCGAGGCGCATCGGCCGCTCGCTGCCGCCGCTCGCGCGCGCGCGCCGGGACCTGCCGCCCGGGCTCACCCGCGCGCTCGACCGGGCGCTCGCGCCGGCGCCGCAGGAGCGCGGCACGCTCGAGGAGTTGCGCGCGGCGCTCGAGGACACGCTCGAGCGCGGGCTCGCGCGTCCGCGCTGGCGTGCCCGCGCACTCCACAGGGAATCGCGGGCGCCGGATCGCCGCGAGCACGCGCGCACCGCGCGCGCGCGCCCGGATTTCGCCGCCGCGGACCCGCTGCGCTGGCAAGCGCAGCTCCCGCGCCCACCCGAGCACGACACGGCCGAGCGCCGCGCGCGCGAGCGCCAGCCGTACGAAGGCCGTCCGCACGCGCGCGCGGCGCGCGCGGTGTGGGCGGCGGGCACGCTCGCGCTGGTGCTCTGGCAGACGCTCGCCGGGCGCCCCGGCGTCGCGCTGCTCGCGCTCGCCGCGCTGGCGCCGCTGTTGATTCTCGCCGGCGAGCGCTTCGCGCCGCGCGCGGGGGCTGGCTGGCTGGCGTGCGTGCTGGCGCCGGCGCTCGGCTGGATCGGGCTCGCCGGCGCGTTCCCGGCGCTCGCCGGGCAGGCCTCGCGCTGGCGCGAGCGCGCGGCGCTCGGCGCGCTCGGCTTTTGGTGGCTGCGGCTCGCCGAGCCGCTGCTGGGACGCAGGCTGTGGCTCCGGGAGCCCGCGGGAACGCCGGCACGCTCGTTGTGGGAGGCGTCTGTGACGACGAGCGCCACGCACGTGATCGTCCCGCTGCTCGGGCTCGGCGTGCTGCTCGGAGCGCTGCTGTGGGCCGCAGCCGCCGCGTCGCTGCCGTGGCTCGTGCGTGGCCGCAGCGCGGTGCGCGACGTGGTCGCCGCGAGCGTGTGGACGGCCGCGATCGCGGCGGCAGCGCCCACGCTGGACGGCGGTCTCGGCGCGCACGCCGGCCGCGTCGATCCACGCGGGGCCGTCCTGGGCGCGACCATCGCCGCGCTGCTCGCGGTCGCCGCGCGCGCGCTGCGCGGACCCGTGTGAGCGAGGCCGGCGCCAGCCGGCGAGGATACGGGCGCGTGCGGGCCCGCTGCGCGGAGGACCGCCGCACAGCTCCGCGGCATGGATGCGTAGCATGGCTCACGGTATCCGGGCGGTCGCGCGCGCTCGCCCCGGGACCTCCCGCCGATGAACCCACTGAAGAGCGTCGAGACCATGATCGCGAACCTCGTCGAGGGCTCATTCGGACGGGTGTTTCGCACCGAGGTGCGTCCGATGGAGCTCGCGCGCAAGCTCGCGCGCGAGATGGACTCGCATCGCACGGTTTCGCTCTCGCGCGTGTATGTGCCGAACGAGTACTCGGTGTGGCTCTCGCCCCGCGATCGCGAACGCTACGCGGGGGTCGAGCACGAGGTGATCGACGAACTGTGCGCGCACCTGCTCGAGCACGCGCGCCGCGAGCAGCTGATCATGGCCTCGCCGCCGCACATCGCCTTCCACACCGACGAGCGCCTGTCGCTCGGGGAATTCGGCATCCAGGCGCGCCTGGCGCCGCACGAGCCCGAGCGGGCGGGCGCGTATGAGGCCCAGGCCGAGCAGTACCCAGCGCAGCAGCCGAGCGCGCCCCAGCACGGCCAGACGATGATCTACAGCGGCGCCGCGCGCGTCCACGGCGCGGTCGAGGAGGCGCGCCCCGAAGGCCACGGGCAGGCTCCTCGCTCGCCCCGGCGCGCGCTCCTGGCGCTCGGCGGGCGACGCCTGATCGTGCCGCCCGCGGGCGGCACGATCGGTCGCAGCCGCGAGTGCGACGTGGTGCTCGAGGACGCCGGCATCTCGCGCCGCCACGCCCGGATCCTCGCGGGGCCCGACGGCTGGACGGTCGAAGACCTCGGTTCGACGAACGGCGTGCGGGTCAACGGCGAACAGCTTCGCGGCGCGCGCGTGCTCGCGCCCGGCGACAAGGTCGAGCTGGGCTCGACCGAGCTCGTGTTCGAGCTCTCATGAGCACGCTCGCGCCGGTCTCGGTCGCGCTCAAGTTCGGCTTCCTGGCTGTCATGTACCTGTTCCTGCTGTGGGTCGTGCGCAGCGTCCGCCGCGACCTGCGCGGCGGCGCCGCGGTGCCGCGCGACTATCCGCGGGCGGACGCGAGCGCCAGCAACAGCCAGCCGCTCGCCCCGGACGCGACGGGCATGTACTCCGCGTCGGCGCTCGGCGGCGTCGACCTGGCCCACCGCGCGCCGCGACTGGTGATCGACCGCGCCCCCGGCCACGATCCGGGCATGATCTACGATCTCGACGGCGACCTGGTGCTCGGTCGCGGCGAACACGCCGAGATCAGGCTCGAGGACCCGTTCGCCTCCTCGCGCCACGCGCGCGTGTACGAGCAGGGCAACAGCGTGGTGATCGAAGATCTGGGCTCGACCAACGGCACCTACCTCAACGAGGAGCTGCTCGAGACGGCCAGGCCGCTGCATCCGGGTGACAGGCTGCGGATCGGCGACAGCGAGTTCACCTTCGAGGTCGACTGACATGAGCCCACTGCTCGAGGCCGTCGGGTAGATGCTGCGCGTGGCCGAACAGTACGCCGCGACCGACACCGGACGCCAGCGGCGCGCGAACGAGGACTCGCTGCTGGCGCGGGCGCCGTTGTTCGTGGTCGCCGACGGCATGGGCGGCGCGCAGGCCGGCGAGGTGGCATCGCGAATCGCGATCGAGTCCTTCCAGCCGGGGCTCGACGGCGCCTCGCACCCGGAGCTGGAGCTCGCGAGCCTCGCGCGCTCGGCCAACGCCCGGATCCACGAGCTCTCCCATCAGAACGCGGAGCAGGCGGGGATGGGCACGACGCTGACCGCCGTGTACGTAGGCGAGCGCGAGGTCGCGATCGCGCACGTGGGCGACAGCCGCGCGTACTGCCTGCGCGAGGGCGAGCTGCTGCGCCTGACCGACGACCACTCGCTGGTCGACGAGCTGATGCGCCAAGGCCGGCTGACGCCGGAGGAGGCGATCGAGCACCCGCAGCGCTCGGTGATCACGCGCGCGCTCGGCCCGGAGGGCGCGGTGGAGGTGGACACGCGCTCGTTCGCGGCACGCGCGGACGACGTGTACCTGCTGTGCAGCGACGGCCTGACGACGATGGTCTCGGAGGAGGAGATCGCGGCGGTGATGCTCGCCCACCCACGTCTGCGCGACGCCGGCGAGGCGCTGATCGCGGCGGCCAACCAGGCTGGCGGGCGAGACAACATCACCGTCGTGTTGATCCGCCTCGAGGAGGTCGGCTCGCTGCGAACGGACGCCGCGCCCGATGCGACGACGGCGGCGCACGACGCGGACCCCGGCAAGGACGCGACGATGGTGGGCGTGCCCGCGGTGTCCGTGCCCGGCAAGGACGGCGCGAGCGCCAGGCGCGGCGCACCCGCGTTCGGGCGGGCGTCGTCGGCCGCGGGGATGCGCGCGGCCGCCCGCGAGGAGCCGGCGACGCGCATTCCGCCGAGACCCCGAGTGCCGCGGCGTGGACCGGCGGCGGGGGCGCCTGCTCGCAGGCGCAGGCGCCTGCGGATCCGCCATGCCGGCGCGCTGGCGTTCACGCTCACGGTGCTCGGCGTGCTCGCCGCGGCCGCGTACCTGGCGTTCCAGAACGTGTACTTCATCGCGACCAACAACCGCGGCCTGGTCACGATGTACGAGGGGCTGCCGTATCGCCTTCCGGGCGGTGTGGACCTGTACAGCAGCGAGTACGTCTCGGGGGTGAGCGCCTCGACGCTCACCCCCGAACAGCGCAGCAAGCTGCTCGATCACTCGTTGCGCTCGGAAGCCGACGCCGCCTCGCTGATGCGCCACATCGAACTGGAACAGATCGAATGACGGCCGGAGCGCGATGAGGCGAGCCGCATGAACCGCCCGATCATCCGCCTGTACGGTCTGGTGGCAGTGCTGTTCGCGCTGCTCGTCGCGTTCACTTCGCGCTGGACGATCTTCGAAGCGGCCTCGTTGCGCGAAAACCCCGAGAACGAGCGCGCGCTGCTCGAGCAGGAGCGCGTCGACCGTGGCCAGATCGTCGCGGCTGACGGCGCTGTGCTCGCGCGCAGCGTGCGCGGCGCGGAAGGGGTTTACCAGCGTGTGTACCCGACCGGCGGACTGTTCGCGGCGCCGGTCGGCTACAGCTTCATCGAACCGCCGCTGGGCAGCACCGGCATCGAGAAGTACCGCAACAACGAACTGAACGGGCAGAGCGGGACGAACTTGCAGAGCGTGCTCGACAAGCTGCAAGGCAAGGAACCGCAGGGGGAGAAGGTGATCACGACGTTGCAGCCCGCGGCGCAGCGCGCGGCGATCACGGCGCTCGGCGAACATCGGGGCGCGGTGGTCGCGATCGAACCGCGCAGCGGCGCGGTGACCGTGATGGCCTCGAGCCCCGGCTATGACCCGAACGAGCTGCGCTCGCAGCGCTACCGCGAAGGACTGAGCTCGGGGAGCAGCGGCCGCTCGCTGGACAACCGCGCCACGCTGTTCGGCTACGCGCCCGGCTCGACGTTCAAGATCGTGACCGCGACCGCGGCGATCGACACCGGCGAGTACACGCCCGAATCGCTGGTCAGCGGGCCCGACGGCATCATCGTCTCGGGACTCGCGCTGCACAACGACAACGACGCGAGCTTCGGCCCGGTGACGCTGACCTACGCGCTCGCGCACTCGATCAACACGGTGTACGCGCAGGTGGCCGAGCACGTCGGCAAGGCGACGCTCGGCCGCTACATGGAACGCTTCGGCTTCGACCGCAAGCCGCAGCTGGACTTCCCCTCGGAAGAGATGACCGCGAGCGGCGAGCACGAAGGCGAAAGCATCGTGCCGCCGACGAGCCCGAAGGTCGACGTCGGGCGCATGGGCATCGGCCAGGACAAACTCGAGGTCACGCCGCTGCAGATGGCGGAGGTCGCGGCCGCGGTCGCCAACCACGGCACGCTGATGGTCCCGCACCTGACGCAAAGGATCGTCGACGCCGAAGGCGAAACCACCAAGACGATCTCCCCGCGGGTGCAGTCGGTCGTGATGAAGCCGTCGACCGCGGGCGCCGTGCGCACGATGATGGAAGCGGTCGTCAACGAAGGCACCGGAGAAGCGGCGAAGATCCCGGGCATCCAGGTGGCCGGCAAGACGGGCACCGCGCAGACGCAGTTCGGCGACGCGATCAACAACGTGTGGTTCATCGCGTTCGCGCCCGCGGCCAACCCGCGCGTGGCGCTCGCCGTGACCCTCGAAGCGGTCCCGGGCGAAGGCGCGACGTACGCCGCGCCGGTCGCGAGGGCCGTGATCGAAAGCCTGCTGCATGATTGAGCCCGAAACCCTGATCGACGGTCGCTATCGCGTGATCTCGCGCCTGGGCTCGGGCGGCATGGCCGACGTGTATCTCGCGCACGACACGCTGCTCGGGCGCGAGGTCGCGGTGAAGCTGCTGCACCACCACTTCGCCGAAGACCAGGAGTTCGTCGAGCGCTTCCGCCGCGAGGCGTCGAGCGCGGCGGGGCTCTCGCACCCGAACATCGTCGCGATCTTCGATCGCGGCGAGTGGAACGGGACCTACTACATCGCGATGGAGTACGTCGCCGGGCGCTCGCTGAAGACGATCGTGCGCGAGCAGGGCGCGCTGGACCCGGCCGCGGCGATCGAGGTCGTCGTGCAGATCCTGCGAGCGGCGCGGTTCGCACACAGGCGCGGGGTCATCCATCGCGACTTGAAGCCCCACAACGTGATCCTCGACGAGGAGGGTCGCGCGCGGGTGACGGACTTCGGGATCGCGCGCGCGGGCGCGTCGGACATGACGCTGACAGGCTCGATCATGGGCACCGCGCAATACCTGTCCCCCGAGCAGGCCCAGGGGCTCGCCGTGAGCGCATCCTCGGACCTGTACTCGATCGGGGTGATCCTGTACGAGCTGCTCACCGGCGTCGTGCCGTTCGAGGGCGAGACGGCGGTGGCGATCGCCTTCAAGCAGGTCTCCGCCGAGCCCTACCCGCCGAGCGCGGTCAACCCGGCGTTGCCCGCGTCGCTGGACGCGGTCGTGCTGCGCGCGCTCGCCAAGGACCCCGCCGAGCGCTACGCGAGCGCGGATGAGCTGATCGCGGCGCTCGAGGCGGAGCGTCGGACGCTGCCGGCGCTCTCGGGAGCGACGGCCGCGACGGTCGCCGACGGGTACCCCCGGCACGCGCATACGCCGCCGCCGGCCGCGGGCGCCGGCTCGCTGCTGCTCGCCCAGCCGGGAGGCGGCGGCTATCCGCAGGAGCCGCCCGGCCCCGAGCAGCCGGCGCGCTCCGGGCGCCGCCGCAGAGCGCTGCTGTGGACGCTCGCGATCTTGCTGCTGGCGGGCGCGGCGGTGGCGGCGTTGCTGCTGACGAGCTCGCCGAACGAGTCGGTGCTCGTGCCGTCGCTGACCGGCCAGAGCGAAGCGGCGGCGATCGCCGCGCTGCGCGCCGCCGACCTGAACGCCGTGCCGGCGCACGCCCCGAACCCGACTATTCCCGCCGGCGACGTCGTCAGCCAGTCGCCCGCGGCGGGCAGCGCCGCGAAGAAGGGCGCGTCGGTGAGCATCGTCGTCTCCTCGGGGCCGGCGAGCGCGCCGCTGATCAACGTCGTCGGCAAGGGCGTCGCGGAAGCCGAAGATGCGCTGCACAAGGCGCACTACAAGACCAAGAGCCGCGCCGAAGCGAGCAGGACGGTCGAAGCGGGTCACGTGATCGGCACCGAACCGGCGGCCGGAGAAGAAGTCAAGCAGGGTCGTGTGATCACGCTGATCGTCTCCAGCGGCCCCGCCCCGGTGCGCGTCCCCGACGTGGTCGGCGAGTCTCAGGAAGCCGCGGAAGCGGCGCTCAAGAGCGCGGAACTGACGCTCGGCACCGTGCGCCCGCGCGTCACGGGCACGCGGTCGCCGGGCACGGTGCTCCTCCAGTCGCCCGCCGCCGGCGGCTCGGTGCACGTCGGCGAAGCAGTCGACCTGACGGTGGCCAAGGCGCCCAAGGAAGTCGAAGTCCCGGAAGTCGTGGGCGCGGCCGAAGCGGCCGCCGCGACTCATCTGAAGGCGGCGGGCTTCAAGGTCAGGAAGGAACCGCGCTCGACCAGCGAAGCCTCGCAGGTGGGCACGGTGCTCGAACAGAGCCCCGCGGCCGGCTCGCACGAGCGCAAGGGCGCGACCGTGACGATCGTCGTGGGCGCGTCAGCGCCGCCGGCGACGAGCACCCCGACGAGCTCGACCCCGAGCACCACAAGCTCGACCACCACCTCGACCACGCCCCCGGCGGCCGCGCCGGGGTCGAACGAATGACGGGCGTCGCGCGGATCGGAGCGTCGGCGTCCGCGGACCGCGCCGCCGCGGCTGACGCATGCGTGCCGGCTGACGGGACCGCGCCGGCTGGACCGCGCGCGCCTCTCGCGCCCCGCACGCCGCGCCGGGGGCTGACGGTCGCGGTGCTCGCGGGCGGGCGCTCGGCCGAGCACGACGTCTCGCTGTCCTCTGGCGCGGCGGTGCGCGAGGGGCTGAGCGAGGCCGGGCACGAGGTCGTGTGGGTGGAGATCGAGCGCGACGGGGCGTGGCGCTGTGACGGGCGGCGTTTGAGCGTGACGCCGGGCGGCGGGCTGCTGGGCGTGGACGTGGCCTTCCCGGTGCTGCACGGGCCGTTCGGCGAGGACGGGACGGTGCAGGGCGTGCTGGAGACGCTCGACGTGGCTTACGTCGGGGCGGGCGTGAGCGCGTCGGCGGTGTGCCTGGACAAGGTCTTGTTCAAACAGCTGATGTCCGGCGCTCGCATTCCGCAGGTGGACTTCGTGGGTGTGCGCGCGGAGCTTTTCTCGCGCGCGGGCGAGCAGACGCTCGAGCAGATCGCGAGCCTCGGCCTGCCGGTGTTCGTCAAGCCGGCGCACCTGGGCTCCTCGTTTGGGATCGTGAAGGTGGACGCGGCGGGCGCCCTTGCGGCGGCGCTCGATCAGGCCTTCGCGCACGACGAGCTGGTGATAGTCGAGGCGGCCGCGCCGGGGATCGAGGTCGAGTGCGGCGTGCTCGGCGAGCAGCCGCCGCTGGCCTCCGAGCCGGGCGAAATCGGCTATCCGGGCGAGTGGTATGACTTCGGCGCGAAGTACTCGCCCGGAGGCATGCAGCTGCGGATCCCGGCGGGCATCTCCGCCGGCGCCCGCGAGCAGGTGATGCGCCTGGCGGCGCAGGCGTTCGCGCTGACGGGTTGTGAGGGCCTCGCGCGCGTCGACTTCTTCGTGGACGGCGAGCGCGTGCTGCTGAACGAGCTGAACACGATGCCGGGGTTCACGCCGACGAGCGTGTACGCGCGGCTGCTGGCGGCGTCGGGCGTGCCGTACCCGCGCCTGCTGGACCGCCTGTGCGGCCTGGCGCTCGAGCGTCACGAGCGCGCCCGGCGAAACGCGCGCCTCACTTGAACAGCGTGAGCTCGTTGAGCGTCGCGGAGCGCATCCCGGGCGGCAGCGTGGTGAGCCACACGAGGTAGTAGCGGCGGGCACGGCCGCCGGGCGCGAGCGCGATGCGTTCGCCGTCGTGCACGTCCGAGCTCGCGCCGACCGGGCCCTGCCAGCCGCGCGCCGACAGCGGCGTGGAGTTGCCGTAGGGCAGTTCCAGTTCGATCCGTTCGGCGACGTACACCTGCACGGCGAAGCCGGGCGTCGGGGTCTGGATCTCGAGCGCCTTGGCGAGCACCCCGGGCGCGGCGTCGAGGTAGACGCCCGTGCCGACGCCGCCGGGCTTCTTGAGCGTGCCGTCGAAGTATTCCTCGGTGCTCCAGGTCGTGTTCGGGTCGCCGTCGACGAGGTTGCCGATCTGATCCCGGTTTTCGGGACCGGTGCCGAACGGGTTGTAGCTGTTGGCGGCGGAGCTCGACAGCTGCACGGGTTCGAGCCCCGGATGCGCGACGATCCCGGGCGCGAGGCCCGGCCCGCGGTGCGTGCCGCCGGCGGCGGCGGCGAGCGCGATCGCGACGATCGCGACGAGCGCGAGCAGCGAGAGCGCCCAGCGCGCGGGGTGGCGCATGCGCCAGGGCAGCCGGCGGCGCGCAGGCCCGGGGAGCGTGCGCAGCACGCTGGTGACCTCGCCCGTCGCCTGGCCCGAGCGGGAGGCCTCGAGCGCGAGCACGTCCTCGAGGTCGGCGAGCATGCTGGCGGCGTCGGGGTAGCGGCGCTGGAGGTCCTTGGAGACGGCGCGGTCGACGACGGCGGCGGTCGCGGCGGAGATCTCGGGCCGTAGCTGCTGCACGTCGGGGATGTCCTCGCGCACGTGCTTCATGGCGACGGCGACGGGCGAGGAGCCTTGGAAGGGGACCTTGCCGGTGAGCATCTCGAACAGCACGACGCCGAGCGAGTACAGGTCGGACTGGCCGGTGACGGGCGCTCCGAGCGCCTGCTCGGGGGAGACGTAGTCGGTGGTGCCGAGCACGCGCCCGGCGATCGTGAGGCCCTCCTCGGTGAGCGTCCGCGCGATCCCGAAGTCGGTGATCTTGGCGGCGCCTTCGTCGGTGATCAGCACGTTGTGCGGCTTTACGTCGCGATGCACGATCTGGCGCTCGTGGGCGGCGCCGAGCGCGCGCGCGATCTCGATCGCGTAGGCGATCGCCTGCGGGATCTCGAGCGGGCCGTCGCGGCGGATCAGGTCCTTGAGCGTCCGCCCGTCGACGTACTCGAAGACGATGTACGGCGTGCCCTCGCCGCCCGGCGTGCCCTCGCCGCCCGGCGTGCCCGCGCCACCCGGCGTGCTCGCGCCGAACGGCTCGCCGCCGCCGCGGGCGCCGATCGTGTCGCCGCCTTCGACCTTGGGCTCCTCGCCGGCGTCGATGACGGTGACGACGTGCGGGTGGCTGAGGCGCGCGACCGAGCGCGCCTCGCGGCGGAAGCGCTCGAGCTGGTCGGAGTCGGCGGCGATCTCGCGGTGCATGAGCTTGATCGCGACCGTGCGCTCGAGCACCGTGTCGAAGGCGCGGTACACGGTCGACATCCCGCCGCGACCGATCTCGGCGTCGAGCCGGTAGCGCCCGCCGATGAGGGTTTCGAGGAGAGTCACGCACATCTATTGTGCGCGCGGCGCACGCGGAGTGCGCTCACCAGCGCGGTTGCGCCGCGGGGCGAGCGGCGCCGGTCGATTTTCGGTTTAAGTCGGCGTTCGCGTGGCGCCGGATCGCGTGCGCCGGAGGACGAGGCCTGCGAGCAGGCAGCGGTAGAGCGCGTAGGGCAGGAGCGAGCGCCGCGTGCGTGCGGCCCTGGTGAGCACGGCGGCGCTCGCGAGCGTGGAGCCGAACGCGCTCGCGGCGCCGACGGCGAGCGCGAGGCGCTCCTCGCGCGAGACGCCGTCGCGCAGCATGCGCGCGCCGCGCAGGGCGCTCGCGCCGAGCATCACCGGCAGGCCGGCGTGCCAGGAGAGCGCGTCGGCGGCGCGGCGGTCGAATCCGCGCGCGCGCGCGGCGGTGAGCGTGGCGCCGTTGCGCGAGACGCCGGGGATCAGGGCGAGCGCCTGCGCCAGCCCGAGCGCGAGCCCGTCGCCGGGACCGGCATCCCGCAGCGTGCGCGAGCGTGTCGCGTCCGGCGAGGCCCGCCGGTCGGCGAGCGCGAGCGCCAGCGCGCCCGCGGCGAGGCCGGCGGCGATCGAGCGCGGGCCTCCGAGGCGCCGCTCGATCGGCCGCTCGAGCGTGTATCCGGCGAGCGCGGGCAGCCCGAGCGCGAGCGCGAGCGAGCCGGCTCGGCGGGCATCCAGGCGGGCGCCGTCGTGCAGCAGCTCGCTGCGCATGCCGAGCGCGAGGGCGAGCCCCGCTCCGGCGTGCAGCGCAAGCTCGAAGGACTTGCGCCGGCGCCCGTCGAGCGCGGCGTACGGCCAGCCGGCAAGCCACGGCAGCAGCTCGGTGTGCGCGGAGGAGGACACGGGCAGCAGCTCGGTCGGCCCCTGGATCAGACCGAGCGCGAGCGCGTGGCGCACTGGCAGCGGGTCGGCGTGGGGCGCGGCGGCGCGCGCGCGCGCGACGCGCCGCCGGCGGGCGCCCCGCCGGGGCGTCCCCGCTGCGTGCTCGCCGGCGGGCCGCCGGCGCCGGCTGGCGGGCACGCGCACGCCGGGCGCTCTCCCCTAGCCGACGGCGCCGGCCGCCGGGTCGCGGCGCGCGCGCCGCCGGCGCACGAGCGCGTAGGCGCCGGCGAGGACGATCAGCGCGAGGACGGCGTAGTCGACGTACTCGAAGCCCTTGCGCACGCTCGTCCAGTCGCTGCCGAGCGCGTGGCCGGCGAGCGCGAGGCCGAGCGTCCAGGGAACGGCGCCGATCAGCGAGAAGGCGGTGAAGCGCGCGAGCGGCATGCGGGCGACGCCCGCGGGCAGCGACACGAACGCCCTCAGCAGCGGCACGAGCCGCCCGAACAGGACGGTCGCCTCGCCGTAGCGCTGAAACCAGCGGTCGGCGCGCTCGATCTGATGCGATCCCATGTGAACCTTTGCGCCGTGGCGTTCGAGCAGCTCGAGGCGCCCGCCCCGCCCGACGGCGTAGGCGACCCACGAGCCGGCCATCGTGCCGAGCAGGCCCGCGAGCACGATCCCCGCGAGCGTGAGGTGGTGGTGAGAGGCGCTCTGCCCCGGGTCGGCGACGGCGAAGCCGGCGAACAGCATGACGATCTCCGAGGGGATCGGGATGCAGGCGCTGGAGACGGCCATCAGCGCGAAGATCCCCGGCAGCCCGGCGTCGCGCACGAAGTGCGACGTTTCGTTGACGGCGACTTCGGAGATCGAGGCGAGCACGAGCATCGGCCGGGCAACGATACCGTCCGGCGGATGCGCGTCTGGATCGACCTGACGAACAGCCCGCACGTGCTGGTCATGCGCCCGGTGATCGAGCGCCTGCGCGCGGGCGGCCACGACGTGCGGGTGACCGCGCGCGACTTCGCGCAGACGCTCGAGCTGTGCGAGCGCCTGGGGGTGGCGCACACGGCGATCGGGCGCCACCGGGGCGGGCGCCTGACGGCGAAGGCAGGCGGCCTGGCGGCGCGCTCGTCGGCGCTCGCGCGCTGGGCGCGCGCGTACGCGCGAGAGCCGCCCGGCGGACGCTTCGACATCGCCCTCGGGCATGGCTCCAACGACGTGACGATCGCCGCGGCGTTGCTGCGGATTCCGAGCGCGACGATGTTCGACTACGAGTGGGCGAGCGTCCAGCACAACGTCAACTGCCGGCTGGCGCGCGCGGTGGTCGTCCCGGACGCGATCCCCGCGGAGCGCCTCGACCGCTACGGCGCGCGCGGCAAGGTGCGCGCGTACGAAGGCTTGAAGGAGGAGTACTACCTCGCGGACTTCGAGCCCGACGCGAAGGTGCTCGGCGAGCTGGGCCTCGATCGCGAGCGCACGATCGTGGTGGTGCGCACGCCGCCGGATGTGTCCCTCTATCACCGCTTCGAGAACGACCTGTTCGCGCGCGTGCTCGAGCGGCTGCGCACGGCGGCGGCCGAGCGGGGCGTGCAGCCGGTGCTGTTGCCGCGCGTGGCCGCCCAGCGCGCGCAGCTGCAGGCGGTCCCCGGCTTCATCGTGCCGCAGCGCGCGATCGACGCGCAGTCGCTGGTCGCGTTCGCCGACCTGGTGATCTCCGCGGGCGGGACGATGAACCGCGAGGCTGTCGCGCTGGGCACGCCCGTGTACAGCACCTTCCGGGGACGGCTGGGGGCGGTCGACGAGCGCCTGATCGCCGAAGGGCGCCTGCGCAGGCTCGGCGACGTGGACGAGCTCGATCTCGCGCCGCGCGCGCGCGCGCCCGGCGAGGGGCAGGCGCGCGTGCGCCGCGACCCGGGCGTGCTCGTCGAGCTGCTGCTCTCGCCGCTCGGCGTGCGCGCGTAAGCGCGCCGGAGCTCGGCCGCCGCGCGCGAACGTCCGCATCGCCGCGCTGGATGGGCTGGGCGGGGCTTGCTGGTGCAGGGTTCCCGCTAGCGTGGCGCATACAATTCCCAGGATGCGCCGACGGATCCGCTCGGCGGCCCTACCCCTTCACCGTCACTCGCTTCCCCAACTCGCGGTGGACGGGGCGCTGGTCGCGTTCGCATACTACCTCGCGTTCGAGCTGCGCTTCACGACGCGACTGTCCGTCCACTACTCGCAGCTGCGCGCGGACACGATCTGGTGGGTGCTTGCGGGGAGCCTGCCGGTGCTCGTCCTCAGCCGCGTCTACCAGCGCCGCTGGCGCTACGCGGGCCAGCGCGACTACGAGGCGGTGGTGCTCGCGGTGGCTCTGATCGTGCTGCTGACGGTCGCCGGCGTGGAGATCGTGCGCCCGGTGCACCGTTACATCCAGACCACCGGTCACACGCCCGGGCGCGCTGCTGCGGTCGCAGTCGTGCTGCCGAACACGGTGATCGTGCTGTTCGCGCTGCTGTCGCTCGTGTTTCTCGTGGGCATCCGCGCGCTGGCTCGCACGGTGTACGAGCGCAGGCCGTTGGCGGCCTTCCGCAGCCCGCGCCGCGGCGAGCGCACGGTGCTGATCGCGGGCGCGGGCGAGGGCGGGGGGATGGTGGCGCGCGAGATCATGCGCAACCGCGAGCTCGGTCTCGTGCCCGTGGGCTTCCTCGACGACGATCCGGCCAAGCGCGGGATGCGCATCGAAGGCCTGCGCGTGCGCGGCAACACCGAAGGCGACCTGCCGCGCATCCTCGACGAGGCCGAGCCCGACGAAGTGATCATCGCGATTCCCTCCGCGCCCGGATCCACCCGCGCGCGGATCGTGCGCGAGTGCCGTGCGCGCGCGATCCCCGTGCGCACGCTGCCGACGGTGTTCGAGCTGCTGCAAACGCGCGGCGCGCTCGCCAGGCAGGTGCGCGAGGTGCGCGTCGAGGACGTGCTCGGACGCCAGCCGGTGCACATGGAGCTCGCGCAGGTCGGCTCCTACCTGGCCGGCGAGACGGTGCTGGTGACCGGCGCCGGCGGCTCGATCGGCGCGGAGCTGTGCCGCCAGATCGCCTGGGTCGAGCCGCACCGGATCGTGCTGCTCGACCACGCCGAGGACAATCTGTTCTCGATCAGGCGCGAGCTCGAGGACGAGCGACACGTGCCGCGGTCGATGCTCGCGGCGGTGCTCGCGGACTGCAAGGAGGGCGAGCGGATGCGCGAGGTGTTCGCCGAGCAGCGCCCGACGGTCGTCTTCCACGCGGCCGCGTACAAGCACGTGGGCCTGATGGAGGAAAACCCGGTGGAGGCGGTCCGCAACAACTCGATCGGCACGCGCGTGGTCGCGCAGGTCGCGGGCGAGAGCGGCGCCGCGCGCTTCGTGCTCGTCTCGACCGACAAGGCGGTCGCGCCCGCGACGGTCATGGGCGCGTCCAAGGCGCTCGCTGAGTTCGCGCTGGAGGCCGCCGCCGCGCGCTTTCCGGCGACGCGCTACGCGGCGGTCCGCTTTGGCAACGTGCTCGGCTCCTCCGGCAGCGTCGTGCCGATCTTCCGGCGCCAGATCGAGCGCGGCGGGCCGCTGACGGTGACCGACGAGCGCATGACGCGCTACTTCATGACGATCCCCGAGGCGGTCCAGCTGATCATCCGCTCGGGCTCCCTCTCCGAGGACGATGCGCTCGCGTCCGCCGCCCGAGGACGTGGATCCGCCCCCGAGCAGCGCCCGGGCCGCGCCGGCGAGCGCATCGCGGGCCGCGCCGGCGAGCGCATCGCGGGCCGCGCCGGCGAGCGCATCACGCGCGCAGACCGCGCCGTGCCCACAGCCGAGGTGTTCGTCCTGGACATGGGCGAGCCGGTGCGGATCATCGACCTGGCGCGCGCGATGATCGACCTCTCGGGACTGGATCCGGATCGCGACATCGACGTCGAGATCGTCGGGCGCCGCCCCGGCGAGAAGCTCCACGAGGAGCTGTTCAACAGCTACGAGCGGCGGCGGCCGACGACGGCCGAGAAGATCCTGCTCGCCGAGCGCCAGCCGCTGGCGGTGGCGGCGGTCGAGACGATCTTCTCAGAGATCGGCCTGCTGGTGCTCGAGGGCGACGCGGCGGGTCTCGCGGCGAAGGTCTCCGAGCTGGTGGCCGCCCGCAGGGAGATCACGGCGCCGGGGAGCGCAGACGCCGGCGGGCCGTGCGAGGCAGACGATGAGGCCGGCCGACCGGACGCCGACGTCCACGCGGGAGCGGGCTCGGGCGAGCGCCTGGTCGCGGACGTCGACGCCAATGACGCGCCTGGCCCCCTCGTACACTCCCCGGATTCATGAGCTTCCTGCCGCTCGCGCTCTCGCTTACGGGCACCTTCACGAAGGTCGGCGCAATCGCCGCGATCGCTGCGCTCGTCGGGATCGCGTTGATCACGCTGCTCGTGTTCTCTCAGGCGCGCGAGCTCAAACGCCTGCGCGAGTGGGCCGGCCGCGCCCCCGAGCGCGCGGAAGAGCTCCAGCAGCGCGTGAGCGCCGCCGCGGTGCTGCGCGCGCGCCAGAGCGCTCCGGGGGCGCAGGCCGCGGCCGCGATTCCCGCACAGGCGCCGATCCAGGCGCGCGCGGTGGCGGGGGCCGGGGCACCCGTACCCGCGGCCGCCGCGGCCGCCGCCGGCTCCGCGACCCGGGCGCTCGGCGCTGCCGGCGCACCCGTCCCGGCGGCCGCCCCGCTCCCGCCGGCGTCTGCGCCTGCTGCGCCGGCGCTCGCGCCCGGCGGCTCTGCGACTCCAGGCGCGCAGGCCGCGCCCGGCTCGCCCATGGCGGTCCCGCCCGGCGCCCCCGTTCAGCCCGGGCCGGCGCCGAGCGTCTCGGCCCAGCCGGCTCCGGCGGCAGCGATGGCCCAGCCGGGCGCCGGCGCTGCGCCCGGAGCGGTGCCCGCACGCCCGCCGGCCGCCGGCGCCGCGCAGACGCCTGCGCCGCTCGGGGCGCCCGCGTCGGCGGCGGGCGCGCAGCGCGGCACGCCGGCGGCGAACGCGCCCGCGCCGAGCGTCGCCGAGCCGCGCCCGCCGGCGCCTGCCGCCCCGGCGCCGGCGCAGCCGCAGCAGCAGGCCCCGATCCCGGCGACCGCCGCGGCGGCAGCGAATGCGGCGGCGGCCGCACGTGCCCCCAGCCCACCCACGGCGCCAGCCGCGCCGGCACGCGCTCCCAGCCCACCCACTGCGGCGGTCGCGGGCGCCACGCGCGTTGCGCCGCCACGGGGCTCGGCGCCGGGCGGGCCGGGCCAGGCGCCGGCGGGCGCTCCACGCCTGCCGCCCGCGCCCGGAGCGACCGCGCCGCGGCCGAGCGCTTCGGCGCCGGGGCCGCGATCGGTGTACGCCTCGCCGCGGTCGCGGACGAAGACGGCGGCGCTGCTCGCGGCTGTGGTGATCGTCGTGGGCGCGGCGGCGGCGATCGCGCTGACGGCCGTTGGCGGCTCCTCCAACGGCAAGCTCGGGGACGCGGCGGCGCGCGCGCGCACACACGCCGATGCCCACAAGGCGGCGGGGCCGCCGGCGCTGAAAGCCGCCGCGCTCAGCCCGGCGGAAACGAGCGTGACCGTGTTGAACGCGACCGAAACGAACGGCCTCGCTCACCGTACGGCCGCCGAACTGCAGGCGGCCGGCTACTCGCAGGCGGCCGCCCAGGACGGCACGCCGCCGGGGCCCGGCCAGGTGAGCGTCGTGGAGTACGCGGGCGGCCACCAGGCGGAAGCGGAAAACGTCGCGCACTCTCTGGGGATCTCCCACGTGTCGGCGCTGGAAGCGGGTGTGACCGCGCTCGCGGGTGCGGCGAACGTGGTGGTGATCGTCGGCCAAGACCGGGTCGCGAAGAGCCCATAGCGAGCTTCCTCGACATCCCCGCGCGCTCGTCCAAGCCACGCGAGCACGGCATCACCCACGTGATCGACAGGGGTCTGTCGGTCGCCGAGGTCGACGGTCTGCTCGAAGTGGTCGCGGACAGCGTCGACGTCGTCAAGCTCGGCTGGGGCACGGCGCTCGTGAGCGCCAACTTGAGAGCGAAGCTCGCTCGCTACGCCGCGCACGGGATCCCGGTGGTGCTCGGCGGCACGCTCACGGAGCTCGCGATCCGCCAGGGGCGGGTCGACGGCCTGGTCGCCTGGCTGCGCGAGCTCGGCCTGCGCCACGTCGAGATCTCCGACGGCACGATCACGATCGAGCCGCAGCTCAAGCGCGAGCTGATCGAACGGCTCGCGCGCGAGTTCACCGTGTTCGCGGAGGTCGGCAGCAAGGACGCGGACTTCATCATGGCGCCGTACGTGTGGGTCGAACAGATCGAGCGCGACCTGCAAGCGGGCGCGTGGAAGGTGATCGCCGAGGCGCGCGAGTCGGGCACCGCCGGGATCTACCGCGCCAACGGCGAGGTGCGCACCGGACTGATCGACGAGATCGTGCACTCGATCGACAAGCAGCGGCTGATCTTCGACGCGCCGTTGCAAAAGCAGCAGGTGTGGCTGCTCAAGCAGTTCGGCACCGAGTGCAACCTCGGCAACATCGCGCCCGCGGACGTGCTCTCGCTCGAGACGCTGCGGCTCGGGCTGCGTTCGGACACGGTCGAGCGCTTCGCGCTGGGCGGGGCGGATTGAGCGAGGCGCCGGCCGGGGTCGGCGACCGGGGCCGGCCCGCGCGCCCGAGCGCGCACACGAGCGCGCCGGGCTCGGACCCGCTCGCGCGGCTCGTGTTCGCGCTGGTTGTCGCCGCGTGCTTCGCGGCGTTCCTGATCACCCAGCGCCTGAAGCACACGCCGACGGCCGTGCAGGACTTCGACCTGACGCCGTTCTTCTCGCCGTATCCGAGCGGGCACCTCAAAGACGCGGCGATCTCGTTCAAGCTCGAGCACTCCGAAGCGGTGACCGTTACGATCATCGACTCCGCCGGCGACGCGGTCGCGACGCTCGTGCGCGCGCGCCCGGTCGCGCGCTACAAAGTCTTCTCGCTGCGGTGGAACGGCCGTCGCGGCGGCGCCCGTCGCTATCGCTACACCCACACCCCCAACGGGCTGCCGATCGTGATCCCGATCAACGAAGGCGCGATTGCGCCCGCGGGCGAATATCGCGTGCGGCTCGAGCTCAGCCACCACAGCCCGGTGTACTCGACGCAGATCCTCACGCTGGTGGCGCCGTGAGCTCGCGCTCGGCCGCGCTGCTCGCGACCAGGCTGCCCGGCACGGGCGCGATCGTGGCGGGGCTCGCGGTCGCGGTCGTGGTGGTCGCAGCGCTCGCGCCGGTGATCCGCCGCGATCCTCGAGCGTTCCCGCTGCTGGCGGTGTTCACGCTGCCGTTCAGGGTGCCGATCGCGACCGACGGGCGCACCGTGAACCTGCTGGTGCCGCTGTACCTGGTCGTGGCGGCCGGGACGCTTACGTTGCTTCTGCCACGCTGGCTCGGGCGCTCGCGCGCCTCCACACGGGCCGGCGCGCCGGCGCGCCCCGAGGAGGCCTCCGCGGCACCGCTCCGGCCGGCGCAGGCGCGCCCGACGCTGCGGCGCCCCCGCACCTGGCTCACGCCCCGTGGCCTGGAATGGATCCTGCTGGCGGCGGTCGCGCTGTACGTGCTGCAGGCGAGCTATTCGGCCGACCGCGTCAAGGCCCTCGAGAACGTCGCCTTCTTCTATGTTCCGTTCGGGTTGCTATTCCTGCTCTTGCGCGACGTGCGCTGGACGCGCGAGCTGATCGCCCGCTGCCTGGGAGTGGCGGTCACGCTGGCCGTGCTGTTCGCGGGGGTGGGCTTCGTCGAGTACGCCCGCAAGTCGCTGTTCCTGAACCCGAAGGTCGTGGCGGCCGACCAGTACTCCAACTACTTTCGCGTCAACTCGGTGTTCTTCGATCCGAGCATCTACGGGCGGTTCCTCGCGCTGGTCATGATCGCGGTGATGACCGCGGTCCTGGCCGCGGGGCGCGGGCTCGGCGGCCCGGGAGCGGGGCCGGACGAGCGCGCGCTGCGCGCCCGTCGCGGCCAGGTGCACGCCCGCCGCGAGATGCTGGCGGGCGCGGCGGTGCTCGCGTGGCTGCTCGGCGGGATGGTGACGAGCTTCTCGCAGTCGAGCATCGCGGCGCTGCTGCTCGGACTGGCGGTGCTCGCGGCCTGGTCCTGGGGCGTGCGCCCGACGCTCTACGTGTCGGGGACCCTGCTCGTGCTGGCGCTTGCGTTCGTGCTGCTCGCTCCCGCCAGCCTGCACTTCGGGCTGAAGGGCGCGAAGGGCTCGGCCGCGAACGCGACGAGCGGACGCACGACCCTGATCGGCGGCGGCCTCGAACTGTTCGCCAAACGCCCGCTCGAGGGCTATGGCTCCGGCTCGTTTGAAACCGAGTACAAGCGCCACAGCGCGACCGACGCCGCGAACGCGGCCTCCGCCTCGCACACGATCCCGATAACGATCGCCGCCGAGCAGGGGGTGGTGGGCCTGGCGCTCTACGCTTCGCTGCTGGTGAGCGCGTTCGCGGTGCTGTTCCGCGGCGCCGGGCGCTCGCCGCCGCGGATCGCGATCGCGGCGTGCTTCGCCGCGCTGGTGCTGCACACGTGGACATACGCGGACTTCCTCGAAGACCCGTTCACATGGGCGCTGCTCGCGGCCGGGCTGGCGCTCGCGCGGGCCGGCGGGGCGGGCGCCGGCGGGGCGGGCGTGCCCGTGCGCGAGGCGGATGCGCCGGTGGGTAGCGTCTGAGCCGTGCTCGGCTACCTGAAGCGCCTCGTCACGACCGGCGCGGCGTATCAGTTCGGGGACATCCTCGCCAAGGGGCTGGCGCTGCTGACGCTGCCGCTGTACACGCGTCACCTCGACACGAAAGCCTACGGCGCGGCCGAATCGCTGCTGACGGCGGTGATCCTCGCGAGCATCCTCGCGCGCGCCGGCGTCGGCGAGGCGTTCATCCGCTTCTACTTCGACGACGCGGACACGGCCAGGCGCGAGCGGATCGCCCGCACGGCGACCGCCACCGTGGCGTGGACCACGACGCTCGCGTCGCTCCTGGCTGTCGCGTTCGCCGCTCCGCTGTCGAAGCTGGTGGTCGGCTTCCGCGACCCGCTGCTGCTCGACTGCGCGGTGCTGGGCCTGTGGGCGTTCACCAACCTGGAGATGGTCTATGCGCAGCTGCGAGTGGACGAGCGCAAGCGCGCGTACGTGTACGCGTCCGGCGCGAACGTGGCGATGACGGTGGGGTTCACGACCGCGCTGGTCGTGTTCGCCGGTCAGGGCGCGCGCGGGCTGCTGCTGGGGAACTTCGGCGCCTCGGCGCTGGTCGTGCTGGGCCTGTGGTGGGCGCTGCGCGGACGCGTGTCGCTGCGGGTGCGGGCCGCCGACCTGGGCGCGATGCTGCGCTTCGGGCTGCCGACCGTCCCGGCGGACGCGAGCGTGTACGCGCTGCAGGTCGCCGACCGCTTCTACCTGTTCAGGGTCTTCTCGCAGGGCGCCGCCGGGCAGTACGCGATCGCGATCAAGCTCGCCACCGTGGTTTTCGTCGCGGTGCGCGGCTTCCAGTACGCGTGGCCGCCGCTCGCATACTCGATCGAAAGCGACGAGGAAGCCTCGCGCCTGTATTCGCTGGTGACCACCTACTACGCGCTCGCCACCGGGGTCGTCGTGTGCGCGGTCGCGCTGCTCGGACGCTGGCTCGTGCGGCTGCTCGCGGCCCACGAATACTTCGGCGCCTATCGCGCGCTGCCGTGGCTCGCGCTCGGCTGGGCGTTGTACGGGCTGTACCTCGTGTTCGTCGCGATCTCCGGGCGCGCGCGCGTCACCTCGCGCAACTTCCCGGCGGGAGCGGCGGGCCTCGCCGTGAACGTGACCCTGCTCGTGCTGCTGGTCCCGCACAGCGGCGCCGGCCTGGGGATCGCGGGCGCGGGCATCGCGCTGTGCGGCGCGTACGTGGCGATGCTCGTGGTCATGTACCTGCTCACGCGCAGCCTCTTCGCGGTCGGCTTCGAATGGCTGCGCCTGGGCGAGCTGATCGTGATCCTCGGCGGGGTCGCGCTGTCGGGCGAGCTGCTGCTGCCGACGCACGGGCTCGCCGGGCTGGCGTCGCGTGTGGCGTGGCTCGGGCTCGTGCCGGCGGCACTGCTGCTGGCGCGCTTCTTCCATCCCCACGAGCGCGCCCAGGCGCGCAGGCTGGTGGCGGACGCGCGCCGGCGCGTCGCGGCGTTCCGTGCCGGCCACGGCGAAGTCGAGGCGTACGCCGAGGACCCGCTCCGCGACCTCTGACGGGCGCCACCGCGGGCGGGCGCGGGGCCGCAACCGCCGGCCGAGGTGTCTAACGAGACGATTCTTGGCTCAAGAATGCGGCTTTTGCGGCCGATGCACGTCCCGTTGTGGCGGAGCTCACGAGACAGCCACCCCATCGAGCGGGCGTCAAGGAGCGCCAGCGCCGCGCGGAGGCGCTGCGCCGCTATCGCGCGGACGCGCGCGTCAAGAGCATGGCCGCCACCGGCGAGGCCGCGTACCTGCGCGAGCAGCTGCGCCTGGCGGCACGGCTGACGGCGAGGCTGGCGAGCACGAGCGAGGTCGAGGAGCTGGCGCGGCTGGTCGTCGACGAGTTGCACGAGACGTTCGCGTTCTACCTCGCGGCGATCCAGCGGCTTGACGCCGACGGCGTCCTGCGCCTGGTGGCCGCGCGGGGACCGCTGGCCGAGGTGATGGCCGAGTTCCTGCTGACCGAGCAGCCTGTCTCGCAGGGCGTCAACGGCAAGGTCGCGCGCAGCGGGCGCACGGTGCTCGTGGACGACACGCGCGAGGAGCGCGACTACATCGTGCGCGACCCGAGCACCGACCCGCGCTGCGAGCTGTCGGTGCCGGTCCGCGTCGACGGGGCGGTGTGGGGAGTGCTGAACATCGAGGCGACCGAGCCGGGCGCGCTCGTCGAGGCCGACGCGGTGCTCGTGGAGACGATCGCGGCGAGCTTCGGCGAGGCGGTGCACCGCGCGCGCCTGATCGCGGACCTCGAGGGCGCGTTCACGACCGCGCTCGCGGTGCTGACGAGCACCGTCGAGGCCAAGGACGACTACACGGCCTGCCACGGCGAGGACGTCGCGGTGCTCGCCGAGCGGATCGCCCTGCGCATGTCGCTGCCGAACGCGCAGGCGCGCGACGTGCGCTACGCGGCGATGCTGCACGACATCGGCAAGGTTGCGGTGCCGAGCGAGATCCTGCTCAAGCCGGGGCCGCTGACCGACGAGGAGTGGGTGACGATGCGCAGTCACGCGGCGATCGGCGGCGAGCTGGTCGCGCGCATCGACGCCTTCGCGCACCTCGCGCCGGCGGTCCGCGCGAGCCACGAGCGCTGGGACGGCGGCGGCTATCCGGACGGCCTGGCCGGCGAGGCGATCCCGCTGGAGGCGCGGATCATCGCCGCGTGCGACACCTTCGATGCGATCGTCACCGACCGTCCCTACCGCGCGGGGCGCACGCCGCGCGAGGCGTGCGTGGAGCTGCGCCGGGTCGCGGGCTCGCAGCTTGACCCGGACGTCGTGCACGCCGTGGTCGGCGAGCTCGAAGCCGTCTAAGCCTCGGCAGTGGCGCCGCGGTTGTACTCCGCGGCGGCCTCGCGCAGGCCCTCGCCGCGGCCGGGACGCAGCGTGGCGGTCACGTGGCGCCAGTAGCGCCGCGCGTCGTGGCCGGGCAGCGCGAGCGCGGCGAGCGCGCGCAGCGCGTAGCTCCACGCGGTCAGCCAGCGCACCGCCCGCGCGGCCGCCCGCGAGTGGTGCTTGCGCATGTACAGGTCGCGCCCCCGCGCCAGTTCGACGATCCGCCGCTCGGGCGAGGACCCGGTCGCGAGCTGCTCGCGGTGGACGGCGCGCGCCGCCGGCACGAACAGGCTGCGCCAGCCCGCGTCGCGCAGGCGGCGGGCGAAGTCGACCTCGTCGGAATACACGAAGAAGTCCGGGTCCAGGTAGCCGACCCGCGCGGCCGGCTCGCGGCGAACGAGCAGCGCCGAGGACTGGCACCAGTCGACCTCGCGCGTGCGCGTGCCCTTGCTCTGCACGACGCACGCACGGTGCAGCAGCAGCGCTCCCGCAAGCGCGGTGAGCACGCTCGGAAAGCGCCACGCGCACGCCTGGGGGCTGCCGTCGGGGCGCAGCAGCTGAGCCCCCGCGCAGGCCGCGCGGGGATGCTCTTGCAGCGCCCGCCACAGTGCGAGCGTAGCCCCGGGGCGGAGCTCGGAGTCCTCGTTGAGCAACAGCGCGCAGCGCCCACGCGCGCGCCGCAGCAGCTCGGAGTCGTTCTCCGCCTTGCCACGGCGCTCGTGCAGCTCGATCAGGCCGTCCACGGCCGGGTGCTCGCGTGCCGCCCGCGCGGAGCCGTCGCGCGAGCCGTTGTCGAGCACTAGCACCTCGGTCGCGAACGGCGCGCGCGCGCGCTCGCGCGCGATCGCGTCCAGGCCGCGCAGCAACAGCTCGCGCTGTGAGGTGTTGACGACGCAGTAGCTCAGCTCGATCTCGGGCACTCGCCGCGTACGCTCGCACGCACGGTCGCACGCTGTCAACGACTGGAGGAGCACCATGCGCCACATCGGTATCCGTCGACCATCGCCCGCGGTGGTCCTCTGCACGCTCGTCGTGCTCGCGGCGTTCGGCGGCGCCGCCTGGGCCGCGATCCCCGGCCCCGAGGGGATCATCCACGGCTGTTACAGCAAGCGCAGCGGCCAGTTGCGCGTGATCAACACGGCCGCCCACGCCAAGTGCGGACGCAGGGAAGCCGAGCTCAACTGGGACGAGACGGGCCCGCCGGGCCCGCGTGGCGGGGGCGGCGCCCGCGGCCCCACCGGCGCCCGCGGCCCCACCGGAGCGACCGGCGCACAGGGACCGAGCGACGCTTATACGGCGAGCGAGACATCGCCGGTCGGGCTCGCCGGCGGTCGCGACGTGCTCAATCTGGCGCTGCCCGCCGGCAAATACGTGATCAGCGCGAGCGTCGATCTCGCAAACGAAGACGGCCCCGCGGGCAAGACGGAGAAGGCCGCGTGCGTGATCGACGCGGCGCCGGCGGCGACCGGCGAACAGGCCTCGGCGACCGCGACGATCCCGTTCCTGGAAGGCGGCAGCTCCGAGACCGTCCCGCTCGACGGCGCCTTGAGTCTTAGCGAGCCCGAGACGCTCGAACTGTTCTGCACGCAGCTGTCCTCCGGCGCGACCAGCGCGAGCCTCGCGCGCATCGAGGCCGTGCAGGTCGCCAGCCTCAGCGGCGGCTAGGCGCATACGCTCTAGTCAGTATGGATGCCGAAGGTGGGGCTGGCCCTCGGCGTTCGTAGGTTCGCGGGTTAGCCTCGGGGTTGTCAAAGACCGCCGCGGCCAGTGCCGCATACGAAGGAGGACCAGCCATGCCAGACGTTAGCTCCGCCGCGCCCGCCCAGGTGACCACGTGGGTCGCGATCGACCAGCACAAGCTGTCGCTCGT
>Ga0335075_10000093_pt1 | contig 177083 bp, 167 predicted proteins | sample Lox_Sample_24_FD_206723 | JGI IMG/M metagenome (GOLD analysis project Ga0335075, IMG submission 206723) | Soil microbial communities from Loxahatchee National Wildlife Refuge, Florida, United States - Lox_Sample_2.4 | ecosystem: Environmental > Terrestrial > Soil > Wetlands | place: USA... | reverse complement strand
GGCCCACCGGGTTTCGAGGCTCGGGACTTCGTCCCTCACACCTGGGCGGTTCAAGGCCGACTCTCGGCCCACCCGGTTTCGAGGCTCGGGACTCCGTCCCTCACACCTCAACCAGCGTCACGCTGGTTGAGGTGCCCCGGAGCGACGCAGGAGCGCAGGGGCCTCGAAACCCCCGCAGGCCGAGAAGCAGCGTTCAGTCATCGGTCAGATCGCGAGCTCGTTCCTCGGTCGGACTAAGGCAGGTCGAGCAGCTTCTCCTTGACGGCGTACATGACCGCCTCCATGCGGGAGTGCAGCTGGAGCTTCTCCAGGATGTTGCGCACGTGGTTCTTGACCGTGTTCTCGGAGATGAAGAGCTGGCGGGCGATCTCGCGGTTGTTCATGCCGCGGGCGACCAGCCGCAGCACCTCGAGCTCGCGCTCGGTCAGCCGCAGGCCCGGGACGTGGTCGCGCTCGGGACGCGACATCTGCTTGAACTCGTCGATCAGCTTGACCGCCATGGACGGGCTGATGAGGGACTGGCCGTCGGCGACCACGCGGACCGCCTGGGCGACCTCCTCGATCGAGGAGTCCTTGAGCAGGTAGCCGGAGGCGCCGCTCTTGACCGCCTCGTAGAGGTCGGCCTCCTCGTCGGAGACGGTGAGCATGATGATCTTGGCCGAGGGCACGGCCTCCTTGATGGCCAGGCAGGCCTCGATCCCGGAGCGCTTCGGCATCCGGATGTCGAGCAGCACCACGTCGGGGGCGGCCGTCGTCGCGAGGTTGGTGCCCTCGACGCCGTCGCCGGCCTCGCCGACCACCTCGATGCCCGACTCGACGCCCAGCAGCATCGTGAGCCCGCGCCGGAACAGCTCCTGGTCATCGACCACGAGCACCCGGATGGGCTCCGAGCCGTCTGTGTCTGAATCGGCCACGCGCAGATCATGGCACGGACGGACCCCCCGTGGCGCCCGTCCGGACCACATGACGAGAGGCCGGGGTGGCCCGAACGGGCCACCCCGGCCTCCTCAACGGTGCCGGCTCGTCAGGCGATCCGCCGCTCAGTCCTCGCCGAGCTCGAGCGAGATCACGCCGTAGTCGTACCCGCGGCGCCGGTAGACGACGGAGGGGCGCTCGCTCTCCTTGTCGACGAACAGGTAGAAGTCGTGGCCCACGAGCTCCATCTCGTAGAGGGCCTGGTCGAGGGTCATCGGACTCGCCGGATGGGTCTTCTCCCGGACCACCAGCGGTCCGTCGCCGGTCACCGCGATCGGCCCGACGTGCCGCTCCTGGGTGGTCGAGAGCTCCTCCTCCACGGTGGCGACCATCGGCGCCGGGGTGTCGGCGAGGGCCTGCCCCACCGAGACCGGGGTCTTCTGCCCCCGGTGCACCCGGCGGCGGTCGGCCGCGCGCCTCATCTGGGAGGCCATCTTGTCCAGGGCCAGGTCGAGCGCGCCCATCTTGTCGTCGGCGGCGGCCTCGGCCCGGATGACCGGCCCCTTGGAGAACGCCGTCAGCTCCACGTGGACGGACCGGTCGTGCTGGCGCGGGTTGGGCTCACAGTCCACCTCCACATGCACCCGCATGATCCGGTGGTCGTGCTTCTCCAGTCGAGTCAGCTTCTCGGCCGCATGCTCCCGGAACCTGTCCGAGATCTCGCAGTGACGACCCGTGACCACAACTTCCATGTGAACCTCCCGTTAGACAGTTGGTTTCCTCATTCAGCCCGTCCGTGCCATCCGAGGGCAGAGCGCAGCCCGGGCCGTGACGGCCCGCACTCCGCTCGTGGACGAGAGATGGAGCCCGTCCGGCCGACCTGGTCTTCGACCCCACAACCGCCTGCTGAGGCTTCCGCAGCTTCTCTGCCACTACCGGCCTTCTCCCACCGTCCTCCGTGTCTGACGGAGAGGGCGGGGCAGGACTTACCTCTAAGCCGCACCGTGATCAGACGCCCGGAGGCGCCCTTACGTGGACCGTTTCGCCTGCGACTGGCCTCGGCTAGCCACCGGCGCGCCTGCGGCGCACCAGCGGTGCAACCACGGACCCGGACGGACTCCATGCAGAGAACGTAGTCACTTCCCGTCCCGCATTAAAGGGACAGAGGTCCCCACTTCGACGTGACGTCTGCGCGTCGCCGCGACGGCGGCCACCGCGGACACCTGCAGACCGACCGCTTCGAGGGCTCGTTGGGCCTCGCGTGCGGTCGCGCCGGTGGTCAGCACGTCGTCGCAGATGACGAACCGGGCGCGCGGGACCGCCGCCGCGAGCCGGTGCAGCGCTCCGCTCGGGCAGGTCATCGAGCCGGCGAGGTTGCGGGCACGGGCGGCAGCGTCCAGCCCGGCCTGGTCGACCAGGCCCGGTCGGGTACGGAGCAGGCGGGCCGCGCGGACGTCGTACCCCTCCCGCCGGAGGCGGACGGCCGCGCCCGCGGTCACGGTGTACGTCGGGTCGTGGCCGCGGGCGCGCACGCTCGCGGGCCGCGAGGGCACGGGCACCAGCACGACCGGGCCGGGCGGGGCCGCCGCCGCGACCGCCTGGGCGAGCAGGCCCGCGATCGGTCGGCCCAGGCCGAGCAGCCGGCGTTCCTTCAGGCCCAGCACCATGGCCCGCGCGGCCCCGTCGTACGACGCCGCCGCCCAGGGAGGCACGAGCCCGGCCGGGGTCGGCTCCGGCCACGCCGGGTGGGCTCCCGTCGGGAGACCGGCCGCGCACCGCAGACACAGCAGCCGGCCCGCGACGCCGCACCCGACGCACCGGCCGCCGAGGAGGAGGTCGGTGACGGCATCGCGCACCCGTCCAGCGGACCAGTCCGAACGCGCCCGTTCAACCGGGGTCGGGTCGGCCTGTGGAGGGAGTCGTCAGCCGACGTAGCCGAGCGAGCGCAGGCGCCGTTCGTCGCCGAGCTCGATCTCCCGCGCGATCGGGCGCGACAGGTCGAGCGCCGCGTCGGGGGCGAGCACCAGCAGGCCCTGGTCCGGGACGGGCGAGCCGGCCATCGAGCGGACCGGCCCGTTGAGGTTGGCGATGCTCTCGATGCTGGTCGGTGCGCCGTCGACGGCGATCGAGCGGACCTCCCACAGCTCGCCGGCGACGCCGGTCAGCACCGCCACGCTGGTCGGCGAGCGCCAGGCGATGTCCTTGATGGTCTGCGCCTCCGGTGCCGTCTGGAGGATCGTCTGGGCGGGCGTGGCACTGCGGACGTCGCCCTCGGCCCGGTGCCGGATCCGGCTGACCACCAGCTCGTCACCCGTCCGGCCGGCGACGACCGCCACCAGGCGCGACCCGTCCCGGGAGACCAGGAAGGACCGGATCGCCTCGCCGGTGACCCCCGGGACCTCCAGCGTCCGGAGCCGGTCGTTCTCGTAGTAGAGGACCCGCGCGCCGTCGGACCGCCGGTCGATCAGCCAGATCCGGTCGGTGAAGTCCCAGGCGGGCTCCAGCAGGTCGGCGCTGCGGTCGAGGATCCCGCGCATCTCCGTGAGGCCGCCGTTGAGCGGGCCGACCAGCACGGCGTCCGAGGTCGTGACGGCCGCCGCGGTGCTGCCGTCGAGGTTGACCGCCGCCGAGCGCAGCGGGACCTCGCCCGTGCCGAGCACCCCGCCCACCGGGTCGAGGTCGTCGGGGATGCCCGAGACGAGCTGCCCGTCGCGGATGCCGAAGACGACCGCGCTCGCAGCGGGGACCGCGGGATCGAACTCGGCCCCGAGGTTGACCGGGAACCGGCCCTCGTCGCTGCCCGGCAGCTGCAGGAGCTCGCCGTCGACCGTGACGCGCACGGCGGTGATGCCAACGACCTGCCGCAGCGTCGAGGCGAGCTGCACCATCATCAGTCGCTGGCTCGCCGGCGGCTGCTGCCCCACGTCGCTGAGCGACACCTCGGCCACGCCGTCCGCGGACACCGGCACCGAGAGGTCACCGAGCCGGGCACCCGGCGGGAAGAAGCTGCGGGAGCTGGGCGCGAGCGCCGGGCCGGGACCGTCGAGCAGACCCTCGACGAGCCGGGTGGCCAGGGCGTCGTCGTCGGCGACGAACACGGGCTCGGGCACCAGGATCTGGGCGCTGGGGTCGAAGAAGGAGATCGACAGCCGGCGGTACCGCGACTCGAACCACGACTCGGGCACGATCAGCGCGTCGGGCGGGTCGGCGATGCGCCACTGCCCGCCCTCCATCTCGAGACCGAACCTCAGGTCGAGGGCGGCGCCGGAGAGCGAGCCGCGCCAGGCTCCGCGCGCGTCGAACCGGTTGCTGCCGTCGAGCATCCGCACGCGGACGACGGAGCCCGTGTCGAGGGCGGGCGCCCGGTCGCCGTACGTGATCGTCTCCCGCTCCGGGCGCCACGACGCCCGGGCCTCCTGGGTCAGGAACTCCGCGGCCGAGGTCGTCTGGATCGGCACGGCCGTCATCGCGTCGAGGAACCCCTTCACGATCTCCGAGCGCGAGGCGTCCGGGAGCGGCGGCAGCGGGTCGTACTTCACCCCCGACGTCACGGGCGTGCCGCGGGACTCGTCGGTCTCGACGACCGGGCCGCTCTCGGGCAGGCTGACGCACCCCGCGACCGGGGCCAGCAGCGCCGCCGCCAGGAACGCCGCGGCGACGCGCGTGGGACGTCTCCTCCGCGGCGTCATGTCACGGGCTCCCGGGCGTCGGCGGGCACGAGCGGCAGCGGGCTGCGGCGCAGCGGGGCGTTCACACGACGCGGGAGGGTCAGCCGGAACTGGGCACCCTCGCCGGGCCGTCCCCAGGCCTGCAGCCAGCCGCCGTGCAGGTGGGCGTCCTCCAGCGAGATCGACAGGCCGAGCCCGGTGCCGCCGCTGGTGCGGGCGCGGGCGGGGTCGGCGCGCCAGAACCGGTTGAAGACCAGGGCCGACTCCCCCGGCCCGAGGCCCACGCCGAAGTCGCGGACGGTGATCGCGGCCGCGTGGTCGTCGCCGGCCACCTGGACGACGATCTCGTCCCCCCGGCCGGTCTCGGCGTGGTCGATGGCGTTGCTGATCAGGTTGCGGACGATCCGCTCCACGCGGCGCGCGTCGGCCTCGGCGAGGCAGGGATGGTCGGGCGCGCGTACGACGATCCGCACGTCGCGCTGCTCGGCCAGCGGCCGGGTCGCCTCGACCACGCGGTGCGCGACGTCGACCAGGTTGAGGTCCTCGGCCTCGAGCACCGCCGCGCCGGCGTCGAAGCGGCTGATCTCCAGCAGGTCGGAGAGCAGCGTCTCGAACCGGTCCAGCTCGGTCTGCAGCAGCTCGGCCGCCCGCGAGGTGACCGGGTCGAAGTCGAGACGGGAGTCGTACAGCACGTCCCCGGCCATCCGCACCGTCGTCAGCGGGGTGCGCAGCTCGTGGGAGACGTCGGAGACGAACCGGTGCTGGACCCGACTCAGCTCCTCCAGCTGCCGGATCTGGCGCTGCAGGTTGCTCGCCATCTGGTTGAACGACGTCGCGAGCCGGGCCAGGTCGTCCTCGCCCGAGACCCGGAGCCGCTCCTGCAGCCGCCCGGCGGCCAGCCGCTCGGCGACCCGGCGGGCCATCCGGATCGGGGTGACCACCTGGCGGGTCACGAGCCAGGTGACACCGGCGACCAGGACCAGCAGCAGCGCGGCCGCGGTGAGCAGTGCCCGGGTGACCAGGGCGAGCGTCTCCTGCTGCTCGTCGAGCGGGAAGAGGAAATAGAGGGTGTAGGTGCCGCCGTCGGCCACCAGGGTCACCTGGGTCCCGACCGCGATGCCGGGCTGCTCGCTCACCACGGCTCCGTCCTGGCCGACGGTCCGGATGGTGGTGTAGGTCCACGCCGTCGCGGCCGGCTCCTGGAAACGACTCTCCAGCGAGCCCGGGACGCTGGCGGTGTCCAGGCCGGGTGAGGAACGGGTGCCGCGCTGGGCGATCCGGCCCGTGTTCTGCCCGATCGGGCCGGCGAGTACGACGGAGAAGCCGCGGGTCAGACCGCGCTGGATGATGGGGTCGATCAGCTCCGCCTGCTGGGCGGTCGCGTCCACGTCGGTGCCGGGAACCGACCCGAGCCGGGTCTCGGCGTCGGCGCGCTCGGTGTTGGCCTCGGCCACGACCGCGTCGACCCGCTGCTCGAGCAGGCCCTCGCGGGTCTGCTGGAGCAGGAACCAGCCGACGACCCCGACCACGGCCGCCGAGAGGACCAGGGTGGACGCGACCACCCGGGCCTGGATCGAGCGGCGCCAGAAGGTCAGCCCGCGCCGGAGACCGGGCGGCATCCCCAGCGGCGAGCGGACCCGCATGGCTATGCCCGGCCGGCTTTGTAGCCGACCCCCCGGACGGTGACGACGATCTCGGGGTTCTCGGGGTCGTGCTCGACCTTGGACCGCAGCCGCTGGACGTGCACGTTGACCAGCCGGGTGTCGGCGGCGTGCCGGTAGCCCCACACCTGCTCGAGCAGGACCTCGCGGGTGAAGACCTGCCAGGGCTTGCGGGCCAGGCAGACCAGCAGGTCGAACTCCAGCGGCGTCAGGCTGATCGGGACGCCGTCCCGGGCGACCGCGTGGCCGGCGACGTCGATGACCAGGTCGCCGATGGTCAGCGTCTCCTGCGGCGTGGTCTCGTGGCGGCGTACCCGCGCCCGGATCCGGGCGATGAGCTCCTTGGGCTTGAACGGCTTGACGACGTAGTCGTCGGCGCCCGACTCGAGCCCGACGACCACGTCGACGGTGTCGCCCTTGGCGGTGAGCATCACGATCGGGACGCCCGACTCCGCGCGGATCTCCTTGCAGACGTCGATGCCGTCCTTGCCCGGCAGCATCAGGTCCAGCAGGACCAGGTCGGGCTTGTAGTCGCGGAACTCGGCGAGCGCCTGGTCGCCGCGCACGCACATCCGGCTGTCGAAGCCCTCCTGGCGCAGGACGATCGTCAGCATCTCCGCGAGGGACGCGTCGTCGTCGACGACGAGGACGCGTCCCTTGGTCGCGTAGTCACTGGTGAGGTTGCTCGGCTGCCCGGCGGACAGGCCGGTCTGACCTCCGACGGACTGGTTCATGTCCCCAATCCTGCCACCGCGGCGAGCGTGGTGCTCAGTAGCGGTACTGCTCCGTCTTGTACGGGCCCTCGACCGGGATGCCGAGGTACGACGCCTGCGAGTCGCTCAGTGTCGTCAGGTTCACGCCCAGCGCGCCGAGGTGCAGCCGGGCGACCTCCTCGTCGAGGTGCTTCGGGAGCACGTAGACGCCGGTGGGGTACTCCTCGGTCTTGGTGAAGATCTCGATCTGCGCCAGGACCTGGTTGGTGAAGGAGTTCGACATCACGAACGACGGGTGGCCGGTCGCGTTGCCGAGGTTGAGCAGCCGGCCCTCGGACAGGACGATGATCGCCTTGTCGTTCGGGAAGGTCCAGATGTCGACCTGCGGCTTGACGTTCTTGCGGGTCGCGACGCCCTCGGCCTCCAGGCCGGCCATGTCGATCTCGTTGTCGAAGTGACCGATGTTGCCGACGATCGCGTTGTGCTTCATCGACCGCATGTGGTCGAGGGTGACGACGTCCTTGTTGCCGGTCGCCGTGATGATGATGTCGGCGATGTCGAGCACGTTCTCGAGGGTGTCGACCTGGTAGCCGTCCATGGCGGCCTGCAGGGCGCAGATCGGGTCGATCTCGGTGACGATGACCCGGGCGCCCTGGCCGCGCAGGGACTCCGCGCAGCCCTTGCCGACGTCGCCGTACCCGCACACGACCGCGACCTTGCCGCCGATGAGGACGTCGGTGGCACGGTTGATGCCGTCGATGAGGGAGTGCCGGCAGCCGTACTTGTTGTCGAACTTCGACTTGGTGACCGAGTCGTTGACGTTGATGGCCGGGAACAGCAGCGTGCCGTCGCGCATCATGTCGTACAGGCGCAGGACGCCGGTGGTGGTCTCCTCGGTGACGCCCTTGACCGAGTTCGCGATCGGGGTCCAGTGGTTGGAGCTCTTCGCGAGCACCTCGTTGAGCACCTCGAAGATAATCCGCTGCTCGCCGCTGGTGGCGGTGGCCGGGTCGGGCGCCTGGCCGGACTTCTCGGCCTGGACGCCGAGGTGCAGCAGCAGGGTGGCGTCACCGCCGTCGTCGAGGATCATGTTCGGCAGCTGGTCGCCGGGCCAGTCGAGGATCTGCTGGGTGCACCACCAGTACTCCTCCAGGGTCTCGCCCTTCCAGGCGAAGACCGGGACGCCCTGCGGGTTCTCGGGGGTGCCGTTCGGGCCGACCGCGATCGCGGCGGCCGCGTGGTCCTGCGTGGAGAAGATGTTGCAGGAGGCCCAGCGCACCTCGGCGCCCAGCGCGACCAGCGTCTCGATGAGCACGGCGGTCTGGATCGTCATGTGCAGCGAGCCCGCGATCCGGGCGCCGGCCAGCGGCTGCTCGGCCCCGTAGCGCTCGCGCATCGCCATCAGGCCGGGCATCTCGTGCTCGGCGAGCTGGATCTCGGTGCGGCCGAAGTCGGCCAGGCTGAGGTCGGCGACCTTGTAGTCCATGGAGTGCTCCTGTGGTGGCGGCGGTTCGCTTCGTCCGAGGTTAGAACGGCCCCCCGGTCAACGAGGAATCCTCGGTCGCGCCCCCGCACAGGTCGAGCGGGTCCCGCTCAGCCGGATCAGTGAGCGGCGTGCTTCTTCTTCCCGAACGGCAGCAGGTGCAGCACGCCGACGATCACCGAGCCGAGGGCCAGGCCGTACACCGCGGACGCCGCGGTGTTGACCAGCCAGCCGAGGACCCCGCCGATGCCGGCGACGGCGTGCTCGACGTCCTCCTCCAGGTGGTGGACGAAGTCGTAGAGCGGGTGCCAGCCCAGGTCGTCGAGGCCGACGAGCTGGATGTGGCCACCGACCCAGAGCATCGCGGCGGTGCCGACGACGGAGATGACCGTCAGGACCCGCGGCATGGCCGTGACGAGGCCGCGACCGACCTTCTGCGAGGTCGGCGAGGAGCGCTGGGCCAGGCGCAGGCCGACGTCGTCGACCTTCACCAGCACCGCGACCACGCCGTACACGACGATGGTGATGACGAGGGCGACCACCACCAGGATCGCCGCCCGGGACCAGAAGCTCTGGTCGGCGACCTCGTTGAGGGCGATGACCATGATCTCGGCTGAGAGGATCAGGTCGGTGCGGACAGCACCGGCGACCATCGTCTTCTCGGCCTCCGGCCCCGCCTCGGCGACGGGGACGGCGTGCCCCTCGTGCCCGAGGATCTTGCCCCAGACCTTGTGCGCCCCCTCGTAGCACAGGAACGCGCCGCCGAGCATCAGGATCGGGGTGAGCAGGTCCGGGAGGAACTGGCTGAGCAGCAGCGCCACCGGCAGGATGATCAGCAGCTTGTTGCGGATCGAGCCGATGGCGATCCGCTTGATCATCGGCAGCTCGCGGTCGGCGGTGACGCCGTGGACGTACTGCGGCGTGACGGCGGTGTCGTCGACGACCACCCCCGCCGCCTTCGCGGTCGCCTTGGCGGCGGCCGCACCGACGTCGTCGACCGAGGCCGCGGCGAGCCGGGCGATCGCGGCGACGTCGTCGAGGAGCCCGAAGAGACCGGCGCTCACCGCGAGGCTCGGGTGGAGGAGGCGTCAACAGGCATGGCGCGCATCGTAGCGGCGTCCTCCACCGCCTCGCTGATGACGTCCGCCTCGGCCTTGGCATTCGCGGTCGCGTGCGCCTGGTGCAGGTGCCGCTCGGCGTACCCGACGGGGTCGACGAGGTGGTTCAGGCGGCGGGCGACCGGCTCCCAGGCCAGCAGGAACGAGAGGGCGACCGCGGCCACCACCGTGACCAGCAGCGCGAAGGTGCCGTGGTCGGCGGCCCAGTCCGGGTAGCCGGCGTAGTCGGCGCCCTTCACGGCGAAGCCGTGGAAGAGGTAGACCACGAGCGTCCAGGCACCCATCCGCGTGAACCAGCCGCCGACCCGCGGCACCAGCGCGAGGAAGGCCCAGGCACCGAGGGTGCCGACCATCAGGACGACGGCCCGGATCACGAAGGCCTCGGAGTCGCTGACGTCGAGGTCGGCGTAGCGCGAGCGGTAGTAGAGCCACTCGGTGGCCGCCCACCGGTCGGTCCAGGTGGTCAGCACCCAGATCCCCGCGAAGACCAGCACGGCCGCGACCTGCACCTTCGCGGTGCGCAGTCGCTCGAAGCGCTCGGGAGTCGCGAGCAGGCCCATCACGAAGAACGGCAGCAGGCCGAGGACGCGCGCGAGGTCGAGGGTGTCGCCGGCGTACAGGCCCGCGGCCAGGCTGATCAGGAGCGCGACCGGCAGTGCCGCCGGGAGCCGCTTGAACACCGGCGTCAGCAGTCGCCAGAAGAAGAGGGCGGAGAGGTACCACATCGGCCAGTGCGGATCGGAGAACAGATCCTCCAGCTGCTCACCGCCGACGTGGATCCGGAACAGCGCGAGGGCGCACTCGAAGATGACGTAGGGCACCACGACGGTGCGGACCAGCTGCCACATCCGGCGGCGCTCCCATTCGAAGGAGCGGGAGAGGTAGCCGGTGACCAGGACGAACGCCGGCACGTGCCAGGCGTAGAGGAAGTCGTAGAGGTGGTCGTTGAGGCCGGTGCTCGGCAGCAGCGGGATGGTGTGCCCGACCACCACGAGGGTGACCAGGGCCATCTTCGCGTTGTCGAACCAGGGGTCCCGGGTCCGGGGCTTCGAGGCGGCGGTCGAGGGCGATGGCACGGGTACAGGGGTACCCGTTCCCGAAAGCGGTCAGTCCTCGGTGAGACCCAGGCGGAGGTACTCGCTGGTGTAGGTGCCGCTGAGCAGCAGCGACGCGTAGCGGGCCACCTCGCTCGGGGCCTCGGTCGTCACGGTCTCCACGCGGACGCCGCGCGCGTTCGCGGCGGCCTGGAGCCGTCCGCGCTGCTCGCGTACGACGGGGTCCTCCGCGCCGTCGTCCAGCACCAGCAGCACCGGCCGCAGCTCGCCGCCCTCCCCCGCGAACGGGTCGTCGAAGACGTCGCGCGGGCGGGCGGCCTCCAGGACCGGCAGCAGGTGCTCGGCGTCCCCGGCGAGGGCCGCGCGGCCGCTGGCCCGGCGGATGGACTCGGCGACCCGGCGCGCGGCGCGGGCCGCGAGCACCGAGCCGCCCCACACCAGCGGGTTGGCGTCGGCCAGCGCGATCGCCAGCACCTTCGCGGGGTTGACCGCGATGTCGCGGTGCGGCGAGCAGCTGGTCGCCACCTCGTCGAGGGCGTTCGCGACCTGCTCGGGGTCGGCGGCCGGACCCAGCGAGACCCGGTCCAGGAAGGTCAGCATCGCCACCGCGGTCGCGAGCTGGTCGGCCGTCGCGGTCGGCAGGATCGTGCTCCAGCGGCCGGCGGCGTGCTCGGCGACCAGCGAGCCGGGCGGGCACGCGACCACGACCTGGCAGCCGCGGCGTACGGCTTCGGCGACGGCGGACGCCGTCCCGGTGTCGGAGCCCTCGGGCGCCAGCACGACCACCAGGTCGAGGCTGCCCGCCCAGCCGGGCAGGGCAGGACCGGGCCACGCGACGAACGGCACCGGGCACCACGGCTCCAGCACCGCCCGCAGGAGGCGGGAGTCGGGCCCGGCGGCGATCACCGCACGGGGCCGGGCCTGCGAGAGGCTGCGCGACACGGCCTCCTCGATGGCCTCCGCGGCCGCGCCGACCTCCCGGCGGACCCGCGCGCCGGACTCGGCCAACGTGCGCAGCCGGAGGTCGGCCGCGCCGATCGCCCGCTCGTCGTCCAGGCGGGACTCGTCGAACCAGGTCGCCATGCCTCGTCCGCCCGCGCTCAGCCCGGCTTGCGGGCTTCGTCTACGAGCAGGACCGGGATGCCGTCACGGACCGGGTAGACGAGTCCGCACTCGCCCTGGCAGGCCAACTCGTCCGCGACCGGGGCCAGCCGGCCGTGGCACTGGGGGCACACGATGATCGCCAGCAGCGCCGGGTCCAGCTGCGCGGCCGCGCCGCCCTGCTCGCTCACCGGGCACCCCGGATCTTCGTCAGCACCTCGTCGCGCATGGTCGCCATGGTGTCCTGGTCCTTCCCCTCGGCGTTCAGCCGGAGCAGCGGTTCGGTGTTGGAGGGCCGCACGTTGAACGTCCAGTCCGCGTGGGACACCGTAAGCCCGTCCAGTCGGTCGGTGCTCACCCCGGGGCGTCCGGCGTACTCCTCCTCCAGGGCGGCCATCATCCCGACCTGGTCGGCGACCTCGGAGTTGATCTCCCCGCTGACCGGGTAGCGCTCGTACGACGCCAGCAGCTCCGACAGCGGCCGGTCGGTCTCGGCGAGCGCGGCGAGGGCGTGCAGCGCGGCGAGCATGCCCGAGTCGGCGCGCCAGAAGTCGCGGAAGTAGAAGTGGCCGCTGTGCTCGCCCCCGAAGACGGCGTCGGTCTCGGCCATGGTGGCCTTGATGAACGAGTGGCCGACCCGGGTGCGCACCGGCCTGCCGCCGAGCTCCGCGACGATCTCGGGTACGGCGCGCGAGGTGATCAGGTTGTGGATGATCGTCGCGCCCGGCTCCTTGGCCAGCTCGCGGGCGGCGATCAGCGCGGTCAGCGTCGAGGGCGAGACCGCCTGGCCCCGCTCGTCGACCAGGAAGCAGCGGTCGGCGTCGCCGTCGAAGGCGAGGCCGACGTCGGCCCCCACCTCGAGCACCTTGGCCTGCAGGTCCCGCAGGTTCTCGGCGTCGATCGGGTTGGCCTCGTGGTTCGGGAAGGTGCCGTCGAGCTCGAAGTACATGGGCACGACCTCGACCCGGTCGGCACCGAGCCGGTCGAACACGGCGGGCGCGGTGTAGCCGGCCATGCCGTTGCCGGCGTCCACGACGACCTTCAGCGGGCGGCCCTGGACCGGCGCGAGCGAGAGCAGGTGGGCGGCGTACGCCTCGAGGACGTCGTGCTCCGAGATCGCGCCCGCCGGGGCGCCGTCGACGGGCTTCGGCTCGATGACGAGGTCGCGGATCTCCGCCAGGCCGGTCTCCAGCCCGATCGGGACGGCGTGGGCGCGGCACATCTTGATGCCGTTGTACTGCGCCGGGTTGTGGCTGGCGGTGAACATCACGCCGGGGTGGCCGAGGTGGCCGGAGGCGAAGTAGAGCTGGTCGGTCGAGGCGAGCCCGATCAGGACGACGTCGGCGCCGGCCTCGGTCGCGCCCTCCGCGAACGCGCCGGCCATGCCGGGCGAGCTGGGTCGCATGTCGTGCCCGACCACCACGGTCTCGGCCCCCACGACCTGGACGTAGGCGCGCCCCGTCGCCCGGGCCAGTTCCTCGTCGATCTGTTCGGGGACCAGCCCCCGGACGTCGTACGCCTTGAAGATCGCCTGGACGTTGGCGGGGTCGAGGGTGTCGGCCATGCGCCGAACCCTAGCGGGGCTGATGGGTCGGCTGGGGATCAGTCGGTGCTGAGGACGCGCAGGTGACCCTTGCGGCCCGTCTCGCGTCCGGTCTCCTCGGTGGGCGCGGTCCGCGGCGGCGGAGCCGGGCGGGCGGCCTCGCGGACGGCGTCGGCCAGGGCGAGCAGGTCGTCGTTGGACGGCCCCTGGGCCTTCGGGTCGGGCGCCAGCCGGAGCACCTCCCAGCCGCGGGGTGCGGAGAGCCGCTCGGAGTGGGTCTCGCACAGGTCGTAGGCGTGCGGCTCGGCGTACGTCGCGAGCGGGCCGAGGACGGCCGTCTGGTCGGCGTACACGTACGTCAGCGTGTTGACCGCGGGACGGCCGCACGCGGTGCGCGAACAGCGACGGGTGGGACTCACGCGGCGAACGCTACCTTCCTCCCCGAGCGGCCCCGATTAGGCTCGCGGCGTGGACAGGACCGGCACCCTCCCCCCGGAGCGGAAGCGGCGCACCCGCGACCGCCGCGGACGCGGCATGCGCGGTCCCGGCGTGCTGCCGAGCGACCCCGGCACCCCGGCGCTGCGGACGAAGCGGGAGCGCTTCGACGACCTCGTGCTCGGCATCGTCACCGAGGTCGACGGCCGCTGGCAGGACCGCCTCGGGCTGGTGGAGTACGCCGTCGAGGACACGCCCCAGGTGCCCGACGACTGGGACTCCCCCACCGTCCCGCTGGCGTCCCTGGTGCGGGGCACGGGAGGCGCCCCGACCCGGCTCGTGCTGTTCCGCCGCCCGATCGAGCACCGCTGCGAGACCCGCGGCGATCTCGAGGCACTCGTGCTCACCCTGGTCGTCGAGCAGGTCGCGGAGCTGCTCGGCATCGACGCCTCCGAGGTCGACCCGCGATACGAGGGCGACGACTAGCGAGCGGGCAGGCCCGGGTCGACCTGCGGCACCAGACCGGCCGTGGTCGGCTCGTGCAGCCGGATGACGGCCGCGCCCGTGCCGGTGACCAGCACCGAGCCCAGCACCGAGACCCGGCGCGGCGTCACCTCGACGACGACGGCGCTGTCCGGCAGGTCGAGCGTCCCGCCCGCCCCCGGGGTGACCTCGACCTTCTCGCTCGCGACCTCACGACCGTCGGCGTCCCGCGCGACCACCCCGACCGCACCGACCGCCGACGCGCCGGCCAGCTGGAGCTGCTTGCGTCCCTCGGGCACGACCGCGACCGTGCGGCCGCTGACCGGGTCGGCGGGGACGGCGTGCGACACGTCGCGTCGTACGACGCTGCGCAGGCTGGCCGTCACCGGTCCGGTGGCATCGACCTGGACGCCGTACGCCCCGTCGGCGATCGCGCCCTGGAGCGGGGAGGTCAGCGGCACCCGGGTCGTGGACCGAGGGGCGATGCGCACCTCGTCCAGGCCCTGCGGGGCGAAGACCGAGTCGGCGGTGACGATCCGGAGCTCGGCGCGGAGCTCGTCGTCGCCCGGGTTCGCGAGCACCAGGCTGCGTTGCCCCGGCCCGGACGGCAGGCCGAGCAGCGTGCTCGTGGCCAGTGGCTCCGACTGTCCCCCGAGCCAGTCGGTGACGGGCTCGGCCGACCCGAGCCGGTCCTCGGTGTCCTCGACCGACGCGGTGAGCCGGCCGCGCGTGGTCGAGACCTGCAGCGCCAGCTCGCCCTCCTGCGGGATCAGGGTCGCGAGCTCCAGGCGGCGGGTGGCTCCTCCCGGGACGAGCACACCGCGCAGCTCGCGGGCCTCGACCTGGCCGGCGCTGCCGAGCACGACGACGTCGGCGACGGCGGGACCGGTGTTGGGGTTGACCAGCTCCAGCACCGAGGAGTGGCGCGCGCCGGCACCGACGCCGGTGAACCACTGCTCGGCGACCGGCCGGGGGCAGTCCGTGGCCACGAGCGGCGCCGTACCGCTGCGCCCGGCGACCAGGCCGGGCGCGAGGTCGCCGCCCGCCCGGACGACGGCGGGATCGGGCGCGTCCACCCGGAGGGAGCGACCGGCCTCGAGCGTGGCCTGCTCCTCGCCGACGCTCACCTCGCCGGCGACGTCCCCGGTGCTCGCGACCCGGACGCCCGGCGCGCCGGGCAGCCCGGTCGGGCAGCCCAGGGTCGCGCTCGTCAGCTCGACGGTCGCGGGCGGCCGCGGCTCCGGCTCGACCGGCTCGGTGCCCGCCGTGGCGAGCAGCCCGACCGCGGCCACGGGCAGCAGGACCGCCAGCACGACCGTGAGGTCGAGGCGTCGCCCGGACGAGCCGGCGCGACTGCGGCGGCCGGGTGCGGGAGTCTCGGTCACGACTGCCTCCTCCGGTCCGTGGTCGGCGCGCAGAGCACCAAGACGACCACGATCGCCACCCCCTGGACCACGAGCAGCACGACCCGCAGCCAGGAGCGCGGCCCGTCGACGGCGTCCGGGTCGAGCGCCTGCTCGACCTGCCAGGCGCGGGTCGAGCGGTTCTCGGCGCTGGCCTGCACCAGCCCCGCCGTCGCGTCGAGGGTGCCGGCCACCTCGGGGTCGGCGGGGCTCGGGAGGACGACGTACTCGATCCCGAAGCCGGCGAGCTCGGCGACCTCGCCGCCGGTGGGCCGCGAGACGAGGGTGCGGACGACCCGGGTCAGGTCCTCGTCCTCGGGCGTCAGCGCGAGGACCTCGTCCTCGCCGATCGTCACCCCGTCCCCGCGTCGTACGACGTAGTCGAGGCCGGTCGCCACGTCACCGCGGATCACCAGGATGCCGTGCTCGGGTCCGGTCTCGGAGCTCTGGACCATGTACGCCGGGATGCCGCCCTCCGCCTCGGTCGTCAGCTCGTCGTGGCCGCCGGCCGCGAACCAGCCGAGGCCCACCAGCGGGACGAGCGCGGCGGCGGCCGCGAGCACGGCGGCCGTGCCGCGGAGGAGCCCCGGCCATCCGTCGCGACGGGCCGCCATCACCAGGCCCTGCCCGCCGAGGGTGGCGGCGACGACCAGGACGCCCTGCACCACCATCAGGGGAAGGCCGGTGGCCGCGGGCACGGACACCGCGGCCAGGTCGAGGGTGACCGCGGACAGCACGACGGTGAACACGGCGGTGACGAGCGCGACCACCCAGCAGACGAGCACGGGGATCCGGGTCGCGCGGGGCACCAGGGCGAGGGCGGCGAGGACCGGGAGGACCAGCCCGACCCAGGCGGGCGCACCGAGGTCGTGGAACCGCCCGGTCAGCAGGTCCAGGCCGGTGGCCGTCAGGCCCGGGAGCCGACCGGCGTCGAGCACGAGGCCCTCGGCGGCGCGCTCCAGGATCGCCGGGATCCACCACGGCGCGAGCAGCACCGGCACGACCCCGATCGCGGTCGCGGGCGGTCCCCAGACCGACCGGTCCCGGACGGCCGAGCGGACCACCAGCGTCGCGGTCGCGACCACGACGAGGCTGACGGCCACGGCCAGCAGCCAGGCGACCGGGGCGAAGGCCGACACCAGGGCCAGCAGCAGCCCGACGCGCCACGCGGCCCGCCAGCGCCGGTCGGCGTCCGGGTCGGCGAAGCCGAGCGCGGCATGGACCAGCCAGGGCAGCAGCGCGCCGGCGACGACCAGGCCGAGCCGCCCGTCGCCCCAGGCGCCGCTCACCGCCGGCACCAGGGCGTACGTCGCCGCACCCCACAGGATCAGCCAGCGCGGCGCGCCCTGCGGCGAGACCAGGCGGCCGACCACCCGGAGCAGGCGCCAGGCACCCCACAGTCCGACCGGCACGGCAAGGACGAGGACGGCGCTGACGGCGGCCCCGGCGCTGCCGAGCAGCAGCGTCGCGAGCAGCGCCAGGGGCAGGACGTACGCCGGGGCCGGGACGGCGGTGCCGACGCCCAGCGGGTGCCAGGTGGCCAGGTGCAGGTCCCACCAGTCGCCGGCGGAGTCCGGCGCCGGCGAGAGGCCGCCGCCGGAGACGTGGCCGAAGGCCTCGCGGACCGCGACCAGGGCGACCAGGAGGAAGACGGTGAGCAGCAGGGCGACCGGGTTCGTGAAGAAGCGAGCGACCAGACCGGTGTCCTCGCCCAGCGCGTCCTCGTCGTCGACGGCGACCCGTCGGGCGGCGAACGAGGAGGGATCGGCCTCGGCCTGGGCCGCGCGCCGGCGCTCCGCGACATCGGCCGCCTGGTCGGTCGCGGCCGAGAGGAGATCGCCGAGGAAGTCGAGGCCGTGCCGGTACGGGAGCCACCAGGGCGCGAGGAGGCGGCGTACCTCCTCGTGCTCCGCGACCCGGCCCGCCCCCCGCGACCGGCGGGCCGCGCGGAGCTCGCCGGGGTGGGAGTAGACCGAGACCAGCGCCGCGAGCTCGTCCAGCGCCTGGCCGACCGAGCGGACGAGCAGGAAGCCCAGCACCCGCAGCACGGTCCCGAGGGCCAGCCGGACCACCTGGAACGGCAGGGTGCGCCCGGGGGCGTTCGCGAGCAGGGTCCACAACGCGGCCCGGCGCTCCTGGTAGTGCGTGTGCCGCCCAGTCAGCGGGGTCCGGCGGATGCCGCGGTGGGCGGCCTCGGCGTGGAAGACGACGGCCTGCGGCACGATGAGGGTCCGGTGCCCGGCCTGCGCCGCGCGCCAGCCGAGGTCGAGGTCGTTGCCGAACATCGGCAGGTGCGGGTCGAAGCCGCCGAGGGCCTCCAGCACGGACCGGCGCACGAGCATCCCGGCCGTGTTGACGGCGAGCACCGTGCGGACCTCATCGTGCTGGCCCTGGTCGTACTCGCCGCGCTCCAGCCCGGTCTCGCGCCGGCCGGTCCCTGAGATCGTGACGCCCAGCTCCAGCAGCCGGCGCAGCGAGGGCCACTCGCGCAGCTTCGGCCCGAGCACGTCGGCACCCGGATCCTCGTCGGCGGCGGCGAGCAGGGCCTCGAGGCAGGTCGGGTCGGGGTTGCTGTCGTCGTGGAGCAGCCAGACCCACTCGGGTCCGTCCTCCCCGGCCGCCCCCAGCGCCTCGAGCCCCAGCCGCACGGCCTCGGGGTACGACGTGCCGCCGCCGACGCGGCGTACGGCACCGAAGGCCTGCTCGACCAGCTCGGCGCTCTCGTCCTTGCTGCCGGTGTCGATCGCCACGACCCGGTCCACCGGGACGGTCTGGCTGCGGATCCCGTCGACGACGGCCGGCAGCCAGCGGGCACCGTCGTGGCTGACCAGCAGCACGGCGACGGAACGGGGACCAGGCACGGTCACCGACCCTAGAGGGTCCGTGGAGGGACCCCGAAATGAGAGAAGGCCCCGGGCGTCGACCGGGGCTCCCTCTCAGTGATGCTCAGACTGCGCGCTTCTTCAGCTTGCGCCGCTCCCGCTCGGAGAGGCCGCCCCAGATGCCGAAGCGCTCGTCGTTCATCAGTGCGGACTCCAGGCAGTCGTCACGCACCTCGCAGGTGAGGCAGACCTTCTTGGCCTCCCTCGTCGATCCTCCCTTTTCGGGGAAGAACGCTTCGGGATCGGTCTGAGCGCACAACGCGCGCTCCTGCCATCCCGCCTCTTCCTCGGCGTTCCCGTCGAGGAGAAAAAGTTCTCTCACGGCTATCGCCCCTTCTTACGTCGACCCAGCGACCTGGTGGTGCACGGACCCAACATCCTCACAACACTGGTGGAATTACATGCCTGTCGTACCCACTTAGTCAAGCGCGCATCTGGTATGGGCCGCACTGGTCCGGACCCCTGTCCCGACACCGGTCGCGACGAGCCGGTGCGAGAGAGTAGGCGCATGCAGAACATCACGGTCCTCTCCGGGGGCATGGGCGGGGCCCGCTTCCTGCAGGGCCTCCTCCACGGCATCGCCACCGGGACCCTGCCGGGCATCGCCGCCGACGCCACCGTGACGGTGGTCGCCAACACCGCCGACGACCTCTGGGTGCACGGCCTGAAGGTCTGTCCCGACCTCGACACGGTCATGTACACCCTCGGCGACGGCATCGACCCCGAGCGTGGCTGGGGCCGGCGCGAGGAGACCTGGAGCGTCAAGACCGAGCTCGCCGAGTACGGCGTCGAGCCGACCTGGTTCGGCCTCGGCGACCGCGACGTCGCGACCCACCTCGTCCGCACCCAGATGCTGGACGCCGGCTACCCGCTGTCGCAGGTGACCGAGGCGCTCTGCCGGCGCTGGGAGCCCGGTGTACGCCTGCTCCCGATGACCGACGACCGGGTCGAGACGCACGTCGCGATCGCCGACCCCGACTCCCCGAGCGGCCGGAAGGTCGTGCACTTCCAGGAGTACTGGGTGCGCCTGCGGGCCTCGGTCCCCGCCGAGGCGGTGATCGTGGTCGGTCTCGACGATGCGACCCCGGGGCCGGGTGTGATCGACGCGATCACCGACGCCGACCTGGTCGTGCTGCCGCCGTCGAACCCGGTCGTCAGCGTCGGCACCATCCTCGGCGTGCCGCGGGTGCGCGAGGCGCTCGCCGCGACGCGCGCCCCGGTCGTGGGGCTCTCCCCCATCGTCGGCACCAGCCACGTGCGGGGCATGGCCGAGCAGATGCTGACCTCGATCGGCGTCGAGGTCAGCGCCGCCGGTGTCGGGCTGCACTACGGCGCCCGCTCGGCCGGCGGCGTCCTCGACGGCTGGCTCGTCGACGAGCGCGACGCCGGGCAGCTGGCCCGGCTGCACGAGGCCGGGCTGGCCGCGGCCGCCGTACCCCTGATGATGACCGACCACGACGCCACCGCCGCGATGGCCGCCGCGGCGGTCGGGCTCGTCACCGGGCAGGGACGCGCGTGAACCGGCTCGAGGTGCTCTCGCCGGACGGCGTACCCGAGGTCCGCGCCGGCGACGACCTCGTCGACCTCTTCCTGACCGCGATCGACGGCGAGGTCGAGGTCGCGGACGGCGACGTCGTCGTCGTGACCAGCAAGGTCGTGAGCAAGGCCGAGGGCCGGGTCCGCAGCGGGGACCGCGACGGCGCGCTCGCCGCCGAGACCGCACGGGTCGTCGCGCGCCGCGGACCGACGACGATCGTCCGCACCCGGCACGGCTTCACCATGGCCGCCGCCGGCATCGACGCCTCGAACGTCGAGCTCGGCTCGATCGTGCTGCTGCCGCTGGATCCCGATGCGTCGGCTCGCGCGCTGCGCGCGACGCTGCGCGAGCGCACCGGCCGCAACGTCGGCGTCATCGTGACCGACACCGCCGGGCGGGCCTGGCGGGAGGGGCAGACCGACATGGCCGTCGGCGCCGCGGGCCTGCTGGTCGCCGAGGAGTACGCCGGCCGCACCGACCCGCACGGCAACCCGCTGGCCGTGACGGCACCCGCCGTCGCCGACGAGATCGCGGGCGCAGCCGAGCTCGCGCAGGGCAAGCTCGCGGGCCGGCCGTTCGCGCTCGTCCGCGGGCGGGCCGACCTGGTGCTGCCCGCGGGCGAGGACGGTCCCGGCGCCGTCGCCCTGGTCCGGGCCGAGGGCGGCGACCTCTTCGGCTTCGGCGCGCGCGAGGCGGTGGTGCGCGCCCTGGCCGGCGACCCGGCCGACCGCCGCCCGTTCGGCGCGCCCGCGAGCGCCGACGAGCTGGCCGACGCGCTGCGGCTCGTCACCGGCGCCGACGTACGCCTCGAGGACGGCGGGCTGCGGGTCGCCGTACCCCACTCCGGGGCCTGGCCGGGAGCCGTGGCGGCCCTGGCTTTCGCCCACGGATGGGTGGTCGGTGACAACCAAGATCCGAACGTTGCACATCTGCTACCGCCGGGTCCGTAGACTCTCCCGCTGGACCCCACTGCGGCAACGCCTGGACGTCCCTGCCGATCACCGACCGCGAGGAATGCTCAGCCGTGGCCAAGACAACCAAGTCCGCCAAGTCCGACCGCCAGGCGGTCATCGACGAGATCCGTAAGAAGCAGAAGGGCGCCGAGAAGCGCCGTGGCTTCGCCATCGTCGGCGTCTGCGCCGCCGTTGCTCTCCTGATCATCGGGGCGGCGGCGTACGGACCGCTGAAGGACAAGTGGGACGAGCGGGAGTACACCGACGTCGCACTCAAGGACATCGGCGCGGCCGCCGACGTCTGCCAGCCGGTCACCACCGCGAGCGCGGCCGGCTCCGGCGACCACGTCCCCGAGGGCCAGCAGGTCACCTACGACCACTCCCCGCCGGCCTTCGGCCCGCACTGGAACGCGATCGGCTCGCCCGCGCCGTTCGAGCGGAAGTTCTACACCGAGGCGGACCGGCCCGAGCTGGAGTCCCTCGTGCACAACTCCGAGCACGGCTACAACATCATCTGGTACGACGACACGATCGCCGACGACGACGACGCGATGAAGGACCTGCGCGCCATCGCGAAGAAGTACGCCGGCACCGGCAACTTCCGCCAGAAGGTCATCGTCGCGCCGTTCACCGCCGAGGACGACAAGGAGCACGGCGGCGAGTTCCCCGAGGGTCAGCACATCGCCTTCACGCACTGGTCGGTCGGCGGCGTCGGCGTCACCGACACTTCCAAGCAGGTCGGCGTCTGGCAGTACTGCAGCGACGTCTCCGGCGCCGCCTTCGAGAAGTTCACCGTCGACTACCCGTACCTCGACTCCCCCGAGCCGAACGTGATGTAGCCCGGCTCAGCCGCCTGACGCGCGGCCCCGGTGGCGATGCCACCGGGGCCGCGTGGTGCTTGAGGGGTCCGCCCCCGAACGACGACCTCAGGTCAGGTCGGCCCGGCCGCTGTCCTTCAGCGCGGCCACGATCTGCTTGACCTCCTGCGCGCGGGCGCGCGTGGTGACCAGCAGGGCGTCGGGGGTGTCGACGACGACGACGTCGTCGAGACCCACCACAGCGATGGTGCGGCCGGTCCGGGGGACGACCAGGCCGGTGGAGTCGAGGGCGTGGACGAGCGCGTCGTCGCCGAGGACCGTGGTGGCAGCCGAGTCGTTGGCGAGGAGGGTGGCGAGGGAGTCGAAGTCGCCGATGTCGTCCCAGCCGAAGGCCGCGGGGACGGTGACCACGCGGCCGGCGGCGGCTGCGGGCTCGGCGACGGCGTGGTCCAGGGCGATCTTCGGCAGCCGGGGCCAGACCTCCTCCAGCAGCGCGGGGTCGGCGGCGATCGCGCGCAGGTCGGCCGCGAAGGCCGGGTCGCCCTCGGCGAGCAGGTCCAGGAGCACCGTCGGGCGCGCGACGAACATGCCGGCGTTCCAGCGGTAGCGGCCGGTGGCGAGGTACGTCTCGGCGACGTCGGTGGCCGGCTTCTCGACGAACTCGACGACCCGGAAGGTGCCGTCGTGGCCGGCGAGGCCGTCACCGAGGTGGATGTAGCCGAACGCCGAGGACGGGAAGGTCGGCTCGATCCCGAGGGTGACCAGCCAGCCGTCCCGGGCGGCGGCCGTCGCGGTGGCGACCGCCGCGCCGAACGCCGCCTGATCGGCGATCACGTGGTCCGCGGCGAACGATCCCATCACCGCGTCCGGGTCGGTGCGCTCCAGCAGGGCCGCGGCCAGGCCGATCGCGGCCATCGAGTCGCGCGGCGACGGCTCGCCGAGGATCGAGCCGGCCTCCAGCCCGTCGAGCTGGTCGATCACCGCGTCCCGGTGAGCGGCCCCGGTGACGACCAGGAAGCGGTCGCCGACGAGCGGGGCGAGGCGGTCGTACGTCTCCTGCAGCAGCGAGCGTCCGCTGCCGCGGAGGTCGCGCAGGAACTTCGGCGAGGAGGACCGCGACAGCGGCCAGAGCCGGGTGCCGGCGCCGCCCGCGGGGATCACCGCCCAGAAGCCGTCGATCTCCGCCAACGCGTCTCCCCCGGTCGTCATGGCGAGGAGCCTAGGGGTTCGCCGCAGCCACCGGTCCCTAGTCTTGGCCAGTGTGACGACCTTCTCCCAGCTGCTCGCCGACCAGCTGCGCCGCGACGGCGGCCGCCCCCTGGTGACCTTCTACGACCACAGCACCGACGAGCGTGTCGAGCTCTCGGTGACGACGTACGCCAACTGGGTCGCGAAGGTCGCCTCGCTGCTCGTCGAGGAGCACGACCTCGAGCGCGGCGCGCGCCTGCGCGTCGACCTGCCGCCCCACTGGCTCGGCACCGTCTTCCTCGGCGCCGCCTGGACCGCCGGTCTGGTCGTCACCGACGACGAGGCACCCGACGCCGTGGTCTGCGGCCCGGACGGCCTGGCGCGTTGGGCGCCGCACGCCGCCGACCTGCCGGTCCTGGCCTGCTCGCTGCTGCCGCTCGGTGTCCGGTTCCGCGAGCCCCTGCCGGACGGGGTGTACGACGTCGGGGTGGACGTCTGGTCGCAGCCGGACTCGTTCATCCCGTGGGACCCCGCCACCGACGACGACGCCGCGCTGGCCTGGGCGGGGGCGACCGCCACCCAGGCGGAGGTCTGGGAGGCAGCCGCCGCCGGGAGTCATCTCACCGACGGCGGCCGCCTCCTGTCGGAGGCGAACCCGGCTTCCCCACCGGGGATCGCCTCCTTCACGGAGCCGCTCGCGAGGAGCGGCTCTCTCGTCCTGGTCGCGCGCGCCGCGCCGGAGCGGCTCGAGACGACGTACGTCGCCGAGCGCGCCACGGCCCGCTTCCCACGCACGGCGGACCAGGACTGATCGGGGAAGATCGGTCGGGCCGACCTGGTCAGCCCGCCAGGTCGAAGGCCTTGCCCCCCGCACCGAGCCGGATCGGGGCACCGACCCCGGTGGTCGATCCGGGCAGCAGGTAGATCCGGCCGGACTTCCGGCCCCGGACCACCACGTCCGCGTGCCCGGTGAGCTCGACGTCGGAGATCCCGATGATCCAGTCGTACGGCCCGAGCTTGATGCCGGGGACCACCCGCGCGGAGGTCAGCCCACCCGGTCCGTTGCCGGAGTAGGAGATGAGCTTGCCGCCCCGGCGGGTCAACGTGTCGGGCGCGCCGTCCGCGTCCCACTTGCCGATGCCGACCTGGCTGCGGGCCGAGATCGCCTTGCTGGCGACGTAGGGGGCGCCGAGCGCGGTCGCCCCTCGCCCGGGCCAGAGCTTCATCGTGCTGCCGCTCTGGCCCATCAGGTCCGGGTAGCCGTCGCCGGTCATGTCGCCGACCGCTGCTAGGAGCTTCACGCCCTTGAACCCACTGCCGATCCGCACGGCCTTCGGGAACCGGCCCTTGCCATCACCGAGCAGCAGGACCAGCACGCCGGACTTGCGGCGCATGATCACGTCTCCGAAGCCGTCGCGGTTCCAGTCGCCGGCGTTGAGCAGCGTGTCGGCACGACCGACCCGGCGGCCGGAGTCGCGCGGCGTACCCATCTTGACCTTGCCGCGGTTGAGGCTGATCGGCCAGACCATCAGCTGCTTGTCCGAGGCCCGCCGTACGACGAGGTCCGGCTGGGGCGTGCGGGCGAGGTTGGACTCGAGCTCGCGACCGCTCCAGCCCTGCTGGGCCGCGGCGGCCAGCGCCCGGATCTGCGGGATCTGGGCGTAGAGGTACCTGCCCGGGCAGGCCGTGGAGCCCGCGTCGCGGTGGCCGTTGATGGCCTGGAAGACCTTCGGGCCGACCTGCTGCCTCGTCGAGCCCGCCGAGACACCGTGCAGCGAGAGCTTCCAGGCGAACAGGGCGCCGTACGCCTGCACCATCGCCGCCGTCGGCTTGACGACGTCGAAGTTGCCGATGGCCGACATCGCGAACGAGTAGTCGTTGTAGCCGAGCGTGTGCGCGCCGACGACGGGTCGGTCGACGCCACCGGCACGGCCCTCCCAGATCCGGCCGAACCGGTCGACGAGGAAGTTGTAGCCGACGTCGCTCCAGCCCCGCGACTTCGTGTGGTACGCGTAGATGCTGCGCAGGATGCCCGGGACCTCGGCCCTGCTGTAGTTGTTGGCGTTCACGGTGTGGTGGACGTAGCCGGCGTGCACCTCGTAGTAGCGCAGCGAGCTCTTGTCACGCAAACGCTCGTCGGCCCCCCACTGGGCGCGCGAGTAGATCGTCGGCCTCGGCGTGAACCGCGCCGCCTGCAGCTGCAGGCCGTCCTGGGCACCGTCGGCGGCTTCGCCGTCGGGAGCGGCCGACGGCTCGGGCGCGGACGACGGGGCGACGTCCTTGCCGGTGTCGATCGCCGGCTTCTCCAACTCCTCGCCCGCGGCGACGCCCGGGTCGATGACCGCGAGCCGCATGTCGGCGGGCATCGTGCCGGTCTCGGAGGTGACCTGGACCTGGACCTGGTCGACGTCGCCCACGATCAGCTCGTCGGTGCCGGGACGTGCCCGCAGCGCCTCGGCGCTCCCGGGGTCGGGGGCGTGCTCGTCGTGGTAGGTCAGCGGCTTCCAGTCCGACCAGGCGCCCGCCTCGAGCGTGCGGACCTCGAGGCTGATCTCCTCCTCGGGGATCTGCTCGCCGTGCCCCCAGGTGACGCCGACGGTGCCGTAGCCCGTGACGTCCTGGGGGGTGCTGACCAGCGCGGCGCGGCCGGCGCCGGCGGCCCGCTGGCGGGCCTGGAGCGCCGGCGCCTTGGCGGCCTTGGCGCGCCCGACGACCGACGTCTCCGGGGCGGTCAGCGGGATCTCCTCCACGGTGGCCTCGACCGGCGCGGTCGGCACCAGGGAGGGCTCCGCGGACGCGGCGGTGTACGCCGCCAGGCCGGCGGTCGCGGGGCCGGAGGAGCTCACCGCGGGGTCGTTGTGGATCACGTCGAGCGTGACCACGCTGGCGGCGGGGGTGAGTACGGCGAGGACGACACCGAGCGCCAGGAGCTGCTGGCAGGCGGTGACGAACCGGGTCTTGGAAGCAGGCATGCGGGGGTCCTTCTAGTGCGCGGGGAAGTTCACACGTGACGCAACTTTCACATGAGTAACAGGCACGAAGGAAGGAGAACTGAGTAACTACAATCGTGTAATTTCCAGTCGACACGCCGACGAGTTTCAGATTTGTCAAGCCGGAGGGGGTCCGGAGACGCGAAAAACGCCGGCCCAGCGCGCTTGTCTGCGCGCCGGGCCGGCGTTGTCGAGCTCTGCCTCAGATATCCGAGGCGAGCTCCTCGTCCATCTGGTCCTCGGTGTCCGGCTCGTCGTCGGAGCCGTCGTAGTGCAGGTAGCGGATGCCCTCGGCGACCGCGCCGTCGTACCCGACGCGACCCTTCTCCAGGACGATCACCCGGTCGCACATCCGGCGGACCGAGCCGGCGGAGTGGGAGACGTAGAACATCGTGATGCCGCTCTCGCGGATCTCCTGCATCCGCTTGAGGCACTTGCGCTTGAAGGGCCGGTCCCCCACCGCGAGCACCTCGTCGGCGACGAAGATGTCGCAGTCGACGTGGACGGCGACGGAGAACCCGAGCCGCGCGAACATGCCGGAGGAGTAGTTGCCGACGGGGGTGTCGAGGAACCGCCCGACGTCGGCGAAGCCCGCGATGTCGTCGAACTTGGCGTCGGTCTCCTGCTGGTTCATCCCCAGGATGGCGGCGTTCATGTAGATGTTCTCGCGCCCGGTGAGCTGCGGGTGGAAGCCGGCGCCGGTGGCGATCAGCCCGGAGATCCGCCCCCGGGTCAGCACCTGGCCCTGGTCGGGCCGCATCACGCCGCAGATCAGCTTCAGCAGGGTGCTCTTGCCGGAGCCGTTGAGCCCCATCAGTCCGATCGACTGACCCTGCGGCACCTCGAAGGAGACGTTCGAGAGCGCGGAGAAGGTGTCGCCGGTCTCCGCGCCCTGCATGCGGGCCATGATCTTCTTCTTCAGCGTGCGCTGGTACTGCAGCGAGAACTGCTTGGAGACGTCGTCGACGACGATCGAGGTCACGCTCACGTCATCATCTCCGGCACCTTGCTCTCCAGCCGGGTGAAGACCCACTGGGCGACGGCCAGGAGCACCAGACCCACGGCCAGCATGATGAACCCGCGCGACCACAGGTCCGGCGGGAACGACTCGGCGTACGTCGTCTCGTCGGTCGTCGTGTACCAGAAGCCCCGCTGCATCAGCAGCACCGCCTCCGTGACCGGGCTCAGCATGTAGATCGTGTGCCCGAGGTCGCCGCCGAACCGCTCGTCGATCAGGGAGTACGGGTACATCATCGGCACGGTGAACGGCAGCATGTTGATGAAGGTCTGCACGATCCGGCCGAAGTCGCGCAGCAGCACGTTGAAGACCGAGAACATCAGGCCCAGCGCCGTGCCGATGACGAGCATCAGCGCGAAGCCCAGCAGGGCGGCCGCGAAGCCCACCAGGTCCGGGTCCCAGCCGGCGATCATGCAGGCCCCGCTGAGGATGATCAGCTGCGGGAGCGTGTGGTAGAGCGAGACCAGCATCGAGGCGAACGGGAAGAGCTCGCGGGGCATCGCCATCTTCTGCACGACGGCCTTGTTCTTCAGCAGCGAGCGGGTGCCGGACATCACCGTCTCGGTGAAGTAGTGCACCAGGACCATCCCCGCGAACAGGTGGATGGCGAAGTTCTCGACGCCCAGACCGCGGCCCAGCACCATGCCGAAGACGAAGTAGAACGTCATGAACCGGATGGCCGGGTTGATGTAGGACCAGGCCAGGCCGAAGAACGACCGGGCGTAGCGCGCCTGGATCTCCCGGCGCACCATCAGCCGGAGCAGGTAGCGCCGGCGGAAGGCCTCGAGCAGCCCGCTGGTCGTCCCCGGCGGGGCGAGCGGGACGTGCGCGAGGTCGTGGCGCTGGGTGACGGTGTCGGTGGTCATCGTGCCTCCGTCTGCTCCTCGCCGGTCCAGGGCGCGAACGTCCGGTCCCAGGCCTCCGGCGAGGTCACCTCGCCCAGCTTCTCGCGGTACTCGCGCGCCAGCCGCGGCCACTCGCGCCGCAGCCGCTCGTGGATCTCGAGCGTGTGCTTGAGCTGGTCGCGGTACTGCTCCGGGTCGCGCCGGTAGAGCGCGGCCGAGGTGCCGTCGTTCATGGACACGATCGCGGAGTCGAAGGCCGCCAGGCGGTACCACTTGGCGTCCATCGCGCGCACCTCCACCTCGGGGTGCGACCGGGACAGCGCCCGGGCCGGCTTGAGGTGGCGCACGGGGGCGAGGCCGGCCGTGATCAGGCGGGACAGCCGGCTCGGGACCTCGGAGATGTCACGACCCTTGCGCGGCAGCTTGTCGCGGCGTACCGGCGGGAAGTCGTCGAGGTCCTCGTGCAGCTGCGCGTCGAGGTACTCCTTGCGGAACGCGTTGATCTCGGCCAGCCGGGTCGGCAGCATCGCGTGCAGCCCGTCGGGGCCGGCGAGCACGTCCTCCAGGGCCAGGTGCCGGATCGCGACCGTGGAGTACTGCATCGAGACCAGGTGGGCGATCGAGTGGTTGAGGTTCTCCCGGATCAGCCGCCCGCCGCGGGGGTACGTCGAGTGCAGCAGCGCCGCCACGAACCGGTTGCGGACGTGGAAGTAGGCCTGCCAGTCGAGGGCGTCGTTCTTGTCGACCCACGGGACGTGCCAGACCGCCGCGCCCGGGAAGGTGACCGTGGGGAAGCCCGCCGCCTTGGCCCGCAGGCCGAACTCGGAGTCGTCCCACTTCAGGAACAGGGGCAGCGACAGGCCGACCTCCTCGAGCACGACCCGCGGGATCAGGCAGGAGAACCAGCCGTTGAAGTCGACGTCGACCCGCTTGTGCAGCCAGCGGGCGGAGCGGATGTTGCGCGCCGCGAGGTCCCAGTCCTTGTAGCCGTCGGTCGGCGTCTGCCACCAGAACCGCCACGGCTGGATGATCTCGCCGAAGCTGTGCAGGCTGGAACGGGAGAACAGGCTGAACATGTGGCCGCCCACGATCGTGGGGCGGCGAGCCAGGTCGCCGAAGGTGACCTGGCGGATGATGCCCTCGGTCTCGCAGACGACGTCGTCGTCCATCATCAGCGCGTACGTCGCGGTGCCCTTGCGGACCGACTCCAGCTGGCCGCGGGCATAGCCGCCGGACCCGCCGAGGTTGCCCTGCTCGACGATCCGCAGCGTGTCACCCAGGGCGCCCGCGGCCTTCGCGTAGTGCTCGGAGTCGACGACCTTGTCGGTGCCCTGCTCCATCACGAAGACGGTGTCGAGGTAGGGCTGGAGCTCCTCGGCGTCGCCCAGCTGGCCCAGCAGCTTGGCGCAGAAGTCGGGCCGGTTCATCGTGGTGATCGCGATGTCGGCCGTCCCGTGGGCGGCGCGGTCGGCGGGGACCTGCGCGGTCCACTCGGCCGACTCGACGACGACGTCCTCGTCACTCGCGACCACGTCGTACCAGTACCAGCCGCCGTCCACGAACGGCTTGAGCGTCAGGTCGAAGGTGAAGGAGCCGCCCTCCGCGGACTCGGTGGTCGCGGCGTCGATGCGCTGCGAGCGGCCGTTGGCCGTCGACTTGTAGACCAGGACCGTGGCTCCGCGCCCGACGAGCCGCACCGTCAGGGAGACCTCGTCGACGATGGTCCAGCGCCGCCAGTAGCTGGCGGGGAAGGCGTTGAAGTAGCTGCCGAACGAGACCCGCTCCCCCGACCGGACCCGGAAGGCCGTGCGCGACTCGATCTGGTCGGGATGCATGGTCCGACCGGTCGAGGTCGACTGGCGCAGCGCCGCGTTGTTGAGGTCCTTGGCGGCCTGGTTGCCGCCGACCTCGTACTTGTCGGCGTCCAGCCGGGCTTCCTCGGGGTCGAGGTAGAGCGCCAGGACGTCGAAGTCCCGGTCGAGCGGCATGATCTGCCGCTGCAGCAGCCTCGTGGTCGTGGCGGTACTGATGTCAGGGCTGCTCACTCGTCGACTCCTCCGCTCGTCAGGGGGGCACCCTCCGCGAAGTGCGGCCTGAGCTTGTTCTCGAACATGGAGAGCGCCGAGCCGATCGCCATGTGCATGTCAAGGTACTGGTAGGTCCCCAGCCGGCCGCCGAAGAGCACCATCGGCTCCCGCTTGGCCAGCTCGCGGTACTTCAGCAGCGTGGCGCGGTCCTCGGCCGTGTTGACCGGGTAGTACGGCTCGTCGCCCTCCTCGGCGAAGCGGCTGTACTCGTGCACGATCACGCTCTTGCCGGGCAGGTGGGTCGTGGTCCGCTCGGGGTGGAAGTGCTTGAACTCGATGATCCGCGTGTACGGCGTCTCGCGGTCGTTGTAGTTGACCACGCCCGTGCCCTGGAAGTCGTCGACGTCGACGACGCTCTCCTCCAGGTCGACGGTGCGCCAGGAGAGCCGGCCCTCGGCGTTGCCGAAGTACTCGTCGACGGGGCCGGTGTAGACGATCGGGACCTGGCCCTTGTACGTGTCGGCCACGTCGAAGAAGTCGGTCTCGAGGCGGACCTCGATGTTGGGGTGTTCGGCCATCCGCGTGAGCCAGGCCGTGTAGCCGTCGACCGGCAGGCCCTCGTGGGTGTCGTTGAACCACCGGTTGTCGAAGGTGTAGCGCACCGGGAGGCGGGTGATGATGTCCGCGCTCAGCTCGGTGGGGTCGGTCTGCCACTGCTTGGCGGTGTAGCCCTTGATGAACGCCTCGTACAGCGGGCGCCCGATCAGGCTGATCGCCTTCTCCTCGAGGTTGGTCGCCTCCGACGTCTCGAACTCGGCCGCCTGCTCGGCGATCAGCGCCCGGGCCTCGTCGGGGGTGTGGGACTGACCGAAGAACTGGTTGATCAGCCCCAGGTTCATGGGCAAGGAGTAGACCTGACCTTGGTACTTCCCGAACACGCGGTGCTTGTAGTCGGTGAAGCTCGTGAACCGGTTGACGTACTCCCACACCTTCTCGTTGGAGGTGTGGAACAGGTGCGCGCCGTACTTGTGCACCTCGACGCCGGTCTCGGCGTTCCGCTCGGAGTAGGCGTTGCCGCCGAGGTGGGAACGACGCTCCAGGACCAGGACCCGCAGCCCCAGCTCGGTCGCGCAGCGCTCGGCGACGGTCAGGCCGAAGAAGCCGGAGCCGACGACGACGAGGTCGGGGAGGTCGGAGAGATCAGCGGTGGACACGATCCGTCAGTCTACGGACGACGAGGGAAGCCTCCGCATTCCGCGCGCCGAGCGGATGGCACGGATCACGTTGCGTGCCTCACCCCGCCCCCCGCGCACCGGGCTGAGCGCCACGACCACCGCCGCGACCAGCCACGGCTTGAGGCGGACCGGGAGGTTCTCGCCGTACCGGAAGTGCACGACGAACAGGTTGCGGTACATGTAGAACCCCTTCCAGCCCGAGAGGTCGTGCTGCTGGTCGAAGTCCAGCTGGCGCACCAGGACCGCGTCGCGCACCCCCCAGATCCGGTAGCCGGCCCGCCGCGCGCGGATCGCCAGGTCCACGTCGTCGTAGAAGATGAAGTACGACGGGTCTGGCAGCCCGACCCGGTCGATCACCTCGCGGCGGACCAGGAACCCCTCGAACGCGACGTTCTCGAGCTCCACGCGCTCCGGCATCCGCGAGCGCTCGCCGTACGTCGTCTCGACCATGGCGGTCTTCGGCTTGATCGCCAGCGGGTTGCGCAGGTCGAAGCGGAGCGCGGCCTTCTCGACCAGGTGGCCGTTCCGGTCCTCGCGGACGGCGGCCAGGCAGGGTTCGTCGGTGGCCATCAGCACCGTGAGGCAGTCGGGCGCGGGGACGACGTCGTCGTCCATCAGCCAGAACCGGTCGAAGCCCTTCTCGTGGGCGATCTGGACGCCGAGGTGGAAGCCGCCAGCCCCGCCGAGATTCTCGTCGGTGCGCAGCACGACCAGGCCGGGGTTGGTGGCGCGGGCCAGCACGTCGGGGGTGTGGTCGGTGCTGGCGTTGTCGATCACGACGATGCCGTCCGGCAGGCGCTCCAGGGCGGCCAGCCCCGCGAGCATGCCCTCGAGCAGGTCGGCGCGGTTGTAGGTGACCACGACGACCGCGACGGTCTCACTCACAGGTACCTCCGGTGTCCGGTGAAGTCGCCGCGGAGGCCGGCGTACATGCCGCGGGCGCTGAGCCGCAGCCGCGCCGCGCTGGGGCGGGTCAGGGTGTAGAACCACAGCGTCTTGGCCACGAAGGCCAGCGCGTGCGGCCAGCCGCGGTAGGTGCGCAGGTTGACCAGGTTGTTGCGGGCCATGCAGTAGTGCTTCAGGTCGCTCGGGCTGTGGTTGTACGTCGTCCGCCCGAACGCCATCGGGGTGCCGAGCTCGCCCACGCTGGGGTGCCGGACCCGCGCGGCGGGGACCGTAGCGATCCGGGCGTGGGCGGCCTCGGCGCGCAGGCGGTACTCGTGGTCGTCGCCCCAGATGAAGAACTCCTCGCGGGGCAGGCCGATCCGCTCGACCAGCTCACGGGTCACCAGGACGCCGTTGAACGGGATCACGATGTCGTCGAGGCGGCCGCCCCGGGCCGCGCGGTCGACGTCGGACACCCGGTGCGCGACGCTCGCCGAGCCGGGCAGCCGGATCGGGAAGACCAGCCGCTCGGGGTCGTCCTGGTCGACGACGACCGGGCCCCAGAAGTCCAGGTCGCGCTCGGCCAGCAGCAGCGCCAGGCAGTCGCGGTCGGGCAGCCCGTCGTCGTCCATCAGCCAGGCCAGGTCGGCCCCGCGCTCCATCGCCCAGGCCAGGCCGGCGTGGAAGCCGCCCGCGCCACCGCGGTTCTCCGGAAGCGTGCGGGCCTGCACCCGCGGGTCGTCGTACGACGCGAGCCAGGTGCCGGTGCCGTCGGTCGAGGCGTTGTCGACCACCAGCACCTCGACCAGCCCCTCGACCTCGCCCAGGCGGATGAGCAGCCGCTCCAGCAGCTCCCGGCGGTTGAAGGTCACCACCACCGCCACCACACGCTGCTTCACAGGGGACACCCTAGATAGTCACCGCTCCCCGACGCTGGTTGAGGTGCGAAGGACGAAGTCCCGAGCCTCGAAACCCCGTACGACGACAGACGGCCCCGATCAGCGCTGCTCCTCGGCTCACCGGGTTTCGAGGCTCCTCCACTCCTACGTCGCTCCGGAGCACCTCAACCAGCGTCCCGACGCAGGCCCTGACGCTGGTTGAGGTGCGAAGGACGAAGTCCTGAGCCTCGAAACCCCGTGCGCCGGCAGACGGCCTCGATCGGCGCTGCTTCTCGGCTCACCGGGTTTCGAGGCTCCTCCACTCCTTCGTCGCTCCGGAGCACCTCAACCAGCGTCCCGAAGCAGGCCCCGACGCTGGTTGAGGCGCGAAGGACGAAGTCCTGAGCCTCGAAACCCGGTACGACGACAGACGGCCCCGATCGGCGCCGCTTCTCGACTCACCGGGTTTCGAGGCTCCTCCACTCCTGCGTCGCTCCGGAGCACCTCAACCAGCGACCCGTCGCTCCGGAGCACCTCAACCAGCGTCCCGGAGCACCTCAACCAGCGACTCAGATCCAGTTCATCGGGTTCACGGCGTTGCCGTTGGCCAGCACGGTGAAGTGCAGGTGGCAGCCGGTCGACCAGCCGGTGGAGCCGACGTACCCGACGACCTGGCCGCGGCGGACCCGGTCGCCCGGACCCACGGTGTAGCGGGTGGCGTGGTTGTAGACGGCGGTGAGGAACTTGTCGTTGGCGCGGCCGACGTTGACGTAGAGCCGGTTGCCGTAGACCGAGGACCAGTACGACTGCATCACGGTGCCGTCGGCGACCGCGCGCAGCGGGGTGCCGCAGCCGGCACCGAAGTCGGTGCCGTCGTGCAGGCCCCAGTAGTGGTAGATCGGGTGCTCGCGGTAGCCGAACGGGGAGGTGACCCGCGCCCCGGCGACCGGGGAGCTGAGGAAGCCGTCGCTCTGGCCGGTGTAGCCGCCGCCGCGGCGCGCGGCGCGGCGGGCCGCCTCCAGGATCTGCTCCTTGATCTTCGCCTCGCGCTTCTTCAGCTGGCGCAGCACCAGGCGGTCGTGCTGCTGGGCGGCACCGGCGGCGCGGCGGGCGGCGCGGGCCTGGTCGAACAGCCCGGCGACCTCGGCCCGGGCGCTCGCAGCCTCGGCGGTGAGGGTCTGCATGGTCTCGACGTGCGCGGCCGCGGCGGCCTGCTGCTCGGCGACCGCCTGCTGCGCGGCCTCGACCTGGGTCTCGCGCACCCGGAGCAGCACCTCGATGCTGCGCAGCTCGTCGTACGCCGCGTCCTCCTTGGCGACCATCGTGTCGTTGGCCTGGACCCGCCGCAGCAGGTCGTTGGGGTCGTCGGCGGAGAGGATCGACGCGAGCCCGAGCAGACGCGGGTCGCCCTCGGTGTAGAGCCCGGTCACCCGGTCGACGAAGCGGGCGCGCTGGTCCTTGACCGCCTGCTCCCCCGCCGTGAGGTCGGCACGGGCCTCGGCCAACCGTGCCTCGGCCTCGGCGAGCTTGGTGCGCAGCTCGGCGTCGCGGGCCTGGGCGGCGGTCAGCTTGGCGCGGGCGACGGCGTACTCGTCCTGGGCGGCGTCGAGCTTGGCCTGGGCGGCCTCCAGCCGGGCGGCCGCCCGGCGGACCTCCTTGCTGGAGTGCTCGAGGTCGTCGTGGGCGTGCTCGATCTGCTTCTCGACCTTGTTCTGCTCGCCCTTCAGGTCGTCGTCAGCGGCCTGGGCCAGCGGAACGGCCGTCGCGCCGATCGCCAGTGCGCAGGCCAGGACGGCCGCGGACAGGCGGGGGCGCGAGGCGCTGGGGAAGTAGCGCACCGGGTCTGCCTTCGAGTTCGGGGAAGAGGGCGCAGCGACGGTAACCCGCGCGGATCAGACTTTGATGTATTTGCGCGTCAGCAGGAGTGTCGGCAGCAGGGTGAGCACCGGCCCGAGGATGGCGATGACGATCGCGGCCGTCGTCGTGTCCCCCCAGCTGATCCACGGGATGAACTCCAGGGTGTCGGCGAGACGGCCCTCGACGCCGAAGTGGATCAGCGCGGCGAGCGCCCCGCCCGCCAGCAGCACGCTGATCGCGGCGATCACCACCGCCTCGAGCAGGAACGGCAGGGTGATGTAGATGGTCGAGGCGCCCACCAGGCGCATGATCCCGATCTCCTTGCGGCGGGCGAACGCGGCCAACCGGATCGTGTTGGCGACCAGCAGCAGGGCCGCCACCACGAGGACGATCGCGATGCCGAGCGAGCCGTCGCGGAGGGTGTCGATGATGTCGAACATCGGTTCCACCAGCTCGCGCTGGTCGTTGACGCCCGCGACCCCGTCGAGGCCCTGCACGGAGCTGGTGACGCCCTCGTACTTCTGGGGGTCCTTCAACGTGATCCAGATCTGCTGGGGCATGTCGTCGGCGGTGATGGCGGCGTTCGGACCCTCCAGGTAGTCCTCGTCGTACATCTCCTTGAGCTCCTCGAACGCCTGCTCCTTGGTCTCGAAGCGGGTGCTCTCGACCTCCGGGCTGTCGTCGATGACGGCCTGGACGGCGGCGATCTGCGCCTGGTCGGCCTCGGCCGCGCACGCGGGGTTGCTCCGGTCGTTGTCCCGGCAGAGCGTGACCGCGATCTCGAACTCGTTGCCGAACCGGTCCTCGACGAGCTGCGCCTGGTCGCGCAGCAGCACGCCCGCGCCGACCAGCGACAGCGACACGAACAGGGTCAGGACGACGGCGATGTGCATGGACAGGTTGCGGCGCAACCCCTGTCCGAGCTCGGTGAAGACGTAGCGCAGCTGCATGAGGGTGGAAGGACTCCTGGATCGGGGGTACGACGGGTCGCGGGCGGGCGGGTCAGTGCTGGAAGCCGTAGACGCCCTGGGCCTGGTCGCGGACCACGCGGCCGTGGTCGAGCTCCACGACGCGCTTGCGCATCTGGTCGACGATGCCGTGGTCGTGGGTGGCCATCACGACGGTGGTGCCGGTGCGGTTGATCCGGTCGAGGAGCTTCATGATGCCGACCGAGGTGGTCGGGTCGAGGTTGCCGGTGGGCTCGTCGGCGATCAGGATCATCGGCCGGTTCACGAACGCCCGGGCGACCGCCACGCGCTGCTGCTCGCCGCCGGAGAGCTCGTCGGGCATCCGGTCGCCCTTGCCGTCGAGGCCCACCATCTCCAGGGTCTCGGGCACCAGGTTGCGGATGTCGGAGCGCGAGCGCCCGATCACCTGCAGGGCGAAGGCGACGTTCTCGCTCACCGTCTTGTTCTGCAGCAGCCGGAAGTCCTGGAAGACGGTGCCGATCTGGCGCCGCAGCCGCGGCACCTTCCAGCTGGCGAGGCGGTTGATCTCCTTGCCCGCGACGTACACCCGGCCCGACGTCGGCCGCGTCTCGCGCAGCACGAGGCGCAGGGCCGTCGACTTGCCCGAGCCGGACGTGCCGACGAGGAAGACGAACTCGCCCTTCTCCACGTCCACCGACACCTGGTCGAGCGCGGGGCTGCCCGTGCCGGGGTAGGACTTGGTGACCTTCTCGAAGCGAATCACCCACGAGACGTTACGCGAGGTTCCTGAGGACGGCGCGGACCCTGGACACTGTTTCTCTACGCTGTGAGCGTGCCCACCGCCGTCCGCTCGCTGCTCGCAGCCGTGCTGGCGACCGTGGCCAGCGTCGCGATCGGCGTCGTGGCGACCGGTCCGGACGATCCCGACCCGGCGCCGCCGGCCCCGGCCGACCTCGCCCTGGCCGATCTCGACACCTCCGTCCTGGCCGCCCACCGGACCGGGTTCTGCCCCGCGATCACCGCGGCACAGGTCGCCGGCGCGCTCGGCGGCGAGCCCGCCGGGAGCGCGTCGTACGACAACGGCGACGAGGTGCCGATCGCCGCGGAGGTGACCGACGTCGCCCACGAGTTCGGCTGCTCGTGGACGGCCGCCGACGGCGCCGTGGCCCGCGGCTGGGTCTTCGCCCCGCCGGTCTCGGCCGAGCGGGCCGCGCGGCTCGCCCGCGCCGCGACCCAGGCCCCGGGCTGCCGGCCCCTGCCCGAGGCGTCGGCGTACGGCGTCTCCTCGGTCGCCGTGGTCTGCGCGGACGAGGGCCTCCGGACCGTCTCGCACCGCGGTCTCTTCGGCGACGCCTGGCTCTCCTGCTCGCTGAGCGCCCCCACCGCGGTCCCCCGGGACGAGCTCGTCGACCGGGCGGACCGCTGGTGCGCGGCCGTCGCGCTCGCGAGCGCCTCCGACCCCGCCTGAGCCGCGCCCCGGTCCGCCCCACTGAGCGGACGCCGGTAGCCATGCCTCCATAAATGTGTATTAATTTGCTCGACTTTGTCATTTATGCGAAGGAGAGCCATGCACCCCCCGCAGCCGATCTCGGGCCGCCCCACCGCCCGCCGCCGTCGCTTCCCGACCCTGGCGCTGGCCGTGGCCTGCCTGACCGTGCCGTTCGTGCTCGTCGCCTGCGGCGGTGAGGACGACGGTCCCCGGCTGGAGCTGAGCGCCGCCCTCCCCGAGCAGAGCCCGCAGGACACCGTCCTGCGCGTCGGCGACCCCGCGACCCAGACCGCGCTGGAGCTCTCCGGACTCGACGAGGAGCTGGACGTCGAGGTCGAGTGGGCCAACATCAGCGGCGGGCCGAAGACCCTCGAGGCGTTCCGCGGGGACGCGCTCGACCTCGGCGCCGTCGCCGACATCCCGCCGCTGTTCGCCCAGTGGACCGGCACGGACGTCAAGATCGTCGCCGCCCGCGAGACGGTCGACCCGCTCGAGCACCCGACGTACGAGCTCGGCGTCGCGCCCGGCGCCGGCGTCGAGGAGCCGGCCGACCTGCGTGGCAAGAGGATCGCCTACTCCCCCGGGCAGGCGCAGGGCTCGGTCGTCCTGCGGGTGCTGCGGGAGGCGGGCCTGACCCAGGACGACGTCGAACTGGTCGAGATGGCGAGCGTCGACGACGTCTACGTCAACGCCCTCGGCAGCGGCCAGGTCGACGTCGCGCCGCTGGGGCAGGCGCTGGTCCCGCCGTACCTCGCCAAGTACGAGCAGGACGGCGGCACCACGATCTCCCCCGGGGTCCGCGACGACGCCTGGACGCTCTACGCGCCGACCGCGGTGATCGAGGACGCCGACAAGGCCGCCGCGATCAAGGAGTACGTCGGCGTCTGGGCGCTGGCGCAGCAGTGGATCGCGACGCATCCCGACGAGTTCGCGCAGGGCTACTACGTCGAGCACGAGGGTCTCGCCGAGGAGGACGCGCGGGCGATCGTCGAGGCGCTCGGCACGTTCGAGGTGCCGACCGACTGGACCGACGTGATCTCCCGACACCAGGAGATCGCCGACCTGCTCGCCGAGGAGCAGGACCGCGAGCCGCTCGACCTGGCCGACCTCTACGACCGGCGCTACGAGAAGGTCATCGCCGAGTCGATCGCCGCGAACGGGGGCGCGTGATGACCGTGACCCTGGAAGCACCCGCCCACGTCTCGCCGGTCGTCGACGAGCGCGTCGTCGGGCGGCGCCTGGGCCCGGGTCGCCGGGTGCCGTTCGCCATCGTGCTCGGTCCGGTCCTGCTGGTCCTCGCCTGGTGCATCGGGTCCGCGACCGGCGCGCTCGACCCGCGCACCCTGACCGAGCCGTGGACGGTCCTGGCGACCGCCCGCGACCTCGTCGAGAGCGGCCGGCTGCAGGAGAACCTGCTGACCTCGGCCACCCGGGTCGGCCTGGGACTGGCGCTCGGCATCGTCGTGGGGCTCGGGCTGGCCCTGGTGGCCGGCCTGTCGCGCCTCGGCGAGGCCGTCATCGACGGCCCCGTGCAGGTGAAGCGGTCCATCCCCAGCCTCGCGCTGATCCCCCTGCTCATCCTGTGGCTCGGGATCAACGAGGAGATGAAGGTCGTCACCATCGCGCTCGGCGTGATCGTGCCGGTCTACATCCACACCCACAACGGCCTGCGCGGGATCGACCACCGCTACGCCGAGCTCGCCGAGACCGTCGGGGTGGGCCGGACCGAGTTCGTACGCAGCGTGGTGCTGCCCGGGGCGCTGCCGGGCTTCCTGCTCGGCCTGCGCTTCGCGGTGACCTCCGCGCTCCTGGCCCTGGTGGTCGTCGAGCAGGTCAACTCCACCAGCGGGATCGGCTACATGATCACGCTGGCCTCCAGCTACGGCCAGACCGACGTCATCGTCGTCGGACTGGTGCTGTACGCCGCGCTCGGCCTGCTGGCCGACGGGGCGATCCGACTCGTCGAGAGGAAGGCACTGTCATGGCGTCGCACGCTGGGAGGCTGAGCTCCCCCACCACCGCCGTCCGGGTCCGCGGACTGCGTCGCAGCTTCAGCGAGGCCGGCGGCGTACTCAACGGGCTGGACCTGGACATCGCCGCGGGCGAGTTCGTCGCGCTCATCGGACGCAGCGGCAGCGGCAAGAGCACGCTGCTGCGGAGCCTGGCCGGTCTCGACCGCGACGTCGCCGGCTCGGGCACCGTCGAGGTGCCCGAGCAGGTGTCGGTGGTCTTCCAGGACTCCCGGCTGCTGCCCTGGCGTCGGGTCCTCGACAACGTCACCTTCGGGCTGCGCGAGAAGCACGCCGGCGCCCGCGGTCGGCAGGCCCTGGAGGAGGTCGGCCTCGCCGGCCGCGAACGGGCCTGGCCGCACGAGCTGTCCGGCGGCGAGCAGCAGCGGGCGGCCCTGGCCCGCTCGCTGGTGCGCGAGCCGCAGCTGCTGCTCGCCGACGAGCCCTTCGGCGCCCTCGACGCGCTGACCCGGATCCGGATGCACGTGCTGCTGAAGCGGCTCTGCGCGACCCACCGGCCCGCGGTCCTGCTGGTCACCCACGACGTCGACGAGGCGATCGTCCTCGCCGACCGGGTGATCGTGCTCGACGACGGCGTGGTCGCGTCCGACCTGCGCGTCGAGATCGGCGGGCGGCGTACCCAGGCCGACCCGCAGTTCGCCGCCCTGCGCACGCGGCTGCTGGCCGAGCTGGGCGTCGAGGACGACCAGCAGCTCACCGGGGCCGACTACGAGCGGAGGGCCGCATCGTGACCATGCACCTCAACCTGTTCATCTATCCCGGCGGCCACCACGAGGCGGCGTGGCGACATCCCGACTCCGACCCGGCGAGCGTCCTCGACATCGGCTACTACCAGCGACTCGCCCAGCGGGCCGAGGAGGCGCGGTTCGACGCGATCTTCTTCGCCGACGGCCCCGCGCTCGCCGACAACATCCGCTACGCATCCCGCTTCCGACTCGAGCCGCTCACCTGGATGTCGGCGATCGCGGCCGTGACGAGCCGCATCGGGCTGATCGGCACGGCGTCGACGACGTACTACGAGCCGTACAACCTGGCCCGGCTCTTCGCCTCCCTCGACCACCTCTCGGGCGGCCGGGCGGGGTGGAACATCGTCACCACGGGTGCGCCCGACGCGGCCTACAACTTCGGGCTGGCCGAGCACCCCGTGCACGCGGAGCGCTACGCGCGCGCCGACGAGTTCGTCGACGTGGTCACGAAGCTCTGGGACAGCTGGGAGGACGAGGCGTACGTCGCCGACGCCGTGAGCGGGGTGTTCGCCGACACCGACCGGATCCACGCGATCGACCACGTCGGCAAGCACTTCTCGGTCGCGGGTCCGCTCAACACGGCGCGCTCCCCGCAGGGGCGGCCGGTCTACGTGCAGGCGGGCTCCTCCGACGACGGCCGCGGCTTCGCGGCCCGGTGGGCGGAGGCGATCTTCACCGCCCACCAGACCCTCGGCAACGCGCAGGAGTTCTACCGCGACATCAAGGACCGGGCGCGGCGGCTCGGCCGTCCGCCGCAGCAGGTGAAGGTGCTGCCGGGGATCAGCCCGGTGATCGGCTCCACCGTCCGCGAGGCCGAGGAGCGGTACGAGGACCTGAACGCGCTCACGCAGCCGGCGTACTCCCTGGAGCAGCTGTACCGGCTGACGGGCGCCGACCTCTCGTCGTACGACCTCGACGGGCCGTTCCCCCGGCACCTGGTGGACGTGCGCGGGGACCGGGCGGTGAGCAGCCGCTCGCAGCTGGTCCTCGACATCGTCGACCGCGAGCAGCCGACCATCCGTCAGCTGCTGCACCGGCTCGCCGGCGCGCGGGGTCACCGCGTGGTCGTGGGGACGCCGGAGCTGATCGCCGACCAGATGCAGGAGTGGTACGAGAACGGCGCCGCGGACGGCTTCAACGTCATGCCGCCGTGGCTCAGCGGCGGCTTCGAGCTGTTCGCCGACGAGGTGGTCCCGCTGCTGCGCCGGCGCGGCCTGTTCCGCTACGAGTACGGCGGCAGCACCCTGCGCGACCACTTCGGGCTGACCCGCCCGCCGAGCCAGTACGCCGCCCGGTATCAGCGCGCCGTCGCCGTCGCGAAGGGAGCGTGATCTGTGCCCAGGAGCTCCTGGAGCCGTTCGGCGTCGTGCGGGGCGTGGCCCCGCGCGTCGTTGTCGAAGTAGACCACCACCTCGTCGACATCGCCGCCCTCCGCCCACGACCGGCACCGCTCGGCCCACCGGCGCAGGGCGGCGTCGTCGTACCCGCTGGCGTAGAGCTCGGTGTCGCCGTGCAGCCGCACGTAGATCAGGTCGCTGGTCACCGCCTCGGCCATCGGGAAGCGGCCCGCCGTGTCGGCCACCACGCACGCCACGTCGTGCTCGCGGAGCAGGGCGAAGGCCTCGTCGGTGCAGTACGTCGGGCTGCGGAACTCCAGCGCGTGCCGCACCGGCAGGTCCAGGTCGGTGCTCGTGACGGTCCGGTCGTCGGCCAGCTTGTCGTCGTGCCGGCGGGCCAGGTCGGCCACCTCCTGCGTGGTGCGCGGCAGCTGCTCGAAGAACGCGGCGAGCAGCCCGGCGTCGTACTCCAGCCGCTCGGGGAGCTGCCACAGGATCGGGCCGAGCTTGGCTCCGAGCGCGAGGACGCCGCTGGCGAAGAAGTTCGCCAGCGGCGCCTCGACGTCGCGCAGCCGCTTCATATGGGTCACGTAGCGCCCGCCCTTGACCGCGAAGACGAAGCCGTCAGGCGTCTCCGCCGCCCAGCGTGCGTACGACGTCGGCCGCTGGAGCGAGTAGAAGGACCCGTTGATCTCGATGCTGCCGAGCCGCCCCGCGGCATACGCCAGCTCCTCGCGCTTCTTGAGCCCGCGCGGGTAGTAGTCGCCCCGCCAGCGGGCGTACGACCAGCCCGAGATGCCGACCCTGATCACGCCCATGCCGGGCCGGTACCCGTGTCCCGCACCCCACGACGCGGGTTCGTGACGCGGGTTCGTGACGCTGGTTGAGGTGCGAAGGACGAAGTCCTGAGCCTCGAAACCCGGCGAGGTGAGAAGCAGCCTTTGGTCGACGCGGTCGTTCGACTCGCCAGGTTTCGAGGCTCGCTCCGCTCGCACCTCAACCAGCGACGGAGTGGCGTGCCTGTAGCCCTGCCGGGCGGTGCCGCGGTCAGGGCTGCAGGGTGTCGAGCGGGCTGGTGCCGAGATGGTCGCGCTGGAAGAGCAGACCGTTGGGTGTACGCCACACGAACGAGGTGTCGTCGATCTTGTCGTAGCGCCATCGCGTATGGGTCTTCGCCCGATGATGTCGCCGGCACAAGGGTGCGATGTTGCAGTCACACGTCGGACCGCCACGCGCGGCGGGATCGATGTGGTCGCAGTCCGCCCGCCGAGCTCGTCTCTGGCACCACGGGAACACGCACGTGTGTTGCAGCAGGACCTGACGCTCACGCAACCGGTCCGGGACCTCGTAGGCATCCACGTGCACGTGATCGGCCAGGTCGATGACCGGCCTCACCACCACCTGCGTGTCCGGGTTCGCACACCAGGAGCGCACCTGCTCGGCCGACACGAAGGAGCGGGTCTCCTCCACCCGGGCGAGGTCCAGATCGGTGCTAGCACCAGCGAGGGCCGCTTCGGAGAGATGCACGTGCAACAGCACTTGGCGGGCCTTGGGCCGATCCTCCGGCTCCGCCGCCGCCAGGTCGAGCGAGAGCTGGCGCCGAGCCAGGTCGCCGACGGCGATGGAGCGCCGTACGTCCAACGGGGCGTCCAGACCGAGCGCGCCGAGGTCGCGCGCGCGTCTGGCGACGGCGTCTTCGAGGTCGAGGGCGTCGGCGAGGTCGAGGGTGCCGTGGACGTCGACGCAGCCGTCGAAGGAGACCTGGCGGGTCTCGATGTCGAAGTGCCGTCCCTCCTGCGCGGCGACCTGACGGGCGAGGGCTTCGTCGGGGTCGAACCGGACCCGGGCCTCCTCGACCGTGCGGTCGAGCTGCGCGATCGAGACCTTGTGCGCCACGGACGCCAGGTGAGCGTCGACGTAGGCGGCGCCTGCCATGGGCAGGTCGAGGGTGGTCTTCGCGATCCGGCGGGCCTTCCACACCGGCAAGTCGAGGGACTGCACGCGGGCGTAGATGCGCGGGAGGCGGTGCGCCAGCTCGACCGCCTCACCCAAGAACATCCGACCCGCGTCGGAGGACAGGCCGAGCGCGGCGGCGAACTCCAGCACGGAGAACTCCGCCACCAGCGGGGCACCCTCGCCGGCGATCGTCAGCGACTCCTCAGCGCCCGGGACCAGGACTGCCGCATCGTCGTACGAATCCGTCGAGTGCATCCCCGCCCAGGCCACCGCGGCGGCCAGCTGCTGGGCGGCACCCCGGGCCTCCGCCTGCCGCGCGGCGCCCACGTAGGCGAGCAACGCGGATGCGTTGTCGCAGTCGTGGAGTTCCCGAGTGGCCATACAAAGATGGTAGGCGCGGGCACCGACAGTCCGCGTTCGTCATCCACAGCGGCTGGGAGTGCTCGCTCGCCGCTGCTTCTCGGCTCGCTGGGTTTCGAGGCTCGGCGCTGGAGCGCCTCACACCTCAACCAGCGTCACGTTCGACGCCCGTCGTACCCGGCGCAGCTTCTCGGCTCACTGGGTTTCGAGGCTCAGGACTTCGTCCTTCGCACCTCAACCAGCGTCACTTGGCGTCCGTCGTACTCGCTTCTCCTTCGCTGCGGTGACCACAGCGGTCGACCCGAAGCAGCCGCCAACCTGCAGGCGACCGCGACCAGGTACGACGAGTGCCGCACGCGGTGACCCCGTTATCTCTGTGATCTTCGAAGCAGCCGCGTGCCGAACCGCGACAGCAACCCAGCGCCGTACCGACGCCGATTCTCGGCTCACGGGGTTTCGAGGCTCAGGACTTCGTCCTTCACACCTCAACCAGCCTCACGTTCGACGCCCGTCGTACCCGGCGCTGCTTCTCGGCTGGCCGGGTTTCGAGGCTCAGGACTTCGTCCTTTGCACCTCAACCAGCGTCTCGCACCTCGACCGGCGTCGGGCGAGGAGGTCAGTTCTCGGCGGCCTTCTCGGCGCCGCGGCGCCAGCGGATGCCGGCTTCGAGGAAGCCGTCGAGGTCGCCGTCGAAGACGGAGGAGGGGTTGCCCTCCTCGTAGCCGGTGCGCAGGTCCTTGACGATCTGGTACGGGTTCAGGACGTAGTTGCGCATCTGGTCGCCCCAGCTGGCCTGGACGTCGCCGCGCATGGAGTCGAGGTGGGCCTTCTCCTCGGCCTTCTTCAGCGCGAGGAGCTTGGCCTTCAGCACGATCATCGCGCTGGCCTTGTTCTGCAGCTGGCTCTTCTCGTTCTGGCAGGAGACGACGGTGCCGGTGGGGATGTGGGTCAGCCGGACGGCGGAGTCGGTGGTGTTGACCGACTGGCCGCCGGGGCCGCCGGAGCGGTAGACGTCGACGCGGATCTCCTCGTCGGGGACGTCGATCTCGTCGGTCTGCTCCAGGACCGGCACGACCTCGACGGCCGCGAACGACGTCTGGCGCCGGCCCTGGTTGTCGAACGGGCTGATCCGGACGAGGCGGTGCGTACCGGCCTCGACGGAGAGCGTGCCGTAGGTGTACGGCGCGTGGATGGCGAAGGTGGCCGACTTCAGGCCGGCCTCCTCGGCGTACGACGTCTCGAAGACCTCGACCTTGTAGTCGTGCTGCTCGGCCCAGCGGACGTACATCCGCATCAGCATCTCGGCGAAGTCGGCGGCGTCGACGCCACCGGCGCCGGCACGGATCGACACGAGCGCCTCGCGGGCGTCGTACTCGCCGTTGAGCAGGGTGCGGACCTCGAGCGACTCGACGGCCTTCTTGACCTTCTCCAGCTCGCGCTCGGCCTCGGCGAGCGACTCCTCGTCGCCCTCCTCCCGGCCGAGCTCGGCCATGATGCCGACGTCCTCGATCCGCCCGAGCAGCTCGTTGAAGCGGTCGAGGGTGCCCTGGAGCGCGGAGAGCGCGCCGGTGATCCGGGTGGCGCGGTCGACGTCGTCCCAGAGGTCGGGGGCGGCGACCTGGTCGCTGAGGTCGGCGATGTCCCGCTGCATCGCGTCCAGGTCGAGGACCTGGCCGATGGTGCCCATCGTCGCCTGGAGCTGCTTGACCTCTACGTCGTAATCACGGCCTGCCACGATGGACAAGGTTACGGCGCGGCGGTGACAACTCCTACTTGCGACCGAACACCTGGGCGACGTACCACTGGCCGCCGCCCTTGCGGGCGCCGATCGCCATCAGCCGGTAGCGCGGCTGGAGGATGTTCGCACGGTGTCCGTCGGAGTTCATCCAGCCGCGGACGACGGCGCGGCCGCTGGGGAACCCGTAGGCGACGTTCTCGCCGACCATGCTCATGCGGCACCGGCGCAGGATCGGCCCGAGGTCCTGGTGGTACATGCGGCGCTGGGCCGCCATCCGCTTCGCCTGCCGGACGGCGAAGCGCTGCAGGCACTTGTTCTTGCGCAGGTCCACCCGGTCGCGCTGGTCGCGCTCGGCGTTCGTGGCTCGGTGGGCGACGTTGCCGTAGCGCTGCTCGGGGGTCGCAGCCTGGGCGGGGACGGTGGTCGCCACGAGGAGCGCGACCAGGAGGGGGGTCAGCAGTCGGATCAGACGCATCTCGCCACCGTACGGCGCTCGCCACCTCGATGCGAAGGCCTGGATTCGGCCGAACCCGACGCGGGACGGCTCCGGGCAGGGTTCAATTCCGCGAGGACTCAGGTCTCCGGGTGCCTGGCCGATGTAGCCGCCACCCGTCTCGAGAGGAGCGCCCCGCGGGGCGCATGCAGGATGACCCACCGCACCCGTCGTACCGCCGTGCTGCTGGCGCTGGCCGCGCTCGTGGCCGGTCTGCTGACGACCCCCACCACGGCCGCGACCCCGTCCGCGCGTGCCGGCGGCGCCGAGGTCTGGCAGCGCGTGCAGCAGCCGCACGTCGAGAACCCGACGAACCCGCTCGCCGGACGCCTCTGGGGCGTCTACAGCGGACCGCAGGACCAGGTCACCGCGCCGTACCAGCGCGCCCGGGGCCGCAAGAAGCGGCTCATCGCGACGATCGCGCTGCGCCCGCGCACGAAGTGGTACGGCGCCTTCGTCCCCGACGCGTCCATCCGCGACCAGGTCACCAAGTACATCGCCTCCTCGCAGGCCGGCGACCCCGAGAAGCTGGTGCAGCTCGCCGTGTTCCGGATGAAGCCGTGGGAGGGCGAGGCGTGCGTCCGACGCTCGACGACGGCGGAGAAGCGCAGCTACCGGCGCTGGATCAACCAGCTGGCCGCCGGGATCGGCAGCACCCCGACCGCGGTCGTCATGCAGCCCGACATGCCGTTCCTGTGGTGCGCCCCCGACCGGAAGGCCAAGGCGCGGCTGCTGACCTGGGCCACCCAGCGGCTCTCCGCACTCCCCCGGACCAGCGTCTACCTCGACGCCGGCGCCGCCGACTGGTGCCAGAACGAGCGGGGCGCGAACCCCGAGACCTGCGCGCAGGCACTGAAGCTGACCGGCGTCCGGTACGCCCGCGGCTTCGCCCTCGACTCCACGCACTACAACGGCGCGGCCGAGAACGTGCGGCACGGCGTCGCGATCGTCGACATCCTGCGCCGCGACGGCTACGGCACGAAACACTTCATCGTCGACACCGCCAAGAGCGGCCGGCCGATGACGTGGCCCGAGGTCATCCCCGCCTCGCGTCGTGACCTCAAGGACAACGCCCGGGTGTGCACGCGGGCGAGCATGCGCCGCTGCGTGACCCTCGGCATCCCGCCCACGGCCCGCCCGGGGAGCCCCGAGTGGGGCCTTCCCGAGGACGTCCGGAAGGCGGCGGCGACGTACGTCGACGGCTTCTTGTGGTTCGGCCGGCCCTGGCTGTTCAACCAGGCCGACCCGTTCGTCACGAGCCGCGCGGTCGCGATGGCACGGACGACGCCCTGGCCCGGTCCGGCGTAACGTCGGCCCATGGCCATCGCCCACTCCCCCAGCTTCGTCTTCGACTGCCCCGACGCGCCCGCCCTCGCGGGGTTCTACGCCGAGCTGCTCGGCTGGCAGGCCGAGCCCAACGAGGACTGGGTCGACGTCCGTGGCGACGGCCGCTGCCTGTCCTTCCAGCAGGTCGAGGACTACCGCGCGCCGACGTGGCCGAGCCAGGACGTCCCGCAGCAGCTGCACCTGGACGTGGTGGTCGACGACCTCGACGCGGCCGAGCCCCAGGTCCTCGCGCTCGGCGCCACGCTGGCCGAGCATCAGCCCGGCGACACCTTCCGGGTCTTCCTCGACCCCGCCGGGCACCCGTTCTGCCTCTGCCTCACCTGAGCCGGATCACTCCCCGACGAACACGCTCATCGCGCTCATCCGGATCTTGTCGGAGTACGTCGTCAGCTTGATCGACCCGCCGAGCTCGACCTCCGGGCCGACCTCGAGGCCGACGTCCTTGACCCCGCCCTGCCCGTCGGTCTCCAGGTAGACGACGCTGTCGAACGACGCGACGCTGGGGATCTGCGCCTTGCCGCCGACGAAGATCGTGGCCCCGTTGGCCTTCCAGCCCTGTTCGTACTTGGCGTAGCCCTCGAGGAAGCCGTAGGCGCCGAGGGACGACTCCAGGGAGAACTTCTCGCAGCTGGCCTTGAACTTCGTCACCAGCAGGTCCACCTCGAAGGCGAGCTTCGAGATGTCGGAGTCCGGCGCGCAGGCGACGGGATCCGACGCGTCGAGGTCGGCCTCCTGCGGATCGTCGAGCGGGTCGCTGCCGTTGCACTCCTCCTCCCGGGGCATGGCGAATCCGGTGGCGTTCACGTTGATCGCGGCGTGGTACATCTTCTGCACCAGGTTGGCCTCCGCCTGGAGTCCGGCGAGCTTGAACGCGACCGGGTTGCTCAGCTGGGCCTGAAGTCCGGTGAAGACCGGCCAGGCGACCTCGTGGTAGTCCCGCACGGCGGCGTACCACCGGCCGGTCCGGCGGCGCCACTCGGCGAACACCGCCCGCGAGCTGCCGCACGAGGTCTCGGTGCCGTTGTAGTCGCAGTAGGCGTGGTCCGGGAAGACGTCCTGGCAGGCGTTCGGCGAGAGCGCCGCGTCCTGGGCGGCGTCCAGCTCGGCGTACGCCTCGGCGACGGCGAGGTCGCCGTCGGAGCCGATGTGGCGGATCACGTCGCCGATCCGCTGCCGGGCGATCGGGTGCAGGTCCTCGTCGCGGAGCTGGGCGATGGTCGTCCCGATCTCGCGTTGGACGGCCTGGTGCCGGGCGAACAGCGCGTCCTCCTGCTGGTCCCAGTAGCCCATCCAGCCGTCGCCGGCCGACAGCTCTTCGAGACTGTCGGGGAGCTCGGGCAGGGTCAGACCGCCCTGGAGCCCGCGGCTGAGGTCGAACACGTCGCTCGCCGGCACCCGGGAGGAGCGGTACGGCGCGCTGTCGGGGTGGTCCTCCAGCGGATCGGGGTCGTCGGTCTTGCGCAGCGACCGGCGCAGGTGCGGGAGGGCGGCCTCCTTGCCCGAGCGGAACTGCACCACGGCGGCCAGCTCCTCGTGGACGAGCGGGTTCTGCGGGGCGTGCAGCAGGGCGCGGCGCAGGTGCTGCTCGGCGTTGCCGTAGTCGCCCATCAGCGCCCACGCGTGCGCGACGTTGGTGAGCCGGACCGCCTCCTGGTCGAGCCCCACGGCCGGACCCGGCGGGAGCTCACCGGCCCGGCGCCCGAACGCGATCGCCCACTCCGGCCGGTCCAGCCCGTTGGCCGCGACGGCCGCGTTGGACAGGTGCACCGGGTCGTTCGGCGCGAGCTCGTGGCCGCGCAGGGCGATGGCGAGTGCAGCGACTGCATGGTTGCTCGCGAACGCGGTGACCAGCACGTCGTCGATCACCTCGGGGTCCTGGACGGTCAGGAACTCCTGCCACGCTGCCCGCTGGGACTCGTCGAACCGGCTCTCCACGTACGCCGTGGCGGCGGCCAGCGCGGCGGCGTACGTCGGGATCGGCCGGGTGCCGAGGGACCGCGGCGGGAAGTCCTTGACGCGCTCCGGGTCGACCGGTGCCTCCCTGCTCTCGCGCCATATCTCGAGCGCGTCGGTGAAGACTTCACCACCCGACGGCTCCGCGACGACCCGGATCTTCGCGCTCAGCTCACGCACCACTCCCCCGACGGTGAGCCGGGCGCGGACCGTGAGTTCTCCGGGTGCGAGCGGTGCCCTCCAGCGCAGCACCGGCGTACGGGTGGCGCCGGCCGCGAGGGCGGTGACGGTGGTGCCGAGACCGCCCGCGACCGCCGTCAGCTCGTCGGGCGGCGTGACCCGCTCGCCCGCACTCGGCGGGGTGACGACGAGCGCGGCCGTGTCGATGGCGGTGGTCGCGGTGACCGGGAGCCGGACGTCGAAGACCGAGCCGGTGAGCACCCAGTCCGGCGTCTGGAGGCTGAGCTCGCCGTCGCGCGGGAACTCGTCGTCGAGCGGCGGCGGTGGCGTGGACCGGACCGTCACCGTGACGGTCGGGCTGGTGGCGGCGCCGCGCCCGGCGTACGCGATCGCGACCGCGCGGACCCGCACCGGTCCGGCCGCGGCGAAGGTGGTGCGCAGGGTCGCGAGCCCGGTCCGGTCCGTGGTCGCCCGGCCGATGGCCGCCCAGCCGGAGCCCTGCTGGCGCTGGAACTCCACGGTCCGCCCGGCCTGGGCGGGACGCACCCGAGCCAGTAGCCGACTCGGCTGGCCGACCATCGCCGTACCGCCGTCGACGCCGAGCTCGACCGTGCCCGGCGCCTTCGGCCGGACGGTGACCACCGTGGTCGCCGTCCGGGCACGCTGACCCCGGTGTGCCCGGGCGGTCGCCCGCACCGTGACTCGGCCCGCGGTGGGGAACGACGTCGCGATCCGGACGCTCCCCTTCCGGTCGGTGCGGCCACTGCCGACCGTGACCCAGCGCTGGCCGCTCTTGCGCTGGACGACGACAGGGCGCTTCGCGCGAGCGGGCGTGATACGGACGGTCAGCACCGTCCGCTGACCGACCTCGACGGCGCCCGGTGCGGTGAGCCGTACCCCGGCCCGAGCGGCCGACGCATTCGAGGCGCTCAGGACGGTGACGGCGAGCAGGAGCGCGAGCAGGGGGACGAGAAGACGGTGGAGTCGCACCGCCGCATCGTGACGTCGAGAGCGTCCCGTCCGGCAGGGCTCGGTGTCCCCTTCGGCCGGGCGGCTTCGCCGAGGCCGAGGGGTCAGTCGACCGTGGAGACCGCCGAGCCGGAGGCGGCGACGGTGCCGCCGCCGGGCGAGCCGGGGAAGCTCAGCGGCAGGTCCAGCGGGGCGCGGAGCTCGACGCGGACCGTGTCGCCGTCGGCGATCGCGACCTGCGCGACCAGGCCGGGGTAGCTGGCGTAGGCACCGACCGAGCGGAGGTACTCCTCGACCGCCCGCTGCGCGTCGGCCTCGGTCAGCGCGAGGCGCTGGTCGGGGACGCCGCCGGTGTAGACGTCCACCCCAGTGGCACCGAGGTCCGCGCCGTGCAGAGCGGCACCGTCGGCGAGAGTGTCCAGCCCGGAGCGCTGGAGGTACGCCGCCGACGCGTCGATCACCAGCACCACCGCCATCGCGATCACCGTCGCGAAGCCGATGACCAGCAACGTGACCTGGCCGGACTCGTCGCGCCTCACCCGCCCACCTCCTGGTACTGCCCGATCGGCACCGCGTGTGTCGCGTCCAGCGCGAACGACGGCCGGCCGCCGCCGAGCACGTCGGGGATCAGCAGGTCGACGCTCGACTCGATCCGGACGGTGATCACCGAGGTGCCGGCGTGGCAGTTCTCCGGGTACGGCGTACAGGTCACCGTCACCTCCAGCGGCGCGTCGTCCGGCAGCCCCTGGTCGGCCAGCGCCTGACGGGCGGCGGCCGTCGCCCGCTCCTGCCCCTGGCCGTCGTCCGGCGCCAGCGCGTAGGCCCGGCCAGCGGCCCGGGCGGCCGAGGTAACGGCGTACGCACCGGACTGGACCTCGAAGACCGAGAGCACGATCCACAGCAGCGGTACCAAGAGCAGGATCCCGACCCAGACCAACTCGATGACGGCGCTCCCCGCCTCGTCCCGGCGCGTCACTGCGGCTCCTCCACCGCGTGCCCCCTGACCTCCAACGCGACGCCCGGCCCGCCGAGACCCAGCGCCGGGACGCTCGCGCGGATCGTCACCACCACCATCGGCTGCCCACCGATGGTCGTCCTGCTCACCGCGACGTCCTCGGCGAACCGGCCGGCGATCGCGTCGTCGACCTGCTCCCGGGTGACCGCCTCGCCCTCGGCCGGACCGCGGTCCGCGGTGGCGGCGTACCGCGCTCCCTCGGCTGCCGCGGCAGCCAGGGTGTTGCGCACGTGCAGCACCAGCGCGACCTGGACGATCCCCAAGGACGAACGGCACCAGCACCAGCAGCACCAGGACGAAGTCGACGACCGCGGACCCGTCGTCGCGGCGACGGCTCATCTCACCGAGCTGAGGGCATCGCTCAACAACCCGGAGAGCTGCTCGCGGGCCACACCGCCGATCACGACGACGATTCCCGCCGTCATGACGGCGACCATGACCCAGCCGGGCACGTCGCCGCGGTCGTCGCGTCGCCGGACGCCGACGACGAGTGCCGCGTGCAGCCGCATGAGGAGCAGCAGGGGTCGGGACATGGGGTCTCCGTTCTCGAGAGGTCAGGGGGCGGTGAGCGAGAGGCCGATGACGCCGGGCCAGAAGGCGAACAGGACGGTCACGGGCAGCACGAGGAAGACGACCGGCACCATCATCAGGACCTCCTTGCGGGCCGCGATCTCGATCAGCTCGCGGCGGCCCGCCTCCCGGACGTCGGCAGCCTGGGCGTGCAGGACGTCGGCCAGCGGGGTGCCGCGCTCGACCGCGACCGAGATCCCCTGGGCGAAGCGGGCGACCAGCGGCAGGCCGGTGCGCGAGGCGAGCTCGTCGAAAGCGGTCGTGACGGGCTCGCCGGTGCGGACCGCGGCGAGCACCCGGCCCAGGTCGTCGGAGAGCTCGCCGCCGCTGCGTCGTACGACCCGGTCGAGAGCGGCGACCGGTCCCTCGCCCGCGGCGACCGCGAGCGCGAGCAGCTCGGCGATCGCCGGGAACTCCGCGAGGATCCGCCGCTCCCTCGCCTTGACCTGGCCGGAGAGGTGGGTGTCGCGACCGAGCACCCCGACCACGAACCCGATCGCGCAGAGCACCAGGCCGAACACGACTCCCCCGGGGTCGGTCACCGCCCTGACCAGCGCGTAGGCGGCGGCGACGGCGAACCCGGCCAGCCCCCACTGCACCTGCTCGATCCGGAACTCGTGCACGGTCTTGTCGATGCCGGCTCGTTCCAGCCGGCGGCGTACGGAGGACGCGCCGCCCAGCACCCGCTCGACGAGCCCGGCCGCCGAGACCAGGACCGGCCCGAAGACCCCGACGGCCGCCGGGGTCGTGTCGGGCACCCGGCCGCCGAGCCGCTCGAGCTGGGGCAGGTCCCGGATGTACGGCAGGACGCGCACGGCGATGGGAGTACGGCGCAGCGCGACCACCCGGCTCGCGACGAGGACCAGACCGGCGCCGAGCATCCCGCCCAGCACCGCTCCCCACGCAGCGAGGGTCACGACAGGATCCGCCGCTCGACCGGCAGCCGGCCCAGCCGCATCATCAACCGGTACGCCGCGACGCAGGTGACGGCGCCGACCACGAGCACGACCACCCCGGTGGTCGAGTTGTAGCGACCGATCACGTCGGGCTGGGAGGACATGGTCAGCAGCACCAGCCAGGGAGCGGCGACCGCGAGCCGGGCGCCGTTGACGGTCCAGGCCTGGCGCGACTCCAGCTCGGAGCGGGTCCGCGCCTCGTCGCGCAGGTAGCCCGACAGGTTGCGCAGCAGCCGGCCGAGCTCGCCGCCGCCGACCTCGCGGGCGATCCGGAGTCCCTCCACCACCCGGTCGCCGACGGGGTCCGCCAGCCGCTCCTTCAGCCGGTCGAGGCAGTCGCCGAACCGGCCCGTGACCTGGTAGTCGAGCGCGAACCGCGCGAACGGCTCCTGCAGCGCCTCGGGGCCGCGGGTGCCGAGTGCCGACAGCGCGTCGGGCAGCGACATCCCGGCCCGGACGGCCGAGGCGAGGTTGTCGACCGCCTCGGGCCAGACCTCGGCCAGCTCGCGCTGGCGCCGCCGAGCGCGCCCGGACACGATCGCGACCGGCAGGTAGCTCCCGAGGACGGCGAAGACCATCGCGACCGGCGGGGTGCGGGCGGCCACCTGGACCACCAGCCCGCAGAGCAGCCCGCACCCGAGGCAGAGCAGGACGAACCCGACCGGCGAGACCGTGCCCAGACCGGCGCGCGCCAGCAGCTCGGACGTACGCCGGGTCGCTCGCTCCCGCGACCGATCGCCCGCCTCCCGCGGCCGCCGCGGTACGAAGAACGCCGACCAGATCAGCATCAACCCGACGCCGACGCCCAACCCGACCAGCGCGCCCATCAACGCTCCCCGTCGGTCAGCAGCCGGTGCACGTCGATGCCGACCCGCTCGAAGGACGCCACCCGCGGCGGCATCCCGCGCGTGCGGCGCAGCTCCCCGTCGCGGCGCTCGAAGATCGGCTCGGCCTCGATGATGTCGTTCTCGACGCGCCCCGGTACGCCGACGATCTCGTTGACCCGGCGTACGCCGTGGTGGTCGACGCCCAGGTGGACCACCAGGTCGACGGACGCCGCGACGGTCGGCACCACGAACCGCGCCGAGATGTTCTCGCCGGCCAGCAGCGGCAACGTGCACATCTTCACCAGCGCCTCACGGGCGCTGTTCGCGTGGATGGTGCACATGCCGGGCAGCCCGGAGTTGAGCGCGAGCAGCAGGTCGAGGCACTCCTCGGCACGCACCTCCCCCACGATGACCCGGCTCGGTCGCATCCGGAGGCTCTCCTTGACGAGGTCGCGCAGCCGGATCTCGCCGGTGCCCTCCAGGCCTGCCTGCCGGGTCTGCATCGGCACCCAGTCCGGGTGGGGAAAGCGCAGCTCGAAGACCTCCTCCGCACTCACCACCCGTTCCCCGCCGGGGATCGCCGCGGCGAGGCAGTTGAGCATCGTGGTCTTGCCCGCCTGGGTGCCGCCGGCGACCAGGATGTTGAGGCCGGCCCGCACCGACGCCTCGAGGAACGCCGCCGCCTGGCTGGTCAGGCTGCCGAGCTCGACCAGGTCGCTCACCCGGGTCGCGCGCAGCACGAACTTGCGGATGTTCACGGCCGAGAAGCCGCGGCTGATGCCCTGCAGCACCACGTGCAGGCGATGGCCGTCGGGCAGCATGGCGTCGACGAACGGCTGGGAGAGGTCGATCCGGCGACCGCTGGACTTCAGCATCCGCTCGACCAGCTCGTCGACCTGGGCCTGCGTCAGCATCAGGTTGGTCAGCTCGTGGCGGCCGTTGCGGGCCACGAAGACCCGCGAGGGATCGTTGATCCAGATCTCCTCGACGCTCGAGTCGTCGAGGTACGCCTGCAGCGGGCCGTAGCCGGCCACGCGCGCCACGAGCTCACCGACCATCGCGCTCGGGTCGGCGACCGGCACGACCTGGCCGGTCAGGCTGCGCTCGTCGTGGTCGCGCACCACCGACTCCGCGATCCGGCGTACGACGTGGGCGTCGCGCTGGGGGTCGACCCCCTCGCGGCGTACCAGCTCCCGGACGTGCTGGTCGAGCTCGTCGACCATGCCCTGCCCGTGCGCAGGGACGGCGTGGGTCATCGCCATGACGCTCCTCGAGCCCGAGAACGGAGTGCTGTCACGAAGGTAGGTGCCAGCGGTCTACCCCGGCGGCCCGCGAACGAATCTGTGGAGAACGTAAAGAAAAGCCTGACGGCAAGTTCTGCCGACTCGGCGCGCAAGTTCTGCCGACTCGGCGAAGGGCTCCCGGCGGGAGTGCCGGGAGCCCTTCGCGTCGTGCTGTGGTGCTGTCGTGCTGGTGGTGCTGGATCAGCGCTTCTTGCGGACGAGGGTCACGGTGCGCTTCGTGACGGCGGTGCCTCCTTCCGCGGTGAAGGTGATCCGGACGGGGGCGGAGATGCGGCCCTTGCGGACCAGCAGCTTCCGGTAGGCGCCCTTGGCGGCGACCCGGACCTTGACGGTGCCGGGACCGGCCACCTTCGTCCGCGTCGCGGCGATGCGGCCGCCGGCGAGGCGGATGGTGCCCGCGCCGTTGACCTTCACGTTCAGGACGACGATGCCCTTCCTCGTGTCGCGCTTGGCGACCGAGGCCGACACGGTCGGCTTCGGCGGCGTGACGACGACCGGCGCCTTGGCGACCGTGAGCCTCAGCGGAGCCGAGGTCGTCTCCGTGCCCGAGGAGTCGGTGACGACCGTGGTGAGGCTGACGCTGCGGCCGGCGTACGACGGAGCCGGCGTCCAGGTGAAGAGGTACGGCGCGCGCTCGGCGTCCGCGACCGGCTTCCCGTCGACCAGCAGGGTGACCTTCCGCACCGCGAAGTCGTCACCCGCCCGGACGAGCGGCTTCACCGTCGTACCGACCGCGACCTCGGTGCCCGCGAACGGGTCGACCAGCTCGGCCGTGGGTGCCTCGTCGGCAACCACGCCGTACGACGTCGGGATCCCGCCGGGGACGGTGGACGCCCGCGAGGAGACCGTGACCGAGCTCGAACCCGAGATCGCCTCGGCACCCGTGTCCGCGTCCGCGGGCCCGCCGGCGACCGGCGCGGCCGGACCGAAGTAGCTCGACGAGACGACGAACGGCGCGCCGGTGCGGACCGCGGTGTTCTCGGCGTTCGCGTTGTACGCCGCCCAGCCGTTGCCCGTGAGGACGTTGCCCGAGGCGGTGAGCGCCCCGGCCGTCTCGGTGCGGGCGTCGGTGAGCAGGATGCCGTACGACGTCGACGGGTCGGGCCGGAAGTAGTTGCCGGTGATCCGGCTGGACCTCACGAACCCGTCCGCGCCGCTGGTGAACTTCACGCCGGTCTGCGGGTAGAGGCTGTTCGCCTTGCCCCGGACGACCGTGCCGCTCACGTAGCCGTGCTGCTCGATGCCGGTGCGGGCCACGTTGTTCGGCCCGCCGTCGACGCCCTTGGCGCCGTCGATCAGGATGCCCCCGCTCTGGTAGCCGGTGACGACGCTGTCGGCGACGGTCAGCTCGGTCTCGACGGTGCCGGTGCCGGCCCCCTCGACGACGCCCGTCTTGACGATGCCCCAGCCGTGCGGGTGCTCGGCCAGCTCGTCGGCCGTGGTGGCGGCCCGCAGCGGGCCGACCACGCTCTGCGAGACCCGGCCGGCCGCGCCGAAGTAGGCGATGCCCGCCTCGGCCCAGGTGTCACCGGAGGTGACCGTCACGCCCGAGATGTCGACGAACAGCTCGTTGGTGTCGGTCGAGCCGAGCGACTGCCGCGACACGGTGATCACGTTGCCGCCGCCGTCGCGCAGGTAGGGCTTGAGGCCCGCCAGCGAGTCGATCGACGGGTCCGGCTTGATGGTGACCTTGTCGGCGCCCGCGCCCTTGATCTTCAAGGGCTTGGTGATCGTCAGGCCGTTGGTCGCCGAGGTCGACACCGGGTTGCCGGGGCCGGAGACCGGCGTCGACGACTCCTCGTACACGCCCTCGCAGACCACGATGGTGTCCCACGGGGAGGCGAAGTCGACGGCCTGCTGGATCGAGGTGAAGTTGGCCGTCGGGCACTGCGCCTTGTCGTCGTCGACCACCCAGGAGGTGTTCGCGAACGGGTCGGCGACGTTGTCGTTGAGCAACACGCTGCCGCGGGTGTTGTCGTACGCCGCCATCACGGCCGCCGGGTCGGGACCCGACGTGACCGGGCCGGAGCCGGCGCCCTGGTCGACGTCGGTGCCGTCGGAGAGGATCAGCGGAGCGTCGACCGCCTCCTGGAAGCGGACGTCGGCGAGCTGGATGGAGCCGGAGGCCGGCGTACCGGCCGTGCCGAAGCGCAGCTCGACCTCGGCGACCTCGGTGAGGTCGACGCCCTGGGCGGCGAACTCGCTCAGCGGCACGCGGATCTGGTCCAGCACGATGTGCGTGTTCGCGGTGTTGGTGCCGGTCGACATGTGCAGGGCGTTGCCCCAGCGCTCGTCGCCCGCCTTGACGGTGCCCTCGCGGCCCGCCGCGTCGGTGAGCGCGATGACGAAGTCCTGCGTCGTGCTCGCCGGGTCGTACGACGTCGGCAGCTCGTTCGGCCAGGCGAAGTTCGGGCTGGTGCCGGTCCGGGTGTTGTCACCGCGGTTGTCGGCGCCCGGGTTGCGCAGGTCGAAGAAGTTGACGTCGGCGCCCATCGCGAGCGCCTTCAGGCCGCTGACGTCGGCCGAGGCGGCCGGGATGTCGGCGGTCAGCCGCGCGGTGCTGCCCTGCTCCCAGGCGAGCGCCAGCTGGCGACCGTAGGAGTGGTTGACCGGCGAGTTCTCGCGGGTGCCGTTCTGGCCACCCAGCTCGGCCTTGCCCGGCAGCGGGCAGGCCTTGGCGGCCGTCGGCTGCGTGCCCTTGCCGAGCTGCGCCGGGGCGAAGTCGTCGGGCTCGGGGTTGCACCAGTCGTACCCGCCGGCGGTCGTCCTCGGCTTGGGCGAGACGCCGTTGCCGTCGACGTACGGGTTCGCGAACCCGCTGCCGCTCAGGGTGCCGCCGAGCGCGTTGAGGCCCAGCGGGTTCTCGATCTCGGGACGGATCACGTCGACCCGCTCCGCGGCGGACGGGAAGTAGCTCGTGGAGACGTACTCCTCGCAGCCGATCCGGGTGCCGGAGGTGCTGGTCGGGCAGGCCGTCGCGGGGATCTGCAGGTGCGACTCGGTGTCCGAGAGTTCGCCGGTCATGTACGGCTCGAACGCGCCCTCGCCGCCGACGTAGCGCCGGAAGAACGCCGCCATCGTGGCCAGGCCGATCTTCTCCTGGTCGCCCATCCGCGCCGGGTCACCCGAGATCTTGGTGTTGACCAGCGGGTTGTAGGTGTCGGAGTTGTCGATGACGTAGTTCCCGGCCGGGTCGGTCGAGCTCGCCGCTCCGCTGAGCCGCAGGTTGTTCGGGTGCACGTTGGTGTTCGCGAACGGCGCCGAGTTGCCGCACGCGGCGTCGTTGTTGTTCTGGCCGTCGGCACCGCCGTCGGCGTACCAGACGGTGTTGTACCAGTTGTGGATCGCGCCCAGCTGCGAGGACTGGATGCGCGGGAACGGGTCGGAGCCGTCGAGGTACTGGCTGCGCTCGAAGGTGCGCGCCCCCTGCAGGTTCGACACGTCGCCGTCGCAGAACGGGAGGATCGACATGAACGGCACGCCGTACGGCGCCTTGCGCTCGTAGTCGACCTGCGCCAGCGAGATCACGCCGCGCAGCGGGTAGCGCGGCCCGTCGGTGCGGATCCGGTTGTAGTCGATGAAGTTGGTGACCGCGTCACCGCCGCGGGAGTGGCCCATCAGGCCGATCCGGGTCATGTCCAGGTGGCCGGCGAGGGTGGTCCCGACGTTCACGTGCTCGCCGTCGACCAGGGTGCCCGCGTCGGCGGCACCGAGGGCGTCGAGCGTCGCCGCGATGAGCATGCGCCGCTGGTGCATGCCCTTCCCCTTGGCGTTGTCCTGGCGCATCATCAGCTGGTCCTGCGACACCGAGAAGGTGGTGTAGCCCCAGGTGGCGAGGTTCTCGCTGAGGTAGGCGTAGCCGGCCTCGTTGCGCTTGAACTGGGCGCACGACGCGTTGGCCGAGTCCTGGCCGCTGTCGCACGAGCCGTGGTTGCCGTGCACCAGGACCAGCACCGGCGACCGCTCGGTGCGCTGGCTGAAGTCCGGGTAGTAGAGCTGGCCGCGGATCTCGAGATCCTCGGCCGCCGCCGCCGTGTTGGGCGTCGGAGCGCCGCCGGCGGAGTTCGGCTCGTGCAGGGCGACAGTGCCCAGCTTGGCCTCCTGGATCACCCGCGGCGTGTATTCGCCGCGGTCCATGGGGTCGGGCAGCACGAGCTCGTCGGCCGCGGTCGGGGGTGCTGCTGCTACTGCCTGCGTCGGGGCATATCCGGGAAGCGCCAGGCCCGCGAAGAGCGGGACCAGGGCCAATCTGCGCCAGCGCGTGGAGGCGGTCACCTTCACGAACTACTCCTGTCTAGTCCGCGTCCGGTCATCGGACGCGGGCTAGACGTTAGGGACGGGTGATCACCGGTCCGGGTCGCTCGTGTTACCGAAGCGGACCAGAGTCCGGGTCAGCGTTTCGGGCGCGTTTCGTCCCGGCGTACGACGCGGGCGGCGGCTGCCGGAGGATGGGTCCCGTGCCCGACCAGCAGCCCGCCGAGATCGTCCCCACCGAGCGAGCCGGCGCGTTCGTGCTGCGGATGGACGGGCACGACCAGTCCCACGTCGACCTCGACGACCCCGCCCGCCTCGACTTCGACTACGTCCGCCGCATCGGCGACGTCCTCGACGCGTGGGGCGAGCCGGGGACGCCGGTGCGGGTGCTGCACGTCGGCGGGGCCGCCCTAACCCTGCCGAGGTACGTCGCCCACACCCGGCCGCGCTCCGCGCAGATCGTGCTGGAGCCGGCCGCCGACGTGACCGAGCTGGTCCGCCGTGAGCTGCCGCTCCCCCGGCAGAGCGGGATCAAGGTCCGGCCGGTCGACGGCAGATCCGGGCTGGAGGCGATCCGCGACGGCTCGGTCGACCTGCTGGTCGTCGACGCGTTCGCCGCGGGCCGGGTGCCGGGATCGCTGGTGACGACCGAGTGCGCGGCGGCGTACTCACGGGTGCTGGGGGTGGACGGGCTGCTGCTGCTCAACCTCACCGACCGGGCGCCGTTCGCGTGGACCCGCCGGGTGGTGGCCGCGGTCCGCACCGCCCTGCCGGCGCTGATGCTGAGCGCCGAGCCGGCGACCCTCCGGGGCCGCCGGCCCGGCAACCTCCTACTGGTCGCCGGGCGCAGCGACGTCCCCGTGGCGCCGCTGCGCGACCGCGCGGCCAGCAGCCCCGCGCCGTACCGGGTCCTGGACGGCGCGCAGGTCAGTGACACGGTGGGCGGCGGTCGGCCGTTCACCGACGCCGACACCGAGCCCTCGCCGTCAGGGTCCTAGGAAGGACTCCTTCACCGCGTCCAGGAGCGGGTTGCTGCCGTCGGCGAGGCCGCCGTAGTTGAGCACCCACAAGATGGTGCCGCCGAGGCCCGTCTCGCGGGTGTACTCCCCCTTGGCCGCGATCGACCGCTCGTCCTCGAAGGACAGGAAACCGGCGGGGTTGCGCTCCGGGTCCGACTCGGGGACGTAGCCGCCGTCGGGGTCCGGCTCGTCGAGGTAGCTGATGTACGACGACTTCGCGTCCTCGTCCCAGCCGAGCTCCCCGTGGTCGAGGTAGCCCATCGACTCCAGCTCGGAGTAGGCCAGGGCGACGTCGTTGGTCTCGTAGATCTCGTTGGCCTCCCGGCCGAGCTCCTCGTCGGCCCAGGTGGGCTGGCGCGGGCCGGTGATCAGCGGGCCGAAGTAGATCCCGTAGAAGCCGATCCCCATGCCGAGCCGCGAGCGCGGGACGCCGGTGCGGACGTACGCCTCGATGCTGCTGTGGATGCTGATCGGGGTCCCGTTGTCCCGGCTGGCGCCGTCCAGGGCGCCGGAGAACCACGAGCTCCAGCCGTCCTTGTTCCAGGTGGTGCCGATGCCGTACGACATCAGGTTGAACTGGTCGACGCGCAGCGCGACGTCGGCCTGCCACTGCTTGGCCTTGCCGCCGCGCTCGAGCCAGTTCAGGTTGAGGGCGTAGCCGGGGAAGGTGATGATCCCGGGGTCCTTCGCGTAGCGGGGACGGGACGCCATCTCGGCGCGGATCTCCAGCAGCAGCGCGAGCAGCCGCCGCGTGGACTCCTCCTCGGTGATGTCGACCCCGCACTCCCACGCCTCGCCGCCGAAGCAGTTCTCCCAGTCGACGTCCACGCCGTCGTAGTCGTGCTCGACGAGGTAGTCGACGAGGTTCTTCACGAACCGGCCCCGCACGTGGTCGGCGCTGGAGGCCACGAACCCCATCCCGGCCTCGGCGTCACCGCCGAGCATCAGCAGCGCCTCGGTGCCGTGCCGGTGCGCCTCGTCGATCATCCACTCCTCGACGCTGTCGGGCTTGTACGGCGACCACGGGCTCGGCTCGTGGAAGGTCTGCCCGCCGGCCTCCATGATCTCGCCCGGTGCGCCGCCGAAGACATGACCGCCACCGGGCGTGACCCGCCCGAGGACGAGGTGGGTCATGGCGTCGAAGTCGACGTCGGTCGGGCCATACTGCCCCTCCCAGAACCAGCCCGCGTAGTACCCCGTCACCCAGGGCTTCGTCCGCGGTGCCCGCACCGTCACGGGCGCGGTCGCCGAGGCCACCGGCACCGCTCCGCGCCAGGCGTCGCTCACGGCGCGGTACGCCGTACTCGTGGTCGGCGTGACCGTGAACGAGACCCGGCCCCGGGCGTCCTGGACCCCGCGACCGAGGGTTCTCCACGCGCCCCCGGCGGCCCGCGCCTCCAGCCGCACCGGGCGACCGGGTCGGGCCGGGGTGAAGCCGGCCGTCACCGGCAGCACGGTCCGGGCCTGGGTCGCGGCGGGAGCGACGAGCGAGCCGGCCTGACGGGTCACCCGGACGACCCGCGCCTTGCTCGCCCAGCGGCCCTTCGCCGCCTTCACCCGGTACGTCGTCGTCGCGGCCGGCGCGGCGAGCCGGAAGGTGTAGCGGCGCTTCTTGTCGGTGCGCCGCTGCGCGACCTTCACCCACTTCTTCCCGGCCCTGCGCTGCAGCTGGACCCGCCCGCGCTGGCGCGCCTTGCCGCTGATGCTGGTGGGCTCGCCCGCGACCAGGGTCGCGGGCGGGGCCGCACGGCTCGGCGCCACGGGTGGCTCGGCGGCGGTGCTCGGGGTCGGGACGGTGGTCAGCAGGCCGGCCGCAAGGGCGGAGGCGGCGACCAGGGCAGGCAGGTACGGCGATCTCACCGGGAGATCATCAGCGCCCCCGCGACCCGACCTTCAGGGCCGGATGTCCCGATTCCCCGGGCACCTCCGCCGAGTCGGCAGAAGTTACCCGTCGAGTCGGCATTAGTTGCTGACAGATCGGCCGCAGGCGTCTACAAGTTCTGCCGACTCGGCGGTCAGTGGCGGACGGGGCAGCCGGCGATGCCGGGGGTCGGGAAGGTGCCGAGCTGCTCGAGGTCGTGGCCGTCGGGGTAGCTGCGGATCCAGGAGATGTCCTCGATCAGCTTCGGGTCCCGGCGGGCCGGGAAGGCGCGGAGGAGTACGCCGCGGGCGCGGAGGGCGGTCCGGCTCGCGCGCTGGACGAGCGCGGGCGGGGCGTCGTACCGGAAGGCCTCGCGGAGCGGGTCGTCCATCAGCGCGCGGGCGAACAGGCCGGCCGGGCGGCGCAGCGGCTTCGCGTAGAAGGTGCGCATCAGCGCCATCGTCGCGTCGGCGACCCGACGGCCGCCGGCGTCGTACGCGAAGTGGTCGGCCTCGTAGGTGTCCATCAGCTCGGCGAACGCGTCGTACGTCTCCGGGATGTCGGGGATGTTCATGTGCCGCCCGAGCTGCCGGTAGTAGTTCACCGACGCGCGCTCCTCGACCGGCGTGAGCGGGCGCTTGCCGTAGTCGTCGAGCCAGCGCTTCGGCACCACCACGAACGTCGACAGCACGTAGCGGAACTCGTGGTCGGGGATGTCGTAGGCGCGGTGCATCTGGTTGATCCGGCGGATCGCGGCCCGCGCCTCGGGGTGGTCGAAGCCGTAGCGGGTGGGCGGCTCGAGGAGCAGCGCGGTGTCGTCGTAGCGCCGCTGCACGTTGGTCGTGAACTCGCCCGTCGCGTCGAGCAGCCGGCCGATCCCCGGCACCGCGTAGGTGCGGAACAGCGCGAAGCTCAGCGCCTGGTTCATGTCCCAGGGGAACTCGTGGGCGACGACGTTGCGGTAGATCTCGACGTACGACGTCTCGGGGTCCAGCGCGTCGTTCACGCGCCGCCAGTGATCGCGCCTCATGCCGCCTCAAACTAGAGCACTCGCTCCAATCTGGCTAGGGTGCCGGCATGCGCATCCCCGTGCAGTCCCGCAGCGAGTCCTCGGCCGACCGGATGCTGGCCGCCACCCTGGGCCTGCTCGCGACCGGTGGGCTGGGCGCGGTGACCGTTGCTGCGGTGGCGAAGGCCGCGGGTGCCTCCAACGGCTCGCTCTACCACCGCTTCGGCGACCGCTCCGGGCTGCTGCTCGCCGCCCAGGACGTCGCCCTCGGCGAGATCGAGTCGGCCACCGCGGCCGCCTTCGCCCGCGCAGATGCCGAGCCCGACGACGACCGGGCGCTGCGGCTGCTGGCCGGGGCCGCGCTCGACATCTTCGCCGAGCACCGCGGGGCGATGCGGGCCTACCTGGTGGAGGGCCGTGAGCAGCCGGAGTTCGAGGCGCGCAACGTGCGCTGCAGCCACCTGCTCGCCACGACGGTCACCGGGTGGCTGCGGACCCGCCTGGGGACCGGCCGGGAGGACGCGGAGGCGGCGTACCGGATCCTGTTCGCGCTCGGCGCCGCCCAGGCGCTCTTCGACGACGAGCAGGTCTCGCCTGGCCGGCTCTCGCGCACGGCCTTCGCGGACGCCGTCGCCCGCGCCGTCGGCGCGCTCGCGCGCTGAGCCAGCTCCCACGCCGAGTCGGCAGAACTTGCGCACAGTTGGCGCCGACTTGTCAGCAAGTGCTGCCGACTCGGCGCGCAACTTCTGCCGACTCGGCGGGAGGAGCGTTACCAGCCGGCGAGGGAGGCCAGACCGAACGCCAGCAGGAACGCCCAGCCGCCCGTGAGCCTCCGTCCACCGGGACGCGGGGCGCGCAGGTACGGCAGCGGACCCGCCAGCAGCAGGTACGCCGCCAGGCCGATCGGCCCGCTCGCGACCAGCCAGAGCCAGGCCCGCCCGACCCTAGAGCCACCTCAGCGCCGCGGCAGCAGAATCTCGATGTCGCCCGACGTCTCCGCCCCGACCCACCGCCCGCCGAGGGCGGCGCACACGGAGCGCGCGGAGACGAGCAGGTCCTCCCCGTCGGGTCCCACGGCGGGCTGCTCGAGCGCCACCGAGATCCGCAGGTGCCCGTCGGCGCCACCCTCCAGCACCAGGCGGACGGGACCGGCACCGGTGGCGAGCACCGCGGCGAGGACCAGGTCCAGCAGGTGCTCCACGGGACCGGGCGTGTAGCCGCGGTCCAGGTCCCCCTCGACCGCGGCGCTCAGCTCCCGGCCCGCGAGCGCGAGCTCGTCGGACCAGTGCTGGGCGACCTGGACGGCGAGCTCGCGCAGCGGGACCTGGGCGCCGGCGACGAGGCTGCCGCGCTGCAGCTCGACCAGCTCGCCCGCCACCGCGTCGACGTGCGCGATGCCCTCGAGGGCGCGGCCCAGCGTCCCCCGGACCTCGCCGGGCAGGTCGTCTCGGAGCTGCGCCTCCTCCAGCTCCAGGCGCAGCCCGGTCAGCGGCGAGCGGAGCGCGTGCGAGGTGTGCGCGGCGAACTCCTGCTCGCGCCGCAGCCGCTCGCGCAGCTGGTCGGCGCTGGTGCTCAGCGACCGGGCGATGGCCGCCGCCTCCGGGATCCGGGTCCGGGGCAGGTCGAGGTCGAAGCGCCCCCGGCCGAGCGCCCCGGCGGCGTCCGCTAGCCGCTGGAACGGAGCCGACAGCCAGCGCGCGACCAGCAGGCCCGCGACGCCGGCGGCGGCGAGCGCGAGCAGCCCGAGCACCGCGAGCGCCCACGGGTCGCCGACCACGAGCTCCCGGGCCAGCCGGTCGCTCTCCGCGACCGTGACCGTGCCGCCGTCGGCGGCGGCGTTCGCGACGACCTCGCCGCCCTCCCCGTCGTACGACGGCCCGCGGGCCTCGACGGGCTCGCCGGTGGCGGCGGCGGGGGTGAAGACGAGCCGCTCGCGGTCGAAGACCAGGCCCGCGAGGAACGCCGCGCCCACCGGGCGGCCGGCGTCCAGCTCGGCGTCGACGACCCGGGCCGCGAGCACGGCCTCGTGATGGAGCCGGGCGCTCTGCTGCTCGCGCAGCTCCTGGCCCAGGGTGTAGCTGCGGAACAGGCCCGCGGCGATCAGCAGGACAAGCGTGAGAAGGACGAAGGAGGCAGCGAGCCGCTCACGCATCGGGGGCGCCCTCGAGGCGGAATCCCACACCTCGAACGGCCACGACCTTCTCCGACACCCCGACGCTCTCGAGCTTCTGCCGGAGGCGACCGATGGTCACGTCCAGCGTCTTCGTCGAGCCGTACCAGTTCTCGTCCCACACGTCCGACATCAGCCGACCGCGGGAGACCACCTTGTCGCGGTTGGACGCGAGGATGGTCAGGACGTCGAACTCCTTGCCCGTCAGCGGCACCTCGTCGTCGCCGGCGTAGACCCGCCGCGCCGCCACGTCGATGCGCAGCCCGCCCTCGGGCACGTCGTCGTGGCCGAACCCGCCACCGGGAGAGGTGCGGCGCAGCAGGGCGCGCACCCGGGCCTGCAGCTCGGCCAGGCCGAACGGCTTGGAGAGGTAGTCGTCGGCGCCGTAGTCGAGCCCGACCACCCGGTCCAGCTCGCCGGCGCGTGCGGTGACGATCATGATCGCGCCGCCGAAGCCCGCCTCGCGGGCGCGCTTGCAGACCTCGAGCCCGTCCATGTCGGGCAGTCCGAGATCGAGGATGACGACGTCGGCCGGAGCCTTCTCCAGGTCGTCGAGGGCCTTCTGGCCCGAGTCGACCCAGACGACCGCGTAGCCCTCACGCTCGAGGGTGCGGACCAAGGGGAACGCGATGTCCTCCTCGTCCTCGACGACGAGCACTCTCGGGGCCATGCGTGCAGCATAGAGCGATCCGGGCACGGACCAGGCCAGGACCCGCTGCCCGGGTCGGGGTGGACGACGATCGGTCCGGCCGGCGGTCCCCCCAGAACCGCCGGTCGGACCGTCGTCCCCCCGGTCGGCCGTCCCGCACTCCCCCCGGGGCGGGCCGGCCCTGCTGTCGCGGCTACGACCTCTCGGTCAGCCAGGTGTACGACGCCTCGGCGCGCTGGGTGTCCGGCGGCACGAAGGCGGCGTCGTCGGGCAGCGAGACGGTGAACGAGAACGTCGAGCTCTCCCCCGCCGGCAGCAGCCCGACGTCCTGGGCGAAGTCGCCCATGTCGCCGAAGCGGCCGTCGTACAGCTCGTCGCCGTCGCGCTCGATGACGACCCGGAGGTCGCCGTCGGCGAACGTCGCGGGGCCGCCCTGCTCGGTGAAGGTCAGCCGGCCCTCGGCGTCCGTGGTGTTCTCGATGGTCACGGTGCGGGTGACGGAGTCGCCCGGCTCGATCGCGGTCACCACCAGCACCGCACCGCCGGACTCGTCGCCGACCAGCCGGACGCCGTCGGAGGCGGCGCTCGCGTCGCTGTTCAGCAGGCCGGTCGCCACGGCCAGCAGGCCGGCGGCCAGGACCGACGAGACGGACAGCAGCAGCTTGCGGTTGAGCGTGATCTTCATCGTCGGACCTCCCGTCCGGAGCGCGTCTTCGGTGACGACACAGACGTTACGAAGGCGCGCTTCACGCCGGGGGAACACCGACTCCACGCTGCTTCCACGGTTCGGTAACACGGCGTGAGCCGCGTCTCAACCGCTCCGGAAGGGCGCTCAGGCGAACAGGTCGCCGTGCTCCTCGATGCGTGCGAGCACCTCGTCGAAGGTCAGCTGCTCCAGGCCCAGCGGGTCCTCCGCGCCCTCGGCGACCTCGTCCCACGAGACCGGCGCGGCGACGTACGGACGCTCCCGGCCACGCAGCGAGTACGGCGAGATCGTCGTCTTGGAGCCGGCGTTCTGCGACCAGTCCAGGAACACCTTGCCGCCCCGCTTGGCCTTGGCCATGGTGGCGGTGACGTCGCTCGGGTGCGCCTTCTGCAGCTCCTCCGCGACCGTCTTCGCCAGGGCCGTCGAGTCGTCGGAGGGCAGCCGCTTCGGCAGGTCGGCGTACAGGTGCAGGCCCTTGCTGCCGCTGAGCACCGGTCGGCAGTCCAGGTCGCGCTCGGCGAGCCGGTCGCGGACCAGCAGCGCGACCTGGCAGCACTCGTGCAACCCGGCGGGGTCGCCGGGGTCGAGGTCGATGACCAGCCGGTCGGCGTTGCGGGGCCGGCCGTTGCGGGCCACGGTCCATTGGTGGACGTGCAGCTCGAGCGCGGCGAGGTTCACCAGCCAGGTGAGCGTGGCGAGGTCGTCGACGATCGGGAAGACCAGCTCGGTCTCGCCCTTGCCCGACCGGCTGCCGGTGCTGGGCACCTTCACGGTGCGGACCCACGACGGCGTACCGGCGGGGGCGTTCTTCTCGAAGAAGCTGCCGTCGCCGGTCCCGTGCGGCCAGCGGATCCGGGTCACGGCCCGATCGCGCAGGTGTGGGAGCAGGGTCGGGGCGACCTGGGCGTAGTAGTGCAGCACCTCGCCCTTGGTGGTCCCGGTGCGCGGGTAGAGCACCTTGTCGAGGTTGCTGATCTTCAGGGTGCGGCCGTCGACGTCGACGTGCACCTCGGTGCCGGCCACGCCTCAGCGCCCGATCGCGATGACGGGGTCCCGGTCGGGATCCAGGCGGGCCATCAGCCGGCGCAGCACCGCGCGGGGCGCGCTGACGCAGCCCGCGGTGGCGCCGCGGCCGTTGACGTGCAGGAAGATCCCCGATCCCCGCTTGCGGACCTGGCGCCAGTTGTACTCGACGACGATCGAGTACTCGTACTGGCGGCCGTAGTCGGTCAGCCGCTCGGAGGAGTTCGGGTCGCTGGTCGGCAGCCACCAGCGGAAGCCACCCTGCCGCTGGTTGCGGAGCCGGTTGTAGAAGTCGGAGCCGTTGTCCTGCACCCAGAAGTCGCCCTTCCGGATCTTCCGGTACGGCAGCGCCCAGGCGTCGTCGCGTCGGTGGGTGCCGAACGCCGAGCGCAGGTCGTAGGTGCCGAGCGGCGTGGTGCCGGTGCCCTGCTTCCGCTTCGTCCCCGCCACCAGCCCGCCGTACCCGATCCGGGCGTCGGTGGTCCGGAAGCGCTCCACCCAGCGCCCCTGGCGCTGCACCCAGAAGACCAGCCGCGCGTGGTGGCCGGCCGACCGGTTGACCGTCACCACCTGGCGGGTGCGCGGCCCGAGCCGCACCGGGACGCCGTCGAGCCGGATCGTCGAGGCGCGGTACGACGCCGCCGGGTCGGCTGCGGCCTGCGCGGGCGCCGCGGGCAGCAGCACCGCGAGCAGCAGGAGCGGGAGCAGGCGCTTCACAGGTCCTCCGGGGTCAGGTCGCTGCGGACACCCTGGAACGAGGGCTGTCGCAGCCGGGAGTACCCACGTCCGTGGGTGTCGATGTCCACGACCAGCACGGGCTCCAGCCAGTGCGTGCCCCGGGCGTCCACCGCCGGGACCTCGTCGTCGAAGGGGCTCGCGGACCGCGCGAGTCCGGCGACCAGCTCGGCCAGCGCCCGGCCCTGCTTCGGCCCGATGCCGCTGCCGACCCGGCCGCGGTAGGCCAGCCCGTCGGGGGTCGGCTCCCCCACCAGCAGGGCGGCCAGCCGGTCGGTCGTGCCCTCCTGGGGGCGCCAGCCGCCGACGACGTACGACAGCCGGTGCCGGTGGGCGAGCTTCTGCCAGTGCGGCGTCCGCTCCCCCGGCCGGTAGCGCGAGGTCCGGCGCTTGCTGACCACGCCCTCGAGGTCCTGGGCCAGGGTGGCGTCGAACAGCATCGCGCCGTCGTCGTACGCCACCGGGACCTGCCAGCCGGTCAGGCCGAGGTCGAGGAGCCGGGCACGCCGCTCCTCCAGCGGGAGACCGGTGAGGTCCGCGCCGTCGAGGCGCAGCAGGTCGAAGACCATGTACGTCGCCGGCACCGCCTCGGCAAGCCGGGCTGCGGTGGCGTGGTTCCGCACGTGCATCCGGTCCTGCAGGGTCCGGAAGTCCGGGAGCCCGCGCTCGTTGAGCGCGATGATCTCGCCGTCGACCAGCAGGTCCCTCTCTCCGAAGGGGCTGGTGGCGAGGTCCGGCCAGGCGGTGGTGATGACGTTCTCGTTGCGGCTGGTCATCCGCAGCACGCCGTCGCGGACCTCGGTGAGGGCGCGCACGCCGTCCCACTTCACCTCGTGCGACCAGTCCTCGCCGGTCGGCACGTGACGGCCCGGGGTGGCGAGCATGGGGCGCATGCGGACATCATGCCTCGGTGAACTCCACCGGAGCGGTCGACAATGATCCGGGCGACCCCGACATGACGTACGCCGTCATCGGCGCGGGCCCGTCCGGCCTGGCCGCGGCGCGCAACCTGCAGCGGGCCGGGCTGCCCTGGGCGGGCTACGAGCTGGGCGCCGGCGTCGGGGGCCTGTGGGACGCCTCCGCCCCACGGAGCACCGTCTACGACTCGGCGCACCTGATCTCGTCGCGGACCACGACGCAGTTCACGGAGTTCCCGATGCGCGAGGGCGTCGCCGACTACCCGTCGCACCGCGAGCTGCTCGACTACTTCCGCGACTTCGCGACGACGTACGACCTGACGCCGGGCTTCGAGTTCGGCTCCGAGGTCACGGCGGTCGTCCCGCACCCCGACGGCGGCTTCACGGTCACGTCGCGGTCGGCGGCGGGCAGCCACGACGCCCGGCACGCGGGCGTGCTGGTCGCCAACGGCACGCTGAGCGAGCCGAACGTCCCCACCTTCGCGGGCTCCTTCGACGGCGAGCTCCTCCACACCAGCGTCTACAAGTCCGCGACCGTCTTCGCGGGCAAGCGGGTGCTGATCGTCGGCGCCGGCAACTCGGGCTGCGACATCGCGGTCGACGCGGTCCACCACGCCGCGTCCGTCGACCTGTCGGTACGCCGCGGATACCACTTCGTGCCGAAGTACCTCTTCGGCCGTCCGGCCGACACGCTCAACCAGCGGAAGAAGCCGCTGCCGCCCCGGGTCAAGCAGGCGATCGACTCGCGGGTGCTGCGGATGTTCACCGGCGACCCCACCCGGTTCGGCTTCCCCGAGCCCGACCACCGGATCTACGAGTCGCACCCGATCGTGAACTCGCTGGTGCTGCACCACCTCGGGCACGGCGACATCACCGTCCGTCCCGACGTCGAGCGGCTCGACGGGGACGGGGTGGCGTTCCGTGACGGCTCGCGGTCGGCGTACGACGTCGTGGTGCTGGCCACCGGCTACCACCTGCACTACCCGTTCGTGGACCCGGCGCTGCTGCGCTGGCGGGGCCGGGGCTCGGCGCCGGACCTCTACCTCAACATCTTCACGCAGGCCCACCGGGACCTGTTCGTGCTCGGCATGATCGAGGCGTCCGGGATCGGCTGGCAGGGCCGCTACGAGCAGGCCGAGCTGGTGGCGTCGTACCTCCGGGCGCGTCGGGACGATCCGGCGGCCGCGGCGGCGTTCGACGCCCGGGTCGCCGGACCGCGGCCCGATCTGTCCGGCGGCTACCGCTACCTCGGGCTCGAGCGGATGTCGTACTACGTCAACAAGGACGCCTACCGCTCGGCGGTGCGCACCGAGATCTCGGCACTGAGGAACGAGGACTCATGACCGACGTCGACAACATCCGGATCGCCTTCGAGGAGTCGTCGCTGACGACCCTGAAGATCGTCATCGGCCTGATCCTGTTCGGCATCGCGCTGGACACCAAGCTGGAGTCCTTCAGCGCCGCGCTCAAGCGCCCCGGCGCCATCGCCATCGGGGTGGTGGCGCAGTTCGTGCTGCTGCCGGCCATCACGTTCGTGCTGACCCTGGTGCTCGACCTGCGCGGGTCGGTCGCGCTCGGGCTGATCCTGGTGGCCTGCTGCCCGCCCGGGAACGTCTCCAACATCCTCACCCACCGCGCGGGCGGCGACGTCGCGCTGTCGGTATCGATGACCGCGGTCAGCAACGTGCTCGCGATCTTCCTGATGCCGCTGAACATGGCGTTCTGGGGCGGCCTGCACCCCACCGGCGACGCGCTGCTCGAGGACATCGACCTGAGTGCCGTCGACATGCTCCTCGAGATCGCCCTGGTCATCGGCGTGCCGTTCGCGGCCGGCATCACCATCGCTCGCCTCTGGCCGCGGGTCGCGGCGGTGGCCCACCGCATCGTCGGGCCGGTGTCGTACGTCGGCCTCGCCGCCATCATCGTCGTCGGGGTGGCCCGCAACTGGGACATCTTCGTCGACTACATCGGCATCGTCCTGGTCGCCGTCTTCCTCCACGACGCCCTGTCGCTGGCCCTCGGGTACGGCATCGGCCGGGCGACCCGGCTGCCCGACGCCAGCACCCGAGCGATGACCTTCGAGGTCGGGATCCGCAACGCCGGGCTCGGGCTGCTGCTGGTGTTCAGCTACTTCGACGGCCTCGGCGGGATGGCCCTGGTCGCCGCCTGGTGGGGCATCTGGGACATCATCGCGGGCCTCGCGGTGGCGATCACGTGGCGGCGGCTGCGCGGCTCGGCGGTCGACGTCCCGGTGAGGGCGGCGGCATGACCCGGGTCCTGGTCACCGGGGGCAGCGGGTTCCTCGGCTCCTCGGTCGTCCGCGGTCTCACCGCCGCAGGCCACGACGTCGTCAGCGCGGACCTGCGCGCGCCGGCGGTCGTCATGGACGTGACGTCGCGCGACGCCGTACGCGACGTGATCGGGTCGGTGCGCCCGGAGGTCGTCGTCCACCTCGCCTCGATCGTGACGCCGGGACCCGACTCGACGAGGGAGCTGGAGTACGCCGTCGACGTGACCGGCACCCGCCACGTGCTCGACGCCTGCGTCGAGCACGGAGTCCGCCGCGTGGTGGTGTCGTCCAGCGGGGCGGCGTACGGCTACCACGCCGACAACCCCGCGTGGATCACCGAGGACCAGCCCGTGCGGGGCAACGAGGAGTTCGCCTACAGCCACCACAAGCGGCTGGTCGAGGAGATGCTCGGCTCCTACGGATCGCTGGAGCAGGTGGTGCTGCGGATCGGCACCATCCTCGGCAGCTCGGTCGACAACCAGATCACCGCACTGTTCGAGCGACCCCGACTGCTGCGGATCCGGGGCTCCGAGTCGCCGTTCGTGTTCATCTGGGACACCGACGTCGTCGCGATCATCCAGCAGGCCGTCATCGGCCCGGTGACGGGCATCTTCAACGTGGCGGGCGACGGGGCGCTGACGATCACCGAGATCGCCGGGCTGCTGGGCAAGCCGGTGCTCACGATCCCCGAGCCCGTGCTGCGGGCGGCACTCGCGATCGGGTCCCGGCTGCGGCTCACGCCGTACGGGCCGGAGCAGACGAGGTTCCTGCAGTACCGCCCGGTACTCGCCAACGACCGGCTCAAGGAGGTCTTCGGCTACACGCCGACGCGGACCTCGCGCGAAGCGTTCGATGAATGGCGTCGCGCCCGCGGGTCATACTGATCACTATGCGAGCGATCTGGAAGGGTGCCGTCTCCTTCGGGCTGGTGAGCGTGCCCGTGAAGCTCTATGCCGCGACCGAGTCCCACGACGTGTCGTTCCGGCAGGTGCACGCCAAGGACGGCGGGCGGATCAAGTACCAGCGGATCTGCTCGATCGACGGCGAGGAGGTGCCGTACGCCGACATCGCCAAGGGCTACGAGACCGAGGACGGGGAGATGGTGATCCTCTCCGACGACGACCTCGCCGAGCTCCCGTCGACGTCCTCGCGCGAGATCGCGGTTGAGAAGTTCGTGCCCAGCGACCAGATCGACCCGATGCTCCTGGAGAAGTCCTACTACCTGGAGCCCGAGAAGACCGGCGCGAAGCCGTACGCCCTGCTCCGCCAGGCGCTGCTCGACGCCGACCGGATGGCGGTCGTGACCGTCGCGATCCGCAACCGCACCTCGATCGCCGTACTCCGGGTCAAGGACGACGTGATCGTGCTGCAGACGATGATGTGGCCCGACGAGATCCGCACCCCCGACTTCTCCGTCGACACCGGCGAGGTCAAGGCCGCCGAGGTCAAGATGGCGAACATGCTCGTCGAGACCCTCGCCGGCGACTTCGACCCCGCCGAGTTCGAGGACGACTACGCCGGCGCCGTCCAGGCGCTGGTCAAGGCCAAGGTCGAGGGCGGCGACGTCCAACGGACCCCCACCTCCACGAAGTCCTCCGGCGAGGTCGTCGACCTGCTCGCCGCCCTGCAGCGCTCCGTCGACGCCGCCAAGAGCTCGCGCGGGGAGTCGACCGACGACGAGAAGCCGGCGAAGAAGACCACCAAGAAGGCGCCGGCGAAGAAGGCCGCCGCCAAGAAGACGCCGGCCAAGAAGGCCGCGGCGAAGAAGAGCACCAGGAAGGCGGCTGCCAAGAAGGCGAGCTGAGCGGGTCTCGATACGCCCGCTGGCGCTACGAGTCGGCCTCGGGGAGCAGCCGGCTGAGCGTCTGATCGACGCGGCGCGACATCGCGAGCTCGAAGGTCGCGTCCAGCGCCTCGGTGGCCAGCTGGCGGAGCGCGTCGAGCGAGCGCTGGACGTGGGGCCACTGCGCCGCCGGCCGGCCGGCGGCCACGAACGGCTCCCACACCCGCTCCAGGAAGAGCTCGACGTAGATCCGCGCGACCCCGTCGGCGTGCCGACGCAGCCGGGCGAGCAGGTCGAGCGCCTCGCCGACGCTCAGGCCGAGCGACGCCATCGCCGCCTCCCCGGCGGCCAGCAGCCGGGGCGCGAGCTCCTCGATCTGCCCGTCCGCACCCTCACGCAGCAGGCCGAGCCGTACGGCGGCGGCCAGCACCTCGGGCGCCTCGTCCTCGCGGATCCGGAATCGCGACACCAGGTCCTCGACCGTCGTCGTCCCGGCCTGGGCGTCGCCGAACATCCCCCGCGCCTGCTGGGTGAAGGCGAGGAGCTGGTCATCGGCGCTGACGTCGTCGTCGAGCATCCGGGCGATGCCGTCGAGCTTGAGCCCCGCGGCGCGCAGGTCCTGGATCAGCCGGACCCGGGCGACGTGCTCGGGGCCGTAGTAGCCGGTGCGGCCGCGCACCTCGGGCGGCGGCAGCAGCCGGCGCGACTGGTACGAGCGCAGCGAGCGGACCGAGACGTTCGTGCGCCGGGAGAGCTCCTCGACGACGAACTCCTCCGACTCCCCCGAGACCTCCGCCGCCACGACCGTGATCGTACCTCTGGACATTGTTACATCATTCGATGTTACATAAAGAGATGCAAGCAACTCGGATGCTGCCCGCCGTCGTCGAGGACCGCCCCGCCGGGGCCGCCTCGCTGGACCAGGTCGCGATCGCCTCCGGCCTCGCGCTGGCCCTGACCCTCGCCCTGCTCGCGGTCGTCCTGGCCTACCGCACCGACCGGCTGCCCGCACTGGACCGCCTGCTGCAGCGGATGGACGGATCCCGGATCTTCGGCGGCATCGCCGGCTGGGCGAGCCTGCCGCTGATGGTCGCGATGGTCTCGCTGGTGACCGCCCTGTTCGGCATGTACTGGGACATCTCGCTGCACATCGGCGTCGGGCGCGACGAGGGGCCGCTCGCCAACCCGGCGCACTACCCGATCCTGTTCGGCCTGTTCGGGATCTCGGCCGCCGGCGTGCTCGCGTGCGCCCTCCCCCGCGCCGACGATGTCGGTCCGTCCGGCGTCCAGCTCGCCCCGGGGTGGCGAGCGCCTGCCGGTGGGGTGCTGCTGACCGGCGCCGGCAGCTACGCGCTGCTGGGCTTCCCGCTCGACGACGTCTGGCACCGGATCTTCGGGCAGGACGTCACCCTGTGGGGCCCGACCCACCTGATGCTCATCGGCGGCGCCGGTCTCTCGCTGGTCGCGATGGCCGTGCTGCTGGAAGAGGGTCGCGCCGGTCGCCGGGTCCCGAGCGGCGGGGGGCGGGCGTCGTACGTCCTCGGGTGCTCGCTGACCGGCGGCCTGCTGATCGGGATGAGCGTCTTCCAGGCGGAGTACGACTTCGGCGTCGAGCAGTTCCGGCTCGTCCTGCAGCCGCTGATGATCGCGGCGGCCGCCGCCTTCAGCCTGGTGGTCGCCCGGCTGTGGGTCGGGCGCGGGGCCGCCGTCGGGGCCGTGGTGTTCTACCTGCTGATCCGGGGCGGCGTCAGCGTCGTGGTCGGGCCGGTGCTCGGCGAGCTGTGGGCCGCCGTACCGCTGTACCTCGCCGAGGCCCTGATCGTGGAGGCGGTCGCGGCCCGGTGGAAGCACCGGCCGCTGGTCGTCGGCGCGGTCGCCGGCACCCTGATCGGCACGGTCGGCTTCGCCGCCGAGTACACCTGGACACAGGTCGCGTTCACGCTCTCCTGGACCACCGACATCCTCGTCGAGGGCGTGCTGCTCGCGACCCTCGGCGGCGTGGCCGGCGGCGTCCTGGCCGGCCTGCTGGTGCTCGGGCTGCGGCGCGAGCTGCCCGTCGTCGTACGGCGCCCGCGGCTGGTCTTCGGCGCCGCCCTCCTGGTGCTCGCCGGGGCCGTGACCAACGGCGTCCTGGCCCTCGCCCCCTCCGGGCTGGAGGCCGAGACGACGATCGTCGCCGACCAGGACGGTCCCGACGGGCGCGAGGTGCAGGCGGAGTTCCGCTTCAACGAGCCGCCGGTCGACGGCGAGGAGGCCTGGCTGACGGTGACCGCCTGGCAGGGCGGCCGCGACTCCGCGGGGCTGCACGTCCAGCCGCTGGAGGAGGTCTCCCCCACCCTGTGGCGGACGACCGAGCCGATCCCCGTCGACGGCACCTGGAAGACCATGGTGCGCGTCCACGACGGCCGGTCGCTGCGCGCGATGCCCATCTACCTGCCCGAGGACACCGCCCTGGGCGAGCCCGAGGTGCCCGTCGCCGACGGGTCGGTGCGCGAGTTCGGCGAGGAGAAGCTGATCCTGCAGCGCGAGCTGAAGGACGACGTACCCGGCTGGCTGTGGACGGTCGCCGGCCTGGTGGTGCTGCTGTGCAGCCTGGTGCTGGTCATCGGCCTCGGCTGGGGCGTGAGTCGCTACGCCCGCGCGCCCGAGGCGGGCGTCGCCACCGATCGTCGTACCCCTGCGGAGGTCTGAGATGACCCCGCTCCACCTGGGCGCCCTGCACGGGGTCGAGGGCTTCGCCGTCCTCGTGCTCGCCCTCGGGCCGATGGTCGTCTGCGTCGCGACGGTGCTGTACCTGCGCTGGCGGGGCGAGCGTCGGGGTAGTCCGTCACAGGGTGCGCCCTAAGACAACTCTTACTCCCCCTGGTGTGACGGACTACCCCGCCGCCCTCAGTTGATGCCCGATCTCCGCAGCCACCGCCCGGGCGAGGGACTCGGCGGACTCGTCGTCGACCTCGGGTACGACGTGGTGCACCGTGCCGGCGGCGAGCAGGTCGCGGGCGCGGACGTGCTGGGCGGCGGCCATCTCGGCGGCGTGCTCGACGTCGCCGTGCACGATCACACTCGCGCCCTCGGGCGGGAGGGGCGAGAGCCAGCCGTGCTCGGCGGCGACGACCGTCGCGGCCGGGAGGAGGGCGAGCGCGCCGCCGCCGCAGCCCTGGCCCAGGATCACCGAGACCGACGGGACCCGCAGCGTGGTCATGGTCGCGATGCAGCGGGCGATCTCGCCGGCGATCGCGCCCTCCTCGGCGCGCTGCGACAGCTCCGCGCCGGGGGTGTCGATGACGGTCACCAGCGGCAGGCCGAGCTCGTCGGCCAGCCGCATCCCGCGGCGCGCCTCGCGCAGCGCAGCCGGCCCCATCTCGTGGCCCGGCACCTGGCGGCTGCGGTCCTGCCCGACCAGCACGCAGGGCTGCCCGTCGATCCGGGTCAGCGCGACCACCACGGTCGAGTCCCGCTCGCCCTCGTCGGTGCCGCGCAGCTGCAGGGTGCCGGCCGCGCCGTACCTCAGCAGGTCGCGTACGCCGGCCCGCCCCACCTTCCGGGTCTGCTGGATCGAGTCCCAGGCGGGCAGGTCGCGCGGCTCCCGGGGCGTACGACGCTCCAACGTCGGGTCCGACGGCGGATCCACGAGTACGGCGAGGGCGGCGTCGACCAGCGCCGGGATCTCCTCGGCGGTGACGACACCGTCGATGACCCCCTTCGCCGCAAGGTTCTCCGCGGTCTGCACCCGCGGCGGGAACGGCCGCCCGTGGAGCGCCTCGAAGACCTTGGGACCCAGGAAGCCGACCAGCGCCTCGGGCTCGGCGACCGTGACGTGGCCGAGCGACCCCCACGAGGCGTACACACCGCCGGTCGTGGGGTGCCGCAGGTGGACGAGGTACGGCAGACCGGCCGCGCGGTGGTCCATGAGCGCGCGCGAGATCTCGACCATCTCGACGAACGCGACGGTGCCCTCCTGCATCCGGGTGCCGCCCGAGGCGGTCGTCGCGAGCACCGGGAGACCCTCCGCGGTCGCGCGGCGTACGGCGGCCGCGATCCGGCGCGCCGACGCGACTCCGATGGAGCCGGCGAGGAAGCGGAACTCGTTGGCGACCACGGCCACGGGACGGCCCCGCACCCGCCCGCGACCGGTCAGCACGGACTCGTCGGTGCCGGACTTCTCGGCCGCGGCGGCGAGCGCCTGCCGGTAGGACTCGGGATGGTGCGAGACGTCGACGGGCTCGTCCCAGGACTCGAACGAGTCCGGGTCGAGGACCAGGTCCAGCAGGTCGTGGGCACCCCAGCGTCGCTGCGGGCTCACTCCCTCTCCAGCCACTCGCGCACGGATCCGCCGTGCTGGTCGAGCAGGGGCGGCGCGACGTGGTCGCGGCGCGTGGTCTCCGTGCCGTCGGGGGCGAAGAACCGCAACGGCCCGCCGGGCAGCGTCACCGTGCCGAGCGTGGGGTGCTCGACGTCGAGCAGCAGCCCCTGGCTGGCGGTCTGGTCCCAGGCGTAGACCTCGTCCAGGGTGCGCACCTTGCCGGCCGGTACGCCGAGCTCGGCGAGCTTGGCCAGCAGCGGCTCGGCGTCCCAGTCGGCGAAGACGCCCTCGAGCACCTCGATCACCCGCTGCCGCGCGGCGACCCGCTCGGGGTTGGTGGCCAGGCCCGGCGCGGCCGGGTCGAGCCCGAACCCGTCGCACAGCCGCTTCCACAGCCCCTCGCTGCCGACGGCGATCTGCACGAAGCCGTCGCGGCAGTGGAACAGGCCGTACGGCGCGATCGACGGGTGGTGGTTGCCCTGCGCCCGGCCGACCTCGCCGGCGACCGTCCAACGGGTGCCCTGAAACGCGTGCACGCCGACGACGGCGGCGAGCAGCGAGGTCCGCACGACCGTCCCGACGCCGGTGGTCTGCCGCTCGTGCAGCGCCGCGAGGACGCCGTACGCGCCGTACATGCCGGAGAGCAGGTCGGCGATCGGCGTACCCACCCGCTGCGGGTCGTCGGGTCCGGAGCCGGTGAGCGACATCAGCCCGGCCTCGCCCTGGGCGATCTGGTCGTAGCCGGCGCGACCGCCCTCGGGGCCGTCGTGGCCGAAGCCGGTGATCGAGAGGACGACCAGCCGCGGGTTGCGTGCCTGCAGGTCGGCGATGCCGAGGCCGAGGCGCTCCAGCACGCCGGTGCGGAAGTTCTCCACCAGCACGTCGGCGCGGTCGACGAGCCGGAGCAGCAGGTCGCGGTCGTGCTCGTCCTTCAGGTCGAGGGTGATCGACTCCTTGTTGCGGTTCGCCGAGAGGAAGTACGTCGAGATCCGCTCGTCGTCGGGTCCCACGAACGGCGGTCCCCAGCCGCGGGTGTCGTCGCCCGCGCCGGGGGCCTCCACCTTGATCACGCGGGCGCCGAGGTCGCCCAGCATCATCGTGGCGTGCGGCCCCGCGAGCGCGCGGGAGAGGTCGACGACGAGAACGTCGCTGAGGGGTCCGGTCACAGGTATCACCATCCCGGCAGCACGAGGGCTGCCCATACGAGGAGCGGACCGACGAGGACGACGATCACGCTGTAGGTCAGGATCTGCTTGTAGTACACCGGCTCGCTGATGGAGTCCGGCTTGTTGGCCAGCATCAGGGCACCGTTGGTCGAGAACGGGCTCACGTCCACGATGGTGGACGACACCGCGAGCGCGGCGACGAAGAGCCCCGCACTGATGCCGCCCTCCGCGATCAGCGGCAGCCCGATCGGGATGATCACCGGCAGCAGGGCCGTCGAGGAGGCGAACGCCGAGACCACGCCGCCGACGTAGCAGAGCACCAGCGCACCGAGCGCGGCGACGCCGAGGCCGGCCGCCCAGTTGCCGACGAACTCCGGCGAGCCCGCGAGCTCCAGGATGGTCGCGTAGGTGCTGATCCCCGCGACCAGCAGCACGGTCGGCCAGGCGATCTGCTTGACGGCGTCCTTGTGCTCGTTCGGCGAGAGCATCGCCAGTGCCACCGCGGCGGTGATCGAGACGAAGCCGATGTTCTTGTCGAAGGCGAGCGCGACGCCGGCCACCCCGACGAACGCGGCCAGGGTCAGGATCTGGTCCCGCCGTACGCCGAGCGCCCGCGTGCCGGTCGGGGCCGAGGCGCCGGTCCCGCGCGCGGGGACCACCGCTCCCCCGCGGTGCAGGTCCTCGTCGAGGGTGTCCGGGTCGTCGGGGTCGACCCGCATGCCCATCAGGCGACGGCCGCCGAGCAGCACGAAGAGGATTGCGGCCATCACCAGGTTGACGATGAGGCTGGCGAGGAAGATGGTCACCTCGCTGTTCGGCAGCCCGGCGTCGCTCATCACCGAGTTGGTCAGCGAGCCGTAGATGCTGATCGGCGAGAAGCCGCCGCCCTGAGCGCCGTGGACGACGAACATGCCCATCATCAGCGGGCTGATGCCGTACCGACCGGCGAAGCCGAGCGCGATCGGCCCGATGATCGCGCAGGCCGCCGGGCTCACCGCTCCCACGCCGGTGAGCACGGCGGTCACCGCGAACATCACCCAGGGGATCAGCGCGACGCGACCCCCGACGCCCTTGACCGCCGTCCGCACGATCAGGTCGACGGTGCCGTTGTTGCGCGCGATCGCGAACAGGTAGGTGACACCGACGATCGTGAGGATCAGGTCGCCGCTGATCCCGGAGATGATCTCCTTCTCGTCCAGGTCGAGGGAGTACATCCCGACCAGCCACGCGGCCACGAAGGCCAGCGCGCCCATGTTGATCGGCAGCACCGTGCCGATCACGAAGAGGGCGACCAACGCGATGATCGCCACCCATTCCGGTCCCATGACTTCCTTCCCGCACCATCGCGCTCCGGACCCGAGTGACCCCGATCACGCCGATGGCTCAGTGGCCTAGCCAATAGCCCAACGAGCCACCTGTCAATAGGATGCGTTTCATGACCGAGTTCCCCCAACGGCTGCTGCGCACCCGCCTGTACGAGCAGGTCGCGGGCCAGATCACCGCCTGGATCGAGGCCAACGGACTGCGTGCCGGGGACCGGCTGCCGCCCGAGCGCGAGCTCGCGACCCGGCTCGGCGTCAGCCGCGCCACGCTCAGCCAGGCGCTGGTCGCACTCGAGGTGATCGGGGTGGTGGTGGTCCGGCACGGCGACGGCACCGTGCTCACCGAGGCCTCGCACGGCCAGCAGCGGATCGTCGAGGCGATCCGCGCGCACGCCGACCGGCTGCCCGAGGTGATCGAGACCCGCGACGCGCTGGAGACCAAGATCGCCGGGCTCGCCGCGGTCCGGCGTACCGACGAGGACATGGCGCGCATCGACGACGCGCTCGCGGCGATGGCCGCCGACATCGACGCGGGCGGTCGCGGCGTCGAGGGCGACGAGCGCTTCCACGGCGCCGTCACCGCCGCCGCCCACTCGCTGCTGCTCGCGCGCCTGATGGACGAGATCGGCGACCTGATCAAGGAGACCCGGATCGAGTCCCTCTCCCAGCCGGGACGACCGCAGAACTCGCTCGCCGGTCACCGGGCCATCGCCGAGGCGATCCGCGCCGGCGACCCCGAGGCGGCGGCCACCGCGATGCACGCCCACGTCGAGATGGTCAGCGACGTCGCCGTGCTCCGCGAGTCCGCCACCGAGGCCCCGTGACGGGCTGGGAGCAGCTCGCCGTCCTTGCTGCCGGACTCGGCGCCGGCGTGCTCACCTCGACCGTCGGGGTGGCCTCGCTGCTGAGCTTCCCGGTGCTGGTGGCGGTCGGTCTGCCGCCCGTGGTCGCGAACGTCTCCAACACCATCGGCATGACACCGGCCGGGATCAGCGGCTCGTTCGGCTACCGCGCCGAGCTGCGCGAGCACCCGGTCGTGACGCTGATCGTGCTCGGCACCGGCATGGTCGGCTCGGTGCTGGGCGCCGTCCTCCTGCTCGGCCTGCCGCCGGACGTCTTCGAGGCGGTCGTGCCGTACCTCATCCTGTTCACCTGCCTGCTCGTCGGCGCCCAGCCGACGACCACCCGCATGCTGCGCCGGGGGAAGGAACCGCGTGCCCCTCGCCATCACCTGACGCCGGTGACGACGTTCTTCGCCGGCCTCGTCGGCGTGTACGGCGGCTACTTCGGCGCCGGCTCCGGCGTGATGATGGTGGCCGTCCTGGGCTTCGGCACCGACCTGGAGCTGCGGATCGTCAACGGCCTGAAGACCCTGGCGATCCTCGCCGGCAACGTGGTCGCCGCGCTGATCTTCGTGGTCGTGGCCGAGGTCGACTGGGCCGCCGCCGGCCTACTCGCCGCCGGCTCCGTCGTCGGCGGGTACGTCGGGGCCCGCGTCGGCCGCCGGATCCCACCCACGCTGTTCCGGGTGCTCATCGTGATCGCCGGGGTGACCGCGGCGGTGACGATGCTGGCCTGAGCGGCCGGGGCGCGGGCGTCCCTCAGCTGGTCTCCCAGCGGAACAGCCGGGCGGCCACCAGGGTCACCACGACCGCGAACGCAGCCAGGATCGCGAGCGGCACCAGCGCGGCCGACGGCCCCTCGCCACGGACCATCACGTCGAGCATGCCCTCGTTGAGGTGCTTGAGCGGCAGCGCGTTCGAGATGCCCTGCAGCCAGCCCGGGGCGGCGTCCAGCGGGAAGAACGACCCGCTCAGGAAGGCCATCGGGAGCACGATGAAGTTCGCGGCGTTCACCGCGCCTTCGGTGGTCCGGGTGACCGCACCGGCCAGCAGCCCGAGCGCCATGAAGCAGAGGGTGCCGACGACCAGCAGCGGGATCGACATCCACCACGACCCGGTCAGGGTGAGCCCGAACGCCGCCGCACCGAGGCCGATGAAGATCGCCATCTGCACCAGCGCGATCACCAGCGTCACGGTGACCCGCGCCCCCACGACCGTGCGGGTCGAGACCGGGGCGAGCTGGAGTCGGCGCAGCAGCTTGGACTGCCGCCAGCCCTGCAGCGTGGCCGCGGCACCGAAGGCCGCGCTCATCGCGACGGCCCAGCCCAGCAGGCCCGGCGTCACGAACTGGATCGTCGACAGCGAGTCGTCCTCGACCCGCTCGGTCTCCAGCGCGAAGCGCGGCGGCTGGCCGGACAGCGCGACGTTCGTGCCGTCGACGAAGGCCTGCAGCGCGCCCTGGGTGACGGCCGCCTTCACCTGGTCGGTCTGGGTGTAGTGGGCGACGACCGTGTCGCCGGTCATCTCGATCGCCACGTCCGCGTCGCCCTTGCGGACCTTCGCGATCGCGGCGTCCAGGTCGTCGGAGCGCTCGACCTCGAACGTCTCGTCGAAGGCGGCCCGAGCGCCCTCGGGCATCTCGTCGAGCAGCGCGACGGTGCCGACCTGGACCATCTCGACCTTCGACTGGGTCTGGTCGGCGAACAGCCCGCCGAAGAGCACCAGGAACATCAGCGGGAAGATCAGCGCGAAGAACACCGACGCCTTGTCACGGACGAAGCCGCGCACGATCGCCAGGGACAGCGCGAGGAACGGCGAGCGCATCATCGTGGCGCTCATGCGCGGTACTCCCGCCCGGTCAGGTCGAGGAAGACGTCCTCGAGCGTGCCGGTCTGCACGCGTACGCCGTCGAGGCGGTGCTCGTCCGCGAGCCGGGCGATCTCCGCGGCCGGGTCGCGGGTCGTGACCACCTCCCCGTCCGCGAGCAGGATCCGGGTCGGTGCGTCGAGGCCGCGGATCAGCGCGTCCGGGCTGTCGAACTGCAGGATCCGACCGGCGTCCATGATCGCCACCCGGTCGCACAGCACCTCGGCCTCGTCCATGTAGTGCGTGGTCAGGACGACCGTGCGGCCGGAGTCGTTGAGGCCCGACAGCAGATCCCACAGGTTGCGCCGGGCCTGCGGGTCCAGCGCGGCCGTGGGTTCGTCGAGGAACACCACGTCGGGGTCGTGCACCAGCGCGCACGCGATCGAGAGGCGCTGGGCCTGCCCGCCCGAGAGGTCCTCGACCCGGGTGTCAGCCTTCTCGACCAGACCGACCCGCTCCAGCCACTCGTCCGCGGCCCGCAGGGGTACGCCGTACAGCGCCGCGAAGGTGTGGATCTGCTCGCGGGCGGTGAGCCGTTCGAAGAACGCCGAGGCCTGGAGCTGGACGCCGATACGCGGCAGCAGCTCCTGGTTGCGGGGCCAGACCGGCAGGCCGAGCACCGTCGCGGTGCCGGAGTCGGGACGGCGCAGGCCCTCGACGATCTCCAGGAACGTCGTCTTCCCGGCGCCGTTGGGGCCGAGGATGCCGACGAACTCACCCTCGCCGACCTCCAGGCTGACGCCGTCGACCGCCCGCAGCTCGCCGTACGTCATGGTCAGGTCGACAACCTCGATCGCTGGCACGGCAGCGACCCTACTGGTGGCCGGTCAGGGACAGCTGCCGTGGTAGCCCTCGCCGGCGGCGACCGCCTTCTTCTCCCAGCGGAGGTAGCGCTTCTTGTCGGCGTAGTCGATCCGGTCCTCGGCGTCCGCGAAGCCGCTGGCGACCTGGCTGCCGCCGACGTCGTAGTTCCCCTTGACCCGCACCAGGTGCCGGAGCGGGTAGCCGTCGGAGTCCCGGTTGGGTGCGCGCGTGTCGCGGTGCACCTTCACGACCATGCCCCGCTTGATCCAGCCGCGCAGGTCCTTCTTCGCAGCCTTCGCGCGGCATCGGTCGCCGTCGGGCACCGACGCCCCGAGCAGGTGCAGCGTCGTGGCCGGGCGCTTGCCCTCACGCACCCGGACCAGCTCCCCGCTGACCACCTTGACGACCTTGATCACGGGCTTGGGCTTCGGCTTCGGCTTGGGCTTCGGCTTGCCGGGCTGCGGGTCGGGCGCGTCCTGGTCGCCCGGACCCGCGCAGGGGCAGGGGTTCGACTCGCAGGCGATCCCGTCGTTGTCGTGGTCGAGGCCGTTGGGGTCGCCCGGGTTGTCGTCGAGGTTCTTCTGCGCCGCCGCCTGGTTCGGGAAGTCGGAGCAGTTGAGGTCCTTGGCCTGCACGGGCGCCGCGGCGACCGTCGAGAAGCCGACCATCCCCACGAGTGCGAGAGCCAGAGCGGTGAGGAGATGGAGGAGCCGCGAGGTCACAGGGTGTCGCCAATCCGGGTGTCAGGCCGAGAATCCCGGCGATGCTAGGCACCCTTCCGGTCCTCCGTCTGTAGCCCGATCGGGCCTGGGGTCAGCTCGAGAGCAGCCCCCGTACGACGCGCAGCCCCACCGACATCCGGGCCAGGTCGGCCTGGTCGTCGGCACAGATCTCGTCGAGCGTCGCGGCGGCCCGCGCGACCGTCACCGCGTCGCCGTCCTCCCAGCTCGCGATCCGGCCCGGCGCCGGCTCGTCGTCCGGGGTGGTCCGCAGCACCTGGGCGGTGAGCTGGGAGTGCACGGCGTGCAGGTCGTCGCGCAGCGCCGCCCGCGCCATCGTCTGCCAGCGGTCCGCGCGCGGCAGCGCGAGGATCCGCTGCACCAGCGCCGGCAGGCCGAGCCGCTCCCCCAGCGCGAAGTGGACCCGCGCGACGTCGCGCGGATCGAGGTCCGCGCGCTGGGCGTTCTCGACGATGCCGAGCAGCATGTACGCCGGCGGCAGCACCGCGACCCGGGTGGCGAGCTCCTCCGGGACGCCCTGCTCGACCAGCCGGTCGCGCCGCGCCAGGAAGGCGTCGAGCTCCCGGCCGGTGATCAGGTCGGGCAGCTCGACCATCCCCACCTGCACCAGTCCTCGGAACTGGTCGACGGTGGCCTGGCTGTCCATCGGGGGCCGCCGGTTGGTGACCAGCCAGCGCGACGCCCGCTCGACCAGCGTCCGCATCTCCAGGCGCATCCGGGTCTGGACCCCGGCCTCGAGCGCGTTGTCCTGACTCGCGAGCTCCTGGCGCAGCGGCAGCGAGCCGAAGATCTCGCGGGCGACGAAGTTGGCGCGGGTCAGCTCGGCGGCGTCCGCCCCGGTCTCGCCACCCAGCCGCGGCCAGAAGGTCATCCCGGCACCGTTGACGAGGTCGTTGACGACCTGGGTCACGATGATCTCGCGGCGCAGGGGGTGCGCCGCGACCTGGGTCGCGAAGCCCTCGCGGACCGCCTTCGGGAAGTAGGCCCGGAGGTCCAGGTCGAGGTACGGGTCGTCCGGGAGGTCGGAGGCCAGCAGCTCGTCGGCCAGCACGATCTTGGTCCAGGCCAGCAGCACCGCCAGCTCGGGCGCCGTGAGCCCCTCGCCGCGGTCGAGGCGCCGGCGTACCTCCTTGCTGGGCGGCAGTCCCTCGATCTCGCGGTCCAGGACGCCGTCGGCCTCCAGCTTGCGCATCATCTCCTCGTGCACGTGCAGCAGCGACGGCGCGTGGCTGAGCGAGTTGGCGATCGCGAGGTTCTGCTCGTAGTTGTCGGCCAGCACCAGGTGGGCGATCTCGTCGGTCATCTCCGCCAGCAGGGCGTTGCGCTGCTTGGTCGTCAGGTCGCCGTCGCGGACCACCCGGTCGAGCAGGATCTTCAGGTTGACCTCGTGGTCGGAGGTGTCGACCCCGGCCGAGTTGTCGATGAAGTCGGTGTTGATCCGGCCGCCCGCTCCCCCACCTCCCTGGAGTGCGTACTCGATCCGGCCCGCCTGGGTGAAGCCGAGGTTGCCGCCCTCCCCCACGCAGGCCGCGCGCAGCTCGCCGCCGTCGACCCGGATCGGGTCGTTGGCCTTGTCGCCCGCGTCGGCGTGGGTCTCGGCTGCGCCCTTGACGTAGGTGCCGATGCCGCCGTTCCACAGCAGGTCCACGGGGGCGGTGAGGATCGCCCGCATCAGCTCGGCCGGCGTCATCGACTCGACCCCGTCGGCGATCCCGAGAGCCGCGCGGACCTGGGGGGTGATCCGGACCTTCTTGGCCGAGCGGGGGTAGACGCCGCCGCCCTCGGAGATCAGCGTCGTGTCGTAGTCCTGCCAGCTCGACCGGGGCAGCTCGAAGAGCCGCTTCCGCTCGGCGTACGACGTCGCCGCGTCGGGCGCGGGGTCCAGGAAGATGTCGCGGTGGTCGAACGCGGCCACCAGCCGGGTGTGCTCGGAGCAGAGCATCCCGTTGCCGAAGACGTCGCCGGACATGTCGCCGATGCCGACCGCGGTGAAGTCCTCGCTCTGGCAGTCGACGCCGCGCTCGCGGAAGTGCCGCTGCACCGAGACCCACGCGCCCCGGGCGGTGATGCCCATGGCCTTGTGGTCGTAGCCGACCGAGCCACCGCTGGCGAACGCGTCGCCCAGCCAGAAGCCGTAGTCGGTGGCGACGCCGTTGGCGATGTCGGAGAAGGTCGCCGTGCCCTTGTCGGCGGCGACGACGAGGTAGGAGTCGTCGCCGTCGTGGCGTACGACGTCCGCCGGCGGCACCGTCTCGCCCTCGACCAGGTTGTCGGTGATGTCGAGCAGCCCGCAGATGAAGGTGCGGTAGCAGGCCACGCCCTCGGCGAGCCACGCGTCCCGGTCCACCGACGGGTCGGGCAGGTTCTTGGCGTAGAAGCCGCCCTTCGCCCCGACCGGCACGATCACGGTGTTCTTCACCATCTGCGCCTTGACCAGGCCGAGCACCTCGGTGCGGAAGTCGTCGCGCCGGTCGGACCAGCGCAGTCCCCCGCGCGCGACCGAGCCGAAACGCAGGTGCACGCCCTCGACCCGCGGGCTGTAGACGAAGATCTCGAACTTCGGCCGCGGGTGGGGCAGGTCCGGGATCGCCGACGGCTCCAGCTTGAGGCTGATGTACGGCTTCGGCCGGCCGTCGGCCCGCTGGAAGTAGTTCGTGCGCAGGGTGGCCCGCACCTGGGTCAGGTACGAGCGCAGGATCCGGTCGTGGTCGAGGCTGGCGACGTCGTCGAGCGCGGCGCCGATCCGCGCGACCAGGTCGTCCTCGGCGGCCTCCCGGTCCGGCACCGTCGGGTCGAAGCGGGCCTCGAAGAGCCGCACCAGCAGCCGGGTGATGTCGACGTTGGCGCCCAGCGCGCCCTCGATCGAGTCCAGGGCGAACGGCGAGCCACCCTGGCGCATGTACTTCGCATAGGCGCGCAGCACGGTCGCCTGCCGCCAGGTGAGCCCGGCGCCGAGCACCAGGGCGTTGAAGCCGTCGGTCTCGTTGAAGCCGTCCCACACCGCGCGCAGCGCGTCCTGGAACAGCTCGCGCGCCTCGGGGCGGAGGTGCTCACCGGACCGCAGCCCGAACTCGTAGACGAACGAGCGCGGCTCCCCCTCGGGACGGGCCAGCTCGTAGGGCCGCTCGTCGACGACCTCCACGCCCATCGACGAGAGCATCGGGAGCACCGCCGACAGTGACAGCGGCTCGCCGACCCGGTAGACCTTCAGCCGGGCCTCGCCCCGACCGGCGTCCAGCGGCTGGTAGAGCGAGAGGTCGATGCCCTCTTCGCCACGCAGGCCCTCGATCCGCCCGAGGTCGACCGACGCGGTCCGCGCCGAGAAGTCCTCCTTGTAGGCCTCGGGCCAGGCGTCGACGTACCGCCGCCCGAGGACGGAGCCGGCCGCCTCGCCGTACTCCGCGATCACGGCGGCCAGGAAGTCGTCGTGCCACGAGCGGGAGGCCTCGGTGAGCCGGCGCTCGAGGTCGGCGGTGTCGATGTCGGGCAGCTCGGCGCCCTGGGGCAGGTGGACGACGAAGTGGACCCGGGCGGTCGTCGACTCGTTGATCCGGACGGTGAACTCGACCGACTCCGCGCCGAGCCGGTCCTGCAGGATCCGGGAGAACTTCTCGCGGACGCCGGTGTTGTAGCGGTCGCGCGGCAGGTAGACGAGCACCGAGACGTACCGCCCGTAGACGTCGCGCCGGATGATCGCGCGCACCGCCCGGCGTTCCCGGGCGTGCATCGCGGTCTCGGCCATCGGCGCGAGCTCCTCCACCGGGGTGTGGAACAGCTCGTCGCGCGGATAGCTCTCCAGGGTGTCCATCAGCGCCCGGCCGGCGTAGCTGCGCGGGTTGTAGCCGCTGCGGCGCAGGACCTCGGCCGCGCGCTCGCGGAGCAGGGGGATGCGGGTGAGCGACTCGGCGTACGCCGTGCTCGACAGCAGCCCGAGGAAGCGCCGCTCCCCGGTGACCTGGCCGGTCTCGTCGAAGGTCTTCACGCCGACGTAGTCGAGGTACGCCGGCCGGTGGACCGTCGCGCGGGAGTTGGCCTTGGCCAGCACGAGCAGCCGCGGCTCGCGAGCCTTGTCGCGCACCTTGTCGGGCAGCCGGGTGCTCGCGGTCAGGTCGGGGTCGTTGCGCAGGATCCCGAGGCCGGTGCCCGGGATGCCCAGGAGGCGGTCGTCGTCGGTGAGCTGGTACTCGCGGTAGCCCAGAAACGTGAAGTGGTCGTCGGCCAGCCAGGTCAGCAGCTCGCGCGCCTGACGCACCTCCTCGGAGTCGATCCCCTCGGGTCCGGCCTCCCCGAGCTCCTCGACGATCTCGAGCATCCGGCCGCGGGTGCGGCCCCAGTCCTCGGTCGCCTCGCGCACGTCGCGCAGCACCTGGTGGATCTGGTCGACCACGGCCTCGAGGTCCTCGCCCTCGGACACCCGGCCGATCTCGACGTGCATCCAGGACTCGCGGACCGTGCCCTCGTGCGGGTCGAGCGCCCCGTCGTCGATGACGTGCACCGCCTGCAGCTCGCCGGTGATGTCGCGCTCGACGTCGAAGTGCGGGTGCACCACGACGTGCACCTCGCGCAGCTGGCGCGAGAGCTCCATCGTGAGCGAGTCGACCAGGAACGGCATGTCGTCCACGACGACCTCGACCACGGAGTGACCGTTCGCCGACCAGCCCTGCTCGCCCAGGGTCGGTGTGAGCACCCGGACCTGCGCCGTGCCCTGCGGCCGCCGGCCCGCCAGCCGGTAGTGCGACGCGAACGCGCCGTACACGTCGACGTCGGTGCGGTCCGTGAGGTCCTCCGCGGCGACGTGGCGGAAGTACGCCCGCAACAGCTCGCCCACCCGCTCGTGGGGCGGGCCGCCCGTCCCCGTCCCGGACCGCGCGAGCGCAGCCGCCCGCTCGAGGAGCTCGGACTTGTCCGTCACCTGCGTCGCCGTTGACACCCTCCTGACCCTAGGCCGCGGGGCTCGCCGTACCAAGACTCCGGAGGGTGATGCGTCGGCGGTGTCCACGCGCCACCCCGTGCGATCTGCGGGCCTGTGGACGGCGGGGCCTGACTGTCGGTGACGGTGATCAGGCTGCCCCCATGGGAACGTGGCGCAAGTACACACCTGAGCTCCTCGCCGATGCGGTCGCCCAGTCCACGTCGGTCGCCGGCGTGCTCCGGCACCTCGGGCTCATCCAGGCTGGCGGGACGCACGCGCATATCAGCCGGATGATCAAACGGTTCGAGATCGACACCAGCCACTTCGTCCGCAGCCAGCGGGGAGCGGCGCGCGTGCGTCTCACGGCTACCCAGATCCTCATCCGCACCGAAAGCAGCGGCAAGCGGACCAAGCCACCACTACTACGACGAGCACTGGCGGAGATCGGTCGACCCTACGTCTGCGAAGGATGTGCCAACGACGGGACCTGGCGTTCTCGTCCTCTCCGACTTCACGTCGACCACATCGACGGCGACTTCGAGAACAACGAAGCCGAGAACCTGCGGTTCCTGTGTCCGAACTGCCACTCGCAGACCGACAACTTCAGCGGTCGAAGCCGCGGGCGATACTCCGCGACCGCCCCAGGGGACACTCGGCCGCTCGAGCGGGCCGAAGGGCACCGTCGCCCGACCTCCGAGAGCGCCGGTGACACAGGCGGAAACGACCGGAGGCGTGCAACGGGCTAGGACTCGGCAGCGTCGGCTCGCCATCTAGACTTCGCGGGTCCAACCAGCCGGAGTGGTGGAATCGGCAGACACGCAGCACTTAGGATGCTGTGCCTTCGGGCGTGGGGGTTCAAGTCCCCCCTCCGGCACGGCGTCGCGGCTCAGCCTGCGGCGCGACCCTCCTCGCGCAGCCGCGGGGGCGTCGTCCCCTTGGGCTTGAAGCCGGTCTTGTCGGCGTAGAACTCCCGGATCCGGTCCATGTCGGCGACGACGTCGCCGGTGGGCGAGAAGGTCGGCCCCCAGCCGACGGTCTTCGACGGGGCGTCGAGGAAGGCGAGGGTGATCGGGATGCCGGTCTGCTGGGAGATCCGGTAGAAGCCGGACTTCCAGTACTCCCCCTTGCTCCGGGTGCCCTCGGCCGCGATCCCGAGCAGGAACGCCTCGTCGGTCTCGGACTCGGCGAGCAGGGTGCGGATCGTGGCGCCCGGGTTGGCCCGGTCCAGCTCGACGGCGCCGGTGGCGCGCATGACCGGGGCCAGCGGCCCCTTGAAGAACGAGTCCTTGACCAGCAGCCGGATCTGCACACTGTTGTCCCAGGCCAGGAGCATCGTGAGCACCCAGTCCCAGTTCGAGGTGTGCGGGGCGCCGACCAGGATGCCCTTGCTGGGCACGGTGCCGACCGTCTTCCATCCGGTGAGGCGCAGGGCCGCGCGCGCGAAGGTACGACGGAGGAGGAAGTGTCGGTTCACCCGGAGAAGGTAGCGGTCGGCATGTTCCTGTGACGCCGGTCACGCCTGATCCACTACGGTCCCGCCATGGACTCCGCGCTCACCACGGTCGGGCTGCCGCTGGCCCTCGGCATCATCATGTTCGGACTCGGGCTCTCGCTGACCCCCGACGACTTCCGGCGGGTGGGGCGGCATCCGAAGGCCGTGGCGGTCGCGCTGGCCTGCCAGCTGCTGCTCCTGCCGGCACTCTGCTTCGGGCTGGTCAAGCTGCTCGACCTGCCGCCGCTGCTGGCGATCGGCATGATGCTGCTCGCCGCCTCCCCCGGTGGCACCAGCGCCAACCTGTTCAGCCATCTCTTCCGCGGCGACGTCGCGCTCAACGTCACGCTGACCGCGATCAACTCGGTGATCGCGATCGTCTCGCTGCCGGTCATCACCAACCTCGCGATCGCCCACTACGACCAGGGCGACAGCGTCGACCTGCAGTTCGCCAAGGTCGTCGAGGTGTTCGCCGTGGTGCTGGTGCCGGTCGCCCTCGGCATGCTGGTGAAGGCCCGGCGCTCCGCGTTCGCCGACCGGATGGACCGGCCGGTCCGCACCGGGTCCGCGATCATCCTGGCCGTCCTGGTCCTCGGCATCCTGCTCGACCAGCGCGAGAACGTCGGCGACTACCTCGCCGACGTCGGGCTGGCCGCCGCGCTCTTCTGCGCCGCCAGCCTCGTCATCGGGTACGTCGTCCCGCGCGCGGCCGGCATCCGTGAGGAGCAGGCCATCGCGTCGTCGATGGAGATCGGCGTGCACAACGGCACCCTCGCGATCTACGTGGCCGTCGAGGTCCTCGACAGCACCGAGATCTCCGTTCCGGCGGCGGTCTACTCCGTGTTCATGTTCGTCTTCGCCGCCGCCTGGGGCGCCCTGATCAGCCGGCGGATCCGAGCTGCTGCGCCAGCAGAGGTGCGAGCTCCCTGAGCGCCTTGCCCCGGTGCGAGACGGCGTCCTTGTCCGCGACGGACAGCTCCGCGGTCGTCACGCCGGGACGGTCATCGGCGACGAACAGCACGTCGTAGCCGAAGCCGCCGCTCCCCCGCACCTCACGGATGACGGTGCCGTCCATCCGCCCGTGCACGACGAGCTCGCCGCCGGCGTGCACGAACGCCACCGCGCAGACGAAGTGGGCGCCGCGGCGCTCGTCGGGCACGTCGGCCAGCTGGTCGAGCAGCAGCCGGTTGTTGCGGTCGTCGTCCTTCGGCGGCCCCGACCAGCGCGCCGACAGCACGCCCGGCATCCCGTTGAGGGCGTCGACGCAGAGCCCGCTGTCGTCCGCGACCGAGGGCAGCCCGGTCGCCGCGAACCCGGCGCGCGCCTTCAGCAGCGCGTTGCCCTCGAAGGTCGGCTCGTCCTCCACCGGCTCGTCGTACGCCGGGACGTCGTCGAGGCCGACGACGCGCGCGCCGGGCAGGTGCTCGGCGAGGATCCGCTCCATCTCGCGGAGCTTCTTGGCGTTGCGCGACGCGAGGTGGATCCGGGTCTCGATACGTTCGCTGGCGCTCACTACTCGACCACCGAGCCGCCCAGCGCCGCACGCTGGAGCCGGGTCAGGTCGGCGCAGCCCTTCTCGCCCAGGGCGAGCAGGGCGTCGAGCTCGCTGCGGTCGAACGCGGCGCCCTCGGCCGTGCCCTGCACCTCGATGAACTTGCCCTCGCCGGTCATCACGATGTTCATGTCGGTCTCGGCGCGCACGTCCTCCTCGTAGGGCAGGTCGAGCCGGGGCGTGCCGTCGATGATGCCGACGCTGACGGCGGCGACCGATCCGGTCAGCGGCTCGCCCTTCAGCGCGCCGGTCGAGCGCAGGTGGGCGACGGCGTCGGCGAGGGCGACGTACGCGCCCGTGATGGCCGCCGTGCGGGTGCCGCCGTCGGCCTGGAGCACGTCGCAGTCGAGCTGGATGGTGTTCTCACCGAGGGCCTGGTAGTCGACGACGGCGCGCAGCGAGCGGCCGATCAGCCGGCTGATCTCGTGGGTGCGGCCACCGATCCGCCCCTTCACCGACTCGCGGTCGGAGCGGGTGTTCGTGGCGGCGGGGAGCATGGCGTACTCGGCCGTCACCCAGCCCAGGCCCGAGCCCTTGCGCCAGCGCGGCACGCCCTCGGAGGCGGACGCGGCGCACAGGACGCGGGTGCGGCCGAACTCGACGAGGACCGAGCCGGCGGCGTGGTCGAGCCAGTTGCGGGTGATCTTGATGGAGCGGAGCTCGTCGTCGGCGCGACCGTCGGCACGTGTCATGCGGACGAGGCTAGTGGTCGCGTCCGACACCTCCGACGCCACCGTGGCGGCAGGCACGGTGCGTGCCTGCCGCCACGGGGTGGGTCGTGCGGGTCGATCCGGGTCCGAGCGCTACTTGAACTCGATCCGGAGCAGTCGCCGGATGCCGAGGGCCAGCGGGATCACGAGCCAGATGAAGCCGCTCGTGGCGATCTGCGCCCACTCCTCGCCGGTCGGCGTGTAGTCGCCCGTGAAGAGCGGCGTCTGGGCGGTGTTGAACTCGATCCACGGCGCCAGGTCCTCGAACCAGTCGCTGAGGGCGGACAGGATGCCCACCGCGGTCGGCAGGATCAGCGTGTAGGCGAAGTAGCCGACGATCGCGGCCGGGGTGTTCATCAGCAGCGTCGCGATGGCGAACCCGATCAGCACCGCCACGAAGGCGGAGAGGATGAAGCCGTTGAAGATCAGGTTGCCGTCGACGCTCCAGTCGTCGCCACGGCCGACCAGCATGGCGATCACGGCCATCGCCGCCGACAGCACCATGACGACGACCGCGAGGACCAGCCCGGCCAGGAACTTCGCCAGCACCACCCGCGGGCGACGGGGCTCGAGGGTGAAGGTCACCAGCCCGTTGCGCTGGCTGGCCTCGCTCGTCACCAGCATGATGATGAGGATCGGCAGGAAGTAGCCGAGCACGGCGCCGGCGATGCCGAGGTGGTTCTCGAAGGTCCGGTCGCGCTGGTCCACGGCGAGGGCGAAGATGATCTCGACGACGAGGACCAGGCCGACGATCGAGACCGCGAACCAGAAACCGGCGCGGGTGTCGAGGGCCTTGCGGGTCTCGACCTTGACGAGTCGGCCGAGGGGGACCTGGCTGGTCCCCGAGATGTCGAGGGTGGGGACGGTGGCGCTCATGCCGGGCCTCCTGCCTGGGCGGGCTGCTGGGTGGCGGCCTCGGGGTGGCCCTCGCGCTGCGTGTCGGCGGTGAGCTGGAGGAACAGGTCCTCCAGGCCGGCACCACCCGAGCGGAGGTCGGTCAAGACGATCTGGTGCTCGGCGGCGACCCGCCCGACGTCGACGGGAGCGGCCTCGACGCTGAGACCCTCGCCGGCGGCCGACACGGCGAAGCCCTTGGCCTGGAGGGCCGAGCTCAGCTGTGCGTTGTCGAGCGCCGTGACCAGCGCCTTCTCGGCACCCCCGGCCAGCAGCGACTTCTTGTCGCCCTGGGCGACGATCTTGCCGCGCCCGATGAGGATCATCTCGTCGGCGATCTGCTCGACCTCGTGCAGCAGGTGGCTGGAGAGCAGGACGGTGCCGCCGCGCTCGGCGTACCCCTTGAGCAGGCCGCGCATCCAGCGGATGCCGGCGGGGTCGAGGCCGTTGGCGGGCTCGTCGAGGATCAGCACCGACGGGTCGCCGAGCAGCGCGTGGGCGATGCCGAGGCGCTGCTTCATGCCGAGGCTGTAGTTGCGCAGCCGGCGATCGGCCTCCCCGCCGGTGAGCGAGACCAGCGCGAGCATCTCGTCGACCCGCGACTTCGGCAGACCCATGGTCTCCGCGCCGATGGTGAGGATCTCGCGGCCGGTCCGGCCGACGTGCTGGGCGGAGGCGTCGAGCAGCACCCCGACGTGACGTCCGGGGTTGGGGATGTCTCGGTAGAGGTGGCCACCGATGGTGACGCGGCCCCGTGAGGGCGGCGTGAGCCCGACCATGACGCGCATGGTCGTCGTCTTGCCCGCGCCGTTGGGTCCGAGGAATCCGGTGACCCTTCCGGGTTGGCAGACGAAGCTCACGTCGTCGACGGCGGTGAACGCGCCGTACGTTCTGGTGAGTCCTTCGACGTTGATCATGACCCCACCCTGCCCGACCGTGGCTCTCCCACGCATCGGACGCGCGGCGATGCGGACCCCCTACCTAGGAAGGGGGCGTACGGCGACCCCCGACGCCTGTGCCCGGCGTACGGCGCCCCTAGCCTGGCTGCGTGGACCGCCCGACCCCCGAGGAGTACCAGCCGCAGCTGTCGGCCTGGGGACACCTCTGGCGGCTCCTGGTCATGCTCGGGATCAGCGCCCTGATCTGGGTGACCGTCGTCGACCAGCAGTCCGAGCTGCTCTTCGTCGTCGACCTCGCGCTCGGCCTGGTGTCGTACGTCGTCGTGTTCTTCCGGCGCCGGTGGCCGCTCGGGGTGGCGGTCACGACGAACCTGCTGGCGACCGTCTCCTCGACGGCAGCCGGCCCGTCGTCCCTGGCGCTGGTCTCGCTGGCCACGGGTCGCCGCTGGAAGCAGGTGATCCCGCTCGCCGCGCTCGCCTTCGCCTCCGCCCAGCTCTTCGCGGTCGTCAATCCGCCCGAGACCGACGAGCCGTGGTGGCTGACCGGGTCCACCAACCTCGTGTTCATCGCGGCGGTCACCGCCTGGGGCATGTACCTCGGCTCCCGCCGGGAGCTGCTCTGGACGCTGCGCAACCGGGCCGAGCGGGCCGAGGCCGAGCAGGAGCTGCGCGCCACCCACGCCCGCGACAACGAGCGCGCCCGGATCGCCCGGGAGATGCACGACGTGCTGGCCCACCGGATCTCGCAGATCTCGATGCACGCCGGCGCGCTGGGCTTCCGCGAGGACCTCACCGCCGAGGAGATGCGGACCAGCGCGGGCGTCATCCAGGCGACCGCGCACGAGGCGCTCACCGACCTGCGCGGCGTCCTCGGCGTGCTGCGCGACCACGAGACCGGCGAGCTCACCAGCGCCCCGCAGCCGACGTACGACGACCTCGCGGCCCTCGTCGACGAGGCGCGCTCGGCCGGCCTGCGGCTGGAGTACGACGACCTGGTCCCGGACACCGATCCGATGCCGGCCGTCGTCGGGCGGACGCTCTACCGGATCGTCCAGGAGGGCATCACCAACGCGCGCAAGCACGCCCCGGGAGCGCTGCTGGCGATCCGCGTGAGCGGCAGTCCGGAGGACGGGGTGGACGTCATGCTGCGCAATCCCGTGGGCTTCGGCCCGAGCCGGACGCCCGGGTCGGGGCTGGGCCTCGTGGGGCTCGCGGAGCGGGCCGAGCTGCGCGGCGGCCACCTGACCCACGGGCGCGACGGGTCGATGTTCGTCCTGCACGCCTGGATACCGTGGGCGACGTGAGCATCCGCGTCCTGGTCGTCGACGACGACCCGCTCGTCCGATCCGCCCTCGGCCTGATGCTCGGCGGCCCGTCCGACGTCGAGGTCGTCGGCGAGGCCCCGAACGGCCGCGACGGGCTCGCCCTCGCGGCGTCGCTGCGACCCGACGTGGTCCTGATGGACATCCGGATGCCGGTCCTCGACGGGCTGACCGCGACCCGCGAGCTGCATCGCCGCCCCGACCCGCCTCACGTGATCGTGCTGACGACCTTCGACGCCGACGACCACGTGGTGGAGGCGCTCGGGGCGGGCGCGGACGGGTTCCTGCTCAAGGACACCCCGCCCGGACAGATCCTCGACGCGATCCGCAAGGTCGCGGGCGGCGACCCGATGCTCTCCCCCTCGGTCACCCGCACCCTCATCGACCGGCTGCGCACCGGGCCGGACGGCGAGCGCGCCGCCGCCGCCACGGTCCGGCTGGGCCTGCTCACCGACCGCGAGCGCGAGGTCGCCTTCGCCGTCGGTCGCGGGCTCAGCAACGCCGAGATCGCGCGCGAGCTGCACCTGTCGGTGCCGACCGTCAAGGCGCACGTCTCCCGGCTCTTCGACAAGCTGGCCGTGACCAACCGGGTCCAGATCGCGATCTGCGTGCACGAGGCCGGGCTGGCCTGAGGCGCTTGCGCTGGGGTAGTCCGTCACACGGCGGGGGTCCAGCCGCTGGGAACTCCCCCTGGTGTGACGGACTACCCCGACGAGATACCCCCAGGGACTACCCGACCGGGCTCTCCCAGGCCGCCCACAGGTCGGCGTACCGGCCGCCGGCGGCGACGAGGTCGTCGTGCGTGCCCGCCTCGACGACCCGGCCGTGGTCGAGGACCAGGATCAGGTCGGAGCGGTGGGCCTGGCTGAGCCGGTGGGCGACGACGAGGGCGGCCCGGCCGCGGGTGACGGCGTCGGCGGCGGTGTCGAGCTCGCGGGCGCCGAGCGAGCCGGCCTCCGCCGTCGCCTCGTCGAGTACGACGACCGCGGGGTCGACCAGCAGCACCCGGGCGAGGGCCAGCTGCTGGGCCTGCGCGGGGGTGAGCGCGTGCCCGTCCTCGCCGAGGACGGTGTCCAGCCCGTCGGGCAGGGCCGCGACCCAGCCGCTGGCGGACACCGCGGCCAGCGCCTCGGTCAGGGCCTCGTCGACGAGGGCGGCGGGCTCGACGGCGGCGAGCAGCAGGTTCTCGCGCACGGTGCCGGCGAAGACGTGGACCTCCTGGCTGACCAGGCCCACCTGCCGGCGCAGCAGCGCCGGGTCGAGGGTGCCGAGGTCGACCGGTCCCAGCCGCACCGAGCCGGCCGTGGGCGCGAGCACCCCGGCCGCGATCGCCGCGAGGGTGGTCTTGCCGGCCCCGCTCGCACCGACCAGGGCCACCCGCTGACCGGGTTCCACCACCAGGTCAACGCCGTCCAGCACCGGGCGCCCCGGCTGGTAGTGGTGGCCGATCCCGCGGAGCACCAGCCGCCCCGCGGCCGGCTCCGCCGGGTCGTCGTACGACGGGGCGGGCAGCGCGGCGACGCCGACCAGCCGGGTCAGCGACGCGGCGGTGACCTGCAGGTCGTCGAAGAGGAACAGCAGCACGCCGATCGGGTTGAAGAGCCGATGGAAGAACAGCGCCGCCGTGGTGACCTGGCCGACGCTGACCGCGCCGCTGTCGACGGCGAGGAAGCCGACGCCGAGGATCACGACGAGGCCGATGCACTCCGTGCGGTTCGTGCGCCCGCCGAAGCGGCCGTAGAGGTGGAACACGTCGAGCGAGATCCGCAGCGTGTCGGCCGAGCGCGCGTCGACCTCGGCGGCGGCCGGCTCCTCGATGCGGAACGAGCGCAGCGTGGGCAGCCCCCGCAGCGCGCTCACCAGCGCCTGCGCGCGCTCCCCCGTCGCGACCCGCTCGCGGGCGTAGTACGGCGCCGAGCGCGGCAGGTACCAGCGCAGCGCATGCACGTAGAACGGCACCGTCACGAGGCCGGCCAGGCCGAGCCGCCAGTCCAGGGTGAACAGGCCGACGGACGTCAGCAGGATGGTGGTGAGCGAGGCCAGGACCAGCGGCACGAACTGACTGACCGCGCGTGCGACCACCCGGGCGTCGTCGCCGACCCGGGCGAGCAGGTCGCCGGAGCCGGAGGCCTCGACCCGCGCCGCGTCGAGGGTCAGCGCCCGCGCCAGCACCTCCTGGCGCAGCGTGGCCAGCGCCGGCTCGACCGCCCGCGACAGCAGCTCGACCGAGACCGCCGACAGCAGCCCGCCCAGCACGGCCGCGCCGGCGATCAGCCAGAACGCATTCGTCAACGCCTCGCCCGTGCCGGCGCCGCCGTCGAGGAGCCGGTCGACCAGCCGCCCGAGGACGTACGGCGCCAGCAGGCCGGTCGCCGACGCCGCGAGGAACGCGACGACCGCGCTGCCGAGCAGCACCGGTCGGCGCAGCATCAGCCGCAGCAGGTGGACCGCCGACTCGCGCGCGGTCGCGACGGGGAGCAGGTCGCGGGGCCGGGTGGTCATCGCAGCACCGCCGTCCGGTACGACGCCTGCTCGGTCAGCAGCTCGGCGTGCGTGCCGGTGCGGCTGGACCCGTCGGTCGCGACGTGCACGACCCGGTCCGCGGCGGCGAGCAGCGCGGGACTGCTGGTCAGCACGACCGCGATGCCGTCGACCGGCAGCGCGGCGCGCAGCCCGGCGGCGATGTCGTGCTCGGTGACCGCGTCGACCGCGGTGGTGGGGTCCTGGAGGACCAGGACGGGCGGCCGCGCGGCGAGCGCGCGGGCGAGGGCGAGCCGCTGCCGCTGACCGCCGGAGAGCGACGTACCGCCGGCCGCGACGGCCCGGTCCAGCCCGTCGGGGTCGAGGGCGACGACGTCGTCGAGCGCGGAGGCGGCGAGGACGCCCGGCCAGTCCGGCTCCTCGTGCGTGCGGACGTTGGACCGCAGGGTGCCCTCGAAGACGTCGACGTGGTGACGCACCACGAGCACGTGCGCGCGCCGGGCGTCGAGCGTGACGTCGTCGAGCTCGACGCAGCCGACCCGCACGCCCGGAGCGGGCAGCACCCCCGCGAGCTCGTCGAGCAGCCGGTCGCCCTCGGCCGGGTCCTCCAGGACCACGCCGACCAGCTCCCCGGGCTCGGCGCGCAGCAGCCCGGGGATCTCGAGCGCGCCGGGAGCGACGGCGGGAGCGCCGGCGTCCGCGACGGCGTACGGCTCGGCGAGCATCTCGACGACGCGCTTGCCCGATGCCCAGCAGGTGGCGGTGTGCGCGGCGACCTCGCCGAGCGTGCGGAGCGGCTCGGCGAGGAACTGCGCCAGGCCGACGACGGCGATGAACTGGCCGACCGTGATGTCGCCGTCCAGCGCGCGGTGCCCCGCGAGCAGCGTGACCGCCGCGAGGAAGACCCCGCTGAGTGCCGTCGTGGTGCCGTTCATCATGCCGGTGGAGCGGGCCGCCAGGATGCCCGCGCCGACCGCGCGCTCGCTGGCGTCGACGTACGTCCGGGCGGCCGCGGCCTCCCCGCCGACGCCCTTGAGCACCCGCAGGCCGGCGACCAGGTCGGCCGCCAGGCCGCTGGCCCGGGCGATCCGGCCCTGCTGCTCCCCGGCGTGCCGCGACATCCGCGGCGCGAGCAGCTGCACCACCCCGAGCACGAGGGGTACGCCGAGCAGCACCGTCAGCCCGACCAGCGGGTCCACGTTGAGCAGGTAGACCGCGGCCACCGCGATCGACCCGACCGCGGCGACGGCGTACCCGGCCATCCGGATCGTCTCGGCGGCGAGGTCGGCGTCCGAGGTCGCGACCGAGAGGGTCTCCCCCGGCAGCCGCCGCTTCGTGGTGCCGCGCGGGTCGAGGACCCGGCGCACGATCTCGCCCCGCAGCAGGTGGCTCTCGTGCTGCACGGCCGCGAAGCCGGCGCGCGAGCCGTAGCGGTAGCCCGACGAGAGCACCAGGAACAGCAGGGCGAAGCCGGCGAACCACCACAGCAGTCGGCTGCCGTCCCCCGTCGCCACGGCGTCGTCGACGACCTGGCCGATCAGGACCGGCACGAGCGCCTCGCAGACCTGCCAGATCGCGAGCAGGCCGACGCAGCGCAGCACCCGGCCACGCTGGCGCTTCAGGGTGCGGCGGTAGAGCGCGGCCGCCGACCGGGGCACGACACTCAGTTCAGGCACGACGGGTAAGGCTAGCCTCACTTGGCGTGCGACTCAGACCTGCCCACCGATCGCGTGCAGCTCGTACGTCGCGCCGGCACGCGCGAGCTCCAGCGGGCCGGCGTACTCCGGGCGGGCCTCGTCGAGCGCGTCCTGGGCGTCGTGCCACGGCGGGACGTGGGTGAGCACCAGCCGGCGTACCCCCGCCCGGGTCGCGAGCTGGCCGCACTCGGCGCCGGTGAGGTGCAGGTGGGGCGGGTTGTCGGCGCCCACCCGGAACGACGCCTCGGCGAGCATCAGGTCCGCCCCGGCGGCGACCTCGTCCAGCTCGGGGCACGGCCCGGTGTCGCCGCTGTAGCCGACGACGACGCCGTCGACGGAGACCCGCAGGGCGTACGCCGGCACCGGGTGGTCGACCGCGACCGGCAGCACGGAGAACGGGCCGACCTCGATCGGGCCGACCCACTCGCGGAAGTCGAACTCGTCGTTCATGCCCGGGTCGAGCGGCAGGTCGTAGGCGCGGGCCAGCCGGTCCGCGGTGCCGACCGGACCCCAGACCGGGATCCGGGGCTGCGCACCGGAGGGGTGGTACTTGCGGAGCACGTAGTAGCCCGCCAGGTCCAGGCAGTGGTCGGCGTGCAGGTGGCTCAGCAGGACCGCGTCGATGCTCAGCGGGTCGACGTACCGGTGCAGGGCGCCGAGGGCGCCGCTGCCCAGGTCGAGCAGCACCCGCCAGGTGCGGAGACCGGTGCCGTCGTCGTGCTCGGCCTCGAGCAGGTAGCAGCTCGCGGGCGAGTCCGGCCCGGGATAGGACCCCGAGCAGCCGACGACGGTGAGCCTCACGCGGGTCCCCCGGCGTGGGTCGCGGCAGCGGTCAAGGCGAGCACCTGGGCAACGTTAGGCGAACGCACACCCACGTGCACGAGACGGCGACCCACGTCACGCGTGCTGGTCGTCACTCCGGTCGTCACTCCGGGCGAGCATCTCCTCGGCGTGCTCGGCGATCCACGCCATCAGGGGCACGAGCCGCTCGACGAGTCCCTGCCCGAGCGGCGTGAGCGAGTACTCCACGTGCGGGGGCACGACCGGCCGCGCGTCGCGCCGGACGAGGCCGTCCTGCTCGAGGGCGCGCAGGGTCTGGGCGAGCATCTTCTCGCTGACCCCCTCGGCCCGGCGCCGCAGCTCGCTCCAGCGCAGCGGCTCGCCGTCGGAGAGCGCGGCCAGCACCAGCGGCGCCCACTTGCTCATCACGTGGTCGAGCACGACCCGCGTCGGGCAGTCGCGGGTGAACGCCTGGTCGGGGAAGACGGACGTGAGGGGGCCGGAGGTGCTTACTGCCATGCCAGTACCTTACTTCAAAGTGGGTACTAACTCACGGGAAGCATTGGCCGGGGCGGCTCGTTGGGGCGGGTGACACCCTCTCCGAAAGGCATCCTCATGACCGTGCTCGTCACCGGCACCTCCGGCCACCTCGGCCGCCTCACCGTCCTCGCGCTCCTCGACCGCGGCGTCCCGGCCAGCGAGATCGTCGCGACCGCCCGCGACCTCACCGCGATCGCCGACCTGGCCGAGCGGGGCGTGCAGACCCGCCGCGCGGACTACGGCGACCCCGCCTCCCTCGACGCCGCCCTCGCCGGCGTCGACCGGGTGCTGCTGGTCTCCTCCAACGCGGTCGGCGCGCGCCTGGAGCACCACCGCAACGTCATCGACGCCGCGGCCCGCGCGGACGTCGCGCTGCTCGCCTACACCAGCGTGCTCCGCGCGGACACCAGCAGCCTCGGCCTCGCCGCCGACCACCTCGCCACCGAGGACGCGCTGAAGCAGAGCGGCGTGCCGTTCACCCTGCTCCGCAACGGCTGGTACACCGAGAACTACACCGAGAACACCGCCGCCGCGCTCGCGTCCGGCCAGGTCCTCGGCGCGGCGGGCGAGGGCCGGATCAGCGCCGCGACCCGGCGCGACTTCGCCGAGGCCGCCGCGGTCGTCCTCGCCGAGGGCGAGCACGCGGGCGCGGTCTACGAGCTCGCCGGCGACGACGCGTTCACGATGGCCGAGTACGCCGCCGCCCTGGGCGCCGCGACCGGTCAGGAGATCGCCTACACCGACCTGCCGGCCGAGGAGTACGCCGCCGCGCTGGAGTCCGCCGGCGTCCCCGCGCCGTTCGCGCAGCTGCTCGCCGGCTCCGACGTCGGCATCGCCGCCGGCGACCTGGAGGACCGCAGTGGCACGCTGTCGCGCCTGATCGGCCGGCCCACCACCCCGCTCGCCGACGCCCTGCGCGACGCCGGGCTGTAACAGCGACGGCGCGCCGCCGGGCGTCGTACCGTGGGACGGGTGCGCTCCTCCGCAGCCCTCGCCCTGGCCGCCGCCCTCGTCCTGACCGGAGGGACGGCGACGTCCGGACCGGCCGTCGCGATCCCCGAGCCGGACCGGCCCGAGACGTCGCAGAGCCCGTCGACGCCGGCACCCGCCCGCGCCCGCGTCGACGGCGGCGCGCGGGTGCTGGCGATCTCGGTCGACGGCCTCAACCCCGCGGCGATCCGGCGGCTGGGACCGACGCGCGCACCGGTGCTGACCCGGCTCGTCCGCGAGGGCGCCTCGACCCTGAACGCCCGGGCGTCGCGGGAGCTGACGATCACCCTGCCCAACCACACCAGCATGGTCACCGGGCGCCGGATCGCCCGGAGCTCCGGTGGCCACGGCGTCACCTGGAACGACGACCGCGCCGGCACCACCGTGCACCGCGCCGCCGGCCGTCGGGTCTCCTCGGTCTTCAGCGTCGTCGCCCGCGCCGGCGGCGAGTCCGCGGTCTTCGCGGGCAAGAGCAAGTTCAGCCTGTTCGACCGCTCCTGGCCGGCCGCGGTCGACCGGTCGACGATCGCCACCGACCCGGTCGCACTGGTGCGGGCGGCCCGGGCCGACCTGCGCCGCGCGGGGCGCGAGCTGACCTTCCTGCACCTCGCCCTGCCCGACAAGGCCGGCCACGAGGTGGGGTTCATGTCCGCCCGCTACCTCGACGAGGTCGCCCGCACGGACCGGCTGCTGGGCCGGGTGGTCCGGACCGTCGAGCGCACCCCCGCCCTGGCCGAGCACCTCACCCTGATCCTCACGGCCGACCACGGCGGCCGCGGCGCCGACCACGGCGACCGGACCCGGCTGGACAACTTCCGGGTGCCGTTCGTCGTCTGGGGGCGCGGGGTCACCGCCGGCGACCTCTACGCGCTGAACCCCCAGCGGGCCGACCCGGGCAGCGGGCGTCCGTCGTACGCCGCGCGCCGCCAGCCGGTCCGCAACGGCGACCTGGCCAACCTGGTCACCGACCTCCTCGGCCTGCGGCCGGTGCCCGGCAGCGAGTTCGACGACGGGCACGACCTGGTGGTGCGCTGAGCCGCGACGCTCAGGCCGGCGTCTCCAGCAGGAGCGTGACGGGTCCGTCGTTGACCGACTCGACCTGCATGTCCGCGCCGAAGACACCGCGCTCGACGCGCGCGCCGAGCCGGGCGAGCTCGGCGCAGAAGGCGTCGTACAGCGGCTCGCTGACGGGACGGGGCGCGGCCTGCTGCCAGGTGGGACGGCGGCCCTTGCGGGCGTCGGCGTACAGGGTGAACTGGCTGACCGCCAGCACCGGCGCGCCCAGGTCGGAGGCGGAGGCCTCGTCGCGCATGATCCGCAGCTCCCAGGTCTTGCGGGCCAGCCACGCGACCTGCTCCGGGCCGTCGTCGTGGGTCACGCCGACGTAGACCAGCAGCCCCGGCTCCTCGATGGCGCCGACGACCTCGCCGTCGACCCGCACGCGGGCGCTGCGCACCCGCTGGACGACCGCGCGCACCGGGTCAGCGCACCCGGCCGAGCTCGGCCGCGGTCGGGAAGGGGTTGAACCGGCAGCCCGCGAGTCCCTTGGACTGCTGCTGCATCACCGGCGCCAGCCGGCCGCCGCCGGGGCAGCCCGCGTGGCCGAAGCCCAGCCAGTGCCCGGTCTCGTGGTTGACGACCATGTGCCGGTAGCCGCGCAGCGAGCCCTTCGCGGCGTTCCACGCCGGCGAGGCGTGCTGCCAGCGGGTCTGGTTGATCACGACGTAGCGGCCCACCCGGCAGCTCCACTCGGCGCTGCAGACCGGCGAGAAGCCCGGCACCCGGCTCGCCTCGGCCAGGACGACGGTGAACGTCCCGCCGCTCCTGACCTGGCGGAAGCGGACCCCACCGCCGCGCCAGCCGCGCGGGTCGTCGTACGTCTGCTGGACCAGGCGGCGGAAGGTCTTCAGGCTCGCGGTGACCCGGCCGCGGGTCTCGACGTGGTAGGTCACCGTGCGGCGTACGCCGACCCGGTGGTCGACGCGCCCGCGCGGGCGGGAGCCGGCCTTCGCCCAGGCGTGGCCGGGGGCGCGGACCTGCACGCGCACCCGCAGCGGACGGCCGACGTCACGCCAGGAGATCTCGTAGCGGCGCCCCGTCGCGCCGGGGATCGGTCGGCCGCCGCGCAGCCACTGGTAGCGCACCCGGGTCGGCCGGGTCGACCAGCGGCCGGCGTCGGCGCGGACGGTGCGGCCGAAGCGCAGCGTGCCGGTGACGGCGGGCCGCGTGCGGTTGCGGATGGTGGCCCGGGCGACGCGGGCGGTCGGGACCGACGTGACGGAGGTGGAGCCCGACGCGTCGGTGGCGGTCACCGTCACCGACAGCCTGGTCCCGACGTCGTCGAGCCCGGTGCGGTAGCGCCGCCCGGTGGCGCCGGCGATCGGGCCGCCGTCACGCAGCCACTGGAAGGAGTACGACGCGGGCGCCGGCGTCCAGCCGCCGGTCTGCGCCACCAGCACCTCGTCGTACGCCGCCTGCCCGGTGACCACCGGCGGGCTGGTGCTGACGGGGGCCGCGCTCGCGGGCGCGGCGGGGAGCAGCGCCCCGGCGAGGACCAGGGCGATCGCGGCGAGGGCTGCTCTCAGGCCCACAGCTGCCCTTCGAGCCGGTCCTCGGCCTCGTCGACCGTGCCTTCGTAGGCCCCGGTGGAGAGGTACTTCCAACCACCGTCGGCGACCACGAACGCGATGTCGGCGCTCTCGCCGGCCTTCACGGCCTTGGCCGCCTGCCCGAGCGCGGCGTGCAGGATCGCGCCGGTGGAGATGCCGGCGAAGATGCCCTCGAGCTCCAACAGCTCGCGGACCCGGCGGACGGCGTCGCGGGGGCCGACCGAGAAGCGGGCGTCGATCAGGTCGGCGTCGTACAGCTCGGGGACGAAGCCCTCGTCGAGGTTGCGCAGGCCGTAGACCAGCTCGCCGTACCGCGGCTCGGCGGCGACGATGCGCACCTCGGGCTTGGCGGCGCGGAAGTAGCGGGAGACGCCCATCAGGGTGCCGGTGGTGCCGAGGCCGGCGACGAAGTGCGTGATCGAGGGCAGGTCGGCGAGCAGCTCCGGGCCGGTCCCCTCCTCGTGCGCGAGGGCGTTGGCGGTGTTGCCGTACTGGTAGAGCATCACCCAGTCGGGGTGCTCCGCGGCGACCTGCTTGGCGACCCGGACGGCCTCGTTGGAGCCGCCCGCGGCGGGCGAGGAGATGATCTCCGCACCCCACATCCGCAGCAGCTGGCGGCGCTCCTCGGAGGTGTTCTCCGGCATCACGCAGACGATCCGGTAGCCCTTGAGCTTGGCCGCCATCGCCAGCGAGATGCCGGTGTTGCCCGAGGTCGGCTCCAGGATCGTGCAGCCGGGACGCAGGGTGCCGTCCTTCTCGGCCTCCTCGATCATCTTCAGGGCCGGGCGGTCCTTGATCGAGCCGGTGGGGTTGCGGTCCTCGAGCTTCGCCCACAGCCGGACGTCGGGGCTCGGCGAGAGCCGCGGCAGACCGACCAGCGGCGTACCGCCGACCGACGCGAGCAGGTTGTCGAAGCGCATGTCCCCAGCATGACATCCACCGATCGGTTGACCCCGTTCGCCGCCGGTTGCCCGATGTGCGAGACGTCGCGCGCCACGAGGCTGGAGCCATGCCACTCGCACCCCCCGAACCCGCCGTCGTCGTCGACGGCCTCCGCAAGACGTACGGCGAGAAGGTCGCCGTCGCCGACGTCGGCTTCACCGTCGAGCGCGGGGAGGTCTTCGGCATCCTCGGGCCCAACGGCGCCGGCAAGACCACCACGGTCGAGATGATCGCCGGGCTGCGCACGGGCGACGCGGGCTCGGTGCGGGTCCTCGGCATCGACCCCTGGACCGAGCGCGACGCCCTGACCCGGACGCTGTCGATCCAGCTCCAGGAGAGCCGCCTGCAGGCGAAGATCACGGTGCGGGAGGCCCTGCAGCTGTGGTCGACGCTGTACGACGAGCCGGCGCCGTGGCCCGAGGTCGCCGTACGCCTCGGGCTCACCGAGCACCTGGACCGGCGCTTCGCCAAGCTCAGCGGGGGCCAGCAGCAGCGGCTCTCGATCGCCCTGGCGCTGGTCGCGAACCCGCAGGTCGTCGTCCTCGACGAGCTCAGCACCGGCCTGGATCCCCGCGCCCGCCGCGACGTGTGGGCGATCGTCCGCGACCTGCGCGCCTCGGGGGTGACCGTGCTGCTGGTGACGCACTCCATGGAGGAGGCCCAGGAGCTGTGCGACCGGATCGCGATCATCGACCGGGGCCGGATCAGCGCCCTGGACACCCCCGAGGGGCTGATCCGGGCGGCCGGCGAGGCGACCGTGATGACCTTCGTCCCGTCCGCACCGACCGACCTGGAGACGCTGAGGCAGCTGCCGGGGGTCCGCGCGGTCGAGGCGCTGGAGGGCCGCGTCGTCGTCACCGGCGAGGAGGACGTCGCCGTACCCGTGATGGCCGCGCTCGCGGCCCGGGACGTGGTGCCCCGGAGGCTGCAGGTGACGTCCGGCTCCCTGGACAGCGCCTACCTCGACCTGACCGCCCGCCCCACCGAGGAGACCGCGTGAGCACGATCGTCAGTCCCAGCACCGCCGCCGTGCTCCGCACCGAGGCGCGACTCTTCGGTCGCGAGCCCGCGTCGGTGTTCTGGATCCTGGTCTTCCCGACCGCGCTGCTGTGCCTGCTCGGGGCGATCCCGTCGTTCCGCGAGCCCCAGGACGCGCTGGACGGGCTGCGCACGGTGGACGTCTACCTGCCGACCGCCATCCTGCTCTCGATGATCATGGCGTCGCTCATGGCGATGCCTCCGGCGATCTTCGCCTACCGCGAGAGCGGCGTCCTGCGTCGCCTCGCCACGACCCCGGTCGGGCCGGGCGCGGTCCTGGGAGCGCAGGTCCTGGTGCACGCCGCGGCCGTGGTCGCCTCCTCCCTGCTCGCCCTGCTGGTGGGCCGGGTGGCCTTCGACATCGCGCTCCCCGAGTCGCTCGCGGGCTACGGGCTGGCGTACCTGCTCGCCCTGCTCGCCAGCTTCTCCGTCGGCGCGGTGGTCATGGCCCTCTCCCCCAACGCCCGGGTCGGTACGGCGGTCGGCACCATCGTGTTCTTCCCCGCGATGTTCACCGCCGGGGTCTACATCCCGGTCCAGGCGCTGCCCGACCCGCTGCGCGAGGGGCTCGGCTACACGCCGCTCAGCGCCGCGGCGGAGGCGATGACCGACGCGATGGCCGGCGACTTCCCCGACCTGCGGCACCTGCTCGTGGTCGCGGCGTGGGCGGCGGTGCTCGCGCTGGTCGCGGTCCGTCGGTTCCGCTGGGAGTGAGAAGGTACGACGCGTGAGCACCACCGCACCGGCGCCGACTCCGGGGCTGCCCTGGATGCGCCACCTGCCGCTGGTGCTGCTCGGCGTGGCCGTGGTCGCTGCGCTCGCGGTCGGACCGGCGACCGGGGGGACGTCGCCGGCCTGGCGGTTGAGCGCCCAGCTCGCCCTGGCCGTCGTGACCGCGGCGCTGCTGGCCTGGTGGGCGTACGGCCCGACAGCGGGCGGCAGCCCGGCCCGGTTCGGGCTGCGCACGGTGCTCGCCTTCGCGCTCACCGTGCTCAACCCGCTCTTCTGCGTCTTCGCCTGGATCGGCTTCGCCGACGCGATGGACGTCTTCCGTGGGCGCGCCGCCTGGCTGGGGCTCGCCGCGACCGCGGTCGTCATGGCCACCGGCCAGTCCGGCGGCCTGCCGACCGGCTCACCCGGGCACCTCGCGCTGTTCGCGGCGCTCTTCGGCCTGAACTTCGGGCTCGCGGGCGCGATGGGCCGCTACGCCCTGCACGTCGAGCAGACCAGCGACGAGCGCGCGGTCGCGATCACCGAGCTGGAGCGCGTGAACGCCGCCCTGGAGGAGACCGTGGCCCGCAACGAGGCCCTGCAGCAGACGGTCGTCGCCCAGGCGCACCTCGCCGGCGTCCAGGACGAACGGCAGCGGCTGGCGCGCGAGATCCACGACACCATCGCGCAGAGCCTCGCGGGCATCGTGACCCAGCTCGAGGCCGCCACCGGAGGCGAGCGCACCGAGCGCGCCCTCGGCCTGGCGCGCGACGCCCTCGCCGAGGCACGCCGCTCGGTCCTCGACCTGTCGCCGGCGCGGCTGGAGGACGCGACCCTGTCCGAGGCGCTCGGCGCCGTTCTCCGCGCCTGGGCGGAGGGACGCGAGGTCCGTGCCGACCTGGTCGTCGTCGGCGATCCCGAGCCGCTGCACCCCGAGGTGGAGGCGACCGTGCTGCGCATCGCCGAGGAGTCGCTCGCCAACGTCGCCAAGCACGCCGGCGCCGGCCGGGTCGGCGTCACGCTGTCGTACGACGGCGACGAGGTCGTGCTCGACGTCCGGGACGACGGCTCCGGGTTCGACCTCGACGCGGAGGCCCCGGCCAGCTCGTTCGGCCTGCGGGGCATGCGCCAGCGCGCTGAGCGGCTCGCCGGCGACCTCACCCTCGAGTCGCGTCCGGGCGGCGGCACCGCGGTGTCGCTCCGCCTGCCCGCGCTGATCAGGGAGGCCGCATGAGCACGCCGATCCGGATCGTGGTGGTCGACGACCACCCCGTGGTGCGCGACGGGATCCGCAGCATGCTCGGCGGCGTCCCCGACTTCGAGGTCGTCGGCGAGGCGGCGAGCGGCCCGGAGGCCGTCGTCCGCGTGGGCGAGTGCGACCCGGACGTCGTCGTGATGGACCTGCGGATGCCCGGCGGGGGCGGCGTCGACGCGGTCCGCGAGCTGCGCCGCCGGGGATCGCGCGCGGCGGTCCTGGTGCTGACGACGTACGACACCGACTCGGACACCATCGCCGCCATCGAGGCGGGCGCGACCGGCTACCTGCTCAAGGACACCCCCGCCGAGCGGATCTTCGAGGCGGTGCGCGCGACCGCCGCCGGCGAGACGGTCCTCTCCCCCGCCGTCGTCGCCCGTCTGGCCTCCCATGTACGCCGCCCCGCCGGCGGCGCCGCCCTCAGCGCCCGCGAGCGCGAGGTCCTCGCCCTGGTCGCCCGCGGCACGTCCAACCGCGCCATCGCCGAGGGGCTCTTCGTCAGCGAGGCGACCGTCAAGACCCACCTCGTGCACGTCTACGAGAAGCTCGGCGTCGCCGACCGCGCCGCCGCCGTCGCCACGGCCTACGAGCGCGGCATCCTGGGCGGCTGATCGCCGAGTCGGCAGAAGTTGCGCGTCGAGTCGGCAGAACTTGCCGTCAGGTCTGAGGTGAACTTCTGCCGACTCGGCGATCCTGGGAGCGGTCGAGCTCGTCGAGCAGGGTGACCGCGGCCCGCGTGTACTCGCCGATCCAGCGGTCGTGGATGCGCTTGATCGGCAGCGGCGCCAGGGCGAGGTGCCGCTCCCGGCCGACCTTGCGTCCGGTCACCAGCTCGGCCCGCTCCAGGACCCGCAGGTGCTGCAGCACGGTCGTCCGGTCGACCTCCGGGAAGAGCTCGCACAGGGCGCCCGTGGTGCGCGGCGCCTCCCGGAGCGCGTCCAGCATCCGGCGTCGCAGCGACGACGCGAGCGCCTTGAAGACCGCGTCGTCGTCCTCGGCGTCCTTGTCCTCCGTCACAGACATGTTGTAAAACTACAACATGAAATCCGAGCTCACGTTCCTCTCCTTCACCGTCTCCGGCCGTGTCGCCCGCCCCGTCGCCGAGGTGTACGACGCCGTCGCCGACCCGGAGCAGCTTTCGCGCTACTTCACGACGGGTGGCGCCCGTGGCCGGCTCGAGGCGGGCGCCGACGTCAGCTGGGACTTCGCCGACCACCCGGGCCGGTTCCCGGTCACCGTCGTCGAGGCAGTGCCGCCGTCCCGGCTCGCGATCCGCTGGGAGAGCGAGGCCGGCGTCGAGCCGGAGACCACGACGGTCTTCGAGTTCGAGGCGATCGACGCAGGGCGCCGTACCCTCGTGACGATCACGGAGTCGGCCTGGCAACCCACTCCGGACGGCGCCCGCGGCGCCTTCGGCAACTGCGAGGGATGGACCGGGATGCTCACCGCGCTGAAGGCCTGGCTCGAGCACGGGATCGTGCTCCGCGAGGGCCTCTACGCCTGACGCCCGCGCCAGCATGGCCGAGTCGGCAGAAGTTGCGCGTCGAGTCGGCAGAACTTGCCGTCAGGTCTGACGTGAACTTCTGCCGACTCGGCTCAGCGCAGGAAGTACTCGGGGTCGAAGTCGGCGAGCGGGATGATCCGGACCCGCGGCAGCGGCTGGGTGAAGGCGTTGACGTCGTCCTCGAGGTCGTACATCGGGATGCCGAGCGCGGTGAGCTGGGTGCTCATGTACTCGCGCAGCCCGATCAGGCCGACCCGGCGGTGGCCGTCGATCAGCCCGGCGACCTGCTTGACGAAGTCGGCGTCGTGGCTGGCCAGCAGCACGTCGGCGTCGTCGTGACCGGCCAGCGCCTCCAGAGTGCGCTGGATGCCGACGTCGACCACCTTCTCGTCGCCCGAGCCCGACAGCGGGATCGGGCGGTAGTCCATCGCCAGCAGCGCCTGCACGAACGAGTGCGGCAGCGAGCCGCTGGAGGCGTTGAGGAAGAACAGCCCGGTGACGGGCTGCTGGAGCACCTGGGCCGCGAACGACGTGACCCGCTCCCAGCGGGGTCGCTCGTCCGGCGTGGGACGGCGGCCCAGCAGGGAGTTGCCGAGCGTCGCGTCGATGTTCTCGCCGTCGACGAGGACGAACGTACGACGCTCGGCACCGCTCATGTGGTCAGCAACCGCCAGCGACGGCGGGCAGGACGACGACCTGGTCGCCGTCGCTCAGGCTGGCCTCGAGGCCGCCGATGAAGCGGACGTCCTCGTCGTTGATGTAGACGTTGACGAACCGGCGCAGGTCGCCGTTGTCGATCAGGCGGTCCTTGATGCCGGGGTGGTTGGCCTCGAGGTCGTCGATGAGGGCGCTCAGGCTGGCGCCGTCGCCGTTGACGGCCTTCTCGCCGCCGGTGTAGGTGCGCAGGATGGTCGGGATCCGGACCTCGATGGCCATGACGTGGGTGCTCCTCGGTTAGCTCTGCTCAGCGGGCGCTGAGCTCGGGGACGACGACGACCTCTTCCTCGGTCACCTCGCCGTCGACGATTCTGTAGGACCTGAACTCCACGGGACCCTCGTTATTCCCGTGCTCGCGGGTGCTGACCAGCACGTAGTGCGCGTTCGGCTCGCTCGCCAGCCCGATGTCGGTGCGGCTGGGGTAGGCCTCGGTCGCGGTGTGCGAGTGGTAGACGACCACCGGCTCCTCGTCGTTCGCGTCCATGTCCTTGTAGAGCTGGAGCAGGTCGGTCGAGTCGAACTCGTAGAACGTCGGGCTGCCGGCGGCGTTGACCATCTCGATGAACCGCTCCGGCCGGTCGCTGCCCTCGGGGCCGGCGACGATCCCGCAGGCCTCGTCGGGGTGGTCGCGCTTGGCGTGCGCGATGATCGCATCGACGGTCGCCTGGGAGATGGTCAGCACCGCTCCAGACTAGGCGCTGGCAGGGCCTCGGCGGGCAGTGGCCCGGTGTGCGGACGACGCGCGACGAGGTACGTCGACGCGACCGTCCCGACCGCCAGCACCGCGGTGGCGAGCAGCAGCCCGGCACTGTGCCCGGTGGCCGCCGCGACCGCCGCGACGACGGCCAGGCCGACCGCTCCCCCGAGCTGCTGCGTGGTGCTCACCAGGCCGCTGGCCGCGCCCGTGTCGCCGGCGCCGGCGGCGGCCATGGCGATGCCGGTCACCTGCGGCATCGCCAGACCGAAGCCGGTCCCCGCCACGAAGAGGGCGGGCGCGACGTCGATCCAGTAGTGGCCGCCCTCGGGGAACCGGGCGAGCACCGCGAGGCCGGCCACGAACGCGACCAGCCCGCCGGTGAGCACGCGCTCCGCGCCGTACCTCTCGGCGAGGCGGGAGGAGACCAGCAGGGAGGAGATCGCGATGGCCGCGGTGACGGTCAGGTACGACAGACCGGTGCGCAGCGGCGGGTAGCCGAGCACGTCCTGCAGGTAGAGGCCACTGAGGAACTGGAAGCTGAAGCCGGCGACCGTCATCGTGAACAGCACCGCGTTGGCGATCAGGAACCGCCGGTCGGCGAGCACCCGCCGCGGCACGAGCGGAACCCGCGCGGCGAGGCCGGCACGCAGCCCGGGGCCGGGGTACTCCTCGACGAACCGCAGTCCGGCGAGCAGCACGGCCAGGCCGAACGGCGCGTTGACGAGGAAGACCCAGCGCCAGCCGGCCAGCTCGGTCAGCACGCCGCCGGCGACCACGCCGACCGAGGCGCCCGCGGCCCCGACGAAGGCCAGCATCCCGAACGCACGTCCGCGCGCGGCCGGGTCGTCGTACAGGCGCGCGATCAGGCCGAGGACGACCGCGGTGCTGAGCGCTCCCCCGGCGCCCTGCAGGACCCGAGCGCCCACCAGGGTCGCCGGACTCCAGGCCAGGCCGCAGGCGACGGAGGCGAGCGTGAACAGCGCGACTCCGGAGAGGAACACCCGGCGCGGGCCGATCAGGTCACCCAGCCGGCCGGCGGGCAGCAGCAGGACCGCGAAGGCCACGAAGAACCCGTTGACGACCCAGGCCAGCCCGGCGTCGGAGTAGCCGAGGTCGCGGCGGATCGCGGGGAGGGCGACGTTCACGATCGTGCCGTCGAGGATCACCATCAGCTGGGTGGTCGCGAGGACGGCCAGCGCCCAGGGTCGGTTTCGATTCATGAAACCGACCGTAACAGATCGTTTGTTATAAAACTATCTTCTTTGGACTTATGCGTTGGCGGCCTTCGGCTGGCGTCGCCGCTGGGGTGCCGTGTGCGACGGCGTGGCCCACGGCCCCGCGACCAGCACCGTCAGCGCCTCGAGGAACGTACCGCGGGTCGCGTCGTCGAGCACCGACAGCGACTGCTCGACCGCCTCGTCGACCACGGCGTACGCCTTCTGCAGCAGCTTGCGGCCCTTCGGCGTGACCGCGACGACCCGGGCCCGCCGGTCGGAGCTCGAGACCCGCCGTTCGGCCAGGCCCGCCTTCTCCAGACCGTCCAGGGTCGAGACCATGGTCGTCTTGTCGAGAGCGGCCAGCTCGGCGACGACGTTCTGGGTGCGCTCCCCCTCGGCCGCCTTCATCAGCACGCAGAACTCGCGAACGGACAGGCCCAGCCCGCTCAGCGCGCCGCCGAGCTGGGCCGCGAAGGCGTACGCCGACTGGTTCAGCAGGAAGGACAGGTCGAGGCGCTCGGTCTCCATGTCTCGACGGTAGCAAACAGTTTGTCGACCAAACTGTTTGACAGATCAAACGGCGAAGCGCGGCGCGACCTCGCCCGAGAGCGCGGCCTCGAGCCGCGGCAGCAGGAAGTCGCTCATCGGCGGCAGGTCGTCGACCGGCCACCAGCGCACGTCGGTGTTCTCGTCGTCGGCGGCGTACGGCTCACCGGACAGCCACGAGCAGGCGAAGGTCAGGTCGAGGTAGACGCCGAGGTCGCCGTTGGTGTGCGTGATCTGGGGACTGACGCTCACCGAGGCCAGGCGGTCGACCGAGATCTCGACCCCGGTCTCCTCCAGCGCCTCGCGGCGGGCGGCGACGCCGGGCTCCTCCCCCGGGTCGACGATCCCGGTGATCGGCGCCCACTGCCCGTTGTCGGAGCGCAGGGTGAGCAGGACCTGCCCGTCGCGCACCACCACGGCGGTCACCGCCGGGAGCCACAGCTCGTGGCTTCCCACCAGCTTGCGGAGCTCGACGACGAACGGCGGGATCGGCATGCCTCTCACCCTAGTGTCGGACCCAGGTCACATTCGGGGACCCGTCCGGTCGGCCCGCCCGCGAGCCGGTGACGGTCGCCACTTAACCTGACGGCCATGGCCTTCATCGACCCGCTCCTCGAGAGCCACTACGAGACCGTGCTGGCCCGCAACGCCGGCGAGACGGAGTTCCACCAGGCCGTCGCCGAGGTGCTGGAGTCCCTGGGCCCCGTCGTACGACGGCACCCCGAGTACCTGCACCACGCCGTCATCGAGCGGATCTGCGAGCCCGAGCGCCAGCTGATCTTCCGGGTGCCGTGGACCGACGACAACAACCAGGTGCAGATCAACCGCGCCTTCCGCGTCGAGTTCAACTCCGCCCTCGGCCCGTTCAAGGGCGGGCTGCGCTTCCACCCGTCGGTCTACCTCGGCATCGTGAAGTTCCTCGGCTTCGAGCAGATCTTCAAGAACGCCCTCACCGGCCTGCCGATCGGCGGCGGCAAGGGCGGGTCCGACTTCGACCCCAAGGGTCGCAGCGACGCGGAGGTCATGCGCTTCTGCCAGTCGCTGATGACCGAGCTCTACCGCCACCTCGGCGAGTACACCGACGTCCCCGCAGGCGACATCGGCGTCGGCGGCCGCGAGATCGGCTACCTGTTCGGGCAGTACAAGCGGATCACCAACCGCTACGAGTCCGGCGTACTCACCGGCAAGGGCCTGTCGTACGGCGGCTCGCAGGTGCGCACCGAGGCCACCGGCTACGGCACGGTGTTCTTCACCGAGCAGATGCTGGCCACGGCCAACTCCTCGCTCTCGGGTCAGCGGGTCATCGTGTCGGGCTCCGGCAACGTCGCGATCTACGCCGCCCAGAAGGCCGCCCAGCTCGGCGCCCAGGTCATCGCCTGCTCCGACTCCTCCGGGTACGTCGTCGACGAGGCGGGCCTGGACCTCGACCTGCTCAAGCAGGTCAAGGAGGTCGAGCGCGCCCGGCTCACGTCGTACGCCGAGCAGCGCGGGAGCGCGTCGTACGTCCCGGGCGGGCGCGTGTGGGACGTCGCGTGCGACGTCGCGCTGCCGTGCGCCACCCAGAACGAGCTCGACGGCGACGCCGCCAAGGTCCTCGTCGCGAACGGCGTCCGCGCGGTCGCCGAGGGCGCCAACATGCCCTGCACCCCCGACGCCGTGCGGGTCTTCCAGGAGGCCGGCGTGCTCTTCGCGCCCGGCAAGGCCGCCAACGCCGGCGGCGTCGCGACCAGCGCCCTGGAGATGCAGCAGAACGCCTCGCGGGACTCGTGGAGCTTCGAGCACACCGAGGCCCGGCTGCACGACATCATGGTCAACCTGCACGAGGGCTGCGCCACCGCCGCCGACGAGTACGGCGTTCCCGGCAACTACGTCGCCGGCGCCAACATCGCCAGCTTCCTCCGGGTCGCCGACGCCATGCTCGCCCAGGGCGTGGTCTGACCCCTGCCTGACCCCTCGGCGGGCTGTCAGTCTCCGCTGAGGGCCAGGACCAGCGTCTCCTGAAGGTGCCCGATCCACTCGTAGATGTCGTGGATCTGGGCGCGGGGGTCCTCGTCGGGCAGGGAGTACCAGAACTCCTCGTCGCCCTCCTCGACCCCGAGGCGGGTGGCGAGGGCGAGGCGCAGGTCGGTGAAGGAGCGCATCCAGGCCTCGGCCTCGGGCTCGTCCAGCTCCAGGTCGATCATCAGGCCGTCCTCGGTGAGCTCCGGCGGCAGGCCGGCCTCCTCGAGCCCGTCGATGATCGCGACCGCCGCGGCGGCCTTGCCGTCGCGCAGCCCGCCCTCGGTGAAGCGGCGGAACTCGGAGGCCGCCTCCTCGTCGTGGGGGTACGCCGTCGGGAAGAGCCGCGCGAGCACCGGGTCCTCGGGCTCGGTCGTCGGGCCGCTGAAGTCCATCAGCGCCTCGAACGGGTCGCGGTCGTCGGTCGGTACGGCCGCCTCGTTGCGCAGCAGCTCGACCAGCTGCGAGGCCAGGGTGCGCAGCAGGTCGGCCTCGAGACCCGAGAACGTCGCGATGATCCGCTGGCTGCGCCGGTGCCGGTGGAAACCACTCAAGCCGGGGTCACTCCTGCTTCTCCATCGTGGCCCACAGGCCGTACTCGTGCATCGCCTGGACGTCGCGCTCCATCTCCTCGCGCGAGCCGCTGCTGACCACGGACTTGCCGTCCTCGTGGACCTCCATCATCAGCTTCTCGGCCTTGGTCTTGTCGTAGCCGAAGTACTTGCGGAAGACGTAGGTGACGTACGACATCAGGTTCACCGGGTCGTTCCACACGATCGTCACCCACGGCGTGGCACGGAGGGTGATCTCGTCCGGGGTGAGGGTCGGCTCGACCTCGACGGGGGCGGAGGACACGACCCCATGTTGGCACACTGGGCGGGTGCCGATCTCCAGCGCCACCACCAGCACCCAGGCCAGCACCGCCCTGCTGACCGACCACTACGAGCTGACGATGCTTCAGGCCGCGCTCGCCGCCGGCAGCGCCCGGCGCCGCTCGGTCTTCGAGCTGTTCCCGCGCCGCCTCCCCGAGGGCCGTCGGTACGGCGTCGTCGCGGGCGTCGGGCGGGCCCTCGACGCGATCGAGGCCTTCCGCTTCGACGAGCCCGTGCTGGAGGTCCTGGCCGACGTCGTCGACCGTCCGACGCTGGACTGGCTCGCGTCGTACCGCTTCTCGGGCGACGTGTGGGGCTACCCGGAGGGCGAGGTCTACCTGCCCTACTCCCCGCTGCTGGTCGTCGAGGCGAGCTTCGCCGAGGCGGTGCTGCTGGAGACGCTGCTGCTCTCGATCTACAACCACGACAGCGCGATCGCGTCGGCCGCCTCGAGGATGACCGCCGCCGCCGGCGACCGGCCGTGCATCGAGATGGGCTCGCGCCGTACGCACGAGGAGGCGGCGGTCGCGGCGGCCCGGGCGGCGTACGTCGCCGGCTTCGCGAGCTCCTCGAACCTCGCCGCGCGCCAGCGGTACGGCGTCCCGACCACCGGCACCAGCGCGCACAGCTTCACCCTGCTCCACGACACGGAGGCCGACGCGTTCCGCGCCCAGGTCACCTCGCTGGGACGCGGTACGACGCTGCTCGTGGACACCTACGACATCCGCGAGGCGGTCCGGCTCGGGGTCGAGATCGCCGGCCCGGAGCTGGGCGCGGTGCGCCTGGACTCCGGCGACCTCGGCGTCCTCGCCCACGAGGTGCGCGCGCAGCTCGACGACCTCGGGGCGACCTCGACCCGGGTGATCGTCACCAGCGACCTGGACGAGTTCGCCATCGCGGCGCTGGCGGCCGCGCCGGTCGACGGGTACGGCGTCGGCACCGAGCTCGTCACCGGCAGCGGCCACCCGACCTGCGGCTTCGTCTACAAGCTGGTGGCCCGCGAGGGCGACGACGGCGAGCTGGTGTCGGTGGCGAAGAAGAGCAAGGACAAGGGCTCGGTCGGCGGCCGCAAGTGGGCGCTGCGGCGGCGTACTCCCGCGGGCGTCGCGGAGGCGGAGGTCGTCGGCATCGGCGCGCCGCCCACCGACGACGGCGACGACCGCGCCCTGCTGGTGCCGCTGGTCCGCGACGGCGAGGTCGTCGGCCGCGAGCTCCTCGACACCGCCCGCGAGCGGCATTTCCTCGCCCGCGCCGAGCTGCCCGTCGCCGCCCAGTCGATGTCGCGCGGCGAGCCCGTCATCCCGACGGTCCACGTCTGAGGTCGCTCAGGCAGCCACCCGGCTGACAGGGTGACCTGGTGGACAACGACGAGGGCGGGCAGTACCGGCGGCCGGACGGGACGAGCAGGACCCGCGGTGCGGTGATCTCACGCGGCCTGGTGTCGATCAGCACCTGGAGCGGCCGCTGGATCCTGGTCTTCGTCGGAGCCGTCCTCGTGGGCCTCCTGGTCCGTGAGATCTGGCCGATCCTCCTCCCGGTCGTCTTCGCCCTGATCGTCACGACGGTGCTCGAGCCGCCGGCCCGGGCGCTGGAGTCGCGGCTGCGGATGCCGCCCGCGCTGGCCGCGGTGACGGTCCTGGTGGGCTCGTTCGCCGCGCTGATCGGGCTCGGCTTCGCGCTCGCCCCCGTGGTCGCCGGCCAGGCCGGCGACATCGTCTCCGACGCCTCCGCCGGTCTCCAGCAGCTGCAGGACTGGGTGCAGTCCACCGACTTCATCACCCGCGACCAGATCGACGCGGCGATCGAGGGCATCCAGGACCGGCTCTCCAGCAGCGGGGACCAGATCGCGAGCGGCGTGCTCACCGGCGTCGGCGCGGTCACGAACGCGGTGGTCACCTTCGTGGTGACGCTGGTGCTGATCTTCTTCTTCCTCAAGGACGGCCGCCGCTTCCTGCCCTGGACCGCGCGGCTCGCCGGTCCCCGGGCGGGCGACCACCTGGTGGCGGTGCTCGGCCGGTCGTGGAGCACCCTCGGCGGCTACATCCGCACGCAGGCCCTGGTCAGTCTGATCGACGCCGTGTTCATCGGCATCGGCCTGCTGATCGTCGGGGTGCCGCTCGCCGTGCCCCTCGCGATCCTGACCTTCATCGGCGGCTTCATCCCGATCGTCGGCGCCTTCGTCGCGGGCACCCTCGCGGTCCTGGTCGCGCTGGTGTCCGACGGCCTGACCGGTGCCCTGATCGTGCTCGGCATCGTGCTCGCCGTCCAGCAGCTCGAGGGCAACGTCCTCTCGCCGTGGCTGCAGTCCAAGAGCATGCAGCTGCACCCCGTCGTCGTGCTGCTCTCGGTGACCCTCGGCGGCACCCTGTTCGGCATCGTCGGCGCGTTCCTCGCGGTCCCGGTCGCGGCCGTCGCGGCCGTGGTGCTGCGCTACCTCGACGAGCAGGTGACGCGGGTCAGCACCGATCTCCTCATCGTGGAGCGCCCGGATCGGCACGACGAGGTCGAGGACCGGGCCGAGCACCGCTGACAGCCTTGAGCCCGGCGAAGGGTCCTCTAGGGTCGAGCGCATGACGCGTGCATTGATCGTCGTCGACGTGCAGAACGACTTCTGCGAGGGTGGCTCGCTGCCGGTGGCCGGGGGCGCGCAGGTCGCCCACGACGTCAACCGGCTCGTGCGCCAGTGGCAGGAGGGCCTGCCCGGCGCCCCGGACTACACCCACGTCGTCGCCACCAAGGACCACCACATCGACCCGGGTCCGCACTGGTCGCGCGAGCCCGACTTCGTCGACTCCTGGCCGGTCCACTGCCGGGTCGGCACCGACGGGGAGGCCTTCCACCCCAACCTCGACCCGCAGCCGTTCGACGCGATCTTCCTCAAGGGCGACCACGCGGCGGCGTACTCCGGCTTCGAGGGCAGGACGACGGACGGCGTGCCGCTCGCCGACTGGCTGCGCGAGCGCCGGGTCACCCAGGTCGACGTGTGCGGGATCGCGACCGACCACTGCGTGCGCGCCACGGTCCTGGACGCGGTGCGGGAGGGCTTCGAGGTCCGGCTGCTGCCCGGCCTGTGCGCCGGAGTCGCGCCCGAGACGAGCGAGGCGGCGATGGCCGAGATGATCGACGCGGGGGCCGGCGTTGCCTGAGCTCGAGGTGGACCTGGCCGACGGTGTCCTGCGGCTGCGGCTGAACCGGCCGGAGGTCTTCAACGCCTTCTCGCGCGACATGGCGCTGGCCTTCGCCGCCGAGCTGGAGGCCGCCCACCACCGTGAGGACGTCCGGGCGGTGGTGCTGACCGGCACCGGCGCGGCGTTCTCGACCGGGGCCGACATCTCGGGCGGCGCGGCCTTCGACGCGGAGACGATGCCGACCGCCAACCGGATGGTGCGCGCCGTCGTCTCCTGCGACAAGCCGGTGCTCGCCGCCGTCAACGGCGTCGCCGCCGGGATCGGCTGCTCCCTCGCCCTGGCCGCCGACCTCCAGGTCGCGGCCGGGTCGGCGTCGTTCCTGCTCGCCTTCAGCCGGGTCGGCCTGATGCCCGACGGCGGCTCGTCGGCGACGGTCGCCGCCTCGGTCGGCCGGGCGCGCGCGATGCGGATGGCCCTGCTCGCCGAGCCCCTCACCGCGCAGGAGGCGTACGACGCCGGGCTGATCTCCCACCTCGCGTCCGACGACGACTTCGCCTCGCTCGTCGACAAGCTGGCCGGCCGCCTGGCCTCCGGCCCGCCGCTCTCGTACGCCGCCACGAAGCGCGCGATCAACGCCGCGACCCTCCCGGGCCTGGACGCCGCGCTGGAGCGCGAGCGATCGGGCCAGGAGCTGCTGTTCCGCACCTCCGACGTCGCCGAGGGCGTCGCCGCGTTCGCCGAGCGCCGACGCCCGGTCTTCCACGGTCGCTGACCGAGCACACCCCGGCAACTCCCCAACAACCCCTTGACGGTCGCGCCTTCGGCGCGGCACACTCCCCAATGACCATTGGGAGGTGGCGCGCATGGCGAAGGACGACGACGTCCGCGGACTGCGGGCGGGGGCACACCCGGTGCGGCTGCGGATCCTGTCGCTGCTGACCGGGACCGCGATGAGCGCGGCGGAGATCGCCCGCGAGCTCCACCTCACGCACGCGAACGCGTCGTACCACCTGCGGGTGCTGGCCCGGGCCGGCGAGGTGGTCGAGGCGGGCGAGGAGAAGGTCCGGGGCGGGGTCGCCAAGCGCTACCGACACCCGTGGGCCGAGCAGGACCGCGGCCCGCGGGACCTCGGGCTGCACGTGCGTGCCATGGGCCAGGAGCTGGTCCGCCGCTACGACGAGCGCGACACCTCCCCCGGCCGGGCCTACTACTGCGACGCCGAGCTCTGGGTCGACGACGAGACCTGGGCGCGGGCGCTCGCACTCGTGGAGGAGGCCGGGCGCCTGGTCCACGACGGCGCCCGCCCGCCCCGGGCCGAGGGCACCCGCCGCGCCAACCTCTCGATCGCCGCCTTCGGGATGCAGCCGTGAGCCGCGCCGCCGCCCTCGCGCCGCTGCGGGAGCCGAACTTCCGGTGGTACTTCCTCTCCCGCGTCGTCAACCTCTGCGGTACGACGATGGCGCCCGTCGCCCTCGCCTTCGCGGTGCTCGAGATCAGCGACTCCCCCGGCGACCTCGGCCTGGTCCTCGCGGCGCACAGCATCCCGATGGTCGCCTTCGTGCTGGCGGGCGGCGTCATCGCCGACCGGTTCGGCCGCGCGCTGGTGATCCAGGGGTCCAACCTGCTCTCCGCACTCAGCCAGGGCGTCCTCGCGACCCTGCTGCTGACCGGGCACGCGGAGCTGTGGCACTTCGTGGCGCTCTCGGCGTTCAACGGCACGGTGTCGGCCGCCAGCCTTCCGGCCCTCGCGGGGCTGGTCCCGCAGCTGGTCCCCCGCGAGCAGCTGCAGCCGGCCAACGTGCTGACCTCGATGTCCCGCAACGCCCTGGCGATCCTCGGGCCGAGCGTCGCCGCGACGCTCGTCGTCACCGTCGGCCCCGGCTGGGCGCTCGCCGTCGACGCGGCCACCTGGGCCGTCTCCGCCGTCCTGCTCCTGCCGATCCGGATCCCCCCGCGGGTGGGCTCGGGCGAGCCGACGTCGGTGGTGACCGAGCTGCGCGAGGGCTGGACGTACTTCCGGAGCACGACCTGGCTGTGGGTGGTCGTGCTGGCCTTCGGCGTGCTGAACGCGATCCACGCGGGCGCCCTGCTGACCCTCGGGCCGGTGCTCGCGAAGAGCTCGGCCATCGGCGAGCACGGCTGGGGGCTGATCATGTCGGCCGAGGCGGTCGGCCTGTTCGCGATGACCCTGCTGCTGATGCGGTTCACGCTCCAGCGACCGTTGCTGTGGGGGATGCTCGGCGTCGCGCTCTTCGGGCTGCCGATCGTGGTGCTGGGCGCCCACCCGCACACGCTCCCCGTGATGCTCGCCGCCGTCCTGGCCGGCATGGGGATCGAGCTGTTCGGGCTCGGGTGGAACCTCGCCATGCAGGAGCACGTGCCGGCCGAGATGCTCTCGCGCGTGTACTCCTACGACATGCTCGGGTCGTTCGTCGCCATCCCCGTCGGCCAGCTCGCGTTCGGCCCGCTGGCGGCAGCGCTCGGCGTACGACGCGTGCTCGTCGTGGCCGGGATCGTCTACCTCGTGATCGCCCTCGCGACGCTGCTGTCGCGCTCGGTGCGGACGCTGCCCCGGGTCCCGGTCAGTCCGAGCACCACTTCTGCGCCAGTGCCCGGATGACGGTCAGGTTGCGGTTGGTCGAGACGCCCAGCCTCCGCTCCACCGCGGCGTTGGTCAGTCGCGCCTCGTGGTAGTTCTCCCCGAGCAGCAGGTGCACGGCCCGGCCGCCCACCTTGGCGACCTCCTCGGCGGTGCTGCTCTCCTCGATGGCGGCGATCGCAGCCGCGGACGGCTCCTGCTTCAGCAGTGAGACGTAGTGCCGACCGCCGTGCCCGAAGGACTCGGCGTGCTCGGCGATCTCGCGCAGCTCGGCCGTCGTGAAGCAGATCGTCGGCACCGAAAAGCCGGCACGCTCCACGAACGCCTTCTCCAGCGCGGTCTCGATGCGAGCCCGCGAACGCATGGCCGTGTCGAAGCGGACGTTGCCGGTGTTGATGTAGGTCTCGACGTCGGTGAAGCCGGCGTCCTCGACCGCGGCCACGATGTCGGCCTTCGGGAACTTGCGCTTGGCGCCCAGGTTGATCGCCCTCAGGAACCCGATCCACGTCGCCACGCGACGATCATCGCAGAGCCAGCACCGCCAGCCCGACGTACACGCAGCCCAGCGCGAGCACCGTCCACGCGGCCGCCACCGGCAGCAGGGCGTGCGCGCGCTCCAGCGCGACCGAGCTCCGCGACACCCGGCCGGCCAGCTGCACGCCCCGGATCGTCACCGCGCCGACCAGGGTGAGGGTCACCGCCATCCCGATCCCGAAGAGCAGCACCAGGACGACCGCGAACGCCGTCCGGCCGGTCAGCAGACCGGTCACCAGGATCAGGAAGACCGTCGGCGACGGCACCAGCCCGCCCGAGAGGCCGAGCGCGACCATTCCCCGGCGGCTCCACGGGGACGGGCTCGCGTCCTGCTCGACCGCCTCCAGGACGTCGACGTGCCCGTGGCCGTGCCCATGACCGTGTCCGTGGCCGTGCCCATGGCCGTGGCCGTGGCCATGCCCGTGTCCGTGCCCGCCGCGCCGACGGCGCACCAGCCCGATCCCGACCCCGACCACGACCACGCCGGCCAGCAGCTGCAGCACCCCGGTGACGTTCTCCGTGCCCAGCCCGGCGAACGCGTCGAGGGCCACCCAGGCCGAGGCCAGGATCACGGCGGAGAAGCTGTGCATCCCGGCGACCACCAGCCCCAGCCCCGCGGCGTCCTTGTAGGTGCCGCGGGCGCCGACGAGGTACGCCGCCGTGATGCTCTTCCCGTGTCCCGGAGCGACCGCGTGCAGCGCGCCCACGCCCAGCGCGAGCAGGGCCGCCAGCAGCTGGTAGCCCTCGGAGTCGAACATCCGGACGAGGGCACCCTCCACCCCGGTCGTGCCGTCCATCACGACCTCCGGCGGCGCAGCAGGAACCACCCGGAGCAGGCCGCGACCGCCACGGCACCACCGCCCAGGGCGACCGCCGCGGTCGCGACACCGCCGCCGGCGACGGACACGGCCTGGGTCGGCTCCTCGCCGGTGAACATGGTCTTGGCGTCGGAGCCCTCGACCGTCAGCACCGTGCGGTACGCCGGGTTCAGGTCGATCATCGACTCCAGGGTCAGCTCGACCCGGTCGTCGTCGGACGGCGGCAGCGGGCAGTCGAAGGTGATCGTCATGCCGTCCTCGACGACGTCCGCGCCGGGCTCCGCCATGCTCCGGCAGTCGGCGTCGCCCTGGCGCAGCCGCACGGTCTCGGCGAGGTAGCCCTGCACCTCCTCGGAGTCGGTCAGCACCTCCGCGCCGGTCCGCTCGGGGTCGGGCTCCGCGAAGACCCCGAGCGCCTCGCCGAGGGCGATCCAGTCGTCCTCGGCGCCGTGCCAGGCCAGCGTCGGCCGCCGGTCGTCGGGGACGAGGTGGGCGGTCAGCGGCGGGCCGAACGGATGCGCCTGCGCGGTCGGTCCCGGCAGGAGCAGGGTCCCTCCCGCGGCGACGAGGGTGAGCAGGGCGGCGCCGGCCCGGCGGCGGGTTCGAGAGTCGAGCACCCCCGCATGAGACGCGCCCGAGGGCCGCCTCGGGCAAGCCCCGGGCGACGAGTGGCCGACCGCGAGATGAACACCTGGGGTGGTCTGGTCCGCCCCCCGAAGTTCGGAATCTCTTTACCTTCCCGTGGCTGGAGTGCCCCGTCCATTCAGCCGTCCCCGGTGAGGTTGAAACGGATCAACCCTCATCGATCGGGAAGGAATCCCCCCTCCATGAAGCTCCCTCGACCGCAGCCCACCAAGCGGCTCGCGGCCCAGGTCACCGCCGCCGTCGTCGGCGTCGGCGCCCTCAGCGTCGGCCTGGCCACCCAGGCCACCAGTGACGCGCCGGTCCTCTACCCCGACGCCGAGCGGCACGCGCCGTCCGCGCTGCCCGACCGCGTCATCCTGACCCCCACGGCGACCCCCGCCACCTCGCAGTCCGTCTCCTGGCGCACCAGCAGCGAGGTGTCCACGGCCCAGGCCCAGATCGCGCCGATGTCCCCCGGCCCCGGCTTCGAGGCCACCGCGACCACCACCATGGCCCCCGCGGTGGACGCCGTCCAGGCCGACCTCGGCTTCCCGGTGAAGTTCCACACCGTCACCTTCGGTGACCTCGCCCCCGACACCGAGTACCTCTACCGCGTCGGCGACGGCGTCAACTGGAGCGCCTGGTACGAGTTCGAGACGGCCTCGGACAAGGCCGACCCCTTCTCGTTCATCTACTACGGCGACGCGCAGAACTACGTCCACGAGCACGTCTCGCGCGTCTTCCGTCGCGCCTTCTCCGACCGCCCGCAGGCCGACCTGATCGTGCACGCCGGCGACCTGGTCGACGTCGCGGACCGCGACAACGAGTGGGGCGAGTGGTTCGACGCGGCCGGCTGGATCAACGGTGGCGTGAACAGCATCGCGGTCCCCGGCAACCACGAGTACCGCAGCGGCGCGCTCTCGCCGTACTGGGACAAGCAGTTCGAGTTCCCGAAGAACGGCCCGACGGCCCTCGACGCGGCCCATCCGGAGACGGCGTACTTCACCGACTACCAGGGGGTCCGCTTCATCGGTCTCAACTCCAACTTCAGCAGCAACCAGGAGATGATCCAGGCCCAGGCCGACTTCCTCGACCAGGCGCTGGAGGAGAACCCCGGTCAGTGGAGCGTGGTGACCTTCCACCACCCCGTCTACGCGATGACCGGCACCCGCAACAACCAGCTGGTCCGCGACCTGTGGAACCCGATCTTCGAGAAGCACGGCGTCGACCTGGTGCTGCAGGGCCACGACCACACCTACGGCCGCGGCAACATGAAGAACGCCTCGTCGGGCGTCTCGGGCGTCCACAACGGCACGGTGTACGTCGTGTCGGTCTCCGGCCAGAAGATGTACGACCTGAACGCCGGCGAGAACTGGACCGGCAACGGCGCCGAGCTGGAGAAGACCGACGAGGGCACGCAGCTCTACCAGCTCATCGACGTCGACGGCGACAAGATCCGCTACGAGGCCCGCCGGGCCGACGGCACCTTCCACGACGGCGTCACCATCACCAAGAAGGCCGACGGCACCAAGACGGTCCGCACCGTCGACGAGAGCGGCACGCCGCTCGTCCCGGAGCCGACCGAGCCGCCCACGACGGAGCCGACGCCGCCCACGCCCGCGGTCAAGGTCCCGGGCCGGATCGGCACGGTCAAGGTCTCCGGCAGCCGCGCCGCGGCCCGCCGTACCGTCCGCTGGACGGCGCCCCGGACCACCGGCGGAGCGCCGGTCCGGGCCTACCGGATCGTGGTCAAGCGCGGCAGCAAGGTGCTGGTCGACCGCACGGTCCGCGGCAACCAGCGCTCGCTCGCCGTGGCCCGCGCGAAGCTGCGCACCGGGCGGCACGTCGTGACGGTGACGGCCCAGAACACCGCCGGCTGGTCGCCGGCCACCCGCGTGGCCTTCCAGGTACGCCAGCGCTGACGACCACCTGCACCGCACGACGGGCCGGCACCTTCGGGGGTGCCGGCCCGTCGTGCGTCCGGCGCTAAATGCGTCGCGTCCGGCCCGGGACGCCGCCTACCCTCGACCCGGGCGAGATCAGCAGCCGGCTCGGTGTGCCAGTGGCCGGTCCTGCGCGTCGTACCTCGCCCTTGTCCCTTCGGTATCAGCGCTCGTGGCGCGAAGGTTCGACTCCTTCACCCGACGGGCGGGCGGGGGCACCCACCGGGGCCACGCCAGCGGTCCGGACGGTCAGCACGACGTCCGTCACCCCGCCTGGTCCCGCGCCCCCGCCCGTCCGTCGACCCGTCCCGACCAACCCACCGCAGCACCCGTCTCCCGAGAGGAGGACGCCATGTCCCTGTTCCGCAGCACCACCACCGTCCGCTCCCAGTTCCGCCTGCTGGAGTACGTCGACGGCGCCCTCACCCGGGTCCTCGGGCCTGGCCGGCACCGGCCCCGCCGGCGTGCCGAGTACGAGCTCGTGCTGGTCGCGGACCGCATCGAGACCGTCGCCCCGCAGGAGGTCCCGACCTCCGACGGCGTGAGCGTCCGGGTGAGCGCGGCCGTCCGCTGGGGCGTCGACGACCCCCGGGCGTTCGAGGAGGCGACCGTGGACGCCTCGGCCGTGGTCTACCTGGCCGTGCAGGTCGCCCTCCGCGACGCCCTCGTCGGCACCCCGGCCGAGGACGCCGTGCACCTGGCCCGGACCGGGCTGGCCGAGCAGCTCACCGAGGCGGCCCGGGCCGCCGGTGCCGAGGTCGGCATCGGGGTCCGCTCGGTCGTCATCAAGGACGTGCTGCTGCCCGGGGAGCTGCGTGCGGCGTACGCCGACCTGGTCGCCGCCCGCACCCGCGGCCTCGCGCAGCTGGAGGCCGCCCGCGCGGAGACCGCCGCGCTGCGGTCCCTCGCCAACGGCGCGAAGCTGCTCGACGAGCACCCGGCCCTGGCCCGGCTGCGCCTGGTGCAGGCACTGCCGCCGGGCTCGACCGTGGAGCTCGGCTGAGCGGGCAGACTGTGCCCATGTCGGAGACCGTGATCACCGTCCAGGGCAGCTACGACGCGTTCCACCCCGCGGAGCGCGCCACCGTCACGGTCGCGGTCGGCTTCGAGGGAGCCGACCGCGGCCAGGTCGTCACGCGCACCACGTCCGGGACGGCCGCGCTGGTGGCCGGCATCGCCGACCGGCACCACCCCGAGGCCGGGCCGGTGACCTGGCACGCCACCGACCGGCTCCGGGTCTGGTCGACCCGGCCGTTCCACGACAAGGGCGAGCAGCGGCCGCTCGTGCACCACGCGCAGACCAAGACCCGCGCCAAGTTCCGCGACTTCGAGGACCTGGCGCGCTGGGTCGAGGCCGCGGCCGGCCACCCCGGCGTCAGCGTGTCCGGCATCGAGTGGGCGCTCACCGAGCAGACGAAGCGCAACGTCGTCGAGGGAGTGCGCGCCCGTGCAGTCGAGGAGGCCCGCCGCAAGGCCCAGGTGTACGCCGACGCGCTCGGCCTCGGCCCGGTGCGCTGCGTCGCCCTCGCGGACCCCGGGATGCTCGGCGACCACAGCAGCGCCCAGGGCGGGATCACCGCGGCGGCGTACTCCCGGGCGGGTCAGGCCGAGGAGCCGGGCGGACTGTCGTTCACGCCGGAGGACATCGCGGTGTCCGCGACGGTGGACGCCCGCTTCCTGGCCTGAGCGGGTCGTGCCCCCGAGCGCGCGGCCGGGCGCGCGCTCAGGGGCACGACGGGCTCACAGGTTTCCGCGACGCTCCTGCTCGCGCTCGATCGCCTCGAAGAGGGCCTTGAAGTTGCCCTTGCCGAAGCCGAGCGACCCGTGCCGCTCGATCAGCTCGAAGAACACCGTCGGCCGGTCGCCGAGCGGCTTGGTGAAGATCTGCAGCAGGTAGCCGTCCTCGTCGCGGTCGACCAGGATGCCGCGCCGCTGCAGCTCCTCGATCGGGACCCGGACCTCGCCGATCCGGGCGCGCAGCTCGGGGTCCTCGTAGTAGGAGTCCGGCGTCGTCAGGAACTCCACGCCGTTGGCGCGCAGCGCGTCGACGGACGCCAGGATGTCGCCCGTGGCGACGGCGAGGTGCTGGGCGCCGGCGCCGCGGTAGAACTCGAGGTACTCGTCGATCTGCGAGCGCTTCTTGGCGATCGCCGGCTCGTTGAGCGGGAACTTCACCCGGTGGTTGCCGTTCGCGACGACCTTGCTCATCAGCGCGGAGTAGTCGGTCGCGATGTCGTCGCCGATGAACTCCGCCATGTTCACGAAGCCCATCACCCGGTTGTAGAACCGCACCCACTCGTCCATCCGGCCGAGCTCGACGTTGCCGACGATGTGGTCGAGCGCCTGAAAGATCCGCGTCGGCTGGCCCGCGCGGCGCTCCAGCGTGCTGGTCCGGGCGACGTAGCCGGGCAGGTACGGGCCGTCGTACCGGCTCCGGTCGACGAGGGTGTGCACGGTCTCGCCGTACGTCGCGATCGCGGCGATCCGGACGGTCCCGTGCTCGTCGGTGACGTCCTCCGGCTCGCGGGTGACGGTCGCACCGGCGCGGCGGGCCTGCGCGATGCAGCGGTCCACGTCGGGCACCTCGAGCGCGATGTCGACGACCCCGTCGCCGTGCCGGCGGTGGTGGTCGGCCAGCGGGCTGTCGGGGTCCACGGCGCCGTTCAGCACGAAGGTGATCGAGCCCGAGCGCAGCACGAACGACTTGTGGTCGCGCTGCCCGGTCTCCGGGCCGGCGTACGCGACCAGCTCCATGCCCCACGCGGCCTGGTAGTAGTGCGCGGCCTGGGTGGCGTTGCCGACGACGAAGACGATCGCGTCCCACCCGGTCACCGGGAAGACGTCGTTCGCCGCGTCGTACTCGACGAGCCCGACCAGCTGGCGCAGCTGCTCGAGCGTGAGGTCGGCCTGGAGCTCCTCGGGGGTCAGCGTCATGCGCGCAGCGTGGCTCGCGCCACACAGCCTGTGCAACAGTACGACGAACCGCTGGTCAACCTGTCCAGCAGCAGACGCGACCGGAGGGCGTGAGGTGGACGATCTGGATGCTCGCCTGATCGAGCTGTTCGCGAGCGAGCCCCGGGTCGGCGTCCTCGAGGCGTCCCGCCGGCTCGGCGTCGCACGCGGCACCGTGCAGGCGCGGCTGGACCGGCTCGCGGCGACCGGCGTGGTCACCGGCTGGGGACCCGACCTCTCGCCCGAGGCGCTGGGCTACCCGGTGACGGCGTTCCTGACCCTGGAGATCCGCCAGGACACCGCGGGTGGGGGCGGGCACGAGGCGGTCGGCGCCCACCTGGCCCGGATCCCCGAGGTGCTGGAGGCGCACACGATCACCGGCGCGGGCGACCTGTGGGTCCGCGTGGTGGCCCGCAGCAACACCGACCTGCAGCGGGTCATCGACCAGGTGCTCTCCGACGTGGCGATCGTGCGGTCCTCGACCGTGATCGCGCTGGCCACCCAGGTGGGCTACCGGGTGCTGCCGCTGGCCCGCCAGGCGGGCCGGCCGGGTCAGGCGGACGCGAGCTGATCCGACAGGTCCGCGGCGGCGGTGAGGATCCGGGCGCCGACGGCGTCCGGGTCGAGGTCGCCGAGCGTGACGACGCCGACGCTCGCCTCGAAGCCGTCCATGCCGCGCACGGGGGCGGCGATGCCGCGGGCGCCGGGCTGGAGCTCACCGCTGGTGACGACGAACCCGCTCTCGCGGGAGCCGCCGATGGCGCCGTCGCGGCCGGCGAGGATCGCCTTGCCGGCCGCGCCCTGCACGAGCGGGTGCCGTGCGCCGACGCGGTAGCTGACGTGGAAGTCGGTCCAGGACGGCTCGACGACGGCCAGCGCGAGCGCCTCCTCGCCCTCGGCGACCGTGAGGTGGGCGGTGCAGCCGACCTCCTCGGCGAGTCGGCGCAGCACCGGGACGGCGACGTCGCGCAGCGCCGGCTGGACGGCCGAGGCGAGGTGCAGGACGCCGAGGCCGACGTGCAGGCGGCCGCGGAGGTCCTTGCGGACCAGGGCGTGCTGCTCGAGCGTGCTGACCAGGCGGTAGACCACCGTGCGGTTGACCTCGAGGCGGCCGGCGAGCTCGGTGACGGTCAGGCCGCCGGGCGACCCGGCGAGCACGGTGAGCACCCGAAGTCCGCGGTCGAGAGTCTGTGAGGTCTCGGCGGCCATGGCCCGATTCTGACATACCGTCGGTATCGCCGCAGCCGGAAATCAGGTCTTCCCGAGGACCAAGACAACTCCTCACGACCGACGCGTCAGGAGGTCTTCTTGATCGCCCACTCCCGCACGCGGTCGATCCGGGTGGCGAGCTGCTGCGCGTTGGCGACCGCCGCGGCCGGACCGCCGCACTCCTTGCGCAGCCGGGCATGGGTCATGCCGTGCGGGGTGCCGGTGCGGTGGTACCACGCGGCGACCAGCCCGTTGAGCTCGCGGCGCAGCACGGCCAGCTGCTCGTGGGTCGCGACCTCGGCGACCTCGTCGACGACCGCCTTGGCCTCCTTGGCCCGCGCGGACATGGCGGACTGCTGCTTGCGCGCCCGGTCGTGCTGACGCTGCTGCAGCAGCTCGCGCATCTGGTCGGGCTCCAGCAGGCCGGGGATGCCGAGGAAGTCCATCTCCTCCTCCGAGCCGACGTGCACCTCCCCCGCGTGGCCGAACTCGCCGCCGTCGAAGAGCACCCGGTCGAAGCGCGCCTCCGACTCGAGCGCCTCGAAGGAGGCGTTGAGCTCGTCGGAGGCCGACTCGCCCTGGTTGGCCTGCTCCAGCAGCCGGTCCTCGGCCGCGAAGATGTCGTCCTCGTCGCGCACCTTCTTGCCGAGCACGTGGTCGCGCTGCACCTCCATCTCGGAGGCGAAGCCGAGCAGGTTCGGCACGCTCGGCAGGAACACCGAGGCCGTCTCGCCGCGCGAGCGCGACCGCACGAAGCGGCCGACGGCCTGGGCGAAGAACAGCGGGGTCGAGGTGGTCGTCGCGTAGACCCCCACCGCGAGGCGGGGTACGTCGACGCCCTCGGACACCATCCGCACCGCGACCATCCAGCGCTTGTCGTTCCCGCTGAACTCGGCGATCCGCTTCGAGGCCAGCTTCTCGTCGGACAGCACGATGGTGGGCGACTCGCCGGTGATCTGCTTCAGCGTGCCGGCGTACGCGCGGGCGGACTCCTGGTCGGTGGCGATCACCAGGCCGCCCGCGTCCGGGACGTGGCGCCGTACCTCGGTGAGCCGGCTGTCGGCGGCGGCCAGCACCGAGGGGATCCAGGACCCCTTCGGGTCGAGCGCGGTACGCAGCGCCTGGTTGGTCAGGTCCTTGGTCAGCGGCTCGCCGAGCCGGGCCGAGATCTCGTCCCCGGCACGGGTGCGCCAGCTCATGTCGCCCGAGTAGGCCATGAACAGCACCGGGCGGACGACGTGGTCGGCGAGCGCGTCGGCGTACCCGTAGGAGTAGTCCGCGTCCGAGCGCGGGATGCCGTCGGGGCCGGGCACGTAGGTGACGAACGGGATCGGGTTGATGTCGGAACGGAACGGCGTGCCGGTCAGGCAGAGCCGGCGGGCAGCCGGCTCGAACGCCTCGCGCACGCCCTCGCCCCACGACAGCGCGTCGCCGGCGTGGTGCACCTCGTCGAGGATGACCAGCGTCTTGAACCGCTCGGTGCGGATGCGCATGGCGAGCGGGTTGACCGCGACACCGGCGTACGTCACGGCGACGCCGACGAAGTCGGCCGAGGTCTTGCCCTGGCCCGCGGAGAAGGTGGGGTCGATCGGGATGCCCGCGCGCGCGGCCGCCTCGGCCCACTGGGTCTTGAGGTGCTCGGTGGGCGCCACCACGATCAGCCGGTCGACGATCCGCCGGCCGAGCAGCTCGGCGGCCACCGACAGGGCGAACGTGGTCTTGCCCGCGCCCGGCGTCGCCACCGCGAGGAAGTCGCGCGGGTGCTCGTCGAAGTACTTCTTCATCGCCGCGGCCTGCCAGGCACGCAGCGAGCCGGCCGTGCCCCACGCCGCGCGCTCCGGCCAGGCCGGGGTGAGCGCGGTGGGCTGGGGGTCGGCGGCGTCCTCGTGACGCCCGGTCACTCCGCGGGACCCGAGCCGTTGTCGTCGTTCATGGACTCCCAGACTTCCTTGCACTCCGGGCAGACCGGGTACTTCTCGGGCGCGCGGCTGGGCACCCACACCTTGCCGCACAGCGCGACCACGGGGGTCCCCATGACCATCGCCTCGGTGAGCTTGTCCTTGTCGACGTAGTGCGAGAACCGCTCGTGGTCGCCGTCGTCCGTGGGGACGGTACGACGGTCCTCCCGGACTCGCTCGTCGACGGCCGTGCCGGTTCCGAATCCGATGGTGCTCACGGGGTCAGGGTACGGCAGATCGACCATGCCTCCGAACCTCCATCCGACGCCGGTTGAGGCGCCAGGGCCGCCAGGCCCGAGCCTCGAAACCCGTCTTGCCGCGAGTCGGCCTCGATCGAGGCCGACGTACGACTCACCGGGTTTCGAGGCTCAGGACTTCGTCCTTCGCACCTCAACCAGCGTCAGTTGAGGCCGGGATCACTCGGGCGGGTGGAGTGCATCGCGAGGTCGCCGGGCTGGCGCCGCAGGACGTCGCGCCACAGCTCGGCGGGGTCGCGGCGGAAGACGTCCGGCACCAGCGCGGGGACGACGTACCAGGCGCCCTCCTCGATCTCCCCCTCGAGCTGGCCCGCGCCCCAGCCGGCGTACCCGGCGAAGATGCGGAGCTGGTCGACCGTGCCGTCGACGAGCTCCGGCGGGGTGTCGAGGTCGAGCAGGCCGAGGCGCCCGACGATCTCCCGGAAGCCCACCGGCGCGTCGTCGTCACGGAGCAGGGCGACGGCGAGCGCACCCTCGGTGCTGACCGGACCGCCGAAGAAGAGGACCTCGGGCTCGCTGACCACGTCGTCCCACGGGGTCAGCACCTCGGACACGGGCACCGGCGAGGGCCGGTTGAGCACGACGCCGAGGGCGCCGTCGGCATCGGCGTCGAGGATCAGCACGACCGTGTCGGCGAAGTTGGGGTCCAGCAGCGCAGGGGTCGCCACCAGGAGCATCCCCACCGCCGGCTCGGTCATGGCCCCATCCTCGCACCGCCCTGGCGAGCGGCACGAGGACGACGGGCCGCGATCAGACGGCGAGGGCGGAGCGGAGGCGGCCCAGGAACGACGCCCGTCGACGGGTGCGCTCCCGCGGCGGCACGGCGTACGTCGCCCGCGCCTGGGCCTCGAGCCGGGCACCGATCCGGGCCGCCGAGGCGTCGTGCGGCGCGGCGAGCCCGGCAGTGACCGCGAGCATCGCGTGCTCGTTGATCGTCCCCCGCGCGACCGCGGCGGCCAGCGCCGGCTCCAGGGGGAGCTCGCGGTAGCGGTCGAGGACGGCCCGGACGCCGGGCAGGTCCGCGGCGGCGGCACGCCAGGCCGTCACGACGGCGGACTCGAGGTCCGCGGACTCGTCGAGCAGGATCTCGCGCTCGATCCGGCCGGAGAGCCGGGCGTGCCAGCGGAGCAGGAAGGCGCCGAGGAGGGTCAGCTCGTCACCGAAGTTCTCGGCGACGCCCTCGACGTCCATGGGCAGGTGGCCGTCGAGGCGTCGGTCGGCCTCGGCGATGACGGCGCGCAGGGTCTCGCTGCGGGCCGGAAGGGTCTTCAGGGTCATGGTCAGCTCCTCGAAGGTGGCTCACATACTGTGAGTACGTACTCAGAGTACGCTCACATACTTTCGGTATGCAAGTGATCGGAGGAGTGACGGCCACCACGCCGTACCGACGGTCGGTTCTATGCTGTCGGGATGCCGAAGTCGACCGCCCAGCCCGAGCCGGCAGCCTCGGGCGAGCCGGGCGCCAGCCGCCGTCAGCAGTACTCCGCCTCCACCAAGAAGGCGCTCGTCGACGTCGCCGAGGAGCTGTTCACCGAGCACGGGTACGCCGCCACCTCACTCGACGCGATCGTCGCGGGGGCGCGGGTCACCAAGGGCGCGCTCTACCACCACTTCAGCGGCAAGCAGGCGCTCTTCGAGGCGGTCTTCGACCGGGTCGAGACCGATGCGTCGAAGGCCATCCAGGAGGCCCTGGGCAGCCACGAGGACCCCTGGGAGAAGGCCCTGGCGGGTCTGCGCGCCTTCCTCGCCGTCGTCCAGCAGCCGCGCTACCGCCGGGTCGTCATCCAGGAAGGGCCGGCCGTGCTCGGTTACGAGCGCTACCGCGAGCAGGAGGAGCGCTCGACGTTCGCCAATGTCCTGGAGATCGTGCGCTCGGTCATCTCCGCCGGCACCTGGGAGCTGGAGGAGGACATGCTGCAGACCTTCTCGCGGATCTTCCTCGGCGCGATGTCCTCGGCCGGCGAGTCGGTCGCCAGCGCCGAGGACCCCATCGAGGCGGCCCAGCGCGTCGAGATCGCGATCGCGTTCATCCTGCAGGGCTTCCAGGCGCTCGCCGACGCGGGCGTCGACCTGCCGACGGCCGGCCCCGAGGACGAGGCCTGAGGATCCTGTCGGCTACTTGCCGACGGTCACCGAGCCGTTGGCGGCGTCGACCGGGACCAGCTCGACCCAGGTGCGCCCGGCCGGCACGACCAGCTCGCCGGCCTTGGTCGCCAGCGTGAGCGAGTCACCCAGGCCCTTCTTGGTCCAGGTACCGCGGATCAGCCGGCCGTCGTGGAAGAGCATGGCCTGGCCGCGCCCCTCGAACTTGGACTCGGGCACCGGGTTGCCAGCGGGATCGGTGTAGCCGGCGTCGCCGACCTTCACGCGCAGCACGAGGACGCTGTCGGCCGGGAACTCGTCGCCCTTCGCGGCGAACGTGTTCTCGTTGACGTACTTCTTCTTCTGGGCGTCGTACGACCAGTTGGTGGTGTGGCTGCCGAAGGACGCGGCCAGCGTCGTCGCGGGCTGGCCCTGCGGCAGGTCGGCCGCGTCGCCCCACGGCAGGTAGTCGTCGGGACGGGCCGCCTCGTCGCGCTCGGTCGACTTGACGGTCTTCTTCAGGTCCGCGAACAGGTTGTACGGCGCGCTGCGCGAGCTGTTGCGGAAGAACCCGGGGCCGCCCTCCTGGATGAACTTGATGCCGGCCTTGTTGATCCGGTCGATCGTCACCCCGGCCGCGCCGCTGGTGACCACCGTGGCGCCGGCGGGCTTGACGATGCCGATGTCGCTGGCGCGCATCGAGCGGACCGGGCCGACCTCGCCCGGGATCTTCGAGAAGAACATCACCGCGAGCCGGGTCACGCCGCCCTCGACCAGCTCCTCCACGACCAGGTCGGCGCTGCCGAGGCCCTGCTGCGGGGAGCTGGAGGCGGTGTTGTCGATCTTCGCCACGATCACCGGGTGGTCCTGGGCGGCGCTGTCGTCACCCTCGACCGGCAGGCCGGTGAGCGGCCAGGTGGAGTCCAGCACCGAGCCGCTCGCGATCTCCTGGGCCTCGGGACCGTCCTCGTCGGACTTCTTGTCGTCGCCGCCGCAGGCGGAGAGGACGAGGCTGGCGGCGACCAGGGTCGAGGCGAGCAGGCGGGCACGGCGCACGGGACGCTCCGTTCGTAGCGAGGTGGGTGTCGGGGGTGTGGTCGATTTCGAGTGTGCGGCGCGACCGGGCCGCGTGGGGGGAGGCGCGCCTCAGCCGAGCGAGGAGCCGCCGTCGACGTACAGCGTCTGGCCGGTGATGTACGACGCCTCGTCGCTGCACAGGAAGGCGGCCGCGGCCGCGATGTCCTCGGGGAAGCCGACCCGCTTGACCGGGTTCGCGTCCGCGTTGAGCTTGCGGAACTCCTCGACGTCCATCTTCAGCCGGGCCGCGGTGGCGTCGGTCATCTCGGTGGCGATGAAGCCGGGCGCGATCGCGTTGGCGTTGATGCCGAACGGGCCGAGCTCGATGCCGAGGGTCCGGGTGAAGCCCTGGATGCCCATCTTGGCCGCGGAGTAGTTGGCCTGGCCCCGGTTGCCCAGCGCGGAGATGCTGGAGAGGTTGAGGATCTTGCCGTAGCGCTGCTCGACGAAGTGCTTCTGGGCCGCCTTGGTCATCAGGAACGCACCCTTGAGGTGGACGCCCATGACCAGGTCCCAGTCGGTCTCGGTCATCTTGAACAGCAGGTTGTCGCGGGTGATCCCGGCGTTGTTGACGAGGATGTGGATCCCGCCGAGCTCCTCGACGACCCGCGCGACCGCAGCGTCGACCGACTCCGCGTTGCTGACGTCGGCACCGATGCCGACGGCCTTCCCCGGGAGCTTCGCCGCGGCCTCGGCCGCGGCGCTCTCGTCGAGATCGATGATCGCGACCGCCGCGCCCTCCTCGGAGAACCGGGTGGCGGTGCCGAAGCCGATGCCGCGCGCGGCACCCGTGATGACCGCGACGCGTCCGTCGAATCGACCCATGTGAGCTCCTCCTGAGGATGGTGGCTGGCCGGCAGCGCCCGCCACTCTAGAGGACGGGATCAGCTGCGGAGGACTCCACGGAGCCGGGCGGCGTACTCCCCCCGCTCGGCGAGGTCGGCGTACGACGTCCGCGGCCAGAAGAAGCCGCGCAGCCCGTCGCCCTTGGTGCGGGGGACGACGTGCAGGTGCAGATGGGGCACGGACTGGCTGACGACGTTGTTCATCGCCACGAAGCTGCCCTGCGCGCCGAGACCCTCGACGACCGCGGTCGCCAGCCGCTGCGCGACGGCCAGGAAGCCGTCGCGCAGCCCGGCGGGCAGGTCGGGCAGGGTGACCACGTGCTCGCGCGGGACGAGCAGGACGTGACCCTTGAAGACCGGCCGCTGGTCCAGGAAGGCGACGAGGTCGTCGTCCTCCCAGACCAGGTCGGCATCGGTCTCCCCCGCCACGATGGAGCAGAAGACGCAGGCCATCCGGTCAGGCTAGCGACGCACCCGCGCGGTCTTGGCGCTGCGCACCGTGACCGTGTCGAAGTGCTGGCGGGTGCCGGTCACCCGGACGCTGATGCGCTTGCCGGCGTCCTTGCGGGTGAGGCGGTACGACGTGCCGGTCTTCACCTTGGTGCCGTTGCGGAACCAGGTCAGCCGCAGCTTCACCTTGCCCGGGCCCCAGGACCCGGCGCGGGCGCGGAGCGTGCGTCCGACCTTGGCCTTCCCGGCGACCCGCGGCTTGGCGGTGCTCAACACGCCGCGGACGGCCGCGGTCGGGGCCGAGGAGCGCACCGCGCTCGCGCCGCCGAGGTCACCGCGCACGGTGAGCGTGACCGGCCGGCCGGCGAGGGCGTTGGTGACGGCCAGGGTGCGGCCCGTCCCGACGCGGACGCCACCCGCGGTCCAGGTGTAGCCCAGCACCACGCCGGTGGGTCCCCAGGCGCCCGGCACCGCGGTCAGGACCCGGCCCGCGCGCGGCGTACCGGAGATCTGCGGGGTGCCGGCGACGACCTCCGGGTCCGGCTCGGGCTCCGGCTCGGGCTCGGGCTCGGGCTCGGGCTCCGGCTCCGGCTCGGGGTCCGTGGATCCGTCCGAGGGAAGCACCACGGCCGTCTCGGTGCTCGTGCGCTCGATCGCGGGCTGCCCCGGGACCTTGCCGGTGATCCGCACCGAGAGACGTCCGCCCTCGACGGACGCGGGGACGGTGAGCGTCGGACCGGTCGCGCCCTCGATCTCGAAGCCGCGGTCGAGCCACTGGTACGACAGCGCGACACCGGTCGGTCCCCAGGCGCCCGGCGCGGCCGTGAGGCGGCGGCCGACGCGGGCCACGCCGGTGACGGTGGGGGTGGCGGTCTGGACGGCGGTCGGAGCGGCACCGAGCCGGATGGTCACGTCGCGGCGCTTGGCGACGCCCGCGGGGAAGGTGAACGTCGTGGCCTCGGCGACGGCGTACGTGCCGTCGTACCACTCCTCGACCTCGGGGCCGCCGTGCCCATCGGGCAGACCGGCGGACACCTTCACCTCGCTGAACGAGTCGGTGATGCGGTAGCGGCCGGTCTCATCGGTCTCGTTCGGGCCGAACTGGGGTGGTCCCCACCACCCGTTCATGAAGTCGGGCCTCCGGACCTGCAGCCCGATGGGGGCGCGGACCAGCGGGTCGCCAGCGGCGTCCAGGACCGTGACCACGACCGAGGGCCGCTCGACGAGGGTCACGTTGTGGGTGGTGCCCGCGCCGGCCGTGACCGAGACCACGGTGTCCTGGTTGTAGTAGACGGGGTCGTCGAGATCGATGCCCCACAGCGAGGCGCTGACGATGTAGTCCCCCGGGACCAGGTCGAGATACGGGCTGTCCCGGCTGTCGAAGCGGCCGTCGGCGTCGGTGGTGACGCCGTAGCCTCCCGCCATCTCCGACTCGCGGAACGACACGGAGGCACCGGCCACCGGCTGGCCGGCCTCGTCGACGACGCGCCCGGTCACCCAGCCGGGGGTGTCGGCACTCGCGGGTGAGGCGACCAGCAGGCCGGCGGCGACGAGCAGGGTGGTGACGATGGCGAGGAGGGCGGCTGGGAGCCGGCCGGGCGTACGTGGCATGGAGACCTTCCGAGGAGCGGGCGGGGTCGCTCCCCGCCCGCTCTAAGATCCCCACCTAGTCGCAGACGAAACCCTCGCACTGCGGATGCAGCAGCCGCGGGCTGAGCTCGGGGCTGACGGCCCGACGGGCGGATCCGACCACGTCGAAGTGATGGGCGTCGCGGGTGCCGTAGGTCCAGCGCAGCCCGTGCCGGGCCATCACCTGGACGACGGCGTGCGAACGCGACCGCCAGGCCACCAGCGGGTGCGCGTGACCGACCCACCAGCGGTTGGGGACGACGCCCTGGCGGGAGTGGTACGGGTTCTCCCACGGGTTGACGTCGAGCGAGCGGCCATAGGAGTGCGGCGAGCGCACCCCGGGCCGGCCGACGACCGAGCGGCAGTTGAACGCGGAGGTGTTGCCGGCCGCCATCGAGCGGTAGTCGTCGGCGCCGCCGAGCCGGCCGGACCAGCCGAAGCGGTCGACGCGGTACATCGCGCGGATCGGCAGCTTGCGCCGGTACATCTCCGCCAGGGCGCCGGCCATGTTGTCGGCGGCGTCGGTCGCGGCGACCACCTCACCGCGGTAGCGGTAGCCGTCGTACCCCCAGTAGTTGACGCGCACCAGGCGCAGCCCCGCGCGCCCCACCGGGCAGCCGGCGTGCCAGGAGCGGCCGGTCATCGAGCTCCACACGGCGTCGGAGAGCGGGGAGATCGACACGTTCGGGCCGCGGCCGGCGGCGCGCTGCTGGCGCGGCAGGCTCACCCGGGGTCGGGGAGCGCCCTTCGGCAGGGAGACCCGGCGGCCCGGCGGGCGGTTGTCGATGCGACGCCGGGGACTGGTGTCGCCGCGCACCCAGTCGTTGGTCGCGCCCTTCGCGATCCACACGGAGTCCGCGCGCGGCCGGACCCGGAGCTTCGCGCGGCCCTGCGCGTCGGCCGTCAGGGTCGCCGCGCGCCGCCACCGCCGCTGGCCCGGGGCCTTGCGCAGCAGCGTGATCCGGCCCCCGACCACGGGCTTCCCGTCGGTGGTGCGCCACCGGGTCCGGACCGCGACGGCCCGCCCGTCGACGACCCGCCGCGGAGCGTCCAGCAGCAGCCGGGTCGGGCGCCGGGTGATCGGGATCGCGCCGCTCCCCGTCGCGGGGTCGTACGTCGGGTCGCCCGCGTACGACGCCCGGAACAGGTTGTCGGCGGCCACCCGGCTGACCCGGGCGGACACCTGGGCGTGGCCAGCGGCGTCGGTGACCAGCGTCCCGACCGGCTGCCACGCGCCCCGGACCTGGCGCTCCACGGCCAGCGTCGCGCCCGGCACCGGAGCGCCCGCGGAGGTCCGGAGGTCGAGCTGCACGACGGCGTCCGCGTCGGCGGGCCGGGCGGCGGCCGACACGGCCAGCGTCGTGGGTGTCGCCGCGGACGCGGGGCCGGCGGGCGCGAGGACGCCGCCGGCGACCGCCAGGGCGAGGAGGGACAGGAACAGGTGACGCCCGAGATGCATGCCAGGAACTGTGCCCGAGCCCCCAGGGCCGAAAACGGCGCCGCGCCCGCGCCGGGTAAAAGTCCGCGAAAAGCCCACCCCGAGCCTGCGACCTTTCGCTAGCGTTCCGACAGTCTCGGGAGAAGGAGGGATCCCCATGCCCCGGACCCAGTACGCGCGACCGCTTCTGGGGGATCCCCTCCGCCGGCTCGTCGAGGACTCCTCCCTCGAGCACGAGACCTCCGAGCACGAGAGCTCCGAGTACGAGCAGCCGGCCTCCGGTGGTCTGCGGGTCGGGGCGGTCGACGACCGCGAGGAGCTGGACGCCGACCGGGTCGCCGACCGGGTCCTCGCCCGTCTGGCGGGCCACGAGGCGGAGTCCGAGGGCGCCGAGCACGAGTGCGCCGAGCACGAGGCGGACCGCGGCGTCCGTCGTACTCCCGGAGCGGGGCAGGTGGTCGGCGCGGCCGGAGGCGACCTCGACTCGAGCTCGTCGGCGGCCATCGAGGGCGCTCGCGGCGGCGGATCGGTCCTGCCGGCCGGCATCCGCCGCGAGATGGAGGCGGGCTTCGGCCACAGCCTCGCCGACGTCCGCATCCACACCGACGAGCGGGCCGCCGGGCTGAGCCGGCAGATGTCGGCACGGGCCTTCACGACCGGGCGCGACATCTTCTTCGACAAGGGCGAGTTCTCCCCCGGCACGACCGAGGGCAAGCGCGTGCTCGCCCACGAGATCGCACACACGCGCCAAGACGGCGGCGTACGACGCAAGCTGCGCGGTACCGCTCAGGCCTTGGAGTCGCAGGGCGGCGGCACCACTAGCGGCGGCGTTCGCAAGCTCGTCGGGAAGCTGACCAACTGGGACAAGATCGTCGCCGGGGTGAAGGCGTACGAGGCGTCCGAGGCGGTACTGCTCAACTCCGGGAAGAATCCCGGCGCAGCCACGCTCATGCAGGCCAAGCAGGGCCTGCTGAAGATCCTCACCAAGGTCCAGGCGCACATCGCGGAGTGGCGCTCGAGCAACGACGACGACAAGCAGAACGCCAAGCAGAAGAGCTCGTCGGCCTACGACACCGACAACCGGACGAAGGCCGGCCGGCGCCAGGCGGTCGCCATGCTGGCCCCCCGGATCGGCAACGAGATCAACCTGCTCACGTCCTCCGACTCCGCAGCCTGGACGGCCAGCCTGGGACTCTCCGACGGCAAGCTGACCTCCTCGGGCGAGCAGGACCGCGGCGGGGTCAACACCGTCCAGGAGCTCAACTACACCGTGGAGGGCAGCGCTCACGGCGGCGACGACGTCGCGTTCTCGGGCTTCTTCAAGGAGGACCACGGGTACAACGGCCTCGCCCAGCTGCACGAGATCGACAGCGGCATCCAGCGCGCCGACCCCAACTACGGCGCCCGGTCCGTGGCGCTCTACCGCCTCGACCAGCTACTCGGCGCCGACGTGACGGCCCGCGCCGAGTTCGCCGTCCACACCGACCCTCAGGGCAAGGCCAAGATGGGCACCGTGCTGGAGAAGGCGAAGGGCACGGCCGCCTCGAAGCTCACCTACGGGTTCGGCACCGAGCACACCAAGGCGATGGGGCCGGGGGCGGTGAACCTGGACGACGAGGTGCTCCAGCGCTCCATCAACAAGCTGCAGATCCTCGACGTCATCGCCGGTCAGCTCGACCGGCACTCCGGCAACTACTTCATCGAGACCGACCAGCAGACGGGCGCCGTCACCGGCGTCACCGGCATCGACCTGGACATGGCGTTCGGCGCCGACTTCACCGGGACCACCCACGAGGACGGCGCCCAGCTCGGGGCCCACAACTACCGCGGGATGCCCGAGTCCATCGACCGTCCGTTCGCCGAGCGGCTGCTGCAGATCTCACCCGAGTCGATCAAGGCCGCGCTGACCGGGCTGCTGAGCCCCGCGGAGATCGCCGCCACCGTGACCCGGTTCCTCAAGGTGCAGGACGCGATCCGGGCAGCCGACCAGGCCGGGCAGCTGGTCGACAAGTGGGACGGCAGCACCGCCCGGCGGGAGAAGGTCGGCGGCGCCGAGATCACGGGTCGTCCGAAGCTGCGGACCCAGCTGCAGAACCTCCAGTTCGCGAACCTCGGGACGGCGAACAAGATCACCACCGAGACGTTGACCGCCAAGCTCGCCGACTGCAAGGACGACGCGGTCCGCAAGGCGCTGAGCGACAACCTCTCCAGCAGCTGGAACCACAGTCTGGAGTCCGCCCTGGTCGGCGGCTTCCAGGACCACGAGATGTCCCCCGACGAGGTGCGCGCCGCGGTGCAGATGTTCGTCAACTTCGTCAACGGTCCCGGCAAGTCGTCGATGACGGCGGCCCTGAAGGCGCCCATGGTGGGCGCGGCGGTGGACAAGGCGGCTGCCCTGCTGATGACCCAGGCGGTCAACCTGGTCGTCGGCAAGCGCGCCGTCGCCGGACGAGGCAGGGGCGGCAAGCGCTGAGATGGAGGGCTGGGAGCGCTACGGGCGCCTGGTCGTCGAGCGGTCCGCCCTCGTCGCCGCCCTCGACCCCGCCCCAGGAGCCGGCCTCCTCTCGCCGGCCGAGATCGGCTCGCTGACCGGTCGTCCCGGCTCCCCGTCCGCGTCACCGGAGGCGGTCGCCTCCGCCTTCGAGGAGGCGATCGAGAAGGCGCACGCCGCGCTGGTCGTCGACCTGGACGGCACCTCCCCGTTCGCCCGGATCACCCGGTACGCCGGCCTGACCGACACCTCCGCCGCCGTCCTCGCCATCGTGGCGACCGCTGAGCTGGACGACCAGGCCGCGGCGCTGCTGCGGCAGCCGCTCACCCTCAGCGCCGTACGGCGCATGCTCGGCGACGCCGGCGCCGCCGCGCTGGCCGACGACGGTCAGCTCCGCTCGGCGGCGCTGATCGAGCTCGAGCCGACCGGCTCACTCGGGGGCGCCCGGGTGCAGCTGACGCGGCGTACCGCCTGGGCGCTGCTCGGCGACCTGTCCCTCGACCCGGACCTGCCCCCAGCGGCGGACGCGATCATGTCCGACGACCCCGACGGCTCGATGCGGGTGCTGGTCGTCGGCGCCGACCGGGTCCGCCGTACCCAGGCGGCAGCAGCAGCGACCGCCGGCCTCGGCTTCCTGGTCACCGCGCTGCCCGCGACCGACCGGGCCTGGGTCGCCGTCGTCTCCCAGGCGACCACGGCCGGCGTCGGGCTGGTGCTGGACGTGCCCGCCCCCGACCCGGAGCGCCCGGCGCCGCTCGGCACCACCGGCCGCCGGTGGCTGGAGCGGGCGGCACACCTGCCGATCGCCCTCTGCTCGGCCGACCCGCTGGCGCTGGAGTCGCTCAGCCATCAGTCCTGGACCGAAGTGCGAGCCGCAGCGTCGCCGGTGACCGAGGACGAGTGGACCCGGGCGTACGGCGACGCACCCCCGACCGCCCGGCGCCCGACGGCCGACCAGGTCGACGCCATGCGGGTTCTCGACGTACCCGACCCGATCCAGGCCCTGCGCCGGCTCGCGTCCGGCTCGCTGCTGCGGCACGCGCGCCGGGTCGAGGCGCGCGCGACCTGGGACGACCTGGTGCTGCCGCCGGCCCAGGAGCGCCGGCTGCGCTCCCTCGTCGACCGCTACCGCAACCGCGACGTCGTGCACTCCGGCTGGGGCCTGCCGCTCTACCCCTCCCCCGGCATCGTCGCGCTTTTCTCGGGCTCCTCGGGCACCGGCAAGACCACCAGCGCGGAGGTGATCGCCCACGAGCTCGGCGTCGACCTGTTCCGCGTCGACCTCTCGGCGCTGGTGAGCAAGTACATCGGCGAGACGGAGAAGAACCTCGAGGAGATCTTCTCCGCGGCCCACTCCGGCGACTACCTGCTGCTCTTCGACGAGGCGGACTCGTTGTTCGGCAGCCGCTCCGAGGTCTCCGACTCGCGCGACCGCTACGCCAACATGGAGGTGTCCTACCTCCTCCAGCGCCTCGAGACGTACGACGGCTTCGTCGTCCTCACCTCGAACTTCCAGGGCAACATCGACGACGCGTTCCTGCGCCGGATCCACGCGACCATCTCGTTCCCGATGCCGGGGCCGGAGGACCGTGCGCGGATCTGGACGCGCAGCCTCGCCGGCGCCCCGATCGGCGACCTCGACCTCGACCACGTCGCGAACGGCTTCGAGCTCTCCGGTGGCTCGATCCGCAACGCGGCCCTGACCGCCGCCCACCTCGCCGCCGCCCGCGACGGGTCGATCGGCATGGTCGAGGTGCTGGCCGCGGTCAGCGAGGAGCTCGGCAAGCTGCGCCAGCGCCTCTCTCCCCAGCTGCTGGGGAAGTGGGCCGACGAGGTCACCGAGCTCGGCTGACCCACCCTCCCGCCGACCCGGCGTGAGTTCGCGCCGGGTCGGCACCACACTCACGCCGGGTCGGCAGTGCGGGGTCAGGCGCGGGGGGCGCGGGTGGCGACGGTGAGGAGGACGACGGCGTCGGTCTGGGCGTGCAGGTCGTGGCGGCTGGGCGGGATGACCAGGTGGTCGCCGGCGTCGGCGGTCCAGCTCTCCGAGTCGGCGCTCAGCCGGACCGACCCGTCGAGGACCTGCAGGGTGGCCTCGCCCGGGGACTCGTGCTCGCCGAGCGAGCGGCCCTCGGCGATCGCGATCAGCGTCTGGCGCAGGTCGTGCGCCTGGCCGCCGTACAGGGTCCGGGCGGCGCGGCCGCTGGAGGCCGAGCGAGCGGTCTCCAGCAGCTCGGAGGAGATCCGGGTGATGGACTGGGGCTGGTCGTCGCTCTGCATCGGTGGCTCCTGCTCAGCGGGTGGTGGACGGGATCGCGGACTCGGGAGGAAACGTCGGGACCATCAGCCCACCCGGTCCCATCCCCGGCGGGGCCGGTGGCTGCCCAGCTGCGCGTCGCGGCTGCGGTAGACGATGTAGGGCCGGGTGAGGTAGCCGAGCGGCGCGCTGAAGACGTGCACGAGCCGGGTGAAGGGCCAGAGCGCGAAGAGCGCGAACGCGACCAGGGCGTGCAGCTGGAAGCCGATCGGGGCGTCGGCCATCAGGGAGGCGTCGGGCTGGAAGGCGAGGAACGAGCGGTACCAGACCGAGACGCCCTCGCGGTAGTTGTACTCACCGCCGAGGGTGAAGATCGACCCGGCGATGGTGTTCCACATCCCGAGCAGGATGGCGAGGCCGAGGAACAGGTACATCACCTTGTCCATCACGGTGGTCGCCGAGAAGACCGGCCCCGTCGTACGCCGGCGGTAGATCAGGATGACCATGCCGACCGTCGCCGCGATCCCGGCGAGCAGCCCGCCGAGGACGGCGACGTAGTGGTAGACGTGGTCGTCGATGCCGACCGCCTCCGTCCAGGAGCGCGGGATCAGCAGGCCGATGACGTGACCACCGACCACACCGAGCATGCCGAAGTGGAACAGCGGGCTGCCCCAGCGCAGCAGTCGGTCCTCGTAGAGCTGCGAGGAGCGGGTGGTCCAGCCGAACTTGTCGTAGCGGTAGCGCCACACGTGGCCGACCAGGAACGTGGTCAGGCAGACGTAGGGCACGACGACCCACAGGAAGGTGTCCATCAGCGAGCTCCCGGGAACGACGGCATGGGCAGCGGGGTCGGGCCGGACGCCACGGGCGCCGCGGGTCCGGGGTCGAACCCCGGGGTGGCGTACGGCGTCAGCCCCACCTCCTCGGCGGGTGGTCCCTCGGCGGCGAGCCGGCGGATCGCCTCGACCTCGTCACCTCCGAGCGGAGGCAGCGTCGCGGTCACCGCCTCGACCGCGCCGGCCCAGCGCGAGCCGCGCTCGGCCAGAGACAGCCGGAGCACCTCCAGCCCGGCCCGGTGGTCGAGCAGCAGCGTGCGGCCCCGCTCGCGGTCGACGGTGGCGGCGTACTCGAGGACGACGCAGAGGTGGTCGGGCAGCTCCCCGCCCGCGAGCTCGCCGTCGTCGCCGAGCTCGACGCCGGACTCGCGGTAGGCCTGCTTGAACCGCAGCAGCGCCATCCCCCGCTTCCGGGTATCGCCGTGGGCGAAGTAGGTGAGGAACAGGTTGTGACGCCGGCGCGAGTCGAAGGTGTCGACGTAGTCGGCCTGCAGGTCGACCAGCGGCGTCGCCGCGAGCCGCGCCCGCGTCTCCTCCAGGGGTACGGCGAGCCGCGGCGGCAGCTCCGCGACCGCGCGGGCGACCAGCCCGAGGCGGTCGGCGAGCTCCTCGCCCGGGTAGTCGAGCAGCAGCGAGGCGCTCTGCCAGGCCCAGCTCAGCTGCTCGCCGGTGGCCTCCTCGGCGCGCCGGCGCCGCAGCCCGGCGATCATCGGTCCTCCGGGGCCGGGGGGAACAGTCCGGGCGGTGAGCCCTTGCCGTCCCAGTTGAGCAGGTTCACCCGGCTCGCCTTGTCGTCGGGCGCGGCCATCGTGTCGGCGCTCTGCCGGTCCTGGAGCATCTGGAAGTTCTCCACCGCGATCGGCAGCTGCCGACCCGAGCCCTCCCCGAACGGTCCCTGCTGGCCGCCGCCGTACTCCGAGACCGAGCACTCGGTGCCGATCTCCTCCAGCGAGTGCGCCTGCTCGGTGTGCGCGGCCGGGATGACGTAGCGCTCGTCGTACTTGGCCAGGGCGAGCAGGCGGTACATGTCGTACATGTCCTCCTCGCCCATGCCGACCGCCGCCGGGATCGAGCCGTCCGGCTCGCGCCCGAGGTTGATGTCGCGCATGTAGGAGCGCATCGCGGCGAGCTTGCGGAGCACGCCGTCCACCGGCGCGACGTCGCCGGCCGTGAACAGCTCGGCGAGGTACTCGATCGGGATCCGGAGGGCGTCGATCGCGGCGAACAGGTTGTCCTTGTCCTCGGCGTCGACCCCCGTGTCCCGGACGACGTCGACGACCGGCGACAGCGGCGGGATGTACCAGACCATCGGCATGGTGCGGTACTCCGGGTGCAGCGGGAGCGCGACCTTGTACGTGTTGATCAGGGCGTGGATCGGCGAGCGCTGGGCCGCCTGCACCCAGTCGTGCGGGATGCCGTCGCGCTCGGCCGCGCGGATCACCTCGGGGTCGTTCGGGTCCAGCAGCACCGAGCGCTGCGCCTCGTAGAGGTCGTGGTCGTCGGGCGTGGACGCCGCCTCCAGGACCTTGTCGGCGTCGTACAGCACCAGGCCGATGTAGCGCAGCCGGCCGACGCAGGTCTCGGCGCAGACGGTGGGCAGGCCGACCTCGATGCGCGGGAAGCAGAAGGTGCACTTCTCGGCCTTGCCGGTGCGGTGGTTGAAGTAGACCTTCTTGTACGGGCAGCCGGAGACGCACATCCGCCAGCCGCGGCACCGGTCCTGGTCGACCAGCACGATGCCGTCCTCGGACCGCTTGTAGATCGCCCCGCTGGGGCACGACGCCGCGCACGACGGGTTGAGGCAGTGCTCGCAGATCCGGGGCAGGTAGAACATGAAGGTCTGCTCGAACTCGAACTTCACCTTGTCCCCGATCTTCTTCAGCATCGGGTCGTGCTCGAGCGTGGCGGCCGAGCCGCCGAGGTCGTCGTCCCAGTTGGACGACCACTCGATCTTCATGTCCCGGCCGGTGAGCAGGGACTTGGGCCGCGCCACCGGCGTGTGCTCCTGCGCGGGCGCGTCGGTGAGGGTGGAGTAGTCGTAGGTCCAGGGCTCGTAGTAGTCCTGGATCGAGGGCATCTTCGGGTTGGAGAAGATCGTCGCGAGCTTCTTCCACCGCCCGCCCGCGCGCAGCTTCAGGCGGCCGCGCTTGTTCAGCTCCCAGCCGCCCTGCCACTCCTCCTGGTCCTCGTAGCGGCGGGGGTAGCCCTGGCCGGGCCGGGTCTCCACGTTGTTGAACCAGACGTACTCCGTGCCGGTGCGGTTGGTCCACGCCTGCTTGCAGGTGACCGAGCAGGTGTGGCACCCGATGCACTTGTCGAGGTTCATCACCATCGCCATCTGGGCCATGACCTTCATGTCAGTACGTCACCTCCTGCGAGCGCTTGCGGATGACCGTGACCTCGTCGCGCTGGTTGCCCGTCGGGCCGAGGTAGTTGAAGGCGAAGGCGAGCTGCGCGTAGCCGCCGATGACGTGGCTCGGCTTGACCAGGATCCGGGTCAGCGAGTTGTGGATGCCGCCCCGCTTCCCCGACGTCTCCGCGATCGGTACGTCGATCAGCCGGTCCTGGGCGTGGTGCATGTAGACCGTCCCCTCGGGCATCCGGTGCGACACGATCGCCCGGGCGACGACCACCCCGTTGCGGTTGACCGCCTCGATCCAGTCGTTGTCCTCGACGCCCACCTTGGCCGCGTCCTTGTCGCTCATCCAGATCGTCTGGCCGCCGCGGGAGAGCGAGAGCATGAACAGGTTGTCCTGGTACTCGGAGTGGATCGACCACTTGTTGTGCGGCGTCAGGTAGCGCACCGTCACCCCCAGCTCGCCCAGCGACCCGATGTCCGGCTCGCTGAACAGCGCCCCCATGTTGAGAGGTGGTCGGTAGACCGGCAGCCCCTCGCCGAGCTCGGTCATCCAGTCGTGGTCGAGGTAGAAGTGCTGGCGCCCGGTCAGCGTGTGCCAGGGCTTGAGCCGCTCGACGTTGATGGTGAACGGCGAGTACCGGCGCCCGCCGCTCTCGGAGCCCGACCACTCCGGCGAGGTGATCACCGGGACCGGCGCGGCGACGGTGTCGGCGAAGGTGATCTGCTTGCCCTCGTGCTCGGCCGCCAGGTCGTGCAGCAGGGTGCCGGTGCGCTTCTCCAGGGTCTTGAACCCCTGGGTGGCGAGATGGCCGTTGGTGGTGCCGGACAGCGCGAGGATCGCCTCGCAGGCGTGCACGTCCCGCGCCAGGGACGGCCGGCCGTCGGCCGCTCCGCCGCGGATCGCGCCGTTCTTGTGCTGCAGGTAGTCGACGGCGGCCGTCACGTCGTACGTGACGCCCTTGGTGGTCGTGCCGAGCTTCTCCATCAGCGGGCCGAGGGCCTGCATCCGGGCGCCGACCGCGGTGTAGTCGCGCTCCACCTGGACGAGCTTCGGCATGGTCACGCCCGGTACCGGCTCGCACTCGCCGTGCTTCCAGTCGCGGACGACGCCGTGCGGGTTGGCCATCGCGTCGGGCGTGTCGTGCAGCAGCGGTACGGCGACCACGTCGGTGCGGGTGTCGAGCCGGCCGGCCGCGAGCTCGCTGAACTTGGTCGCGATCGTCTGCCAGGCGTCCCAGTCGGTGCGGGTCTGCCACGGTGGCGCGATGGCGGGGTTGAACGAGTGCACGAACGGGTGCATGTCGGTGGTGTTGAGGTCGTGCTTCTCGTACCAGGTGGCCGCCGGCAGCACGACGTCGCTGAAGACGGTGGTGCTGGTCTGCCGGAAGTCGAGGGTGAGCAGCAGGTCGAGCTTCCCCTCGGGGGCGCCGTCGTGCCACTCCACCTCCTGCGGCCGCTGGCCCTCGGCGGCCTCCGCGGCCCGTAGCGAGCTGTCGGTGCCGAGCAGGTGCTTGAGGAAGTACTCGTTCCCCTTGCCCGAGGAGCCCAGCAGGTTGGCCCGCCAGATCGAGAGGATCCGCGGGAAGTTCTCCGGGGCGTCCGGGTCCTCGGCCGCGAACCGGAGGTCGCCGGACTTCAGCTGGTCGACGACGTGCTCGGCCACCGGCCGCCCGGCCGCGGCCGCCTCGTCGGCGACCTCCAGCGGGTTGCGGTTGAAGGTGGGGTACGACGGCATCCAGCCCATCCGTGCGCTCTTGGCGATCACGTCGGCCGTGCTCATGCCGTCGAGCAGCCCGCGGCCGGTCTTCGCGGAGACGGTGTCGGCGCCGAAGGTGTCGTAGCGGAACTGATCGGTGTGGAGGTACCAGTACGCCGTGTGGATCATCTGCCGCGGTGGCCGGACCCAGTCGAGCCCGAAGGCCAGCTGCGCCCACCCGGTCACCGGACGGCACTTCTCCTGCCCGACGTAGTGCGCCCAGCCGCCGCCGTTCACGCCCTGGCAGCCGGTGAGCGTGGTCAGCCCGAGGAAGCCGCGGTAGATGGTGTCGGAGTGGAACCAGTGGTTGGTCCCCGCGCCCATCAGGATCATCGAGCGGCCCTGCGAGTCCTCGGCGTTCTGCGCGAACTCGCGGGCGATCCGGGCCGCCGCGGCGGCGGGGACGTTGGTGATCGCCTCCTGCCAGGCCGGGGTGTACGGCGCGGACGCGTCGTCGTACGACGTGGCGTAGTCGCCGCCGAGCCCGTCGCGACCCACGCCGTACTGCGCCAGCATCAGGTCGAAGACCGTGGTGACCAGCCGGCCGCCGACCCGCCGGACGGGGACGTCGCGCGGCAGCGAGCCCGGAGTGCCGTCGACGTCGTCGAAGCGCGGCAGCTCGACGGAGACCGTCTCGGCCCCCGGCTCGAGCAGGGTGAGCAGCGGGTCGACGTCGCCGAGGTCGAGGTTCCAACGGCCCGCTCCCGCTTCGCCGAAGCGGTGGCCGAGCGCGCCGTTCGGCACCACCGGCTCCCCGGTCCGGGCGTCGACGAGCACGGTCTTGAAGTGCGCGTTCTCCTCCGCGGCGTGCTCGGGGAGGTCGGCGGCGGTGAGGAACTTGCCGGCCCGGTACGTGCCCTTCTCGGTGGTCGAGCCTGTCGAGACCTCGTCGAGCGCGACGAGGTAGGGCAGGTCGGTGAAGCGCTTGGTGTAGTCGGTGAAGTACGACGTCTGCCGGTCGACGAAGAACTCCTTCAGGATGACGTGCCCCATCGCCATGGCCAGCGCCCCGTCGGTGCCGGGCGCGATGGCCAGCCACTCGTCGGCGAACTTCACGTTGTCGGCGTAGTCCGGCGAGACCACGACGACCTTCTGGCCCCGGTAGCGCGCCTCGGCCATCCAGTGCGCGTCGGGCGTGCGGGTGACCGGCACGTTCGAGCCCCACATGACGAGGTAGCCGGCGTCCCACCAGTCCCCTGACTCGGGCACGTCGGTCTGGTCGCCGAAGACCTGCGGGGAGGCGACGGGCAGGTCGGCGTACCAGTCGTAGAAGGAGAGCATCGAGCCGCCGACGAGCGAGGTGAACCGGGCGCCCGAGGCGTGGGAGACCATCGACATCGCGGGGATGGGCGAGAAGCCGGCGACCCGGTCAGGTCCCCACCTCCGGATCGTGTGCACGTAGGCGGCGGCCACCATCTCGGTCGCCTCGTCCCAGCTCGCCCGGACCAGACCGCCCTTGCCGCGGGCGGACTTGTAGGCCTTAGCGCGCTGCGGGTTGTCGACGATGTGCGCCCACGCCTTCACCGGGTCGCCGCCGTGCTGGGACTTGGCCTCGCGGTACATCTGCAGCAGCACCCCGCGCACGTAGGGGTAGCGCACCCGGGTCGGCGAGTAGGTGTACCAGGAGAACGCCGCCCCGCGCGGGCACCCGCGCGGCTCGTACTCCGGCTTGTCCGGCCCGACCGAGGGGTAGTCGGTCTGCTGGGTCTCCCAGGTGATGATCCCGTCCTTGACGTAGACCTTCCACGAGCACGACCCCGTGCAGTTCACCCCGTGGGTGGAGCGGACGATCTTGTCGTGGCTCCAGCGGTCGCGGTAGAAGTCGTCGGCCGCGCGCCCGCCCTGCTTGGTCAGGGTGCGCTGGTCTGCCGACACCTCGCCGCGGGTGAAGAACCGCCGGCTCCCCACGAGCGCCTCGGACAGCGGGCCGTCCAGGCCGGGGCGGCGGGTGCCGTCGGGGTGCGTGGTCACGCGGGCGTCCTCTCGTCGATGGACTGCTGGGCGGTACGGCGGACGACGGTGAGGGTCAGCACCAGGGTGCCCGCGGCGGCGATCGCCAGCAGCCACAGGCCGATGGCGTACGAGTCGGTGCGGCCGTAGACGTAGCCCATGATCAGCGGCGGGACGAACCCACCGAGGCCGCCGGCCGCGCCGACCAACCCGGTGATGCCGCCGACCCGCGACGGCTCGCTGACCTGCGCGATCAGCGCGAAGGTCGCGCCGCTGCCCGAGCCGAGGGCGGCCGCCATGGCCAGGAACGCGACGGTGCCGATCCCGTCGAGCGGCGGCGTGCCGGCCGAGATCGCGGCCCCCACGACCACGACGGCGAACCCACCGGCGAGCACGGGGATCGCGCCCAGGCGGTCGGCGAGCCAGCCGCCCACCGGCCGCATCAGCACGGCGACGACCACGAAGCCCGCCATCCGGTTCGACGCGTCGGCGGCGGTCAGGCCGTGGGCGGTCTTCAGGTACGCCGGGAGGTAGACCGAGAACGCGACGTACCCGCCGAAGGCGACGGCGTACAGGATGCAGGCCTGCCAGGTGATGCTCAGTTGGGCGGTGGCCGCCAGCCGGCTCGCGAGCGGCGTGGTCGGCACGACCCGCCCGGGGGCGTCCCGCAGGACCAGCCAGGACACGACCGTGTAGATCGCGAGCGCGCCGGCGGTGATCAGGAACGGCGCGGTCTCGCCGACGTCCTCGAAGAGGCGCACGGTGGTGAGCGCGCTGATCGCCGTACCGCCCATGCCGGCGCCGAAGATCCCGACCGCGAGGCCGCGCTTGGCCGGCGGGAACCAGGCGTTGACGAACGGGACGCCGACCGCGAACGCCGTACCGCCGATGCCGAGGAAGAAGCCCCCGACCAGGATCAGCGCGTACGAGTCGAGGGCGAAGAAGCCGAGGAAGAGCACGGGGACGACCGTCGCCGCGGAGACGAGGGGGAACATCACCCGCCCGCCGTACCGGTCGGTGAGGGCGCCGACCACGATCCGGCCGAGCGAGCCCACGATCACCGGGACGGCGACCATCAGCGAGACGTCGGACTCGCTCAGGTCTCCGAGACGGCCGTTGTCGCGGAAGAGCGGGCCGAGGGGGCTGATCAGCGCCCAGGCCCAGAAGTTGAGGGCGAAACCGATGGTGGCGATCGCCAGCATCAGCCAGGCCGTGCCGAGTCGCTCCGGCACCTCGTGTTGGGCTTGCGCTTCGTGGCTCAAGTGGCCTCCCTGGTGTGCCCGATCACACTCTGGGCTCCCACACTGGCACAACATCTGAGCCCTTGCACGGACCGGCGGTCGAGTGCTTCGTACCCACTTTCCGGCCCCGGGCCGACGACCGTCAGGGCCATAAGTCCCGATCTGGACCGGCCGGATCCGGCCGGGCCACCCGCCCCGGGGTGGTGCGCGTCCACCTGCGCCGAGGGGAGGCTCGGATGGCCCCGCGACCGCGACGGGCGTGGGGGTGAGCATCCGTGAGCCAGGACCAGGCCGACGACCAGGCCGACGACCAGGTCGACTCCGTGTCGACGCCGGTCGCGCCCGTCGTACCCCGCTGGGAGTGGCGCTGCTTCGGGGACCTCGCGAACGCAGACCGGGTACTCACGCAGCTGCGGGCCACCCCGGCGGCGGCGAGTGACGAGACGTACCTGCTGTCGAGGTCGCGCGATGCCTCGGTCAAGATCCGCGCCGGCCTGCTCGACCTGAAGACCCTGCGCCGGATCGACGGCACCGGCCTGCAGCTGTGGGCACCCGTCCTGAAGGCGCCCTTCCCGGTCGGCGAGGCCACGGCGGCCACGGTGTTCGAGGCCCTCGGCCTGCCCACACCGCGCCGGCCGCGCTACACCTACGACGAGCTCGTCCGCGAGGCGCTCGGGGCGCGCGACGACGTCCGCGTCCTGGACGTGCACAAGGCCCGGCACCGATCGGTGCTGGACGGCTGCATGATCGAGTACACCGAGCTGACCGCGGACGGGCGCACCGTCGGGACGGTCGCGGTGGAGTCGCCGGACAGCGAGCTGGTCGTCGACACCGTCCGCCGACTCGGCCTGGACGACCGGACGAACACCTGCGTCGCGGAGGGGCTCCGCTCGCTCCTCGGCTGGGAGCCGCCCCGGCTCGCGGTCGTCGACGTCGGCACCAACTCGGTGAAGCTCACCGTCGGCGACGGGCGGGACGGCGTACCGCTCCCCGACCGCGACGCCGCCGTCGTGACCCGGCTGGGCGAGGGACAGTCGGAGGCCGGGCTGCTGCAGGCCGAGCCGATGCGTCGCACCGCCGGCGCCATCGCCCGCCTGGTCGACGGCCTGCGCGCGGAGGGTCCGACGCGGATCCTCGCCGTGGGGACCGCGGGCCTGCGCCAGGCGCCGAACAGGGACGTCCTCCTCGACCTGGTCCGCGCCCGCAGCGACGTGGTGGTCCAGGTGATCTCGGGTCCCGAGGAGGCCCGTCTCGCCTACCGCGCCGCGGTGTCCAGCCTGCCGCGGACCGACGGACGGCTGCTGGTATTCGACTCCGGGGGCGGCAGCAGCCAGTTCACGTCCGGCAGCCTGGAGGCGATCGAGGAGCAGTTCAGCCTCGACGTGGGGGCGGTGGGCATCACGGAGCGCTTCGCGCTGGCCGAGGCCGTGCCGCGCGAGAGCGTCGATGCCGCCCTGGCCGCGATCGAGGCCGAGTTCGACCGGGTGAGAAGCCGCTCGCGTCCGGACGCCGTCATCGGGATCGGCGGCACCTCGACCAACCTCGCCGCGGTCAGCCGCGGGCTGACGGCGTACGACCCCGACATCGTCCACGGCACCGTCCTCGGCGTGGCCGAGGTGGACCGGCAGATCGAGCTCTACCGGCGCCGTACGACGCAGGAGCGACGCGGGATCGCCGGCCTGCAGCCGGCCCGGGCCGCGGTGATCCTCGCCGGCGCCTGCATCGTCCGCACCATCCTGGCCATCGCTGGCCTCGACGAGCTCACGGTGAGCGACCGCGGCCTGCGGCACGGCGTCCTGGCCGAGCGAAGCGGGACCTGACGCCGGCACGCTGACTCGACCGGGCCGGCTCAGCCGGCCGCCGCGGTCTCCTTCGTCGGCGTGGCCGTGGTCGGGAGCGTGTGCGCGGACGACGCGGCAGCCGCGGCGGCGTCGCCCAGGGTGCCGCGGGCCTGCGGGTGCCGGCCCATGACGACCGCCATCAGGACGCCGGCGAAGCTGATCACCGCCATCACCCACGCGGTCGTGCTGAGACCCGCGGTGAGGGCCACGGCGTCGCTGCTGCCGTCGGCGAGCCGGTCGGCTGTGACGCTGCTGTAGAGGGTCGCGGCGAGGGCGGTGGCGACGGCGGCGCCGACGTACCGGGCCATGTTGGAGACGCCGGACGCCTCGCCGACCTGGCTGGCGGGCACCGTGGCGGTCGCGGCGGCCGACGAGGGGCCGTTCGACAGCCCCATCCCGACGGCGGCGGCGATGAGCGGGAGGAAGAAGGCGCCGTACTTCCAGGACTCGTCGGCGAGGCCGATCCAGGCGAAGCCGGCGGTGGTGACGAGGAAGCCGACGCCCACGATCTGGCGGCCGCCGAACCTCGCGGCCAGCCGGGGCACGAGCGGGGCCGAGATCACCAGGCCGACCGTGGCGGGCAGGGTGGCGATGCCCGCCTCCAGCGGGCTGAACCCGAGTGTGCTCGGGTCCTGGAAGTACAGGCTGAGCACGTACATGAGCGCGTTGATGGTGCCCGCGCCGATCAGGATCGCGATCGTGGCGCCGACCAGCACCCGGTTGCGCAGCAGCCCGAGGTCGAGCAGCGGGAGGGCGGTCCGTCGTTCCACCGCGACGAACCCGACACCGGCGAGGATCGCCACCACGACGCACCCGATGGTCGCGGCCGAGACCCAGCCCCAGTCGCTGCCCTTGCTGAGCGCGAGGATGAACGGCCCGAGCGTGAGGGCCACCAGGACGGTGCCGAGGTAGTCCACCGAGCGCGGCCGGTCGACGTCCCGCGACTCGCCGACCGTGGCGAAGGTGAGCGCCATGCAGCCGACCGCGATCGCGGCGTCGATCCAGAACAGGCCCTGCCATCCGGTCGTGTCGACCAGGACCCCGCCGACGAGCGGGCCGGCCGCGGCGCCGACCGCGGCCGCGGCGCCCCACAGGGTCACCGCGCGCACCTGTTCCTGTCCGGTGTACGCGACGGTGAGCAGACTCATCCCGCACGCGAGGATCGTGGCGCCCGAGGCGCCCTGGATCATCCGGCCCGCGATCACCATCTCCCCCGAGCCGGCCAGCGCGATCATCACGCACGACGCGACGAAGAGCAGCAGGCCGAGCTGGAAGACCCGCTTGCGGCCGAAGACGTCGCCGAGCGAGCCCGACGTGATGATCACGGCCGCGCCGACCAAGGAGTAGCCCGTGACCGCCCACTGCAGCGTGTTCACCGACGTACCGGTGTCCTCGCTGATCGCGGGCAGCAGGATCGCGACGGCCGAGGTGTTCGCGTTGACGACCAGCGTCGAGATGCAGGTGGCCAGGAGCACGCCGGTGCCGCGCCGCTGGGCACGGTCGGACGGGGCGGGGCGAGATCCGCCGTCGGTGGGGAGTTCAGGCACGTCAGCCGCCGAGCAGCTTGGCCTTCTGCGCCGCGAACTCGGCGTCGGTCAGGATCCCCTGGTCGCGCAGCTCGCCCAGCTTCTGCAGCTGCTCGATCAGGTCGCCCGAGCTCGCCGCGGCGGGCGCGGCCGGCGCGGGGGCGGCGTACGCCGGCTCCTGGTACTGCTGCTGCTGGTAGTACTGGTGCTCCATCTGCTGCTGGTCCTGCGCGGCCCAGCGTCCCGCCTGGCGCCGCGACACGCGGTTGGACACCGCCGTGGCGGTGCCGGCGACGACGGCGGTACGGGCCATTCCTCCGATGAGTCCCATCTCGGTCCTTCCTCTCAGGCCTCGGTCGTCTCGAGCGCTTCGAGCGCCGCGACCACGTCGTCGGCCGGGATCCGGCCACTGGCGATGAGCTCGGCGCCCGACTCCCGCATCGCGGTGACGAACGGACCGGCCCAGGTGTTCTCGTAGACGAGCAGGGCGACGGCGCTGCCCGGCTCCAGCAGCTCGGCGCTCTGGGCGATGTCGTCGTCGCTGAGCAGGCCCGACCGGGCACCCTCGAACACCGCCACGTCCAGCTCGCCGTCACCGTCGAGGTCGGTGAGCTCGACGACCGCGACGGTCCCGTCCTCGTCGACCGTGGCGACGACCAGGTCCAGGATCCGGATGATCCCCCGCTCGGTCAGGTCGAGCAGGGCGGTGAGGCCCTTCCCCTGGAGCTTCGCCCCGGGGAGCTCCACGGCGAGGTAGTCGATCGGTCCTACGTCGAACTGGGTCATCGGGTCCTCCTCGACCGATGTCGGGTGCTGACGCGCTCACGCTCACACGCACCCGGGTGGTTCGACCCCACCCCGGCACGGGTGAGGCGGGGCCACCCGAACGGTCCGCACCATCTGAGGCATGGCCACCTTGCCGACGTACGACGCGGAGCAGCTCGGCGCCGTCCTGGACCTGCTGCCCGACGTGGACTCCGTCGAGCTGAAGCTGACGGTGCCCGGAGCCGATCACCGCCGCGTGCTCGACAGTCTGGGCATCGACTCCCTGGACGCGCAGATCCGGCAGGTCGCGTTCTTCGACACCCCCGACCTCAGGCTGTCGGCAGCCGGCCTGGTGGTGCGGGCGCGTCGTACCCAGCACAAGCCGGGCGACGCGACCGTGAAGCTGCGCCCGATGTTCCCCGCCGACGTCCCCGACGGGCTGCGCGCGCTCCCCGGCTTCAAGGTGGAGGTGGACGCCTCCCCCGCCGGCTTCACGTGCTCGTGCTCGCTCACCGCCGAGGTGCCCGACCGCAAGGTCAAGCGCCTGTACGCCGGCACCCGCACGCTCGACGACGTCCTCGACCACGAGCAGCGCGCGCTCTTCGCCGACCGGTTGCCTCCCGGTGTCGATCCCGCCGACCTGCGGGTGCTGGGTCCCGTGCACCTGCTGAAGGGCAAGTTCGCCCCGAAGGACTACCCGCGCCGGATGGTCGCCGAGCTCTGGCTGCTCCCCGACGGCGGCCGGATCCTGGAGCTCTCCACCAAGGCGGACCCCGCCCAGGCGCTCCAGGCCGCCGCCGAGACCAAGGTCTTCCTCGCCTCCCGTGGCATCGACCTGGAGGCGCCCCAGGAGGCGAAGACGCAGACCGTGCTCAGCGCCTTTGCGGGTGCGCTGGAGCAGGCCTGAGGGTCGCTGGGCGGTGGGTCTGTGGGATCAGGGCAGCAGATCCCAGTACTGCTTGCGAGCAGGCATCGCGTGGATGACCATCTCCTCGCCGCTCTCGAAGACCAGGACGACGGTTTCGAGGAGACGTGCCCGAGTGTCGAAGCCCAGTCGCAGCTCTCGATGGGGCCAGTCATCCTCGTCAAGCGGTTCGATCCACTGTGACCAGTCGGCTGCGTGGAGCGCGTCCTCGGGCGAGATCCCGTGCTTGAGCGCGCTGGCGTGGATCCTCACGCAGCGAAGTTCGCCAACGCTCGGCGGATCGCCTCCGAGCGAGTCAGGTGCTCCCGCTCGGCCACCGCGTCCAGCGCCGCGATCTCCTCGACGGTGAGCCGCACTGCCACGACCTGCATCGGCTCACTGCCGCGACCCGGTCGACCGCGCCCGCGACGCTTCAGCTCCTCGACGTCGTAGCCGTCCTCCGCCTCGTCAACCCACTGCCGGATCTGTTCCTCGTCGACCATGAACAAATCGTATAACGAAAACTGGTGGTCCGTGGGGTCTGGGCTCGCAGAGTTGCACCCCGGGCCACCCGCGCCAGCCCGGGCCAACGACCGCAATTGCAGCCTGCCGACATGCTGAGCGCTGCGCGACCTGTCCAACGGCCGCAATTGCGGCCGTTGTGCGCCTGCGCCCCACCCGCCCGATCACCTGCGCGACGCGGTACGCGTACCTAGACTCGGCGCGTGCAGCTCGACGAGTACCTGACCGCCGACGCCACCGCGTTGGCCGCCCTGGTCGCCGACAAGCAGGTCACGGCGGTCGAGCTGCTGGCCCTGGCGCGCCGGCGCGCCGAGCAGGTCAACCCGCAGATCAACGCGGTCGTGGCGTCGCTTGACGACGTGGCGGACGCCCGGGCGGCCGAGGCGTTGGAGGGGCCGTTCGCCGGGGTGCCGTTCCTGGTCAAGGACCTCGCCCAGGAGTACGCCGGCTTCCCCACCACCGGCGGCTCGCACGCCCTGGCGCACGACGTGGCCGACGAGCACGCGCTGGTCACGCAGCGGTTCCTCGACGCCGGACTGGTCGTCTTCGGCAAGACCAACACCCCCGAGTTCGGCGCGAAGGGCATCACCGAGGACGACCTCCTGGGACGCGCGCGGAATCCGTGGAACCTGGCCCACACCCCGGGCGGGTCCTCCGGGGGATCCGGCGCCGCGGTCGCCGCCGGCATCGTGCCTGCCGCGGGCGCGAGCGACGGCGGCGGGTCGATCCGCATCCCGGCAGCCTGCAACGGCCTGGTCGGGTTGAAGCTCAGCCGCGGGCTCACGCCGTACGGCCCGCAGGGCAGCGAGGCCATGTTCGGCATGGTCACGCAGGGCGTGCTCTCCCGCACCGTGCGTGACAGCGCCGCGCTGCTCGACGCGATCGCCGGGGCTCCCACCCGCTACGCGGCGTACGTCGCGAGGACCCCGGAACCCTTCCTCCCCGACCTCGACCGGACTCCGGGGCGCCTGCGGATCGGCTTCTCGGTCTCCTCGGCCATCAACCCCAGCCCCGATCCGGAAGCGGTCGCCGCGGTGGAGAACGCCGCCCGTCTGCTCGCCGAGCTCGGCCACGAGGTCGAGCCCGTGGATCAGCCCCACGACGACGCGGCCCTGGCCCGTGACTTCCTGAGCATCTGGTTCGCCCAGCTCCACGGCCAGATCGAGGCGATCAAGGCGCGGCTCGGCTCCCCCGACAGCGCCTTCGCCGCCGACACGCTCGCGGTGGCCGAGATCGGGCGGGCCGCGGGTGTCGGCGCGCTCTTCGCCGCGCTGGACAACATCAACGCGCATATCCGCGCCCTCGACGACTTCCACCAGCGGTACGACCTGCTGCTCACCCCGACCCTGGCCAAGCCCCCGTTGGAGGTGGGCTCCGTCGACACCCCGCCGCTCCTTCAGCGGGCCTCGCGGATCATCGCCAAGGTGCACGCCGGGAAGCTCCTCAACGCCACCGGCATCCTCGACCAGCTCATCGCCGAGAACCTCGGCTGGGTGCCCTACACCCAGCTGGCCAACATCACCGGCCGGCCCGCGATGTCCCTGCCTCTCCACTGGACCGCCGCCGGCCTGCCGCTGGGCGTCCAGCTCGTCGGCCCGCTCGGCTCCGACGGCCTCCTGCTGCGGCTGGCCGCGCAGGTGGAGCAGGCTCAGCCGTGGTCCCACCGCTACGCCGAGCTCGACCCGAAGCTGACTGCCGGGCCGTAACGCCGGCCGGCCGCGCCCCGCGCGGGTCGCCCAACGGACGCCTCGCGCAGCGAGGGCCGCCCCGGATCCGGGGCGGCCCTCGCTGGTGATCAAGAGGTGATCGCGGTGGAGCTGCGGGGAATCGAACCCCGGTCCTCGAGCGTCGATCCAGGTCTTCTCCGGGTGCAGTCGGTGCTGTCGCTTTTCTCGGCCCCGGCGCTCGCACAGACACGTCGCCGACAGGCCCAGTCAGGAAAGAGTCCCGGTCACCCCTCCTGACAGGGAGTGACCAGCAAGTCTCCTAGATGACGCCAGGATCCGGGACGGAGACGGGTGCCCGGACTGACGCTTCGATCACTGCTCAGGCAGCGAGAGCGAAGGAACTGCGATTGGTGTTGGCAGTTATAGGTTTCCAGCGATCGTTTACGAGATGGCGCTGGCTTCTCGACCCGCTTCCCCTGGAACTAACGTCCCAAGTCGAAACCGATCAGCCCCTCTTGAGTTGTCCTGCACAAGGCAGTCTACGTGTCCCAACAGCCCCGCACGAACCACTATTCCGCCACCCGGTCGTCCAGGATCGGGGCGATCGCCTCGTACGCCGCCACCGGGACCAGCGCGGCGAGCCGCTCGCTGAACCGCGTGAGGCGTGCGTAGTCGCGGGTGAAGTCCCGGTTGGCCTTCGTGATCGCCTTCAGCGACTGCCGCGGGGTGGAGGCGCCGTCGCGGAGCCGGACGACCGCCTTCCGGCGCTGCGCGACCAGCCGCGCGTAGCGGTCCGACAGCCTGGCCAGGTCCTCGTTCTCGGACTCCGCGAGGCCGGCGCTCAACTTCAGGCAGGGGGCGGCGGCCTCCCGGTGCCGCTCGAGCCAGGTGCCGGCATACGCCGTGAACGCCGCGGGCGCGGTCACCTCGACGCCGAAGATCCGCTGGCACGCCGTCCCGACGGCGAGGAAGAGCGGGAAGGAGCGGTCGAAGCCGTCCTGGTACGCCGCCGCGGCGGCGTACTGCGTCTGGAAGGCCTGGTACGCCGCGCTCAGCTCCTCGTCGACCATCGCCGGATGCGCGGCGAGGGTGGCGAGGGCGGCGTCGCGCTTCGCGGCGACGTCGCGCTGCTGGCGGACCGCCTTCACGATCCGGGGCGCCTTGCGGAAGCCCTCCGGGTCGTCCTCCCAGGCGTTGCGGACCACGTCCTGGTACGCCGCCGACCGCTTGTTCGTCTGGTTCAGGACGTCCGCGAGCCCGCGGTAGAGCGTCTGGGCCTCGGCGTACTCGGCCGCGGTCGCCCGGGTCTCCACGCTCGCGGTCACCGAGGGCGTGCCCCCGGGGCCGGAGTCGGCGTCGTCCCCGCCGCCCCCGCTGCACGCCGTCAGCGCCGTCCCGACGAGCCCGAGCGTCAGCGCGGTCGCCGCGATCCGCGCCCTCATGCCGGCGCCCCGAGGAGTCGTACGCCGTTGCCCCAGCAGACCGCGCGCAGCCAGTCGTCACCGAGGTCGAGCCGGGCCAGGCCGTCGAGCTGGTGGGCGTAGGGGTACGGGATCGTCGGGAAGTCGCTGCCGAGCAGCACCTTGTCCTGCAGGTCGGCCAGGCGCGGCACCAGGTCAGCGGGGTACGGCGGGAAGAAGTCGGTGAACACCATCGTGGTGTCCAGGTGCACCCGCTCGTACGACGCGGCCAGCTCGAGGAACTCCGCGCACTCGGGCGCGCCCATGTGCGCGACGACCAGGGTCAGCCGCGGGAAGCGGCGCAGCAGCCGGGCAGTCGACTCCGGACCCGTGAACCCGTTCGGGACCGGGCCCGAGCCCGCGTGCACGACGACCGGCGTACCGCTGTCCTCCAGCACGCCCCACGCCTCGTCGAGCAGCGGGTCGTCGAGGTGGAACTCCCCCACCTGCAGGTGCACCTTGAAGATGTCGACGCCGGCGGCGACCAGCTCGGCGACGTACGCCCCGACCCCGGGCTCGGGGAAGAAGGTCGCCGACCACAGCGACTCCGGCACGTCGGCGGAGAAGCCGCGCGCCCAGTCGTTGAGGTACGCCGCGACGCCGGGCTTGTGGGCGTACGGCAGCGTCGGGAAGCGGCGTACGCCGAACTCGCGCAGGATCTCGACCCGCTCCTCGTGCGACTGCCGGTAGCGGATCGGCCACTCCCGGCCGATCTTCGGGCCGGCGTTGTCGAAGACGGCGTACACGGCCCGCTGGATGTTCGGCGGGAGGAAGTGCACGTGCACGTCGAACAGCCCCGGCAGGCCGAGACGCTCCCAGAACGCGCGGACCGGCGCGGCCTCGTCAGTCACGCATGCCCTTGAGGTGCCGCCCCAGGGCCTGCTCCTTCTCGCGGTTGGCGGTGCGCTCGGCGATCGACTGGCGCTTGTCCCACGACTTCTTGCCCTTGGCGAGCGCGATCTCGATCTTGGCCCGGCCGTCCTTGAAGTACAGCGCCAGCGGGACGACCGTGAGGCCCTTCTCGTTGACCCTCCGCTCGATCTTGTCGATCTCGACCCGGTTGAGCAGCAGCTTGCGCTTGCGGCGGGCGGAGTGGTTGGTCCAGGTGCCCTGGGAGTACTCCGGGATGTGCACGTTGTGCAGCCAGGCCTCGCCGCGGTCGATGTCGACGAACCCGTCGACCAGCGACGCGCGGCCCTGGCGCAAGGACTTCACCTCGGTGCCCTGGAGCACCAGGCCGGCCTCGAAGGTGTCCTCGATGGCGTACTCGTGTCGCGCCTTCTTGTTCTGCGCGATCATCTTCTGCCCCTGCTCCTTCGCCATGGCTCCAGTGTCCCAGAGACGCGCAACGGCATTGCCGACGACGCTGGTCGAGGTGCTCCGAAGCGACGCAGGATCCCGGCTCACCGAGTTTCGAGGCTCAGGACTTCGTCCTTCGCACCTCAACCAGCGTCGGCAGCGCTCAGCCAGCGTCAGCAGGCGGCGGCGAGGTCCTCGGCCTGGTTGGCGGCGTACCCCTGCTTCAGCGAGCCGAGCGAGCCGCCGGTGACCGGGGTCGACGCGCCGGTGTCCGGCTTCTCCGACTTCTTCCCGCCCGCCTGGGCCGTGTCCTTCGGCTTCTTCTTGGGGGCGTCGCCCTCGGAGCGGTCGATGGCCTTGCGGACCTCGGCGCGGATCTTCTTGATGTCGGGGTTCGCCGTGTTCACCAGCGGCGGGACCAGCGACAGCGTCGCCATCTTGTGGTCGCGGGCCTTCATGGCGAGCGAGGCGAAGGTGTCGATCTCGGAGGCGGGGAGGTCGGTCGAGATCATCGCCGAGGATGCCTTGGCGATCTTCTCGAAGTTGCGTACGGCGACCTGCGGGCTGATCTCGCCCAGCATCGCGCTCATCACGCACTTCTGCCGCGCCATCCGCGAGTAGTCGTCGGAGCCCTCACGGGCGCGGGAGTACCAGAGCGTCTCGAAGCCGGTGAGCTTGCGGTTGCCGGGCTCGATGTAGCCGGTGACGTCGCTGCCGAGACCACCGACCGGGATCCGGGAGCGGACGTTGAGGGTGACCCCGCCGACCGCGTCGACGAGGTTCTTGAACCCCTTCATGTTGACCATCGCCCAGTAGCTGATCTCCAGGCCGGTGATGCCCTCGATCGCCTCGATCGTGGCGTCCACGCCCGGGTTCTTCGAGTCCGGGAACAGCTTGGTGTTGTCGCCGGCCCAGGTCGAGACGCCGTTGAGGTAGCAGCCGTCGCAGTCGAAGCCGTCGGGGAACTGCTCGTGCATGACCGAGCCCTTGCGGAACGGGAAGTTCGCCATGTTGCGCGGCAGGCCGATGAGCACGGTCTTGCCGGTGTCGGCGTCGATCGAGGCGACGGTCATCGAGTCGGGACGCAGCCCCCACCGGTCGGCGCCGGAGTCGCCGCCGAGCAGCAGCACGTTGTAGCGGCCGTTCGCGGCGTCGCTCGCGGAGCCGTCGCCGAACGTGGTGAGGATGAAGTCGCGCTGGACGGCGACCAGGTGGGCGCCGAAGAGCATCACACCCGCGACCGTGAAGCAGAGCAGGCCGTTCACGCCGACGATCGCGCGCCGGTGGCCGAGGCCGAGGGTCAGCGGCTGGCCGATCCGCCAGGCGTCGACGAACAGGTACGCCCACGCGACCGCGCCGACCATCAGGCCGAGCCGCAGGACGAGCAGCAGTCCGGGCTGCGTCGCCAGGGACACCGCGCTGGACGGGTGCACGAGCAGCACGAGCGCGGTGACCAGACCGACGACGAGCAGCACCAGCCAGGTCGTGACCGCGATCCGCCCGACCCGGCGGTTGCCCGCGCTCAACTGGGCCGAGCCCGGCACGAGCAGCGTCATCGCCATCAGGGACAGCGCCCGGCGGAACCGCACGCGCGCGGCACGCTCGGCGACCGAGGTGCGCACGTGGTCGCGTGCGGGTCCGGGGTGCGACCCGGGGGAAGAAGCGGGTGGCGTAGGCATCGAGATGCCTCTCTGTGCTGCGTACTGCGGGTGAGTACTGAAGGGGAAGGTCAGTGCTGCCCGGCCAGTATCACCAGCCACACGTGTCACAGCGGGTCACGACGCGCCGGGCGGCTCGCAATGACGTGAGATCTCGGCCATCAGCTCGGGGCCGGGCTCGCGGTCGACGTACACGAGCCGGATCGCGGCCGGGTCGGGGTTGCCCACGTCGCGGCCTCGCCAGACCTGCCGCAGCCCGACCCGCTCCGCCGTACGGCGCGACGGCTCGTTGTGCTCCAGCAGCACGGCCAGCACCGGCCGGTCGGGGCTCACGTCGTGGGCCGCCTCGATCGCCGTACGCGCCATCTCGGCGGCGTACCCGCGCCCCTGCACGGCAGTGTCGAAGCGGTAGTAGAGGTTCCACCAGGTCCGGTCCAGCGGGACCGCGCAGCCACCGCGGCCGACGACGGACCCGCCCTCGCGGTCGCGCACCGACCAGTAGCCGAGCCCGTACGACGCCCACTGCCGATCGCCGATCACCACCATCTGCTCCGACATCAGGCGGTCGGCGTGGCGACCCGGCGGGAACTGCACCCAGGACTCCGGGTCGGCGTGCATCCCGTGCAGGTCCGCGACGTCGGCGACCGTGGGCGCGTCGAGCCAGAGACGCTCGGTGCGCACGTGCCGCCAGTTCGTCACGCGGCTCAGGTACCCGCTCGACCCGACTCGATCTCCTCGCGCCGGGCCAGCCGGTGGGCGCGCCGGATCTCGGCCTCGCGCCAGCGGCGTACCTCGTCGGGTGTCTCGGGCAGCAGCGGAGGTACGGCGCGGGCCCGGCCGTCGGCGTCGATGGCCACGAAGACGAAGTACGCCGACGCGACGTGCAGCGCGCTCACCGACGGGTCGTTCCACGGCTGCGCCTCGACCCGGACGCCGATCTCCATCGAGGAGCGGCCGGCCCAGTTGACCTGGGCCTGCGTGCGGACGATGTCGCCGACGTGCACCGGCGCCAGGAAGGCCATCTCGTCGAGGGCGGCGGTGACCGCCGGCCCGCCGCTGTGGCGCTGGGCGACCGCGCCCGCGGTGGAGTCGGCGAGCTTCACGATCTCGCCGCCGTGGATGTTGCCGAGCAGGTTGGCCTCGCGCCCCGACGTCATCAGCGCCAACGACACGCGCGCGTACGAGGGCGGCCTGCCGGACAGCTCCTGGCTCATGACCGCACGGTAGCGTCAGCGCCATGGCAGACCGTCCCCGGAACGACGGCTCCGGGGACGGGGACCCGGAGTTCGGCTGGCTCTACGGCAAGAACCAGCCCGGCAACGACCCCACCCGACCCGTCCCGCGGCAGCAGCGCGAGCCGCGCCCCGACGAGACCCGGGTGATGCGCGTCCAGCCGCCGGGGTCCTCGACGACGCCGCCTCCCCCGCCGCCGCGCGCTCCCCGGCCCGCGCCCACGCCGGCGCCCTCCACTCCGCCGAGCAGCGGCGGCGGCTCCGGGCCGCGACTGCGCCGGCCCCGGTTCCGGTTCCGCTACGTCCTGCTGCTGGTCGCCGCGTGGATCGTGTTCCTCGTCGCTGTGCCGATCTACGCGTGGACCAGCGTCGACAAGGTCGAGTGGGAGCCGCGCGGCAGCCGGCCCGACGACCAGCCGGGCACGACGTACCTCCTGGTCGGCAGCGACTCACGTGGCGACCTCAGCGAGGAGGAGCGCAAGAAGCTCGGCACCGGTGGCGCCGCCGGCCAGCGCACCGACACGATCATGCTGCTGCACACCGGCGCGGGGCCGAACCTGCTGATGTCGATCCCTCGCGACTCGATCGTCCCGATCCCCGGGCACGGCACGACCAAGATCAACGCGGCGTACGCCTTCGGCGGCCCGCGGCTGCTGACCCGCACCATCGAGGAGAACACCGGCATCCGCGTCGACCACTACGTCGAGATCGGGATGGGCGGGCTGGCCGGCGTCGTCGACGCGGTGGGCGGCATCGAGATCTGTCCCGAGAAGGACATGAAGGACAAGCAGGCCAACCTGGACATCAAGAAGGGCTGCCAGGAGGCCGATGGCGTCACCGCGCTCGGCTACGCGCGCTCGCGCAAGACCGACGCCGCCCTCGGCGACATCACCCGGGTCAAGCACCAGCGTGAGGTCGTCTCGGCGGTCGGCAAGAAGGTCCTCTCCCCCTGGACGGTCCTGAACCCGGTCCGCTACTGGCAGCTCAACAACGCCATCCCCGGCTTCTTCGGCTTCGGCGAGGGCACCGGCCCCGTCCGCGCCGGCATGTGGGCGATGGCCATGACCCGCGTCAACGGCGAGAACGGCCTGACCTGCACCGTCCCCATCGCCGACCTCGCTGTGAACTGGGACGACGAGCGCTCGGAGCAGATGTTCCAGGCGATGCGCGAGGACAAGGTCGACGAGATGGACGACAAGCTCTGCACGCCGACGGGCCTCCCCCCGCGCTGACCCGCAGGTCCGCCGACCCGTCGATCGTGCGGCGACACACCGCGAAAAAGGCCGAGAAAGTGACGGGTCGGCATCGCTTGAAGGTCCCGGGGTAACGGGTCGGCATGTCCCACGACCTCGACACCGCGATCGTCGACATCGACGGCACGCTGCTGGACTCGAACTACCACCACACACTGGCCTGGGTGCGGGCGTTCGCGCACGTGGGGATCACGGTCCCGGGATGGCGGATCCACCGGCACCTCGGGATGGGCGGCGACCGGCTCGTGGGCGCGGTGGCCGGCGACGGGGTGGAGGAGCGGCACGGGGACGAGGTGCGCGAGCGCTGGGAGCGGGAGTACGACGAGATCATCGACGAGACCCGGCTCCTCGACGGGGCCCGGGACCTGCTCGACGCGCTGGGCGACGCCGGACTCACCGTCGTGCTGGCCAGCTCCAGCATCCCCCGCCACGCCGAGCACGCGTTGGAGCTGCTGGACGCCGGGGACCGCGCCGCGGCGTGGACGACGGCCGAGGACGCGTCGGCCACGAAGCCGGACCCCGAGCTCCTCGACGCGGCGCTCGACCGGGTCGGCGGCGGGCGCGCGGTGATGCTGGGCGACTCGGTGTGGGACGTGGCCGCGGCGAACGAGCGCGGTATCCCCACGATCGGGCTGCGCAGCGGCGGCGTCGGTGCGGCGGAGCTGCGCGAGGCCGGAGCCGTCGCGGTGTACGACGACCCGCGCGGCCTGACCGAGCACCTGCGGGAGGCACTCGACCAGGCCGCGCGGGCCGGTCGGTCGGGGTAGGGCTCAGCCCTTCTTGCGGCTCGTCCTCTTGGAGGCGGCCTTCTTGGCGGCGCCCCTCTCGGTGTCGGCACCCGCGGTCGAGAGGCTGCCGCTCTTGTCCTCCAGGTGCGCCCGGATGAACCAGTGGAACAGCTCCAGCTGCTCGGTCTGGGCGATGAACATGTCCTGGGTGACCGGGTCGAGCTCCTCGAGCTCCGTGATGCCGTCGCGGTACTCGGAGATCACGCCGTGGTAGACGAGGTCGAGCGCGCCCAGGTGCTCCTGGGTGGTGGCCCGGCCGATGCTGTACTCGTCCCAGGTGCGGGCCTCGACGAGTCGGCCGGGGGTGCCGACCGGGGACCCGCCGAGGGTCGCGATCCGCTCGGCGAGGTCGTCGGCGAACCCGCGTACGGCGTCGACCTGCGGGTCGAGCATCTCGTGGACGGCGATGAAGTGCGGGCCGACGACGTTCCAGTGCACGTGCTTGAGGGTCAGGTGCAGGTCGTTGGCCGCGTTCAGGCGGCTCTGCAGCAGGTCCACGACGCGCTCGGCGTCGGCCTCGGACATGCCGGGAACGGTGTACTTCAGCTTCGAGGTCGTCATGGCCAGCCAGTAACCCGGCCACCGAGCGGGGAAACGAGCCGGGACCGCCTGAGTGGGGGTGGAGACGGTCCCGGCTCCCGGTCGTCCGTACCCGCCCCGCGACGGGCTAAGCGCCGGTCTGGACCGCCGCGCCGATCGTCCGGTCGAGCAGCTCGCGCAGCTCGAGGAAGTGGCGCTCGGCCCCGGCCTCGTCGTACGACGAGGAGTCGGCCATCGAGTAGCCGTGCCGAGCCCCCGGGTAGACGGACTCGCGGTGCACGACGCCGGCCTCGTCGAGGGCGGCCGCCAGCGTCCCGATGTCCTCGGGCGGCATGGAGGCGTCCTGGTCCGCGTGCCCGAAGAGGAACTCCGCGCGGGCGCCGTCCACCACCCGGTGCGGACTGTCGGGAGCGTCGGTGACCAGCCCGCCGCCGTGGAAGCCGCCGACCGCGGCGACCAGGTCGGGCCGCAGCGCCGCGGTGCGTACGGCGAGCCGCGCGCCCATGCAGTAGCCGGTCACGCCGACCGGTCCGGTGGCGTGCCGGAGCAGCTCGTCGAGCCAGGCCTCGGCGTCGGGGAGCGAGCGGTCGGGGGTCAGCGCGTTCACCCGGTCCATCACGCCGTCGGCGAAGAACGCCGCGCGCGCCTCCGGCTGCCGCAGGTCGGCCTTCGGCGCGAGGTCGGCGGCGGAGCCGTCGCGGTAGAAGACGTGCGGCACGAGGACGACGTACCCCCACGAGGCGATCCGGTCGGCCATCGCCTCGGTCCGCGGGCGCAGACCGATCGCGTCGACGTAGAACAGCACCCCCGGGCGCGGCCGGTCGTCGGGCCGGGTCAGGTAGGCCTCGGCGGTGCCGTCGGCGGTGGTGATCTCGATGCGCTTCCCCATGGCCAGGAGGCTAGTCAGGTCGGCACCGTCCAGACGACGGCGGTGCCGCTCCCCGGCGCGGACTCGATCCGGCACGTCCCGCCCAGCCGCTCCGCGCGGTCGCGCATGTTGCGCAGGCCGCTCTCGGCGACCTCCCCCGCCATGCCGACCCCGTCGTCGCGCACCACCAGCTCGATCTCGTCGCCGACGGTGAGCGACACGGTGATCGCGGCGGGGCCGGCGTGCCGGACGGCGTTCGACAGCGCCTCCCCCAGGACGGCGAGCAGGTGCGGGGCGACCCGTGGGGCGATCCGGGTGCGGACCGGTCCGCGGAAGGTCAGCGCCGGGCGCCGTTCCAGGTTGGCCGCCGCCCGGTCGACGATCCGGGTCATCTCCGACTGCAGGTCGGTCGACTCGTCGGCCGAGCTGAGCGCGAAGATCGAGCGGCGGATGTCGCGGATCGTCGCGTCCAGGTCGTCGACGGCCGTCTCGAGCCGCTCGGTGACCTGCGGCTGGTCGGCGAGCCGGCCGGCGCCCTGCAGCCCCAGCCCGATCGCGAACAGCCGCTGGATGACGAGGTCGTGCAGGTCCCGGCCGATCCGGTCGCGGTCCTCGAGGACGGCGAGCTTCTGCTGGTCCTCGCGGTGCCGGGCCACCTGCAGCGCCAGCGCCGCCTGCTCCGCGAACGCGGCCGGCAGGGCGGCGTCGACCGCGTGGAAGGCCTCGACGTTCGCGGGGTGCCAGGCCAGCGCGAGCACGCCCTCGATGCCCGCCCCGTTCCGCAGGGGTACGACGACCGCCGGCCCGAGCCCCTCGGCGTCGAGGTCCGGGACGGAGGTCGGCACCCCGGTGCGGACGACCTCCTCGGCGAGCGCGTCCTGGCGGGCCAGGGCCTCCAACAGGCCCGCGTCGACCCGCTGGCCGGAGACCGCCTCCACGGCCAGTTCGGCGTCGGAGTCGCCGGCGAGGATCCAGGCGACGTCGGCGGCCGCGACCGCGCGGGCGCTGTCGGCGACCGCCTGGAGCGCGTCCGCGCCGACGGTCGTGCCGGAGAGCAGCCGGGTGATCTCGGCCGTCGCCGAGAGCCACCGCTCCCGCTGCGAGGCCTCCTCGTAGAGCCGGGCGTTCTCGACCGCCACGCCGGCCGCGGCCGCGAGCGCGACCACGATGTCCTCGTCGGCCTGGGTGAAGTCCTCGCCGCCGGCCTTCTCGGTCAGGTAGAGGTTGCCGAAGACCTGGTCGCGGATCCGCACCGGGACGCCGAGGAAGGAGCGCATCGGCGGGTGGTGCGGCGGGAAGCCGTACGACGCCGGGTGCTCGGCGATGTCGTGCAGCCGCAGCGGGTGCGGCTGGTCGATGATCAGCCCGAGCAGCCCGTGGCCGGTCGGCAGGTCGCCGATCTCCAGGACCTCCTCCTCGCCGATCCCGTGGTGCACGAAGGTCCGCAGCCGCTTGCCGGGACCGGCGCCGAGCACGCCCAGGGCGGCGTACCGCGCACCGACGAGCTCGCTGCTCACGCGGACGATCCGGGCCAGCACGCCGTCGAGGCTGAGGTCGGCGCCGATGCCGACGACGGCGTCGAGCAGCAGCCGCCAGCGCGCCTGGTCGTCGAGGACCACGTCGACGCGGGTGAGCACCTCGCGCAGCAACGCGTCGAAGGCGACCTCGCGCAGCGGGTCCTCGTGCGGGTCGTCGCTCACTGGTCGAGGTGCTTGGTGGCGAAGATCGCCGCCTGGGTGCGGCTCTCCAGCCCGAGCTTGGCGAGCAGCGAGGAGACGTAGTTCTTGATCGTCTTCTCGGCGAGGAACATCGCCTCGGCGATCTGCCGGTTGGTCCGGCCCTGCCCGATCTGCTCGAGGATCTTCAGCTCCTGCGCGGTCAGCTGGTCCAGCGCGGGATCGGTCTTCGGACCCTCGCGGAGCCGGTCGAGGACCTGCTGCGTCACGGCCGGGTCGAGCATCGACTGGCCGGCGGCGACCCGGCGGACGGTGTCGACGAAGTCGGTGCCGCGGACCTGCTTGAGGACGTAGCCCGCGGCCCCGGCCATGATCGCGGAGAACAGCGCGTCGTCGTCGTCGTACGACGTGAGGATCAACGCCTTGATCTCGGGGTCGCGCGAGCGGATCTCGCGGCACACGTCGATGCCGGAGCCGTCCGGCAGCCGGCCGTCGAGGATCGCGACGTGGGGACGCAGGGCCGGGATCCGGCGGGCGGCCTCCTCGGCGAGACCGGACTCGCCGATGACGACGATGTCGCCCTCGCTCTCGAGCAGCTCGCGGATGCCCCGGCGGACCAGCTCGTGGTCGTCGAGGAGGAAGACCTTGATCGGCTCGCTCGTCGTCATGCCCCGGAATCTACCGATCCCGCCCCGGGCGGTCGACGGCCCCGGACCCGGCGGGCGTGGGACCTTCGTCCCTGTCGGCGACGGGGGTCGAGGGCGCATCGTTGCTCCTATGCCCTCGTCCCGTCCGTCACCGGCGCGCGTGGTGGAGCTCGCCTGCCGGGCGCCCAGCGTGCACAACACGCAGCCCTGGCGCTGGCGGGTCGACGGCGACCGGATCGAGCTGCGCGCGGACCGGTCCCGCCAGCTGCCCGTGGCCGATCCCGCGGGACGCAGCCTGCTGATCAGCTGCGGCGCCGCGCTGCACCACGCGATCGTCGCCGCCGCCGGGCTGGGGTACGACGCCCGCGTGGTCCGGCACCCCGACCCGGAGCAGCCCGACCTGTTGGCGCGCTTCGAGCTCGTCCCGGCCCGGCGCACGGCGGCCGCGACCGACCGGCTGCAGACCCTGCTGGCGCGCCGTACCGACCGGCGGCGGTTCACCGCGTGGCCGGTGACCGAGGAGCAGCTGGGCGAGCTCGCCGCCGGGATCCGCGACCCCGGCGTCCGGGTCGTCCCGGTCACGGGCATCGCCGACCGGCTGCGCGTCGAGCTGCTGGCCGCCCGCGCCCGCGCCGCCGAGGCGGCCGACGGGAGGTACGCCGAGGAGCAGCGCCGCTGGGCCGAGGAGGCCCGCTCGGACGCCGTCGAGCGCCCGGACGGCGTCCTGCTGCTGTGCACCACGACCGACGACCCCGACGCCTGGCTCGCCGCCGGCGAGGCGCTCAGCGAGCTGTGGCTGCGCGCCGCCCAGGAGGGGCTCTCCGTGGTGCCGCTGAGCCAGCTGCTCGAGGTCGAGGAGACCCGCTCGGCCCTGCACCACGAGGTGCTCGGCGGGCTCGTGGAGCCTCAGCTGCTGCTCCGCCTGGGCTGGCAGGAGATCGGTCTCAGCGACCTCCCCGCCACGCCCCGGCGCCCGCTCGCGGAGGTGCTGGACGGTCCCGGGACGCAGGGGACCAAGGTCCCCGCGCGCGGGGCCGTCGGGCCACTCCGCTGAGCCTGCTCTTTACCTAGCGTGGTCGTGTCCCACCCCGACCCCGCTCAGGAGAGCCCTCGTGGATCCGCTCGACATCGCCCGGTGGCAGTTCGGCATCACCACCGTGTACCACTTCATGTTCGTCCCGATCAGCATCGGTCTCTCCGCGATGGTGGCCTACTACGAGATCCGCTGGCTGCGCTCCCGCAACACGGCGTACCTCCGGTTGACGAAGTTCTTCGGCAAGCTCTTCCTGATCAACTTCGCCATCGGCGTCGTGACCGGCATCGTCCAGGAGTTCCAGTTCGGGATGAACTGGAGCGACTACTCGCGCTTCGTCGGTGACGTCTTCGGTGCCCCGCTGGCCATCGAGGGTCTGCTCGCCTTCTTCCTGGAGTCGACGTTCCTCGGGCTGTGGATCTTCGGCTGGGACCGGCTGCCCGGGAAGGTGCACGCGGCCTGCATGGTGGTCGTGCACGTCGGGACGCTGTTCTCGGCCTGGTTCATCCTCGCCGCGAACTCCTGGATGCAGCACCCGGTCGGCTTCGCCTTCAACCCCGACACCGGCCGGGCGGAGATGACGGACTTCGCCGCGGTGATGTTCAACAAGGTCCAGCTGGTGACCTTCCCGCACGTCATCCTGGCGGCGTACATGACCGCGGCGGCGTTCGTCGTCGGCATCGCCTTCTGGCACCTGCGCCGGCAGAGCGACCCCGCGTCGGAGGACGCCGGGATGTGGCGCAAGGCCGTCCGCGGCGGCGCTGCGCTGGTGCTGGTCTCGGGCCTCGGCGTCGTCCTGGTCGGCGACGTGCAGGGCAAGATCATGACCGAGGTCCAGCCGATGAAGATGGCGGCCGCCGAGGCGCTCTACGAGACCGAGCAGCCCGCGCCGTTCTCGGTCTTCACCGTCGGCACGCCGGACGGCACCGAGGAGAAGTTCTCCATCGTCATCCCCAACCTGCTCTCGTTCCTCGCCACCGGCACCTGGGACGGCGAGGTCAAAGGCATCAACGAGCTGCGCGAGCAGTACCAGGAGACCTACGGCCAGGACCCGGGCGCGGCGTACTACTCGGCGGGCGACTACACGCCGTACATCCCGGTGACCTACTGGACCTTCCGCTTCATGATGGGCCTCGGGTTCGCGGCCATGGCCGTCGCGCTGTGGGTGCTCTGGGCGACCCGGCGCGACCGGATCCCCCGCGGCCGGCTGCTCTACACCGCCGTACTCCTGCTGCCGTTCCTGCCGCTGCTGGCCAACTCGGCGGGCTGGATCTTCACCGAGATGGGCCGCCAGCCGTGGGCGGTGTTCGGGCTGATGACGACCGCGTCGGCCGTCTCCCCCGGCGTCAGCGCCACCGAGATGCTCATCTCGCTGATCACGCTCACCGTCGTGTACGGCGTCCTCGCCGTCGTCGAGGTCCGGCTGCTGCTCACCTACATCAAGAAGGGCGCCGACCCGATCACCGACGACGACCTCCCCCGGGTCCGCACCGACGCGGACGACGACAAGCCGCTCGCGTTCGCGTACTGACCGCGCGATTCGACAAGGACTGAGAAGACATGGAACTCACCACCGTCTGGTTCGCGCTGATCGCGATCCTCTGGATGGGCTACTTCGCCCTCGAGGGATTCGACTTCGGCGTCGGCATGCTGCTGCCGATCCTCGGGAGGTCCGACCGGGAGCGGCGCGTCCTGATCAACACGATCGGCCCGGTCTGGGACGGCAACGAGGTCTGGCTGCTGGTCGCCGGCGGCGCGACCTTCGCGGCGTTCCCGGAGTGGTACGCCACCTTGTTCAGCGGCTTCTACCTGCCGCTGCTGCTGATCCTGGTCGCGCTGATCGTGCGCGGCCTGGCCTTCGAGTACCGCCACAAGCGGGACGACGCCTCCTGGCGGCAGCGCTGGGACCTGGTGCTGATCATCGGCTCCTTCGTGCCCGCCGTGCTGTGGGGCGTGGCGTTCGCGAACATCCTGCGCGGCGTCCCGATCGACGCGGACTTCGAGTACGTCGGAGGCTTCTTCAACCTGCTCAACCCCTACGCCCTGCTGGGCGGGGCGATGACGCTGCTGCTGTTCCTCACCCACGGCGCCATGTTCATCGCGCTGAAGACCGACGGCCCGATCCGGTACGCCGCCCGCGCGCTCGCCGTGAAGCTCGGGGTCGCGGCCGCCGCGGTCGCGGTGCTGTTCCTCGGCTGGACCCAGGTGAAGACCGGGGACGCCGCCTCGGCGGTCGCGTTCGTCGTCGCCGCGCTCGCGCTGGTGGCCGGCATCGCCGCCGCCGTCGCGGGCCGCGAGGGCTGGGCGTTCCTGGGCACCTTCGTGGCCATCGCCGTCGGGGTGGCCGGGCTGTTCCTGGCCCTGTTCCCCGACGTGATGCCCTCGACGCTGGCCGACGGGACGTCGCTGACGACCACGAACGCCGCAGCGACGGCGTACACGCTGAAGATCATGACGGTGGTGGCGGCGATCTTCACGCCGATGGTGCTCGCCTACCAGGCCTGGACCTACTGGGTCTTCCGCAAGCGGATCGCCGTCCACCACATCCCGGAGCCGGTCCTCGCGGCCGGCCCGCGGTGACGCCGGGATGAGGCCGACCGATGCGCGGCTGCGCCGGCAGCTGGCCCCCGCCCGGGTCCCGCTGGCCGGGGTCCTGGCGACGGGCGGGCTCGGGGCGCTGCTCATCGTGGGGCAGGCCTGGGCGGTCACCGGGCTCCTGGTGGCCGCGGTGCGCCGCGAGGAGCTCCTGGGCTGGGCCGTCGCGGTGGCCGGGGTCTTCGCGGCCCGGGCGCTGACCGGCTGGGTCGGCGACCTGCTGGCGGCCCGCGCGGCCTCCGTCGTCGGCACCCACCTGCGCCGCCAGGTCGTGGCCGCGGTGCTGCGCCGGCGCGAGGTTCGCTCGGCCGACGCCGTCCTGCTCACCCGGGGCGTCACGGCCGCGGAGCCGTACCTCACCCGCTACCTGCCCGCCGTCGTCCTCGCCGGGGTGCTGCCGGTCATCACCCTGGCCGCGATCGCGTGGCTGGACCCGCTCAGCGGGCTGGTGGTGCTGCTGACCCTGCCGCTGGTGCCGGTCTTCGGCGCCTTGGTCGGCCTCGCCACCCGCGACCGGGCCGAGGAGCAGTGGCGGGCGATGGCGTCGCTGTCGGGGCACTTCCTCGACGTGGTGCGCGGCCTGCCGACGCTGGTCGCGCACCGCCGGGCGCGCGCCCAGTCGGCCACGATCGGCCGGGTCACCGACCGCTACCGCCGGGCCAGCATGGGCACCCTGCGGGTGGCCTTCGCCTCCTCGGCGGTCCTCGAGCTGGTCGCCACCCTCTCGGTGGCGCTCGTCGCCGTCGTCGTCGGAGTCCGACTGGCGCACGGCGGGCTGGACCTGCACACCGCGCTGCTGGTGCTGCTGCTCGCGCCCGAGGCGTACTGGCCGCTGCGCCGGGTCGGCGCGGAGTTCCACGCCGCAGCCGAGGGCGTCGCCACCTTCGAGCAGGTGCACGAGCTGGTGACCGGGACCCCCGACGAGCCCGTCGGCACCCCGGCGCCGGCGGAGAGCGCGCTGCTCGCCACCGGCCTCACCGTCCGGCACCCCGGGCGCACCGTCCCCGCCCTCGACGGCGTCGACGTCGTCATTCCCGGCCGCGGCGTCACGGTGGTCACCGGACCGTCGGGCTGCGGGAAGTCCACGCTGCTGGCGGCGCTCGTCGGCCTGGTGCCGCGCACGGCCGGGCGGGTCGAGGTCGGCGGGATCGAGGTCGGCGGCCAGGCCTGGCGTTCGCAGGTCGCCTGGGTCTCCCAGCGACCGGTCTTCGTCGCCGGGTCGATCGCCGACAACCTGCGTCTGGCCCGCCCCGAGGCGAGCGACGACGACCTGTGGTCGGCGCTGCGCGCCGTCGCCCTCGAGGAGCGGGTCCGCGCGCTGCCCTGGCAGCTGGCCCAACCGCTCGGCGAGGACGGCGTGAGCCTGTCCGCCGGCGAGCGCGCCCGGCTGGCGCTGGCCCGGGTGGTGCTCGCGCAGCGGCCCTGGGTCTTCCTCGACGAGCCGACCGCGCACCTCGACGACCTGACCGAGCAGGTCATCGCCGACACCGTCGTCGAGCTCGGCCGCACCAGCGCGGTCGTGGTCGTCGCCCACCGGCCCGCGCTGGTCGCGCTGGCCGACCACGTCGTCGACCTGGCCGTCGACCTGGCGGCTCCGGCCGCCGTACCCGAGACGGCGGTGAGCAGGCAACCGTCCGGGGTCGCGGACCGGT